>OFRD01000935.1_pt1 | contig 10631 bp, 5 predicted proteins | sample 1543041 | NCBI WGS metagenome assembly OFRD01 (sample SAMN07774234, study PRJEB24372) | wastewater metagenome | isolation source: Exp Tend CN 100WW | collected 2016-02
TTCAGAGCAGCACCAAGCGAATGGATGAGATTGTGGGCGTGATCGACGGCCTGGCGTTTCAGACCAACATTCTGGCGCTGAACGCGGCAGTGGAGGCCGCGCGTGCCGGTGAGTCGGGCCGAGGCTTTGCCGTGGTGGCGAGCGAAGTGCGCTCGCTGGCCAAGCGCTCTGCCGAATCGGCCAAGGAAATTCGCCACCTCATTGGTGAATCATCCGCCCAGGTGGCCACGGGCGTGGCGCAAATTCGCAAAGCCGGGGCCAACATGACCCAGATTGTTGAAGGCGTTCGGGGCGTGGCGACCAATATGTCGCAAATTTCGGCATCCAGCGCCGAGCAAAGCTCCAGTCTGACCGAAATCACGGCAGCGGTGCGCCAGCTCGACGAGATCACCCAGCAAAATGCAGCCCTGGTGGAGCGCGCCGTGAACCAGGCCAACAATCTGGAGGCTCGCGCCTCCACGCTGGCGGAGTCAGTGGCTGGCTTCCAGCTGCTGCAAGGCACCGCCGATGAGGCGATGGCGCTGGTGGCAAGTGCCGTCACCCACCGTCGCCAGTGTGGCTCGCGGGAGTCGTATCTGCGCGACTTGACCCTGGTGGAGAAGCACTTTTTTGACCGCGATATGTATGTTTTTGCGCTCGATGACCACGGTACTTACCTGGCCTTTGGCGGCAACCCGGCCAAGGTGGGCACCCGGGTGCAGGACATTGCAGGCATTGACGGCGCAGGTCTGGTGGACGCCATCATCACGCAAGCCAGCCACGAACCGGGTTGGGTAGAGTACGACATTACCAACCCCACAACGGGCCGTGTGCAAACCAAAATGTCGTTTGTACAAGAGCTCGACGGCCTGTTTATCGGCTGTGGGGTTTACAAGAGCCTGGTTGCCAGTAGTTAACCGGGCGCTCATGACATACCGAAGGTCTTTCCATGCTTAAACGAATCAAGGTTAATCAACTCATGCTGGGAATGCACGTCAAGGAGTTTTGCGGATCCTGGATGGAGCACCCCTTTTGGCGCACGGCTTTTGTTCTGACCGATACCAAAGATATTGACGCTATTTTGGCCAGCAGCATCCAGGAGGTGTGGATTGATTGCGCCAAAGGCCTGGACGTGGCGCTTGGGGAAACGGCGGTTTCCGAGGCTGAATCCGAGGCGCAAGTGGAGGCTGAGTTAAAGCAAATTGCCAGTGAGAAGCGCCAAATTACCCCTGTTTCTGCGGCGGCTGAATTTGCGCGTGCCTTCAGAATCTGCAAGCAAGCCAAGCAGGCCATGATTGCCATGTTTGAAGAAGTCCGCATGGGCAACACGGTTGATGTCGGCGGCGCCAAGCAGCTGGTGGAAGAAATATCGGCCTCCGTATCGCGCAACCCTGGCGCACTCATCAGCCTGGCCCGCCTCAAAACAACAGACGACTACACCTATATGCACTCGGTAGCGGTGTGCGCCATGATGGTGGCACTGGCCAAACAGCTGGGTCTGGATGAAGCCCAAACGCGCTCGGCCGGCTTGGCAGGACTGCTGCACGACTTGGGTAAAGCGATCATTCCAGCCGAGTTGCTGAACAAGCCCGGCAAGCTGACGGAGGCGGAGTTTGCCATCATCAAGAACCACCCGGTAGAGGGGCACAAAATGCTGCTGGAAGGGGGCGATGTGGATCCCATCGTGCTCGATGTGTGCCTGCATCACCACGAAAAGACTGACGGCTCGGGCTACCCCAAGGGGTTGAAGAGCGATGAGATCAGCCTGTTTGCCAAGATGGGGGCGGTGTGCGATGTGTATGACGCCATTACCTCCAACCGCCCTTACAAATCCGGCTGGGATCCGTCCGAGTCCTTGCGAAAAATGGCCGAGTGGTCGAATGGCCATTTCGACCCCAAGGTGTTTCAGGCCTTTGTGAAGAGTCTGGGGATTTACCCTGTGGGCTCACTGGTCAGGCTCAGCTCCGGGCGCCTTGGCGTGGTGCTGGAACAGGCCGCCAAGTCGTTGACGACGCCTTGCGTCAAGGTGTTTTTCTCCACCAAATCCAATATGCGCATTCTGCCGCTGGTGGTTGATCTGTCTCGCCCTGACAGCAGCGAAAAAATTGCCGGTCGTGAAGACCCGTCCAAGTGGGCGTTCCCTGATCTGCATGAACTGCTGATCTGATCAAGAAAATAAAACACCATGAATAATCTGAAAATTTCGACCCGGCTGATGATTCTGGGCGGCTTCATGTCGGCCCTGGCGATTGTGCTGGCGGGCCTGGGGCTGTTTGGCATGGGCAAGGCCAACAGTGCCTTGCAGTCGGTTTATAAAGACCGCACGGTGCCGACCGGGCAGCTGGGCAGCATCGAGTCCCTGACCTTGGCGAACCGGCTGGCCCTGGCGGTGGCGCTGGCGACCCCGACACCGGAGGTGATTGCCGCCAGCACCGCCAGCGTGGAGGCCAACATGGCCACCATCACCAAAACATGGGAGGCCTACATGGCCACCCAGCGCACCGGAGAGGAAGTCCAACTCGCCCAGACCGTGGTCAATGACAGCAAGGGCTTTGCCCAGCAGGGACTGGCCCCCGCCGTACTGGCGCTGCGCGCCAACGATGTCCAAGAGGCCCAGCGGGTCATGGTGGAGAAGGTGGGGGCTTTGTACGTCCCGTTCAAAAAAGGCATTGAGGCCCTGATCCAGTTGCAGGCGGATGAGGCCCGCAAGGCGTTCGAGCAGGCCGAGGCGCGCTATGCCACGATCCGCATGATCTCGATTGCCATTTTTATTGGCGGCATGCTCATTTCGGGGCTGTTCAACTGGGTGCTGTCGCACTCCATCAGTGGTCAACTCGGGGGCGAGCCGGGCGAAGCCAGCTGCGTGGCGCAAGGAGTTGGCGCGGGCGACCTGAGCGTAAGCATTCATCTGAAGCCGGGCGATAACACCAGCCTGCTGGCCTCGCTCAAATTCATGCAGGAAAATCTGGGCAAAGTGGTAGCCCATGTACGCCAGAACTCCGAGAGCCTGGCCACGGCCAGCGCCGAAATCGCACAAGGCAACCAGGATCTGTCCGCCCGCACCGAGAACCAGGCCAGCGCGCTGGAGCAAACCGCCGCCTCGATGGAAGAACTCGGCGCCACCGTCAAGCAAAACGCCGACAACGCGCGCCAGGCGAACCAGCTGGCGTTGAGCGCCTCATCGGTGGCAATCAAGGGCGGCGAAGTGGTGGCCCAGGTGGTGGAGACCATGAAGGGCATCAACGAGTCATCGAACAAAATCGCCGACATCATTCAAGTGATTGACGGCATTGCCTTCCAGACCAACATCCTGGCCCTGAACGCTGCCGTGGAAGCGGCCCGCGCCGGTGAGCAGGGACGCGGTTTTGCCGTGGTGGCGAGTGAAGTGCGCGCCCTGGCCGGGCGCTCGGCCGAAGCCGCCAAAGAGATCAAGACACTGATCAACGCCAGTGTCGAGCGCGTCGAGCACGGCACCGCGCAAGTGGATCAGGCCGGCGCCACCATGACCGAGGTGGTCAGCAGCATTCGCCGCGTGACCGACATCATGGCCGAGATCAGCGCCGCCAGCTCCGAGCAGGCCGCCGGTGTGGCACAGGTGGGTGAGGCGGTGACCCAGATGGATCAGGCCACGCAGCAAAACGCGGCGCTGGTCGAAGAAATGGCCGCCGCCGCCAGCAGTCTCAAATCGCAAGCGCAGGAATTGGTTCACGTGGTGGCAGTTTTCAAGCTCTAGTCGCCCGCCCCGTTCGCCCGCAACACAATTTTTTTCAGGAGCACAGCATGATCAAACTACATTCCCTCAGCATTGCCAAACGGCTTGGGGTTCTCATTGGCAGCGCCTTGCTGGGCGTGTTCCTGATGGCGGTGCTGGTGTTGATGTCGGAACGCAGCCTGATCACCGAAGAGCGCAAGAGCAGTGTGCGCCAGACCGTCGAGGTGGCCCATGCCGTGATTAGCCACTTTCACGCGCTGGCTACCCAGGGCAAGATGACCGAGGACGAGGCCAAGCTGGCCGCCATGGAGGCGGTCAAGAGCTTGCGTTACAGCGGCAAGGAGTACTACTGGATTCAGAGCATCGATTCCAAAATGCTGATGCATCCGATCAAGCCCGAACTCAACGGCAAGGATCTGACGCAGGAAAAGGATGCCCAAGGCAAGTACCTTTTCATCGAGTTCGCCAAAACGGTCAAGGCCAGTGGCGCCGGTTTTATCTCCTACATGTGGACCAAACCGGGGCAGGACAAGCCCGTTGCCAAGGTGTCCTATGTGCAGGGCTTTGCGCCGTGGGGCTGGATTGTGGGTTCCGGCGTTTATATCGACACGATTGACGCCATCCTGGCGCAACGCATGGTGGGCCTGTCACTCAGCGCGTTGGTGCTGGCGGCCCTTTTGCTGGTGGTGAGTATGGCGATTACGCGCAGCCTGATCAAACAGCTGGGCGGCGAACCCGCTTATGCGACCCATATCACGGAACGCATTGCTGCAGGCGATCTCAGTGTCGAGATTGCGCTCAAAGACAACGACCAGTCGAGCTTGCTGCATGCCATCAAAACCATGCAAGTGCGGGGTGCGCCATTGATAGGGGCGGCGGCGGCCTATGGCATGGCCTTGGCCGCGCAAGAGGACGCCACAGACAGCGCTTTACAAGCCGCCGCCTCGTCCTTACGCCTAAGTCGACCCACCGCGGTGAATTTAAATTGGGCAGTGAGTCGCATGCTGGACTTAATGTTGCCGCAGTCACATGCTGTGCGTGCGCAGATTGCCTGGGCCGAGGCAGAAAAGATTTGTGATGAAGACGTTTTGCAAAATCAAGCCATAGGTCGGCACGGTTTGGCCCTTATGCAGCAGACTACGCCAAAGAATCCCCCAATCTACCATGTGCTTACCCATTGCAATGCGGGTTGGTTGGCGACCGTCGATGTGGGCACGGCGCTGGCGCCCATATACGCGGCGCACGAGGCGGGTATAAAACTGCATGTTTGGGTAGACGAAACTAGGCCGCGTAATCAAGGCGCCAGTTTGACCGCCTGGGAGTTAGGCCAGCATGGCATAGACCATACCGTCATCAGCGATAATGCCGGCGGCCACCTCATGCAACAAGGCTTGGTGGACATGGTCTTGGTCGGCGCAGACCGCGTCAGCAGTGCCGGCGACGTGTGCAATAAGATAGGCACCTATTTAAAAGCCTTGGCGGCTTTTGATAACGGCGTGCCTTTTTATGCCGCCGTGCCTAGCCCGACCATAGATTGGTCGATTAAGGATGCCTTGGCCGAAATTGAAATTGAGCAACGTCACGGTGACGAAGTGGCTTACATGCAAGGCATGGCTGCAAATGGCGACATGCACAGCGTGCGTTTGATTCCCGCTGGGTCTAATACCGCTAACCCGGCATTTGATGTTACCCCGGCCAGATTGGTGACCGGCATCATTACTGAACGCGGGGTGTTTAGTCCGGCCGATTTAATCAGCAGCCAACTAAGCAAAGTATCCATGGGGGCCAAGTAATGACAAAAGCAAGGGAAATGGCCTGGCGTGAACAACTGTTGGCCAGCACTCAACAATTGGCCGCTTTAGGTCTTAATAAAGGCACCTCCGGCAATCTCAGTGTGCGCATCGATTCGGGCTTTTTAGTGACCCCTTCGGGCATGCCTGTGGAGGCCATGGATGCCATGAGCATGGTACACATGCAGTTTGATGGCTCCTGTGAGGCCGGCAAGCGACCCAGCAGCGAATGGCGCTTTCACCGTGATATTTTGCAGGCCAAGCCGGATGTTAATGCGGTGGTGCATACCCACAGTACGTTTGCCACCACCTTGGCCTGTTTGCGTAAGCGCATACCGGCTTTCCATTACATGATTGCGATTGCCGGTGGCGACAGCATAGAGTGCGCGGATTATGCTTTATTTGGTAGCCAAGCGCTTTCGGACCAAGCGCTATTGGCCTTAGGCAAACGCAAAGCCTGTTTGCTGGCTAACCATGGCATGATTGCAGTCGGCCGTGATTTGCCGCATGCCGTGTCTGTGGCCTTGGAAGTGGAGAATTTAGCCGAGCAGTATGCCCGCGCCTTGCAAATAGGCGAGCCGACTTTGTTGAGCGCCAGTGAAATGCAAGCGGTTTACGCGCAATTTAAAGGCTACGCTAACTGGGATTGAAGCTTAAAAAGGGTCTGGCCACCGGTGTGTGGCGACCAGACTTATAGTGATTAACGAATGACTTCTTTGAGTTGTTCCAAAATCGCTGGGTTTTCTAGGGTAGACAAATCGGAGGTGATCTCTTCACCCTTAGCCAGGTTGCGCAACAATCGACGCATGATTTTTCCGGAGCGGGTCTTGGGTAAGTTGTCGCCAAAGCGAATTTCATCGGGCTTGGCAATCGGGCCAATTTCCTTACCTACCCAGTCACGCAATTGTGCCACGATTTGTTTGGCCGCTTCGCCCTCGGGTCTGGCGCCTTTTAGCACCACGTAAGCCACCACCGATTCCCCTTTGATGTCGTGTGGTTTACCCACCACAGCGGCTTCTGCCACCAGTGGATTGGATACCAAGGCCGATTCAATTTCCATGGTGCCTAAGCGGTGGCCGGACACGTTTAACACGTCGTCTATGCGACCCATGATGGTAAAGAATCCGGTTTTAGCATCGCGTATGGCGCCATCGCCGGCTAAGTAGGTGGTGCCACCTAAGTCTATCGGGTAGTAACTGGATTTATAGCGCTCTGGATCGTTGTAGATGGTGCGTATCATAGAAGGCCACGGTTTTTTAATGACCAATAAGCCACCTGTGCCCCAAGGCACGTCTTTACCCGTTTCATCCACCACGGCGATGTCTATGCCAGGGAAAGGCAGGGTGCAGGAGCCTGGCACCAAAGAGGTGGCGCCTGGTAGTGGGGTGATGGCATGGCCACCGGTCTCGGTTTGCCAGAAGGTGTCAACGATAGGGCAACGGCTGCCGCCTACGTTTTCGTAATACCACATCCAGGCTTCCGGGTTAATTGGTTCGCCGACCGAGCCCAAGAGGCGTAGGCTGCTTAAGTCAAAGTTTTTAGGATGGGTGCTTTCCACCGTGTCGGCCGCTTTGATGAGCGAGCGTATGGCAGTAGGGGCGGTGTAGAAAATCGTCACCTTGTGTTTTTCTATCATGTGCCAGAAGCGGCTGGCATCGGGGTAAGTGGGGATGCCTTCAAACACCACTTGGGTGACGCCCATGGCTAATGGGCCGTAAGCCACGTAGCTGTGACCGGTAATCCAGCCCACGTCTGCGGTACACCAAAAAATGTCATTGTCTTTGATGTCAAAGGTCCAGCGCATGCTGTTAATGGCATGCAATAAATAGCCGGCTGAAGAATGCTGCACGCCTTTGGGTTTACCGGTGCTGCCTGAGGTGTAGAGTAAAAACAGTGGGTGCTCGGCACCCATCATCACCGGTGGGCAATCGTCGCTGACGTCAGCAATTAAATCGTGCCACCAAATTTCATTGGCTTGTGCCACGATGGGGCTGCCGGTTTTTTTGTAGACCACGATGTTTTTGATCGATTCGCAACCGCCCATGGCTATGGCTTCGTCCACGGCATTTTTTAGTGGCATGGATTTGCCACCACGGAACTGACCGTCGGCGGTGATGATAGCGACCGCACCGGCATCAATAATGCGTTCGTTGATGCTTTTGGCAGAAAAGCCGCCAAACACCACCGAATGCGTCACGCCCAAGCGGGCGCAAGCTTGCATGGCCACCACGGCTTCTATGCCCATGGGCAAATAAATCAGCACGCGGTCGCCGGCAACGATGTGTAATTTCTTTAAGCCGTTGGCGAATTGGCAAACGCGTTGGTGCAATTCTTTAAAGGTGACTTGCGTGCTGCTGCCGTCGTCGGCCTCAAAAATGATTGCCACTTTATTGGGGATGGTGTTTAGGTGCTTGTCTAAGCAGTTGGCAGAAACATTCAGTTCGCCGTCTTCAAACCATTTGTAGAAGGGTGCATTGTCTTGATTCAGTGTTTTGCTAAAAGGTTTGTGCCAAACCAATAACTCGCGTGCTAACTTTGCCCAAAAACCCTCGTAATCGTCGGTTGCTTGCTGACACAAAGCATTGTAGGCTGACATACCGGACACGGTGGCCGATTTAACAAACTCGGCACTCGGTTCAAAAACGCGGTTTTCATGAAGCACTGAATTGATGGACATGCTAAAAATCTCCTTGAGATAATGCTAATTTTATATTTTTTGTTATGAAAAACATTTTGTAACACAATTGTTAAGCATCATATTACAACAAAAAACTTATGCTAACACTCGATAATTTATTATCTGCAAGCCCCGCCAAGTCTAGCGATGAGGATAAATTGCGGCATGCTATTTCGTGCAGTCCTTTTTTAACCAGACTCTGCACAAAACATGCCGGCTTAGTGCAGGATTTGCTAGAAAATCATAAGCTAGCCTATCAATTAGCCGACATGCAAAAATTTTTGGCGGGGCAAACGGTTTTTGATGAAAGCAGTTTAAAAAAAGCCTTGCGCGCACTACGCCAAGCGGTCATGGCCAGAATAATAGTCCGCGATTTAAACGGTTTGGCCGATGTGGCGGAGGTCATGCAGACCACCACGCACTTGGCCGAATGCACCATCAACAGCGCCTTGGCGTTTTTACACCCGGCCTTGGTGGCCGTGCATGGCCAGCCCTTGGACGACTATGGGCAGCCGCAACACTTGGTGGTAATCGGCATGGGTAAGCTAGGCGGTGGCGAGCTTAATGTCTCATCCGACATCGATTTAATCTTTGCCTATGCAAGCGATGGCGAAACCAACGGTGCCAGTCCGATCGGCCACCAACAATTCTTCACCCGCTTGGCCAAGCAATTAATCGCCGCCATAGACGACATCACCGAAGACGGCTTTGTGTTTAGGGTGGACATGCGCTTGCGGCCGTTTGGTAGCGAAGGCGCCTTGGTGTCGAATTTGGATGCCTTGGAAGATTACTACCAGAATAACGGCCGCGAATGGGAGCGTTATGCCTGGATTAAAGGCCGCGAAGTGACCGGCGGCCAACAAGTGGCGCGCTTATTGAAACCCTTTGTTTTTAGAAAATACTTGGATTTCGGCGCGTTTGCCAGCATGCGCGATTTAAAGCAGCAGATACAACGCGACGTGAATAGCAAGGGCATGCAAGACAACATTAAATTGGGCCGCGGTGGCATACGGGAAATTGAGTTCATTGCCCAAGTGTTTCAGTTGATACGCGGTGGGCAAGACCCCAGTTTGCAAATTAAACCGACTTTGCAGGTACTCGATCTGTTGGCTGAAAAAAGCTTGTTGCCTAGCGAGAGCGTGGCGGAATTAAAAGCAGCCTATGTTTTTTTACGCAATTTAGAGCACCGCTTAATGTACGTGGAAGACGCGCAAACGCAGGCGCTACCCAATAACGATGCGGCGCAAGCACGCATCGCTAAGTCTATGAATTTTAGCGATTGGCCTAGTTTTTTAGCGGTATTGAACGGCTACCGCGCCCAGGCGCAACAGCATTTTGATGCGACTTTTAGCGATGCCAGCGCAGACAGCAGTGCACTGGCAAATGAAATCACCTTGTGGCAGGACGGCTTAGGCGAACAAGAGGCGCTAGCGGCTTTGCAAAAATTAAGTTACCAAGAAGCGCCGCTAAGCCGCAGCAGGTTGCAGGCCATGCGCCACAGCAGTCGCTATGTGCAATTACCTGAGTCCAGTCGTTTGCGTTTTGATGGCTTGATGCCGCTGGCCATTCGCTTGTCGGCCAGCATGCCCAACCCAGACGCGACCTTGCTGCGCGTCAGTGATTTGTTGGAAAGCATCTGCCGCCGTGCCAGCTACTTGGCCTTGTTGGCCGAGCACCCGCAGGCCATGCAACTGGTCGTTAAACTCTGCAGCAGCAGCCCATGGCTGAGCAATTACTTGTTGCAACACCCCATTTTATTGGATGAATTGCTGGACACCCGCACCCTGTATGCGCCGCCAGATTTTGCCAACATGCGTAAGCAATTGCAGCAACGCTTGACTGAGTTGGACGGCGACGTGGAGCAGCAAATGGACAGCTTGCGCCATTTTAAACATGGCCATGTGTTTAGGTTTGCCGTGCAGGACATCAACGGCGAATTGAGTCCGGAAGTGGTGTCCGATTACTTAAGTGCCTTAGCCGATTTGATACTGGACGTCAGCTTGCCCTTTATTTGGGCTCAGCTCAAAACGCGGCATAGGCAGGATGCGAAATTTGCCGTCATAGGCTACGGCAAATTGGGCAGTAAAGAGCTGGGTTATGCCTCGGATTTGGACATCATTTTTCTCTACGATGACGATGCGCCTGAGGCCGGCGAAGTCTATGCGCGCTTGGCTCAACGCATCAACAATTGGTTTAATAGCCTGACCTCGGCCGGACTCTTGTACGAGACCGATTTGCAATTGCGTCCGGACGGCAACAGCGGCTTGCTGGTCAGTAGCGTGGCTGCGTTTCATGATTACCAATTGAACAAGGCCTGGGTCTGGGAACACCAAGCCATGACACGCGCACGGTTTTGCGTGGGCGACGAGCGTCTGCGCCAGCCGTTTGAAGAGGAACGGCGTGAAGTGTTGTGCGCCCCACGCGACCCGCAAGCGTTGGCTTTTGAGGTGGTGGCCATGCGCGACAAAATGCG
>OFRD01000936.1_pt1 | contig 10608 bp, 5 predicted proteins | sample 1543041 | NCBI WGS metagenome assembly OFRD01 (sample SAMN07774234, study PRJEB24372) | wastewater metagenome | isolation source: Exp Tend CN 100WW | collected 2016-02
AGCCAAACAAGTCGATGCCGACATCGCGCTGGCGCAAGAAAAACAGCGCCTGAAAAAAGAGAAAGAAAAAGCGCTGGAAAAGGAAAAGGAAAAGACCCGGCTGAAAGAGCGTGAAAAAGAGCGCGAAAAAGAAAAAGAGCGGGAAAAAGCCAAAGAAATCGAGAAGCAGCGCCAGGAGAAACTGGAACAAGAAAAGCTGAAGCAGGAAAAACTGCAGCTCGATAAAAAACGCCAGCAAGACAAGCAACTCAAAGACAAGCGCGAGCAGGAAAAACAGGCCGCCGAAGACAAGAAAAAAGCCGAACTCGAAGCCAAGCGCAAAGACGCCCTGAAAAGCCAGCAAGACGCCAAACGCATGGAAGCCCAGCGCGATGCCAACCTCAAACGCATGGCCGGATTGGCGGGTGCCACGGGTGACGCCAACGCCACCGGCACGGCGCTGAAATCGTCCGGCCCCTCCGCCAGCTACGGCGGGCGCATCCGGGCCCGCATCAAGCCCAACATTGTGTTCACCGAAGACATCAGCGGCAACCCGACCGCCGAGATTGAAGTGCGCACCTCGCCCGACGGCACCATCGTCAGCCGCAAACTGGTCAAGAGCAGCGGCGACAAGTCCTGGGATGAGGCGGTGCTGAAAGCCATCGACAAAACCGAGGTGCTGCCGCGCGATACCGATGGCCGGGTGCCCTCCTCCCTGATCATCAGCTTCCGGCCCAAAGACTGACAGTCTGCGGGCGCTCTGCCATGCCGGATTCAACCCGGCATGGCTTGCTATCTATTTAATAGCTACCTGCGCAATGAATACGAGGGCTAGCGCCCGATTTCATTCATAAACAATCTCCACCTGGCCTGGCGCCACCTGTGCCTGCCAGGCGGCCAGCGCCTCATTGGTCGGATAGAAGCGCGCGCGCTCGCCCAACTGCAGCTCCGCCGTGGCCGCCCCCGCCGCGCTTTGGCATGCCACATTCAGGCGCACGCCCAGGCCACGCACGACCTCATCGCCCTGCTCAGAGCTTTCGCGCTGCACCGGATAGTCCTGGAGCAGACGGGCGATATCGGGCACCTGGCTATCGGGGGCCGCATTCACTGCCAGCCGCAAATACTTGCCGAAGTGGCAACGCGCCTGATCCAGATCCCAAATCTGCGTCACCGTGAGCTGCAAGCCACCGGAAAAGCGATCCAGCTGGCGCTTGCCCATCACAATCACCAGTTCGTCGTCTTTCAGCAGATTGCGGTGCGCATTGATCAGCGACTCATCGGCGCGAGCATCAATCATGCCGCTCTTGTCGTCCAGTTTGAACAGGGCCAGCTTGCCGCGCTGGCCGTTGATGACCCGGAAATCGGTGACGATGCCGGCCAGCAACTGCGGCTCGCGCATGTCGAGCAAGTCGGGAATGGCCCGCCGGGCAATGCGGCGCACCTCCGTCACCACCGCGTCAAACAGGTGGCCTGACAGGTAAAAACCGACCGCCGTTTTCTCAAACACCAATTGTTCCTTGATGCCCCAGGGCTCGGCCGCCACCAGATCAGGCTCCTGGGTGCTGGAGCCGTGGTCATCGTCACCGCCCATGTCAAACAGGCCGCCCTGGTTGGCATTGGCGACAGCGGCGGCACCAAACTCAAAAGCCCGGTCCACCGAGGCCAGCAGGCTGGCGCGGTTGGCCTCGATCAAGTCAAAAGCCCCGGCTTTAATTAACGCCTCGACCGTGCGCTTGTTGATGCGGCTGCGATCCACCCGCTTGCAAAAATCAAACAGGCTCTTGAACGGCCCCACCACATCCCCGGCCGGGCCGACACCACGGCCTTCACGCGCCGCCACAATGGCCTCAATCGCCTGCTGGCCCGAGCCTTTGATGGCGCTCAGGCCGTAGCGGATTTTTTTGTCGGTGATGGGCTCAAAGCGGCTGCGGCCCTGGTTCACATCCGGCGGCTCAAAGGTCAGACCCATCTTCAGCGCGTCTTCAAACAAGACCTTGAGCTTGTCGGTGTCGTCCATTTCCACCGTCATATTGGCGCAGAAGAACTCGGCGGTGTAATGCACCTTGAGCCAGCCGGTATGGTAGGCCAGCAGCGAGTAGGCGGCGGCGTGTGACTTGTTGAAGCCGTAGCCAGCAAACTTCTCCATCAAGTCAAACACCTCGTCGGCCTTGGCCTCGTTGATATCGTTCTTGGCAGCGCCGTCGCGGAAGATCTGGCGGTGTTTGGCCATCTCATCGGCATCTTTTTTACCCATAGCACGGCGCAGCATGTCAGCGCCACCGAGCGAGTAACCGCCCAGAATCTGCGCCGTCTGCATCACCTGCTCCTGGTACACCATGATGCCGTAGGTCTCGGACAGCATTTCGGCCACCAGCGGGTGCGGGTATTCCACCACCTCGCGGCCATGTTTACGCGCCACGAAGCTGGGGATCAGATCCATCGGGCCGGGGCGGTACAGCGCATTGAGCGCAATCAGGTCTTCCAGCCGGGTCGGTTTGGCGTCTTTCAGCATGCGCTGCATGCCGGTACTTTCAAACTGGAACACGGCTTCGGTCTTGCCTTCGCTGAACAGCTTGTACACCCGCGTGTCGTCGAGCGGCAGGTTCTCGAAGGCGAAGTTCTCCTGGCCCTTGTGGCGCTTCATGATGAACTCGCGCGCAATCTCGAGAATGGTGAGCGTGGCCAAGCCCAAAAAGTCGAACTTCACCAGGCCAATGGCTTCCACGTCGTTTTTATCGTACTGACTCACCGCCGACTCGCTGCCGGGTTGCTGGTACAGCGGGCAAAAATCGGTCAGCTTGCCGGGCGCTATCAGCACGCCGCCGGCGTGCATGCCGACGTTACGCGTCATGCCTTCGAGTTTGCGCGCCAGTTCCAGCAGGGTTTTGACGTCTTCTTCCTTGGCTTCGCGCTCGGCCAGAATCGGTTCATCAGTGGCGTAGACCGTTTTGTCGTCTTTTTTGCGCCCTGGCGGTGGCAGTTGCAGGCTGACGCTGACGCCCGGCTTGTTCGGGATGAGCTTGCTGATGCCGTCGCAAAAGGTGTAACTCATGTCCAGCACGCGGCCGACGTCGCGCACGGCCGCACGCGCGGCCATGGTGCCGAAGGTGACGATCTGGCTCACGGCGTTCTTGCCGTATTTATCCTTCACATAGTCAATCACCAGATTGCGGTTGGTCTGGCAGAAGTCAATGTCAAAGTCGGGCATCGACACCCGCTCCGGGTTCAGGAAGCGCTCGAACAGCAGGTTGTACTGCAGCGGGTCAAGGTCGGTGATTTTCATCACATACGCCACCAGCGAACCGGCACCTGAGCCCCGGCCCGGCCCGACCGGGCAGCCATTGTTTTTGGCCCAGTTGATGAAGTCGCCCACGATCAAAAAGTAGCCTGGAAAGCCCATTTTCAGGATGGTGGTGATCTCGAACTCCAGCCGATCCACATAGCGCTGGCGCACGCTCTCGCGCTTGGCCTCGTCCGGGTACAAGTGCAGCAAACGCTCTTTCAACCCTTCATGCGAGGCGTAGCGAAAATACTCTTCCGGTGTCATGTGCTGGCCATTCACCAACGGTGTCGGAAAGTCCGGCAGCTGCGGCTTGCCCAAAACCAGCGTCAGGTTGCAGCGCTTGGCAATCTCCAGCGTGTTGGCCAGCGCCGAGGGCACGTCAGCAAACAAGGCCTGCATCTGGGCGCTGGACTTGAAATACTGCTCACGGGTGAATTTGCGCACGCGGCGCTGGTTACCCAGAATTTCGCCTTCTGCAATGCAGACCCGGGCCTCATGCGCCTCGTAGTCGTCGGGCAGCGTGAACTGCACCGGGTGTGTCGCCACCACGGGCAGTCCCATGCGGGCGGCCAGCTGTACCGCAGCAATCACGTGCGCTTCGTCATCGACACGTCCGGCGCGTTGCAGCTCCAGGTAAAAGCGCTGGTCAAAAATACGGCTCAACTGCCGTGCCGCCTGCTCGGCGCGTGCCTCATCCCCCTGCACCAGCGCCTGCCCGACCGGCCCGGCCTGGGCGCCGGACAAAACGATCAAGCCCTCATTGAGCTCGCTCAGCCAGTCCAGCTTGACGGCGGCCTGCGCCTTGCTGCCATGCTGGGTCCAGGCCCGCGCCAGCAACTCCGACAAATTCAGGTAGCCCTGCTTGTTTTGCACCAGCAGCACCAGGCGCGACAAGACGGCTGCCTCTTTACCCAGGCCTTCGAGCCAGATCTCGGCCCCCATGACCGGCTTGACGCCGCGCTTGCGCGCCTCCTTGTAAAACTTGATGGCGCCGAACAGATTGCTTAAATCGGTGACCGCCAGCGCAGGCTGGCGGTCGGCGGCGGCGGCCTTGACGACGTCATCAATGCGGTTGGTGCCGTCAACGACGGAAAATTCGGAGTGGAGGCGCAGGTGTACAAACATAGTTACCATTGTAGAAACTTGGCGTCTCTCTGGTCTTTACGCTTATCACGTGAAGAATGAACGCCTTTAGAAAATAGCTAGGGGTATTTTTGAAAATTCTGGTTGTGGATGATCACTCACTGGTACGCGAAGGCTTGTGCCAGGTACTGAAAGGACTGGACGCCGACGTTGCGGTGCTGGAAGCGTCCAACTGCGCGCAGGCTTTTGAGCTGGCGGCGCTGCATCATGATCTTGACCTGGTCTTGCTGGACTACCACTTGCCCGACATGACCGGGCTGGAAGCGCTGGATGTTTTCGGCGCCAAGCACCCCGAGTTGCCGATTGTCATGCTGTCAGGCTCCGTCAATCCCAAAATCATGGGTCAAGTCATCGCCAAGGGCGCGGCGGGTTTTATCACCAAAGCCGGCAAAAGCAACGAAATGCTCGCCATCCTGCGGCTGGTGCTCGATGGTGAGGTCTGTATTCCGCCCGAACTGGACGACGAATCCAGCCTGCAGCAAGCGGCTTACACCACAGGCTACCCGCCGCTTCAATTCACGCAGCGCCAGGAAGATGTGCTGTACTTGTTGCTCGATGGCCGTACCAACCGGGAAATAAGCGAAACGCTGAATCTCGCCGAGGAGACCATCAAGACGCACATCACCGCCATCTTGCGCGGTTTTGGCGTCAAAAATCGTGTCCAGGCCGTGATGGCCGCCAACCGCCACGGTTATTCCAAGCCACCCCTGTCGGCCTGAATCGTCAACGCCATACGTCGGATCAGGCTGCGTAGCTTGGCTGGACGCACGGGCTTGTGCAACAAGGTCAAACCCGCCTCCCGGGCGGCGTCCATCAAAATGCCATCCGTGTTGCCGCTCAACAAACAGGCCGGGATCGAGCGCCCGGCCACCATGCCCAAGTGTTGTATGACTGCCAGACCATTTTCTTCGTCGCGCAGCCGGTAGTCACTCAAGATCAGATCCGGCGAAAACCCATTCTTCAGGTGCCACAGCGCCCCGCTCAGCCCGTCGGCCACACACACCTGCATCTCCCAGGATTCCAGCAGACTCATCAGCCCCTCCTGCGCCAGCGCATCGTCCTCAATCACCAGCACACGCAGGCCGACCAGATTGTCAAATGACTCCACTCGCGGGGTACTGCGTCGATCCAGGGCGGCGGCGGGCGAGACCAGCGGCACCCGCAAACTGAAGCGGGTACCGCATCCCAGGCGGGAGTGCAATTGCAAGCGGTACCCTAACAGCTGGGCCGTGCGATCCACAATATTGAGCCCCAGCCCCAAGCCCTTGCTGCGGTCACGTTCCGGATTAGCCACCTGGTAAAACTCCTTGAAAATGTCCTGCTGATGCTCAGGGGCAATCCCCATGCCGCTGTCCCACACTTCGATGCGAACATGCTGACCATCCAGCGTCGGCCGACAAGCCACCAGCACGCTGCCTTTGTCGGTGTAGCGCACCGCATTGCTCACCAGATTCAGCAAGATGCGGTACAGCAAAACGGGATCACTCATCAACCAGACCCCGGTCGAACGAATATGCAGGCGCAGACCTTTGTCTTGCGCACTCCCCATCCAGGCACTGCCTAACTGTTCAAGCAGATCGGCCAAGGGGAAAGGTCGCACTTGAACCGGCACCGCCTGGGCATCGAGCCGCGAAATATCAAGCAAGCCATCCAGCAAGTCCTGCATGGCCAGAACCGAGGTATCGAGTTTGCCGATCAAATGGAGGGTTTGCGCATCGTGCGGCAGCTGCGCCAGCCGTGCGACAAACATGCCCAATGCATGGATCGGTTGCCGCAAGTCATGGCTGGCGGCCGCCAAAAAACGGGATTTGGCCAGGGTTGCGGTCTCGGCTTCTTCCTTTTTCTCGCGCAGGGCCTGCGTTGCCGTGGCCACGCGTTGCTCCAGCTCATCACGCCCCGACTCAAGGCGTTCGGCCATCTGGTTCAGCCCCAGCTGCAAGTCATGCAGCGGGTCATCCGAGCGCATGCGCACGCGGGCCGACAGCTCCCCGCGCCCGATGCGCTCAATCACGTAGGAAACACGCAAAATAGGGAGAATGACACCCCGCCCCAATCGCAGCGCCAGAAAAGCACCAAGCAGCAAGCCACCCAAAGTGACCGCCAAACCCACCCACAAAATCTCGCGTTCACGTTGATTGAGCGCCTCCCGGGAGAACTCAATCAGCACATGACCCAGTAATTTCGGCTGTGCATCGGCCTCGGTGGCTGGCGACTCAAACAGATCATCCAGCTTGAGTTGACTGGCGGCAATGGGCTGGGACAGCAAATCCGTCTGTGTCGCGGGGTTAAAGCCCTCGCTTTCCTGTCCGTCCTGCATCGGGCGCATCATCCGCATGGGTTTGCCAGTGCTCGCCAGAACGTAGCCCTGCGCATTCAGAATAGCCACCGAACGCACATCCGCTTCCCGCAACGCACCATTGGCAATGATTTGCAAATGGGTAATGTTGGCCGAGAACAGCCCATATTCACTGGCGACGGCCAACTGCCGTGCCAACGAGCGGGCACGTTGCGCATGTGCTGTCCCAAGCTCACTGAGCCGGGTGGCCAAAAAAACCCCGGCCAGCAACACCGCGATCAAGGTCACCGGCAGCAGGGCGGCCACCAGCATGCGGCTGCGAATACCCCCCATCTTCATGGCACGCCCTCCCAGCGATGCAAGCGCACGTTCAGGGCTTGCGCATCCAGGGTCAGTCCGAGTGAGCGGGCCACGTGATCATTCACGGTGACCATGAAATCCTGAGAGTAAAGCGGCGTGGGCGACAAGGCCTTGCCCTGCAACACGCCACGCGCAATCGTCGCGGCTTGTACACCGATTTGCGCGGGCGTCGCATGCACGGCCAGCAAGGCCCCGGCCCGTACATAAGCCGGTGAAAAAGCCACCAACGGCACCTTGGCCCGAAAAGATGTCAGCAAAATATTCTGGATGCTGCTGCTGTTGTACACCTGCGAATCAGGCACCGCCAGCAACACATCGGCGTCCTCCAGCACACGCTTCAAGCCTGTAAAAACCGAGCCATCGCGCTCGACGCTCGCCTCCAGCAGATCCAGGCCACGCGCCTGCACCTGGGTTTTCAACGCAGCGGCCTGGGATTGCGACTCGCCCCCCCACAGCACACCGATGCGACGCACAGCGGGCAATGCCAGGTGAATCAACTCCAGCTGCCGACTCAAAGGCTGATCCAGATACAGTGCCGAAAACTGGGGTGAGGACTTGCGCCCGCTGCTTTGCAGGACTCGCTCAAAACTGCTGCGCGGCAGCAAGGTACACAACACCGGCACCCGAAGTTCTGCTTTGGCCAGCGCCTGGGCCGCCTCCGCGCCGAGCGCCACGAACAATTTGGGACTCAAGGGGCCAGCCGCAGCCAGCTCACTGACGCTGAGCTGCAGCATGTCGTAGCGTGACAAGCCGCCACGCTCCAGTTCACCGATCAGGGTCTCCATCGCCTCCATGTAGGCCGTGCTGCGCTCACTGCTCACGATCACGACGGTCGTGGCCGCATGCGCGCAAGCCCCCGCGAACAAGCCGAGCCAGAGAGCAAACAACAGGGAGCGCAGTGGCCGAAGCATGAAAAGTGGCTTAGTTTTCTACCCGCAGGGTCACAAAAGCACGACGCTGGAACTGGAAGTTCGGGGAAAAATCGGCATAGGGCATGCCCAGATTCTGCACCACCACCGCAACTTCACCCCGGTTACGACCGAAGCGCAAAGGCAGGCCCAAACGCAGATCGGTGCGTGTCATCGCCACCTGATCTCTAAAACTGGCCCCCTGCAGCGTCACGGTGCCGCTGTCCTGATGCATCAGGCTCAAATCCAGGCCACCGGGTAATTTCTGGAAATAAGTCAGCGAGCTGGCCAGCTTGGGTGCGGCCAGGGCGGTGCCGCGATCAACCGAGTTGATATCGGTGTAGCTCTGGTTAAAGATGAACTGTGCATCACGCCAGGGCCGCCATTTCAGTTGATATTCAGCGCCCTGAATGGTGACATCTTCGCTATTGAGATAGTCATACGGATTGGATGTGAAAAATGTCGTTCCGGGAGGCAAAGTGAATTGCTGGGGTCGAACGAAGCCGCCAATCTGCTCATGAAAAACACGTAGATCCAGATGAAGTCCCAGCGAGGGAAAGTCCCCCAGATAGCCGACTTCGCGGGCCAGTACATTTTCAGGCTGAACCTGACCACTCGACAGCGAGGTGATCTGAAGCGGTATGCCATTTAAAACGTAGCGAACATCACTGAATTTTTCAAACGCACTCGGTGGGCGAAATGCCTTTGAAACACCGGCACGCAGCGTTTGTCCCTGAGTGACGTGCCAATTGAGCATCAGCCGTGGTGCCCAACTGTCACCATGGGTGCTGCTATGTTCGGCCATGGCCCCGGCATTGAGTATCCAGTCCCGGGCAATCCGCCACTCGGCATTGCCAAACAAGCGGGTGAACTCGGTGACCAAGGCCGCATCTGTGTTGTAAAGCGGCTTCGAGGTGATCACCTCGCGCTGCAATTCTCCCCCCCAGACCACCCGCAAATCAGAGTCATGCCGAAAAGTGTGCTGCGCAGACACCATGTCATTGCTGGAGCGCCCCCCAAAATCAATCGTTACCGCAGGTATCGGAGCGAAAGAAAAATGATCGCGGGTAGATTCCTCCGTGTGAGAAACACTGAACGCCAGATCTTCATCATCACCGAGGTTTCGCCGCCAATCCAGTTGCAGATAACGCAACTCCAATGAACCATCACGCGGCGCATTGCCATCTTTACCCAAAACCCCCCTTCCGCTATCGATGAAAAGGTCGCCAGCAAGCAGCTGGATTTCATTACGGCCATTGGGGCGTAAATCGGCACGAAAATTGACCCGGTTGATTTCATTGTGGCCATTCGACCCGACCAGCCCGGCATCAGCACGCCGATCCATGCTGAGACGAAAGCTGGCATCGCCAGTGCCCCAGCCCACGCGCGCCTGCGCATCATGGACGCCATTTTCCCCGCTGCTCAGGCTGGCCTGCCCACCCAGGGTATCTGCTGTATGGCGCGTGACAATATTGATCACTCCGAGCATGGCACGAGCACCATAGGCAGCTGAATTGGAACCGCGCAACACCTCGATACGCTCAATATCGGCCAAGGCTACCGTCTGCAAGCCGGCACTCACGCTGCCCAAAAAATAAGGCGAATAAACCGAGCGACCGTCGACCAGCACTTGCATGCGTGCGGAGTAATAGTCAAACCCCCCGTGGTAACTGGCCAGCGGTGCATTCGTTTCAAACGAGGTGCTGGTCTGGAAACCGGGCACCAGGCGCAGCAGATCCGCCACATCACGCGCACCAGACAGGCGGATCATGTCGCGATCCAGAATGGTGACGGCGCCCGGCGTTTCATCGAGCCGCTGCGGCAGGCGCGAAACCGACAACACCATGGGCATCTCACCCAGAAAATCTTTCTCGGACACCGCGTCTGGGGCTTGCGCTGACACCCAGCTGGCCCAACCCAGCATGGCTCCCAGGCATATCAAACGATTCATCAACGACTCCAACACTATTTATTACTTTTTACTATTTGTAACTTCCCATGGCTTGATTCTGCCCTGTCCGTTGCGTGCCACGCTGACACAGGGCCGAGCCTTCTAAAATCAGGGGGTGAATACCACCCTCAACATTTCCGCTTATAAATTTGTGGCCCTGCCGGATGCCGCAGAACTTCGTACCACCCTGCTGGAGCGGGCGCTGAGCTGGCAGCTCAAAGGCACGATTCTGCTGGCCGAAGAAGGCATCAACCTGTTTCTGGCAGGCCCGGCCGAAGCGGTGCGTGGCTTTGTCGCCCAGCTGCAAGCCGATGCCCGTTTTTCAGACATGGCGCCTAAAGAAAGCTGGTCAGCGCAGCAGCCGTTCAAGAAAATGCTGGTCAAGGTCAAGCCCGAGATCATCCGCATGGACTGCCCGACCATTGTTCCGGCGGCGGGCCGTGCCCCGGCAGTGGACGCCGCCACCGTCAAACGCTGGCTCGATGCGGGCGTCGATGATGCCGGGCGCGAGGTGGTGACGCTGGACACGCGCAATGACTTTGAAATCGATTGCGGCACGTTTGAAGGTGCCATTGACTGGCGCATCACGAAATTCACCGAGTTCCCGCAAGCCTTGCGCGAGCATCAGGCTGCGTTGCAGGACAAAACCGTGGTGAGTTTCTGCACCGGCGGCATCCGCTGCGAGAAG
>OFRD01000937.1_pt1 | contig 10601 bp, 13 predicted proteins | sample 1543041 | NCBI WGS metagenome assembly OFRD01 (sample SAMN07774234, study PRJEB24372) | wastewater metagenome | isolation source: Exp Tend CN 100WW | collected 2016-02
TCGACGGTGTTGAGCGCTTGCTCGTTTTTACCTTGGGTGATTTCTAACAAGCTCTTGGCGAGCAGGGTTTCGGCTAAATTGCCTAAGCCATTTTGTTTGGCTTGAAACAAATTGCCTAGGCTGTCGCTATTGATTGCCGTGGCATTCCATGGCATCAAGGTAATCGCCGTTAACAGTGCGTAGGTTAAACTTTTATTCAAATGCATCTATGAATGCCTAGCCCTAAAAAGTGACATCAAGTCTTACTGATCCGCGTCGCTATGCCGTCAGCTAGTTGCTGGCATTCTCTTGTTGGATGTACCAGTTGTCGCCTTCTTTTTTCATGATCAGTGTTTTGGTCGTGTGTATGGGTTTGCCATCGGCACGGTAGCTTTGTTTAAAGCGCACTCTAGCGTTGTTGCTGTCGGCTACACTGATGTTGATTTTGGATAGGCTGACGCTGATTTTAGACGGTTTGTTAATGCGCTCTTTACGTTGTTGCTCCCAGGCTGTGCGGCTTTGGCCTTTAGCCGGTTGGAAGCTGGCGCCGTAGCTGGCAAAGTAGCGGTCCAAATCTTTGGCTGACCAGGCTTGCGCCCAGTTATTCAAGGCGGCGCTTAACTCATCTTCGGCGCCTTTTGCTGGCGTGCTGCTAGTAGCTGCACTGTTAGCCGCTTCGCTGACGGCTTTTTTGCTCACGCTGTCCGATTTTTTCGCATCGGCGACGGCCTTAGCCGGTTCTTTCGCGGCAACAGTGGTTTTGTTGCCAGAGCCGAATAAATCTTTGATCAAGGATAATTTGCCTTGGGCACGGGTGTTGCTGGTGTCCAATTGCAAGGCTTTATCGTACGCTTCGGAGGCCATGCGGGCATAAATGTCGCCTAAGTTTTCATGGGCAGTAGCGTAGCTAGGATGGGTTTTAATGGCGGTTTCCAAGGATTTTCTGGCCTTATCAAACTGACCTTGATCGGCATACAACACCGCTAGGTTGTTGTAGGGTTCAGGTAGGTTGGGAAATTTTTCCGTGACATCCGTAAACACCTTAATGGCCTCATCACGGCGACCTTGCTCAGCCAACATCACGCCTTTCATGAAGAGGGCTTGGGCGTTTTTTGGGTTGTTGTTGATGTAAGCGTTGAGCTTATCAATGGCCGCCGCTGTTTGACCTTGGTCAGCCATTTGTGAAATGTCTTTTAGCTCATCGGCTTGAGCGTAAGAGGCACATAAGCTGAGCGATAAAATCACGGCAAGCTTAGCAATAGTGGCATTTAGCAAGGAAATAAATTTGTTCATTGTGATATACTTTTTTTAGTTAACTTACAAAGTGTAATTCTATCAACAGCCTAGCTAACATCCAATAGCTCTATAGGCTTTATTGCTATATATTTCGTTCAATTTACCTAATCCAGTCCCACTCATCACCGTTTATGCTGAAAATCTACAACACCCTGGCTCGTGAAAAGCAAGTTTTTACCCCTATCGTGGCGGGCAAAGTGAGCATGTATGTCTGTGGCATGACGGTTTACGATTACTGTCACCTTGGCCATGCGCGAGTGATGGTGGTGTTTGACATGGTCGGCCGTTGGCTGCGAGCCAGTGGCTACGAGCTTAAGTACGTGCGTAATATCACCGATATCGATGACAAAATTATTAAACGCGCTAACGAGAACCAGGAAAGCATAGGCGTGTTAACCCAGCGCTTTATTGATGCCATGGATCAGGATGCGGCCAGTTTATCTGTGATTAAACCCGACATCGAGCCCAAGGCCACCGATTTTGTCGAGAGCATGGTCAACATGATTGCCAGCTTGATAGACAAGGGCTATGCCTATGCGGCGGATAACGGCGACGTGTTTTACTCGGTCAATCAGTTTGCCGGATACGGTAAATTGTCCGGCAAATCCTTAGAGGACCTGCGTGCTGGCGAGCGCGTGGAAGTCGATGCGCACAAAAAAGACCCCATGGATTTTGTCTTATGGAAATCGGTTAAACCTAATGAGCCCAGTTGGCCATCGCCTTTTGGCGGACCAAATGGCGGCCGTGGTCGACCCGGTTGGCACATCGAGTGTTCGGCCATGAGCGCCCATCATTTAGGCGAGCGTTTTGACATACACGGCGGCGGGCAAGATTTGCAATTTCCGCACCACGAGAACGAAATTGCCCAATCGGAAGCGACCCACAGCCACGACGGGCAGCCCTGCCAAATGGTCAATTATTGGATGCATAATGGTTTTGTGCGGGTGGACGATGAAAAGATGTCTAAGTCCTTAGGCAATTTTTTTACCATACGCACGGTGTTGCAACAGTACGATGCCGAAGTGGTGCGTTTCTTTATTTTGCGCGCTCATTACCGTAGCCCACTTAACTATTCCGACCAGCATTTAGACGATGCCAAATTGGCTTTGACGCGTTTGTACACCTCGCTGCGTGGCCATGCAGCACCGCCTTGCAGCATAGACTGGCAACAGCCGCATGCGGCTCGCTTTAAGTTGGCCATGGACGATGATTTCAATACCCCGGAAGCGTTGGCTGTGTTGTTTGATTTGGCTAACGAATTGAATAAGAGTAAAACGGCGGCCACCGCCTCTTTGCTAAAAAGCTTGGCGGGTGTCTTGGGTTTGTTGCAACAAGATGCCACGGCTTTTTTACAAGGGCAAGCGCCGGCTAGTAGCACGTCCGCTGTTGAAAATGGCCAGTCACTTGGTTTGACGGCCGAGTTGATCGCCAGCAAAATTTTGGCGCGGGCCGAGGCCAAGCAGGCGAAAAACTTTGCCTTAGCCGATGGCATCCGTCAGGAACTGACGACCGCCGGTATTGTATTGGAAGACTCTCCGCAAGGCACGACATGGCGTCGCGCTTAAGCCTCATTCACCTCAAAAAAACAAGGAAAACCCAGCATGCCGGTTAAATTAACTGCCCCACAAGCCAGCACCTTATTGCCTGTACGCGGCGTTAAATTAGGATATGCCGAGGCGAATATACGTAAAGCGCAGCGCAAAGATTTGTTGGTCGTGACCTTGGCCGAAGGCAGCGCGGTATCCGGTGTGTTCACGCAAAATCAATTTTGTGCGGCCCCGGTTACGCTGTGCAAATCGCACTTGGTGGCCAAGCAGGGCATACGCGCCTTATTGGTTAATACCGGTTGCGCGAACGCAGGGACTGGCGAGCAGGGCCTGCAAGCGGCCCAACAAAGCTGCGCTGCCCTGGCCGGTTTATTGGGCTTGAATGCCGAACAAATCTTACCCTTTTCAACCGGTGTGATTTTAGAGCCTTTGCCAGTGGGTAAGTTGATCTCGGCCTTGCCGACGGCGCTGGCTAATTTAAATGAAAACAATTGGTTAGCGGCGGCCGAAGCCATCATGACCACCGACATCGTGGCCAAGGCCACGTCTCGCCGCTTGCTAATAGACGGCCAGGCCGTGACCATCACCGGCATGAGTAAAGGCTCGGGCATGATACACCCCAATATGGCGACCATGCTCGGCTACATCGCTACCGATGCAGTGGTGAGTCAAGCCGCGTTGGATGCCATCATTCATTACGCCGTCAATAAATCCTTTAACTGCATCACCGTGGATGGCGACACCTCGACCAACGATAGCTTGATTATGCTGGCCAGCCAACAAGCCGGCCATGTGCAAATTAGCGAAACCAGTCCGCACTTTTCGGCCTTACGCGATGCCATGACCGAGGTGGCGATAGAGTTGGCGCAAGCCATCGTGCGCGATGGCGAAGGCGCGACCAAATTCATGACGGTGCAAATTGATGGCGGCAAAGACGAAGCCGAGTGCCGAAAAGTAGCCTATGCCATTGCCCATTCGCCCTTGATTAAAACGGCGTTTTTTGCCTCAGACCCAAATTTAGGTCGAATTTTGGCGGCCATTGGTTATGCCGGGGTCGACCAACTCGACGTTAACCAACTCAAGCTTTACTTAGGCGACGTGCTGGTGGCAGAAAAAGGTGGCCGCGCCAGCGCATACAGGGAAGAGCAGGGCGCCGCCATCATGCAAGAAGCGGAGATTTTAGTGCGCGTGGATTTGGCTAGAGGCGCTGCAAGTTGCACGATCTGGACTTGCGACTTTTCTTACGACTACGTCAAAATCAATGCCGACTACCGTTCCTGATGCGAGTTTAGACTCAGGCAGCTTGACGCGCGCAGCCGTTGGTGTGATACAGCGAGCCGATGGCTGGGTCTTGTTAAACGAACGGCCATTGGGTAAACCTTGGTCTGGTTATTGGGAGTTTCCCGGTGGCAAAATTGAAGAAAACGAGTCGCCCGAGCAAGCCCTAAAACGCGAATTGCAAGAAGAACTGGGCATCACGGTCACGCAAGCCTACCCGTGGCTAACCCGTCGCTACGCCTACCCAGCAAAATACCTAGACAACGGCCAAATGGCCAGCGCAGCTAAAACCGTGCAGCTGCATTTTTTTGTGGTGCCAGCATGGTCGGGTGAACCGCAAGGCATGGAAGGGCAAAAACTCAGTTGGCAGTCAACAAAAGCCGTCAGCGTGTCGCCCTTGCTGCCAGCCAACGCGCCGATTATCGATGCACTCAATCTGCCTCAACTGCATGCCATTAGCAACCTCGCTGAAATGGGTGAGCAGGCTTTTTTTCAGAGATTGCAGCGTGCGCTGGATGGCGGCTTGGGTCTGCTGCAATTGCGTGAGAAGCAGTTGACGGCGTCGGCATTTGCACGGTTTTTTGAGCGGGTTATGACCATGACAGCGCCTTATGCGACGAAGGTCGTGCTGAACTCGCATGGTCCATACGCATGCGGCGATTGGCCGGCGCACGGTATGCATTTTACTGCACGAGATTTAATGCAATTGTCAGTTAAGCCAGCAGGCATGCTGTGCGGTGCTTCTTGCCATGATGCAAAAGAATTGGCCAAAGCGGCCCAATTGGCTTTGGATTACGTGCTGTTGTCGCCCGTGCAATCGACCGCCAGTCACCCCGGCAGCGACACGTTGGGTTGGTCTGGCTTTAGCCGTCTGATTCAGGATTACCCCTTGCCGGTGTACGCCTTAGGTGGCATGCGGCATGAGGATGGGCTAATGGCTAGAAGCCATGGCGCGCATGGGCTGGCCATGCAACGCGACTGTTGGATTTAGTGACTGGCTGCTGGGGCGTCTTTAACGCTGGCTTTGACGTTTTGTTTGACTAGGCTTTTATTGGCCAATTTAAAGGTCAGCACAAAATTCACGCTGTCACCCACGCGTAAGGGTTTTTTCAAATCAAACAGCATCAAATGAAAACCACCTGGGCTTAGCTTGTAAGGCTTGCCGGCGCTCAAGTCTAAACTTTCTAACATGCGCATTTTCATGACACCGTTTTCCATGCTCATGCTGTGGATTTCAACGCTGTCGCTGACATCGGTCGTGGCTTCAACCAAGCTGGCCTCTTTACTGCTGGTTAAGGTCATGTAAGCCGCACCCACTTTCGAGCCGGGGTTGCTTGGCCGCGCCCATGCGTCTTGAATGGTCACTAGCGTGCTGTTGGCAGGGCTTTCTGCTTGGGCAGTCCAGCTGCTAAATAGGGCCAATAAAGCCCAGCCTGTTAGGCTAATTGCGCTTAATTTTTTCATGATTTTTACTTTCTCAAGGGTTGTGGTCTGGGTATAACTCGTCTAAATCGTCGCTGCTAATCGGCACGGGAATGGCGTATTCGCCATTCGCCCAAGCGCCGAAATCAACCATTTTACAGCGTTCGCTGCAAAACGGCCTAAAGTCATTGTTAGGGGAAAATTCGGCGAGGTTGCCGCATTTTGGGCAAGCGACTAAGCGTTTTTTACTGGGTTCCATGGTGTGTTCGGTATTGATTAATGGGGTTTAAGCTAAGGACGATCAGGCTCTGGATTTAGAACTGGATCAACAAGCGACTTTATAGATTACACCTTATAAATTACATAAGATCAGCGAGAAGCTGACGTCTTGTTCGTATTTTTGCAGTTTTTGCCCATCATCAAGTTGATTAAAACGGATGTTGATGGCGTATTTGTTGGCGCTCACTTCCGGAAAGCAAGTTAACTCATCGTCCAATACCACGCGCAACATCTGCGCCGGTTTGGCACCGGCCAGCATTTGTTGATAGGCGCCGTTGCCGGCGACCAGTTTGCTGCTCACGCCACTGCCACGCAATATGCGCAAGATGATGCCTATGGCTGCGTGCATGGGTAACAAGGGTTTGAGCCATGCAGTAAAATCTTCTCGTCGACGCGCTTCGCCTAATCCCAACCAATAGTGGTAAGACGGCACATCAAATTCGCAAACGCCACCGGGAATGCCGGCGCGTTGTTTAATGCCCATCAACCATTCGTTGGCGCGCAAGCTTTGGCCTAATTTAGTGGTTTCGGCACGTAAGCCTTCGGCAGCTTGGTCAATTTCGCTGAGAATTTTATTTAGGGTGTTGGCCGCAATGGCTGGGTTGCCGACCAAGGCGCTCATGGCGACTTTTTGCCTTTCCAATTCTTGCAATAAATCCAGCTTTAATTCGGAACGGTCTACCACGTCTAAAATTTGCAATAGCGTGATGAGGGCGCAGTGGTGGTGGTGTTCGTGGCTGGCTTCTATGTTATGCAGAAGCTTGGCGAACAAATTCTCTACGCGTAGTAAGGTGCGTATGCGTTCGTTAAAAGGGTAGTCGTAGCTAGGCATGTTGAGTTACAGGTATGGTCAGCTAAACAACACAGTAATAGTCATGAATGAACACGCAAAGATAAATTGACATGGATTATTAAATTTATTTGTTAACTATGCAAGTTTTAATGAATTTTTTATGAATCAGGCCGATGTTTTCCTGCAAGGCCGCTAGGTTGCCCTGGTTGTCTATGACCTCGTCTGCGCCTTCGAGACGCCGAGCTCGGCTCACTTGCGCCTGCATGACGGCTTGTACACTGGCGGCCGTGCTGCCGTTGCGTTGCATGGCGCGCTCAATTTGCAAGGCCTCGGGGCAGTCTAAGAGCAGGACTTTGTCCACTATTTTTTGGTAGCGCGTGCTTTCAAAATAGAGCGGAATCACCAAAATTTGGTAGGGGGCGGCGCTGTTTTTAGCGTTTTCTTTGAGCTGTTGCAAGGCCGCTTTGTATATAGCGGGGTGCATCAAGCCTTCTAATTTTAGGCGCTGCTCGCTATGGGCAAATACCTGCGCGGCTAATTTTGCTCTATCCAAGCTGCCATCGGCTAGCAAAAAGTCCGCGCCAAACAGCAACTGAATTTGCCCTAACAAGGCTTGGCCTTTGGCCGTTAATTGATGAGCGATGGCATCGACGTCGACCACCGGTACGCCCAGGGCGGAAAATTGCTTGGCCGCTTCGCTTTTGCCAGATCCTATGCCACCTGTAAGCACCACGACTTGCATGGCTTAGCCCAGGTAATGCCGCGTAAGTTGCGGTCCGAAAAACAAGGCGGCCAAACCAGCGATGGCTAAAAACGGGCCAAATGGCATGGCGCTATCGCGCCCACGCTGGCCGCTTAATATCAGTGCGATACCAACAACGGCGCCCATTAAGGATGACAGCAACAGAATGGCCGGTAGCATTTGCCAGCCATACCAAGCGCCCAATGCGGCCAGTAATTTAAAATCGCCGTAACCCATGCCTTCTTTGCCGGTGCAAAGTTTAAATAGCCAATAGATGGACCAAAGCAGCAAATAACCTGCCATCGCACCGATTACGGCGCTATGAAGATCGCTTAAGCCGAGGTTTAAATTAAACAGCAAGCCTAGCCAGAGTAGCGGCAGAGTCAAGCTGTCAGGCAGCAATTGCGTATCGAAATCAATGAAAGTCAGCGCAATTAAGCCTAAACATAAAAGCCAGGCAAAGAAAGTCACGCTGCTGTAGCCAAATTGCCAGCTGACTAAAGCCATCAGCACGGCCGATAACAACTCCACCAAGGGGTAACGCGGGCTGATTGTATTCGCACAATGGCGGCAGCGTCCCCTTAATAGTAAGTAGCTGAGCAGGGGGATGTTGTCGCCTGCGCCTATGGTCTGTTGGCAATGTGGGCAGGATGAGCGTGGGCGCATCAAGTTGTATGGAGTGGTCGCTTGGGCGGTTTGGCCTTGCATGGCTTGGCAATCGGCTTGCCAATCGCGCTCCATCATTTTTGGCAAACGGTAAATCAGCACATTTAAAAAGCTGCCGAATAGCAAACCAAGTAACAGGGTTAAACCTATCAATAAGCTGCTGTTTTGTTGCAGGGATAACGAGATATCAGCAAACACGGCTGGCATGAACATCCTTAAGGTGAGCTAAAAATGACGGCTGATTTGGCTGCAAGGTTAAACAGCCTGCATCATCGCATTATCGCTGCTTTGTGGCAACAGCGGGCTAGCCAAGCTGGCCGCCGCTATGGCGCGTATAGGCCGCATAAAAAATGCAGTCAGCCTCTTGAAAGCAGGAAAAACGGCCGCATAAACAGCAATGAAATTGCAAGCGCTCACGGTATAATGATGCAACAGTTAAGTAGGAATAAACATGACAGATAAGCAGCAACAAAACAGCATCGCGGTGTCTTCAGCCGAATTGCATAGGCCAGAGTGGGACGAGCCTATTATTTGCCGCGTCGAAGTGGATTTGCCGGCCTGGTTAGCGCAGTTAACTGGCGGTCGTGATTGGGAAGTGTATTCCGAAGAGGAAGAAGAGAATTGCGTTAGCTTTGCCTTAAGGCAAGGCTCTAAACTCAGCCCTAAGTTAGCGGAAGTCACCTTGTACCATAATGGCTATGCCATTGTGGACGTGGACGGTCGCTTTTTATTTGACGGCTCCTTAACCTCGGGTGCCAATGAATGCGCGCATTTAAGCTATTACCACGCTGACAGTGGTGAAAAAATCACCCTCAATTAAGGCTTTGCAGACCAGAGCTAGCTAATGGTTTCTGGCTATGGCGAAGTCGGCCAAGGCTAACAATGCTTGCTTGTAAGGCGAATCAGCAAAGTGCGCTAAACAATCGCAAGCGGCTTGGGCTTCCGCACTGGCCAGTTGCACCACGTAAGCCTGCGCGCCTGTCCGTTTTACTGCACTCAATACCGTGTCTAAATCCTCCAGCCCACCCTGTTCTATGGCCAGTTTGATGGCAGCGCTTTCCTCGGCATTGCCATGGCGCATGGCGTACAGTAGGGGTAAGGTGGGCTTGCCTTCACTTAAGTCGTCCCCTATGTTCTTGCCTATTTCTTGCGCGTCGCCGCTTAAATCCAAGACGTCGTCTATTAATTGAAAGGCCGTGCCTATGTGCATACCGTATTGGCCAAGGGCTAGTTCATCGCTGGCGCTAGCATGGCTGATGATGGCGCCAAGTTGGGCCGATGCTTCAAATAACTTAGCGGTTTTGAAACGAATAACTTGCAGGTAGTCGGCGTCGGTCAGATCGGCATTGTGCACGTTCAGCAATTGCAATACCTCGCCCTCGGCTATGGTATTGGTGGCGTGGCTTAATATTTCCATGACGCGCATATTTTGCACCGCTACCATCATTTGAAACGCGCGCGAGTAGACGAAATCGCCAACCAGCACGCTGGCTGGGTTGCCAAACACCGCGTTGGCGGTGTGTTTGCCACGGCGTTTGGATGATTCGTCTACCACGTCGTCGTGCAGCAAGGTGGCGGTATGAATGAATTCCACCACTGCAGCCAGTTGGTGGTGTTCGGCTTTGACTTTGCCGAATAAGCCGGCGGCCAATAACACCAACATAGGGCGTAAGCGTTTGCCGCCACTGTTAATAATATAATGCGCGACTTGGTTGACCAGCGTCACCTCGGAATGCAACGCATGCTCAATCACGCCATACACCGCCTCAATGTCGCTTGCTATGCAAGCTTGTATGGAGGCTAAGGCGGGATTTTTTGTAAGATTTGGCTGGGCGGTAGTCATGCTAAGTATTGAGGTGAGTAGACTTTAAAATTAAGCCGGCATTTTAACACAGGCCTAATTGGTTTTATGCCTGCGCAAAGAACTTATCGATTAAAATAGGCGCCGCAAAAGCCGCTGAATCTTTTTTAGATTAGCTTGCGATTAGGATTTGCTTTGCTACATTATTTGCGTATAATGCCGAGTTCTTTAGAAAGCGTAATTTAAGGCTCAATCATGTATGCAGTAATTAAAACTGGTGGTAAACAATATCGCGTCAATGCAGGCGAGCGATTAAAAGTTGAAAAATTAGAAGTTGAAGTGGGCGGTACGGTTACGCTGGATCAAATTTTAATGGTTTCAGACGGCACAACAACAACCATAGGTTCACCTATTATTAATGGTGCAACGGTTACAGCTACTGTGCTTGCGCACGGTCGTGGTGACAAGGTGATGATTTTTAAATTCCGTCGCCGTAAACATTATCGTAAAACACAAGGCCACCGCCAAAGTTTTACAGAGATTCAAATTGGTGAAATTTTAGCTGCAGGCCAAGCCGCTGCTAAACCAGCCAAAGCTAAAGCGGCTAAAGCAGCTGCATAATTGACGCAATCAATAAGACTTAAGGATTAATCATGGCACACAAAAAAGCAGGCGGTAGTTCACGTAACGGTCGCGATTCTCACTCCCAACGACTAGGTGTTAAAGCCTTCGGTGAAACGGTAGTGACAGCAGGCAGCATTATCGTGCGTCAGCGCGGTACAAAAATGCACGCCGGTG
>OFRD01000938.1_pt1 | contig 10599 bp, 7 predicted proteins | sample 1543041 | NCBI WGS metagenome assembly OFRD01 (sample SAMN07774234, study PRJEB24372) | wastewater metagenome | isolation source: Exp Tend CN 100WW | collected 2016-02
GGCTCCGGCAATGCGGATCTGCTCGAATTTTGCCAGCGCCTGGGGATCGGTATTGATCGCCTCGCGCAACTCGGTGCCGGTGTAACCGATGTCTTCGGCATTGACGAACACGGTCGGAATGCCGGCCGAGATCATGGTGGCCTTGAGCGTGCCGATGCCTGGCACCTCCAGGTCATCGACCAGATTGCCGGTGGGGAACATCGAACCGCCGCCGCCCTCTTCTTCCGCCGCCGGGTCCATGAATTCCAACTGCACTTCGGCGGCCGGGAAGGTCACGCCGTCCAGCTCAAAGTCGCCGGTTTCCTGTACCGCACCGTCGGTGATCGGCACGTGGGCGATGATGGTCTTGCCGATATTGGCCTGCCACACACGCACCACGGCCACGCCGTTGCGGGGCACGCGGGCCGGGTCGACCAGCCCCGCGCTGACGGCAAACGAACCGACCGCCGCCGACAGGTTGCCGCAGTTGCCGCTCCAATCCACAAACGGTTTGTCGATGGACACCTGGCCGAACAGGTAGTCCACGTCGTGATCGGCGCGGGTGCTCTTGGCCAGGATTACCGTCTTGCTGGTGCTGGACGTGGCGCCGCCCATGCCGTCGATCTGCTTGTCATAGGGATCGGGGCTGCCGATCACCCGCAGCAGCAGGGCATCCCGCGCGGCCCCCGGCACCTGCGCCACGGCGGGCAGGTCGGTGAGGCTGAAAAACACGCCCTTGCTGGTGCCGCCACGCATATAGGTGGCGGCGATTTTGATTTGCGGTGTGTGGCTCATCTTAGGCCGCCTTGGTCGATTCGAGGAAGTCCTGGGCGAAGCGTTGCAGCACGCCGCCCGCTTCGTAGATGGAGACTTCCTCGGCCGTATCGAGACGGCAGGTGACCGGCACTTCGACGCGCTCGCCGTTCTTGCGATTGATGACCAGAGTCAGCGTCGAACGCGGGGTGCGCTCGCCGACCACGTCGAAGGTCTCGGTGCCGTCGATGGCCAGCGTGTTGCGGTCCACGCCGGGCTTGAACTCCAACGGCAGCACGCCCATGCCGACCAGGTTGGAGCGGTGGATGCGCTCGAAGCTCTCGGCCACGACCGCCTTCACCCCCAGCAGCAGGGTGCCCTTGGCCGCCCAGTCACGCGACGAACCGGTGCCGTATTCCTTGCCGGCCAGCACTACCAGCGGCACCTTGTCGGCTTTGTACTTCATGGCTGCATCGTAGATCGCCAGCTTTTCCGGCTGGCCGCCGCCGGCCGGGTAGTACAGGGTGTTGCCGCCTTCCTCGCCACCGAACATCAGGTTCTTGATGCGGATGTTGGCGAAGGTGCCGCGGACCATCACGTCATCGTTGCCGCGGCGGCTGCCGTAGCTGTTGAAGTCGGCCGGCTGCACGCCGCGCTCCTGCAGGAAGCGGCCTGCAGGCGAGTCCTTCTTGATGTTGCCGGCCGGGGAGATGTGGTCGGTGGTGATCGAATCACCGAACAGGCCCATCACGCGTGCACCGTGCACATCGTCGATGCTGCCGGTCTGCATGGTCATGCCATCGAAGTACGGCGGGTTCTTGATGTAGGTGGAGGCATCGCTCCACTCGTACAGGTTGCCGTCCGGCGAAGCGATGGTGTTCCAGCGGGTATCGCCCTTGAACACATCGGCGTAGTTCTGCTTGAACATCTCCGGGCCGATGGTGGCGGCGATGACGTCGCCGATTTCCTTGTTGCTCGGCCAGATGTCGCGCAGGAACACCGGCTGGCCATCGCTGCCGGTACCCAGCGGCTGGGTGGTCAGGTCGATGTCGGTGGTGCCGGCGATGGCATAGGCCACCACCAGCGGCGGGCTGGCCAGGTAGTTCATCTTCACTTCGGGGTGCACGCGGCCCTCGAAGTTGCGGTTGCCGGACAGCACCGAGGTGACCACCAGATCGCCGGTGGCGATGCCGGCGCTGACTTCGGTCGGCAGCGGGCCGGAGTTGCCGATGCAGGTGGTGCAGCCGTAGCCGACCACGTAGAAGCCGATCTTCTCCAGCTCCTTCAGTACGCCGGCCTTTTCCAGGTAATCGGTGACCACGCGCGAACCTGGGCCGAGCGAGGTCTTCACCCACGGCTGGCGGTTCAGGCCCTTGGCGGCCGCGTTGCGGGCCAACAGGCCCGCGCCGATCATCACCGCCGGGTTGGAGGTGTTGGTGCACGAGGTGATGGCCGCGATGACCACCGCGCCGTCCTTCAGGCGGACCTTGCGGCCTTCGGTTTCGATGTCGGCGTAGCCCTTGGCCAGTTGCTCGTTGCCGACCGCGGCACCGCCGCCTTCGTTGACGAACGAGGAGACATCGTCGCTGCGCTTGTCACGGTTGGTGGTCAGGCCAACCAGGGCTTCGCGGTAGTTCTTCTGCACGTCTTCCAGCAGCACACGGTCCTGCGGACGCTTCGGGCCGGCCAGCGACGGCTTCACCGTGCCCATGTCCAGTTCCAGCGTGGTGCTGTACTGCGCGTGCGGGCTGCCCGGTTCGTGCCACAGGCCCTGCGCCTTGGCATAGGCTTCAACCAGATCGATCTGCTCTTCGCTGCGGCCGGACAGGCGCAGGTAGTTCAGCGACTCGGCGTCGATCGGGAAGATGCCGCAGGTGGCGCCGTATTCCGGCGCCATGTTGCCAATGGTGGCGCGGTCGGCCAGCGGCAGGTGCTGCAGGCCGTCACCGTAGAACTCGACGAACTTGCCGACCACGCCCAGCTTGCGCAGCATCTGGGTGACGGTCAGCACCAGGTCGGTGGCGGTGGCGCCCTCGGGCAGCTTGCCGGTCAGCTTGAAGCCGACCACCTGCGGGATCAGCATCGACGACGGCTGGCCGAGCATGGCCGCCTCCGCTTCGATGCCGCCCACGCCCCAGCCCAGCACGCCGATACCGTTGATCATGGTGGTGTGGCTGTCGGTACCGAACACGGTATCGGGGTAGGCGACCGCCTTGCCGTCCTTGTCCGCCGTCATCACCACGCGGGCCAGGTTCTCCAGGTTCACCTGGTGGACGATGCCGGTGTTCGGCGGCACTACCTTGAAGTTGTCGAAGGCCTTCTGGCCCCAGCGCAGGAAGCCGTAGCGTTCCTGGTTGCGCTGGAACTCGATCTTGCCGTTGAGGTCCAGCGCGTCCGGCTTGCCGAACACGTCGACCTGCACCGAGTGGTCGATGACCAGTTCGGAGGGAATCTGCGGGTTGATCTGCTCAGGCGAGCCGCCGAGCTTGACCACCGCGTCGCGCATCGCGGCGAGGTCGACCACGCAGGGCACGCCGGTGAAGTCCTGCAGGACCACGCGCGCCGGCATGAAGGCGATTTCGGTGTCCGGCTCGGCCGCCGGGTTCCAGCGGGCCACGGCTTCGATGTGGTCCTTGCCGACGGTGATGCCGCCGTCCTCGTGCCGGAGCAGGTTCTCCAGCAGGATCTTCATCGAGTAGGGCAGGTGGGAGATATCGAAGCGCTGGCCCAGCGTGGGCAGGCTGAAGTAGTCGTAGGTCTTGCCGCCGACGTTCAGCTGGCTGCGGGTGGAGAACGAATCGCTCATGCGGGGTAACTCCTTCTTGCGGATGGCTTGCAGTGGCCCGCGCATGGGCGGACCTGCTTGCGGTCGCCGCGGGCCTGACGGCCCCGGTGGTCCCAGTATGAATCCCAGACTGAATGGATTCATCCGGGCCGGGTTCCGGCCTGCGGCATCGGTTCCAGACTACAGGGGAAGGTGTATGGCGTATGTCACGTTTGTGGCCGATCCTTTGCGAGGCAAGGGCTGGCGGGTTGCCGGTCCTGTTCAGGGTGGAAGTATGCCCGGGGAAGTATGTATAATTTGTGCATACTCTGGAGGGCCTACCGATGGAAGCCACTGTTGCAGAACGCGGACAGATCACCCTGCCCAAGGCGGTGCGTGATGCCCTCGGCCTGACCAAGGGCACGCTGCTGAAGGTCGAGCTGGACGGCAGCCGCATCATCCTGCGCAAGAGTGTTGACGATGCCATTTCACGGGCGCGCGGCAAGTTCGCGCTGGACGGTTTCGAGTCGTCCGACGCAGCGGTACGTGCGGTGCGTGACGAGGAATAAGCCGTGATGATCGCCGTCGACTCTCCGGTGCTGGTCGAGCTGCTCAGCAATGGTCCGCAGGCCGATGCCGTGGAAGCCATCCTCAGGCAGAGCCTGGTCGGTGGCCGCGTGGTGGTCTGCGGCGCGACCCTGGCCGAGGTCTGCGCATCGCTGCGTGGCGGTGCCGAGGTGCTCGAAGCGCTGGAAGAAATGGGCGTGCACTTCAACCCGATGGAAGCCAAGTCGGCGCTGCGCGCCGGCGAGATGCACCGCCGCCACCGCCAGCGCAGCGGCAGCCGCCGCAGCCTGGACGAATTCATGGTCGGCGCCCATGCACTGCTGCAGTGCGATGGCCTGATCACCTGGAACGACACGTTTTACCGCGACTACTTCAAGGGCCTGAAGCTGATCGTGCCGCAAGCCTGAGCCCATTTTGTTTTCTCAACCTACGCATTACCCGGGAGTTGTCATGTTGGAAGCCTACCGCCACCACGTCGCCGAGCGCGCTGCGCTTGGCATCCCGCCGCTGCCGCTGAGCGCGCAGCAGACGGCCGATGTCATCGAACTGCTGAAGAACCCGCCGCAGGGCGAGGCCGAGTTCCTGCTCGACCTGCTGACCCACCGCGTGCCGGCCGGCGTCGATGACGCGGCCAAGGTCAAGGCCTCGTACCTGGCGGCGATCGCCCTGGGCAGCGAGCAGAACCCGCTGATCAGCCGTGAGCGCGCCACCGAACTGCTGGGCACCATGCTCGGCGGTTACAACGTCGCCCCGCTGGTGCAGCTGCTGGACGATGCCAGCGTCGGCACCATCGCCGCCAACGGTCTGAAGAAGACCCTGCTGGTGTTCGATGCCTTCCATGACGTGCAGGAAAAGGCCAAGGCCGGCAATGCCAACGCCCAGGCCGTGCTGCAGAGCTGGGCCGACGCCGAGTGGTTCACCAGCAACCCGGAAGTGCCGCAGAGCCTGACCGTCACCGTGTTCAAGGTGCCGGGCGAAACCAACACCGACGACCTGTCGCCGGCGCCGGACGCGACCACCCGCCCGGACATCCCGATGCACGCCCTGGCGATGCTGAAGAACAAGCGCGACGACGCGCCGTTCACCCCGGAAGAAGACGGCAAGCGCGGCCCGATCCAGCAGATCCTCGACCTGAAGGACAAGGGTCACCTGGTCGCCTACGTTGGCGACGTGGTCGGCACCGGTTCCTCGCGCAAGTCGGCCACCAACAGCGTGCTGTGGTGGACCGGTGATGACATTCCGTTCATCCCGAACAAGCGCGCCGGTGGCGTCTGCCTGGGTTCGAAGATCGCCCCGATCTTCTACAACACCATGGAAGATGCCGGTGCACTGCCGATCGAGCTGGACGTGTCGAAGATGGAGCACGGCGATGTGGTCGAGCTGCGTCCGTACGAAGGCAAGGCGCTGAAGAACGGTGAAGTGATCGCCGAGTTCCAGGTCAAGTCCGAAGTGCTGTTCGACGAAGTGCGCGCCGGTGGCCGCATTCCGCTGATCATCGGCCGTGGCCTGACCGGCAAGGCACGCGAAGCGCTGGGCCTGGCCCCGACCGACCTGTTCCGCCTGCCGGTGCAGCCGGTCGATACCGGCAAGGGCTTCTCGCTGGCGCAGAAGATGGTTGGCCGCGCCTGTGGCCTGCCGGAAGGCCAGGGCATGCGCCCGGGCACCTACTGCGAACCGAAGATGACCTCGGTCGGCTCGCAGGACACCACTGGCCCGATGACCCGTGACGAGCTGAAGGACCTGGCCTGCCTGGGCTTCTCGGCCGACCTGGTGATGCAGTCGTTCTGCCACACCGCCGCTTACCCGAAGCCGGTGGACGTGAAGACCCACCACACCCTGCCGGAGTTCATCTCCACCCGTGGCGGCGTCTCGCTGCGTCCGGGCGACGGCGTGATCCACAGCTGGCTCAACCGCATGCTGCTGCCGGACACCGTCGGCACCGGTGGTGACTCGCACACCCGTTTCCCGGTGGGCATTTCGTTCCCGGCCGGTTCGGGCCTGGTTGCCTTCGCCGCTGCCACCGGCGTGATGCCGCTGGACATGCCGGAGTCGGTGCTGGTGCGCTTCAAGGGCAAGATGCAGCCGGGCGTGACCCTGCGTGACCTGGTCAACGCGATTCCGCTGTACGCGATCAAGTCGGGCCTGCTGACCGTGGCCAAGGCTGGCAAGAAGAACATCTTCTCCGGTCGCATCCTGGAAATCGAAGGCCTGCCGGAGCTGAAGGTCGAACAGGCGTTCGAGCTGTCCGACGCCTCGGCCGAGCGTTCGGCGGCCGGTTGCTCGGTGCGCCTGAACAAGGAGCCGATCATCGAGTACCTCAACAGCAACATCACCCTGCTGAAGTGGATGATTGCCGAGGGTTACCAGGATCCGCGTTCGCTGCAGCGCCGTATCGAGAAGATGGAAGCGTGGCTGGCCAACCCGGAGCTGCTGGAGCCGGATGCCGATGCCGAATACGCTGCCGTCATCGAGATCGACCTGGCCGACATCCACGAGCCGATCGTGGCCTGCCCGAACGACCCGGACGACGTGAAGACCCTGTCCGAAGTGGCCGGCGCCAAGATCGACGAAGTGTTCATCGGTTCGTGCATGACCAACATCGGTCACTTCCGAGCCGCTGCGAAGCTGCTGGAAGGCAAGCGTGACCTGCCGACCCGCCTGTGGGTGGCCCCGCCGACCAAGATGGATGCCTCGGAGCTGACCAAGGAAGGCGTGTACGGCACCTTCGGCGCCACCGGTGCACGCATGGAAATGCCGGGCTGCTCGCTGTGCATGGGCAACCAGGCGCAGATCCGCGAAGGCTCGACCGCGATGTCGACCTCGACCCGCAACTTCCCGAACCGCCTGGGCCGCAACACCAACGTGTACCTGGGTTCGGCGGAACTGGCGGCGATCTGCTCGCGCCTGGGCCGCATCCCGACCAAGGAGGAGTACATGGCGGACATCGGCGTGATCAACGCCAATGGTGCGGAGATCTACCGCTACATGAACTTCGACCAGATCGAGGAATACCAGGACGTGGCCAAGACGGTCGCCGCCTGATGCGGTAACGAAAAGCCCCCGGCTCGCGCCGGGGGTTTTTTTGTGGGCCGACGACGCATGGTAGTGCCGGCCGCTGGCCGGCAACCCGTTGAAACGAAGAAGCCCCGGTGAAAGCCGGGGTTTTTTTTGTTGCCTGATGGCCTGTAGCACCGAGTCCATGCTTGGCTGCTGTTCGCGCCATGCGCGATGAGTCGAGCGTGGCTCGACTCTACAACGGCATCCACGCATGGCGTGGATCTACTGCAAGCGGAGTCCTTGAGCCGGGGCGCGCAATCAGCCGCGCGCCAGCGCCAGCAACCGTTCCGCAATCCGTTCCAGCGGCACCTGTTCCTCGGCGGCGCCGAGCTTGAACGCGGCACCGGGCATGCCCCAGACCACGCTGCTGGCCTCGTCCTGCACCAGCGTCGGGGCGCCGGCCTGACGCATTTCCAGCAGGCCGCGTGCACCGTCATCGCCCATGCCGGTGAGAATGGCACCGATGGCGTTGCCGCCGGCGTTCTGCGCGACCGAGCGGAACAGCACATCCACCGCGGGCTTGTGCCGGTTCACGGCCGGGCCGTCGTCGACCCGGCAGCGCCAGCGCGCACCGTCGCGGATGATCCGCAGATGCTTGCCACCCGGTGGCAGGTAGGCGTGGCCGGGCAGCACCGCTTCACCGTCGCTGGCCTCACGCACTGCCATGGCGGAATGGCGATCCAGTCGTTCGGCGAAAGCCGTGCTGAAGCTGGCCGGCAGGTGCTGGGTCATCACCACGGCCGGGCCGTCGGCGGGCATGCCTTCCAGCACTACACGCAGGGCCTCGGTGCCACCGGCCGATGAGCCGATCGCGATCAGCCGGTCGGTGGTGCGGAACTGGGGCGTGGCGGGACGCGTCGCTGGGGAGGCGTCCAGCAGGAGCTTCGGTGCGGCAGCGCGCACCAGCGGGCGAACGCGCGAACGCGCCGCCATCTTCACTTTGGCGATGATCTCGTCGGCGTAGCCCTGCAGGCCCCGCGCAACGTCCAGCTTCGGCTTGGAGACGAAATCCACCGCGCCCAGCGCCAACGCCTGCAGGGTGGTGTCGGCGCCGCGTTCGGTCAGCGAGGAGATCATCACCACCGGCAGCGGGTGCAGGCGCATCAGGTTTTCCAGGAACGCCAGCCCGTCCATGCGCGGCATTTCCACGTCCAGCGTGATCACGTCCGGGGCCAGGCGCTTGATCTTCTCGCGTGCCAGCAGCGGGTCGGCGGCGGTGCCGACCACGTCGATGGACGGATCGCTGGACAGGATCTCGGTGAGCATCTGGCGCACGACGGCGGAGTCGTCGACGATCAGGACCCGGCAGGGGGCGTTGCCGGTCAGGGTCATTCGAACAGCTCCACGCCACCGGTGACCGGGGCCTTGGACAGGCGTGCACGCACGGCCGATTCGGTCGCAGCCACTTCGGCTTCATGGGCATGAGGCAGACGCTGCACCACCACGCGGCCGGTATCGGCGAAGAACCAGATCTTGCGCGGATGGATGCCGCACAGGTCTTCGGCGATGATCGGAATGTGCTCGGCCTGCAGGTACTGGCGCACGAACTCGGCGTTGCGGGTGCCGACCGGATTGCTGGTGAACCCCTTGAGCACGTTGGCGCCGCCGAACACCTTGGCCTCGATGCGCTTGCGGTGCGCGCCGCGCTTGAGCATGTCGTTGATCAGCAGTTCCATCGCGTAGCTGCCGTAGCGCGCGGGTGCGCCATCGCCGGCGTTGCCTTCGGGCAGCAGGAAGTGGTTCATGCCGCCGATCTTCAGCACCGGGTCGCGCAGGCAGGCGGCCACGCAGGAGCCGAGTGTAGTGGTCAGCGCGGTGGTGTCGTCGACCACCAGGTACTGGGTCGGCAGCAGCTTGGCCGCAATGGTCTTGAAGCGCGCGTCCTGGTAACGCATCACATCATCGGTACGCAGCGATGCGTTCATGCGCCGGCCTTTGCCGCACGGCGGTACAGGGTGCGTCCGCAGGGCTGGATCAGGTCGGCGGCGTGCAGGTAGTTCTCCGAGTGGCCGGTGTAGAGCAGGCCATCGTCGGACAGGTGCTGTACCAGCCGGCCGAGGATCGCGCGCTGGGTCGGCTTGTCGAAGTAGATCATCACGTTGCGGCAGAACAGTGCATCGAACGGGCCGCCGACGTCGTAGCGCGGGGCAAGCAGGTTCAATGGGCGGAACTCGATCAGCTCGCGCAGCGCCGGCAGCACGCGGCACTGGCCCTCGTTGGGGCCGCTGCCGCGCTGGAAGTAGCGGCGGCGCAGGTCCGGGTCGAGGCTGGTGACGCGGTCGATGTTGTAGACGCCACGGCCGGCCGTGGCCAGCACCTGGGTATCGACGTCGGTGGCGATGATGCGTACCGGTGGCTTCAGGGTGCCGAAGGCTTCGCAGGCGGTGATCGCCATCGAGTAGGGCTCTTCGCCGGTGGACGCCGCGCAGGACCACAGCAGCAGCGGCGTGCGGCTGGCGCGCTGCTGCAGCTCCTCGCGCAGCTTGTCGAAGTGGTGCGGTTCGCGGAAGAACGAGGTCAGGTTGGTGGTCAGGGCGTTGGTGAACGCCTGCCATTCGTCACCGTCTTCCTGCTCCAGATGGTCCAGATACTGCTGGAAGCTGCGCATGCCCAGCGTGCGCAGGCGGCGCGACAGGCGGCCATAGACCATGTCGCGTTTTGCCGGGGCGAGGGCGATGCCCACGCGCTGGTAGATCAGGTCGCAGACGCGGCGGAAATCACGGTCGGCGAACTCGAATTCGCGCGGGCCGGTGACGATGGGAGTAGGACTTTGCACGGGGGACGTGTCCATCGGCAGAGGCGGCGGCCGAAGCCGCCGCGGGTGGGTCTCAGAATTCCTGCCAGTCGCTGTCGCTGGCGACGAAGGTGCTGGCGTTGCTGCTGCGGCGGACCGGTGCTGGCGTCGGAGCCGGCCGCGGACGCGCCACGGCGGCGGCAACATGCACCGGCTCGACACGCGCGGCCACTGCCTTCATCGCGGCCGAGACCTGGTTGTCCAGGCGGAAGATCGCCACGGCGTCGGCCAGCTGGCCAGCCTGTTCTTCCATCGCACGTGCGGCGGCGGTGGCTTCTTCCACCAGCGCAGCATTCTGCTGGGTGGTTTCGTCCATCTGCACCACGGTCTGGTTGACCTGCTCGATGCCAGCCGACTGCTCCTGCGAAGCCGCGGAGATCTCGGCCATGATGTCGGTCACGCGCTGCACCGAGGCGACGATCTCGCCCATGGTGCTACCGGCCTGGTGCACAAGGCTGGAGCCTTCGGCGACCTTGCCGACCGAATCATCGATCAGGCCCTTGATCTCCTTGGCCGCGGCGGCCGAGCGCTGGGCGAGGGTACGCACTTCGCTGGCGACCACGGCGAAGCCGCGGCCCTGTTCGCCGGCACGTGCGGCTTCCACTGCGGCGTTCAGCGCCAGGATGTTGGTCTGGAAGGCGATGCCGTCGATGACCGAGATGATCTCGGCGATCTTCTTCGACGA
>OFRD01000940.1_pt1 | contig 10588 bp, 9 predicted proteins | sample 1543041 | NCBI WGS metagenome assembly OFRD01 (sample SAMN07774234, study PRJEB24372) | wastewater metagenome | isolation source: Exp Tend CN 100WW | collected 2016-02
GCCCTTGACCACGCGCACCATGGTGTGCAGCACATAGTCAGGGTAGCCTTGCGGAATGCCGACGTCAGCGGCCTGCAGGCCAGCGCGCACGCGGGCAATGGTGCCGTGGTGGTCGGTGCCCTGGATATTGATGACCTTGGTGAAGCCGCGCTCCCACTTGGCGATGTGGTACGCCACATCGGGCACAAAGTAGGTGAAGCTGCCATCCTGCTTGCGCATGACGCGGTCTTTGTCGTCGCCGTAGTCGGTCGATTTCAGCCACAGCGCACCATCCTGCTCGTAGGTCTTGCCATTGGCGATGAGTTTGCCCACGGCGGATTCAACCCGACCACTGGTGTAGAGGCTCGATTCAAGGTAGTACTCGTCAAACTTCAGGTTGAAGGCTTGCAAGTCTTTGTCTTGCTCGTTACGCAGGTAGGCCACGGCAAACTGACGGATCGATTCGAGGTCATTCACATCGCCGCTGGCGGTGAACTCGCGGTCATCGGCCTTGACCGTTTGTCTGGCGAGAAAGTCGTTGGCAATATCCTGGATGTAGTCGCCGTTGTAAAACGCTTTGCTGGCCGGGTTGTCGGGGTCGGTAGGCCAGCAGGTATCGCCAGGCTTGAAGCCCTGGGCGCGCAACTGCGTGCTGTTGGTCAGCGTCTGGATTTGCACGCCCGCATCGTTGTAATAAAACTCGCGGTGCACGTTCCAGCCCTGCGTGGCGAACAGATTGCACAACGCATCGCCCAGTGCCGCCTGGCGGCCGTGGCCCACGTGCAGCGGCCCGGTCGGATTCGCCGAGACAAACTCGACCAGCATCTTTTGCCCCGTCAGCGCCTGCGCGCCAAAGGAAGTTGTTTGCGCCAGCACTTCGCGCACGATTTGCTGCTTGGCTTCGGGTTTCAGTTTGATATTGATAAAACCGGGGCCTGCAATGTCAATCGCCTCGACCCAGGCCTGGTAAGGCGCGGCCGCCAGCAGGGCTGTGCGCAGGTTTTCAGCCAGCTGGCGCGGGTTGAGCTTGAGCGGCTTGGCCAGCTGCATCGCTGCGGTGGTGGCCAGGTCGCCATGTGCGGCGACCTTGGGCGACTCAAACGCCGCTTTGGCGCCCGCGCCGGGGGAAAGTGTTTCCAGCGCGTGCGCCAGAGCTTCGAGTAATTCAATTTTTACAGACAACATGGCCTGATTTTACGAGGGGCGGCGGCGCTGCCTGCACGAAACCTTGCGCGTCCTGTCATCGGGCTGGTCAAGCCGCGCGTTGTGAGCAAGAATCCAGTCCGGGATGTCTCCCAACCCTCTTTAAAAGGAAGCACGATGAAAAAGTATTTGACCCTCCTCGCCTTGGGCCTGTCTCTCTCGCTGGGCGCTGCCCACGCCGCTGATACCCCTGCTGCGGCTGCTTCCGCCGCGCCTGCCGCCAAAACGGCACAGCAAAGCAAAATGGGCATGTGCAACACGGACGCCGCCGGTAAAAAAGGCGATGAGCGCAAAGCCTTCATGAAAGAGTGCCTGAGCGCCAAGCCCGCTGCACCCGTTGCCTCCGATAAGAAAGCCGCCCAGCAGGAAAAAATGAAAACCTGCAACAAGGACGCCACCGGCAAAAAGGGCGACGAGCGCAAAGCTTTCATGAAAGACTGCCTCAGCAAATAAGTTCACGCACCGGGTAAGGCGCTTTAAAAAACGCAAGCCCCTGCAAAAAAACCCCGCCGGTACTGCCGGACGGGGTTTTCTTTTGGCATGATGCCGCCATGATTTCTCGTTCTGACTCGACCCCCTCCCTTTCCTGCGTCATTCCCGCCTTCAACGAAGCGCGCAATCTGGGCACCCTGGTGCCGCAAATTCTGGGCACGCTGCGCGCCCTGGGCACCCAGATCGAGCTGATCGTGGTCGATGACGGCAGCCGCGACGACACCCCCCAGGTCATGCAGACCCTGTGCGCCGCCCACGCCGAGGTGGTCTACCTCAAGCTGTCGCGCAACTTTGGCAAAGAGCCGGCACTGACTGCGGGCATTGACGCCACCCGGGGCGAGGTGGTCTTTCTGATGGATGCCGATGGCCAGCACCCCATCGCCCTGTTGCCCGACATGCTGCAAAAGTGGAAAGAAGGCTCGGATGTGGTGTACGCCGTGCGCAAAACCCGCGACGACCAGTCCGGCCTGCAGGCCAGCCTGACCGGGCTGTTTTACAAACTGGTCAACTACGGCAACCGCGTCAAGATCCCGGCCAACGCGGGCGACTTCCGCCTGATGGATCGCAAGGTGGTGGACGCCTTGAAACGTCTGCCCGAACGCAACCGCTTCATGAAGGGCTTGTACGCCTGGGTCGGCTTCAACAGCACGGCCATCGACTACCAGCCGCTGCCGCGCGCCGACGGTCAAAGCAACTTCGGCCTGCGCGGCTCGCTGTCGCTGGCGCTGACCGGCATTCTGGCATTCTCCATCGCCCCCCTGCGCGCCTTGACGCTGCTCGGACTGATCCTGTCGGCCCTGGCCCTGGGCTACGGCAGCTGGGTGGTGGGTGAGTACTTCTTTACCGGCATTGCCGTACCCGGCTACGCCACGATCGTGGTCGGCATGATGTTTTTCAGCGGCATCCAGCTGCTCTCGATCGGCATCCTGGCCGAGTATGTCGGCCGCATTTACGAAGAGGTCAAACAGCGCCCGGCCTACCTGATCAGCCAGCGCACCGGCGCGGGGCTGCTGCCACGCGGCATTGCCGCCTCGGCCGTGGTGGACCAAGCCGATCCCTTGCTGTGAGCGCGTCCACTTTCTGGTTTCTGGCCGTTGGTGGGTCGGCGGCGCTGACGCACATGGGCGTCTTCGCCCTGGCGCAGGGACAGATGTGGCCCGAGCTGGCCAATGCGCTGGGTTTTTGCGTGGCGTTTTTTGTCAGCTTTGCCGGGCACCGGCTGTTGAGCTTCAAGGATGCCGGCACCAGCGTGCGCACCAGCCTGGGCCGCTTTGCGGTGACCGCGCTGGCGGGCTTTGCCAGCAATGAACTGGTGTTTACGCTGCTGCTGCGCGGGCTGGGACTGCCCGCGCTGCTGGCCTTATTTGTGGCCCTGGTCTTTGCAGCCGGGCAAACCTTTGTGTTCAGCCGCTTCTGGGCCTTCCGCCGCTAAGGGGTGGCCCGACTGGTACAGCGTCCAGCCCGCACCTTCATAAAACAGCTTCCAGCCCGCCAGGCCTTCGGTCATTTTGTTGTTCTTTTGAACCACAAACCAGTTGCCCGGCACAACCCCGGCTTTCGCCAGTTGCTCGGGCGGCTGCAGCACCTGGGCGGCCTGGGCGTCAAAGTCGGCGCCCTCAAACAACTCGCGCTGCCAGCCATCGCCCACGTTTTTGCGCAGCATCGGCCAGTCTTGCAGCACCACGATCGGCTTGCGGGTCTGGGCGTAAAACGGCAGATCGTAGGGGTAGGCCTCTGACGCATACACCGTGTCCGAGGGTGTGGCGGCGCAGGCCAGCACCAGCGCCACATCCTGCGAGCGTCCGGTGCGCGTGACATGCCCCACCTGGGTCACGATGGTCAACGCAATGCCGATACCGAGCACGCACAAACCCGTAAAAACCTTGCCCGCACTGGCCCGGTGCGCCATGGCGCGCTCCCAGCCCAGCGCCGACAGCAGCGCCAGCGCGGGAATGACCGGCAAGATGTAGCCAATCAATTTGGAGTTGGGGATGGAGAAGAACAGCGTGATGGCGCCGACCCAGATCCAGCACAGGCTCCACCATTCTTGGGCCATCAAGGGCGCCACCGCAGGGGCGACGCCGAGGGCGCGACGCACCTGGCGACGCAGCAGGTTCAAGGCAAAAAACACCCACGGAAACAGCAACACCGCCGCCGACAGCAGGTAGAACCACCAGGGTTGCGGGTTGTTGTAGGTCGCTGCGGTATAGCGGTTGAACTGCTGGCCGATGAACATGTAGTTGAACAGCTCGGGGTACTTTTGCTGCGCCATGACAAACCACGGCAGCGCAATCAGCGCAAACAGGGCCAAGCCACTGAGCCACGGCAAGTACAGTATTTTTTTGAACTGGCGCGTCCACAGCAGCCAGACAAAAATCACCAGCCCCGGCAGCGCAATGCCGATCAGGCCCTTGCTCAGCATGCCAAAGGCGCAGGCGACAAAGCCGAGTCGCGCCAGCGTGGCGTCGGGTTTGTCGCCGGCCATGAAGGCAAAGGCAAAGCACCAGATCGCCACGCCAATCCAGGTCGCCACCAGCATGTCGTGGTTGACGTACTGGCCGCCAATCAGAAAGGTCAAGCTGGTGCCGAGCATGAGGGCGGCGCGGCGGGCGATCAACTCGCTGCTGATCGTGCGCGCCGACAGGTACAGCGCCACCAGCATCAGGCCCACATGCAGCGCGGGCACCAGCCGCAGGGCCAGTGCATTGACGCCAAAGGTCGCCAGCGACATCGCCTCCAGCCAGTGCAGGTAGGGCGGTTTGTGGAAGAAAGGCAGGCCGTTCAGGCGCGGCGTGAGCCAGTCGCCGCTTTGCAGCATCCAGCGGCCAATTTCGCCGTAGCGGCCCTCATCGGGCACGGCCAGGGGGCGCAGGGAGGCCAGCAAGAGCAGCAGCAGCCAGAGGGCGGCCAGGGTCAGCCAGGATTTTTGTCGTTCGGTTAAAGAGGTATTCACCCGCGAATTTTAGCGGGCCAGATGGGTTCCACGCACCAGCCGCACCCCGGTACGCGCCAGCGCCGCAGGGAAATCAGCACTGCTCAAATAATCAAACTCCCGCACCCGGGCGGCGCCGATGGCATCGCCCGGCGCCAGCTCGCGCGCCGGGTGGCACATCAGGATGCTGCCCGCCGGGGCCGCCGCCAGCCAGCCGTCCATGCGCCGGGCATAGCCGACCGCATCGCCCGCAAAGTCATAAGCACCCAACAGGGCGCCAGCCCTCGTCACACCTGCGTCAGCAGCTATCATTTCGAGAGCAGAAGCCCCCATCACCGCGATCACCCGGCTTTTCAGGTCGGCGGCGCCTGCGGGCGCGCGGGAGATGCGCAGATAGGGTTGCTGGCTGGGGCGTGCGCCATAGCGGCGAACCAGCGCCTGCACCAGCGCCTCGCGGATGCCGGCAAACTGCTGCACATGCTGGTGGCCGTCCACATAGTCGGGCGGGGCTTTCCAGTGGGTTTCAAAGGCGTCCAGCTGGCGCTCGATCACCTCGCGCGCCGCCTCCCGGTCAAAGCCGCCCAGCGCCGACTTCAGCATCGCCGCGCCCAGCGACAGGCCGTGCCCGGCGGCCAGCGCAAACTCGCTGGTCCAGTCCAGGTGCAAACCGACGTCGATGCGCCCGCGCAGACTGTGCAGCAGCGCCACATCGTGCGCCCAGCGCGGCGACAGCACCATCACGCTGGTGGCACTCAGACGCCCCATGGCCGCCAGCAGGGCAATGCCGTGCGAGGCGGGCTCATGCACGGCAAAATCGTCGGCGCACAAAATCACGCCCGTCAAGTCATTGTGTTCAGTTGGCATCAAGGGGCGCGCCAGAATCCGGGCTGGCTGTAATGGTGTTTCAAATAATCAATCCACAAGCGCACGCGCAGGGGCAAGTGTTTGGCGCTCGGGAACACGGCGTAAATGCCGTTCGGCGGTGCGGCAAACTCTTCCAGCACGGCCACCAGGCGCCCGGCGGCAATCTCGGCCTCCACCTCCCAGGTGCTGCGCCAGGCAATGCCGTAACCGGCCAGGCACCAGTCATGCAGCACCTGCCCGTCCGAGCAGTTCAGCGGGCCGCCGGGTTTGAGGTGGATCAGCTCGCGCGTCGTCCCCTGCGGCACATTGAAGGCCCAGCCCCGGGTCTGCGAGGCGTCGCTCGACAGCGTCAGGCAGTCAAAGCGGGCCAGCTCGCCGGGGTGCTGTGGCGTGCCGTGCTGGCGCAGGTAGGTCGGCGTGGCCACGCACAGGCGGCGGTTGTCGGCCAGGCGCACGCTGACCAGGGACGAGTCCGGCAGGTCACCGACCCGCACCGCGCAGTCAAACGCTTCGCCCGCCAGATCCACCACGCGGTCGCTCAGATTCAGCGAAATGGTCACGTCCGTGTGCAGCTCGCGAAAGCGCGGCACCAGCGGCGCCACATGGCGGCGGCCAAAGCCGGCGGGCGCGGTGATGCGCAAGTGACCACTGGCTTTCACGCCACCCGCCGAAACACTGGCCTCGGCATTGGCAAAGTCGGCCAGCAGGCGCTGGCAATCTTCCAGAAAGGCGCTGCCCTCGTGCGTCAGCGTCAGGCGCCGGGTGGTGCGCACCAGCAGCTTGACGCCCAGGCGCGCCTCCAGCGCATCGAGTCGGCGCCCCATGATGGCGGGCGCCACGCCTTCGGCCCGGGCCGCTGCCGTCAAGCCGCCCCGTGTGGCGACGGCGACGAAGGATTCGAGTTGCTTGAGCTTGTCCACACCGTCAGCTTGACTTGACCCAGAACACGACCACCGAGGTTTTCTCTTCGAAGCGCTCGGCATGCTGCGCGCCGGCGGGAATCGTGCACCAGTCGCCGGGCCGGATGGCGCGCTCGACGCCGTCCAGGGTCAGGTACAGCGTGCCCTCGGTGACCACGACGTGGTTGGTGGTGGGGTGCGTGTGGGCGGGCACCGACAGGTGCTCGCGCGTGCCGCAGGTGACATCGCAGGCGTCGCTGCTGATCTTGCCCAGGGCAAGCAGGGCGGAAGGGAGATGGGCCATGACTGCTTTCGTGTGGTTGCTTGAATCGTTCGGATCACGCCAAAGCCGCTGGCGCGGTGCAAATCATAGGGGGAGCGCGTGGTATCGTCCGCCCGGAAAAATTTATTTATTTATGAACATTAATAAAATCAAAGCGCTCATCCTCTGGGGCGGTGCCTTCGCCCTGCCCGCCTTCGCCCTGGACGCTGCAGGTCTGGCGCAAGCCGAACAAATGGTGCTAAGCGGTCAGGCTGCGCAGGCCTATGCCGTACTCGCCCCCGAGCAGTTCAGCCAGGCCGGCAAGCCCGAATTTGATTACCTGTTCGGTCTGGCCGCGCTGGAAACCGGACAGGCCAGCACCGCCACCCTCGCCTTCGAGCGGGTGCTGGCCGTGGCGCCAAACCACGGCGCCGCCCGGCTCGACATGGGGCGGGCCTATGTCGCGCTCGGCGACCTGCCCCGCGCGCGCCAGGAATTTGATCTGGCACTGGCCCTGGATCCGCCGCCCGCCGCGCGCGCCACCATCGCCCGCTACCAGGCCGAGATGGACGCCCGTGAGAAAAGTAAGGCAACCCGTCTCAGCGCCTACGTCGAGGCCGGCTTGGGCACAGACAGCAACGCAACCCAGGGGCCCAGCAGCAACAGCCTGTTTCTGCCGACATTCGGGGGCAATTTCACCCTCAATGCAGCCAACCAGCAAACGGCTGACGATTTTTCGCAAGTCAGTGCTGGCGTCGACCTCAAGCACAGCCTCACGGACAGCGTCTCCCTGTACGGCGGCGTGGACAGCAAATGGCGCAACTACGGCCAAGTCAACAACTTCAACTCCGGCAGCACCGACCTGCGTGGGGGCGTGCAGTGGCAAGCCGGGCGCAACACCTGGCGGGCGGGCGTGGGCTACAACGACTACCGGCTTGACGGCCAGGCCTACCGCGCCATCTCGTCCGTCGGCGGCGAATTCCAGCACAGCCTGACGCAGCGCCAGCAGTTGATGGCCTTCGGCCAATACGCCCAGGTACGCTATACCCAGGACAGTCAGGCCAGTAACGATGTCAACCAGTGGGTACTCGGCGCGGGCTGGGTCAACCAGCTGGCCACGGCCTGGCCCAGCGTGCTGAGTCTGTCGGCCTACGTGGGCGGCGAAACCGAGGCCGATCGCGCGCGCGCCCGAACCGATGGCGACAAAAACTTTTTCGGCGTGCGCGCCGGTGGACAAATCAGCCTGCGCCCGGATCTGGACGTCTATGCCACAGCGGGCGTCCAGATCGGCAACTACCAGCGGGCCAACAGTTTGTACGCCCAGCAGCGCGCCGATGAGGTGTATGAACTGACGCTGGGCAGCGTCTGGCGCTTTGCACCGGCCTGGAGCTTCAAGCCCCAGCTCAGCTGGATCCACAACCAGTCCAACCTGTCCCTGAACGACTACCAACGTCACGAGCTGTCCCTGTTGGTACGGCGTGACTTCCAGTGAGGCCTGACGCCATGAAATACTCTTCCATCAGCCTGGCCCTGCTGGCACTCCTGGGCACGGGCTCCGCGCTGGCCGAAGCCGGGCGCTTTCAGTTTGTCCACGGCGAGGTCTCCATCACCCACCCCAACGGCAGCCAGAGTGCAGCCCACAAGGGGGATCTGGTGGACGAAGGCGACACCATTGCCACCGGCGCGCTCGCCCAGGCCCAGCTCGTCATGAAGGACGAAGGCCTGATTGCGCTGCGCCCCGACAGTCGGCTCAAAATTGATGTCTACCGTTTCAGCGGCAAGGCGGACGGCTCCGAGCAGGGCGTGTTCGGCCTGCTCAAAGGCGGCTTTCGCTCGATCACCGGCTGGATCGGCCGCGCCAACAAAGAAAACTACAAGATACGCACCGCCACCGCCACCATCGGCATCCGGGGCACCGACCACGAGTCCCTGTACATTGCACCGCCCCTGCCGGGCGAAACCCCGATGGGCCCAGCGGGCACCTATGACAAAGTCAACACCGGGCAGACCTACCTGGAAACCAGCGCCGGGCGCGTCGAACTCAGCGTCAACCAGGTCGGTTTTGTGCCCGCCAGCGGCAATACGCCACCCGTCCGGCTGCAGAGCATGCCGAGCTTTTTGAAAGCCACGCCCAGTATTCAGAGCGGCACCAAGGCATCCAGGAGCGAGACCGGCAGCGCGGCCAGCCCGGGCGATAACACAACCGCCAGCACACCCGCCGCAGCGGGCACAGCCGAGAGTTCGCCCCCGGTGGCAGAAAGCAAGAGCACAGCGCCGCCGCTGGTCAGCAACGCCGTGATGGCCCCAGCCACTGCGCTGGTTCTGCCGTCACCGATCAGTGAGAGCGTGCTCGCGCCGAACGGCACCGTGATTGCGGGTGGCGGCATGGGTTCCAACGGCCCGTCCAACGGCGCCGCCTACATCGGCGAGCCCTCGGGCAGCCTCAGCCTGACGCTTGATGCAGAAGGCAGCCCGATTTCGGTGAAAGGCAACAACTTCAGCTACCAGCGCAACGGCGCACGCGCCGTCATGCGGGACGCCAAGACGTTCGGAACCGAAACCGTCCGCTGGGGCATTTATGACGGCGGCACGATGGTGGACAACGGCGTCACCAGCAGCAAAACGACGTTCTTCTGGATGACCGCCACCAGCGCCACCACCACGGCCAACCTGCTGTCGGCCATCCCGGCAGCCAGCGCCACGCTGAGCTTTAGCACGATCGGCGGCTTTACCGAGCCGATCTCGGAAAACGGCGACCATGGCAGATCCTCCATTTCGTTGTCCATCACCCTCAGCAAATTGAGCGGAACGCCCACCGTGGACAGCTACAACCTGCAGGTGACGGACGCGCTGTCGCGCAACTGGAACGCTTCCTTGACTAGCCCCCAGTCGCTGGACTCGTTCCGCAGCGGCAGCACCCAGAATCTGTCAGGCAGCTGCACGGGATGCAACCAGTCCATCGTGACCGGCAATGCGCAGGGCGTGGTGATCGGCAACCCGACCCCGGTCGGCATGGTGTCGTCCTACAAAATGACGGCTGGCACCGCTGCCCTTGCGGGCTCGGTGTTGACGCTGCCGACGCGTTGATTCAGCCGACGGCGTGACCGGCGCGCAGCGACTCAATCGCCTGCGCCGAGTAGCCCAGCCCGGCCAGCAACTCGGCCGTGTGCTGCCCCAGCGTCGGCGGATTCAGCCGCACCCCGAGGCGCTGGCCGTCCATGGTGAACGGGAACAGCGTGGTCTGCGCGGTCTGCCCGGCACGCTCACCATCGGGCAGCGTGATGTCGGCCAGACCGCCGGTGGCTTTTAAATGCTCGTCATCGAACAGTTCTTCGGGCTTGCGGATCGGGGCGAACGGCAAGTCCCGCGCCTCCAGCACGGCCGCCAGTTCGGACGCGCTGCGGTTTGCCAGGCGTTCGCGCAGCAGCGGCAGCAAGGTGGCGCGCTCGCGCACCCGGTCGTTGTTGCTGGCGTATTTCGCCTCTGATTTCAGGTCGTCCAGCCCCAGCGCGTCGCAGAAGGTGAGCCACTGCGCATCGCTCACTGCGGCCAGAAAAATCTGCTCGCCGTCTTTCACCGTGAACACGTCGTACACCGCCCACGGCGAAATGCGCGCGGGCATCGGCGCGGCGGCCTGCCCGGTGACGGCGTACTGCAGCATGTGCTGGCCGACCAGAAACACGTTGTTCTCGAACAGCGCGCTCTGCACCTCCTGCCCCCGGCCGGATATACCGCGCTGGATCAGCGCGCCCAGCACGCCAATGGCGCCAAACATGCCGCCCATGATGTCGTTCACGCTGGTGCCCGCGCGCAGCGGGTCGCCGGGGCGCCCGGTCATGTAGGCCAGGCCGCCCATCATCTGCACCACCTCGTCGAGCGCGGTGCGGTTCTCGTAGGGGCCGGGCAGAAAACCCTTGTGGCTGACATAGATCAGGCGCTCGTTCACCTTGGACAGCG
>OFRD01000948.1_pt1 | contig 10549 bp, 9 predicted proteins | sample 1543041 | NCBI WGS metagenome assembly OFRD01 (sample SAMN07774234, study PRJEB24372) | wastewater metagenome | isolation source: Exp Tend CN 100WW | collected 2016-02
GTCGCCGGCCACACCGATGCGGTCGGCACCGAGGGATACAATCAGGGGCTCTCCGAGCGGCGGGCCGACACCATCAAGAAATACCTGGTGCAGAACTACGGCCTCACCAGCACCGATCTCGTCACCGTCGGCTACGGCGCGCTGGCGGTTTCTGCCCTCGCCTTCCTCGCGAACTTCGCCCTCGCCGCACGCCGTTGCTACCTCAACTGCTGTGGAGGTGCCCGATGAGATACGGTCCCATCATCGGTGCGGGCGCGCTCTTCTCTCTCGCCTGCTCGTGGGCTGCGCTGGTCATGGCCCCCCTCGCCCTGATTGCCAGTGGCGACCGCGCCCAGCAGAAAGCATGGCTGCCGCGGATCGCAAGCGGCGAAGTCCGGATCGGGGTCGGGTTCGCCGGCATGTCGGGGCAGACCGGCGAGGCGGCTGTCCGCCTCGCCGGAAATATGCTGTCCGGATGCGTAACGGGTGTGCTCGATGGCGGAAACGCGACGCATTTCATTGTCTACCTTGATGACGGCCGTGCCGGCCTGTTCGCCGCGGTCGGGGAACCCGGTGTCAGCGTAAGCACGCATCGCAGTCTTGATCGCACACGACCGTTGACGGCTTTGGTACTGCATGATGCGGGGGTTGAGATCCTTGGCGCCGCCAACGATCCGAAGGCAGCGGCGACCGCCGTGCTCGACGCTGGCCGCGTCATGCTCGCGGCCGACACGCTAGGGGCGGCGCAGTCCATGTTTGACAAGGCGCTGCTCTATTCCAAGGAGCGGGTGCAATTCGACCGCGTGATCGGCTCGTTTCAAGCCGTCAAGCATACGCTCGCCGACATCATCACCATGCTCGAGCCGTGCCGCTCGCTGGTGTGGTACGCGGCTCACGCTCAGGATGGGTCTCCTGAGGAAGCTCGCGTTGCCGCGCTGCAGGCAAAGGCGCATCTAGGTGATGCCGGCCGCGAAATCTCCCGTCTGGCGACCGAGATTCACGGCGGCATCGGATTTACGGACCTGCTCGGCCTTCATTACTGGTTCAAGCGCATTGCGTTCAACCGGCAGCTTCTCGGGGCTCCCGAGCGCTGCAGACACCAGGCCGCCGTAGCGCAAGAGTGGGTGAGTTGAAGCGTCCTCTAATGGCACGAATGTTCAGTAGCGGCAAGAATGGTCAGCGAATATTATCCCACAGAAAACCTAGTCCTAGTCAAACGTCCGACGTTGATCTGCAGAGTATTCGATACGCTGTGGCAGCAGCGGGTCACGGTTGCTTTCGGCGCGTGTCCGAAGTCTTGATGCTTCGGCAATCCGCGCTTAGCCGTTGCATTAGCCAGCTCGAACATTCACTCGGTATGACCGACTTCGAGCGATCCAGCGGCGGGGTGCAAGCAACGACGGTTGGACGAGATTTTCTCCGAACTGTCTGCGGGTAACGCTCGTGGATTTCTAGACTCGGTCGCTTCACAATTCGCCGATTCGAGCAATACTCTGCCTTGCTTGGAGCGTCGTGGCTCGGTTGTTCACGGAGCAAGCCGCGTCATCTTACAACCAACAATTGTCTTAATGTTTTGCACGATCTAACTCGACGCAACTTGAGCATGAAGGTGTCGCTCATATGGACGATACGAATTTTGCCGGTCCACCTGTCGGAGGCCGACGCCTGACCGTTGTCTTCAGCCAACTCCAACACGCGATCGCTGCCGAAGATTACGGGAGTTTTCGGCAAGCTGCCCATGCATTGTCGATCAAGCAATCGACACTCAGTCGTTCTGTCCAGCTCCTTGAGCACTCGATTGGCGTTGTCATCTTTGAGCGGTCAAGCGGTGGCGTTCGAGCAACGCCGGCAGGTCGTCACTTTCTGCGCATGACGCGCTCGATACTTGAACAAGTCGAGGCGCTGACTGCATCAACAAGAGCGCACGGGTCTGGCGAAGCGGGTCGTCTCGTCATCGGGTTCTGTACTTCGCTGACGGCAGGCAATCTGCGCGCAACATTACTCGACTTCAAGAAGCTTTTTCCGCACGTTGAGCTTGTAACCGTCGAGAGGTCGAGAACGCGGCTCACAACCGCGCTCCGCAACAGTGTCATTGACGTGAGCATCCTAACGGGCGACCCGCAAGCCCTCGATAGCAAAACAACGCCACTCTGGAGTGAACGAATTCTGGCCGTTCTGCCGAGTGAGCATCCTTTGGCTGCGCGCGAAGTCATCTACTGGACGGATCTACGGAATCAGACTGTTTTGCTCAGCCACTACGATCCAGGGCGCGAGCTTGAGGATCTCTTGAACGCAAAGCTAATCTCTCCCGATGACCGACCGCGGATCGAACGTCATGACGTCAGCCGCGGGGTCATCAAGAGCTTGATCGCCGTGGGGTTCGGCATCAGTCTCGTGCTGGAGTCCGATATCGGGGCCAATTTTTCCGGTCTAGTTTATCGGGAGTTGCGCGACGGAACGGGGTCGAGCCGCATCGGCTTTTCAGCGGTTTGGCGAGCGGACAACGAAAACCCTGCTCTCCAAAACCTCCTGAAATTGCTTGGCGAGCGCTATCCCCTCGGTCCGGTGGCTCCGTAAGGCGTCTTTCGTGATCTTGCAAAAGCGCGATCCGTCGCCATGAATCGCGCCAACATTGGTGCGATCAGCTTTACCGGATCATACGCAGACTGGCCGCTCTCGCGCGCGAGGATTTCAGCGTAAGCAAGCAGATCGCGATGTACGGCTGCCGGAAGTTCGATCGTCAACTTCACGGGTTTATCGTCCGCGATGGCACCGAGCTTGAGTTTCGCCATGTGTACTCCCTATCCTTTGTATGGCTCAAGCATCAAGTCACGGTTGACGATGACACGCACAGGGAAACCTGGCCGGATTGTGAGCGTCGGTTGAATGTTGAGGTTCCGTCGGACCACTTGCTGTCCGGTCTGATTGAGAGAATTGGCGGCCCCATGCCGGAGCGCCTGAAGAACGGCCGTGCTGGATCCAGCGTCGGCGCCAGATCCAAGCTCTGAACCCACACCGAGTAATGTCGATAAGGCCGCTGCTCCGAGCAACTCCTTCCAATGGTTGTCGACCTCATCCTCAAGGCCGGAATACCCCGCGGTGTCTGCCCCCGTCTGTCTTTCGAGTACGATAGAGCGACCATTCGGCATGATCAGCCTCGTCCAGACCAGAAGGACGCGCGACTGTCCAAACGATACTCGGCTATCATAGAGACCGATCAAGCGCGCTCCCTGCGGGACAAGACGAGCCCGACCGGTCGGCGTGTCAAAAATATTTTCGGTTACCTGCGCGATGATCTGGCCCGGCAAATCGGAGCGGATCCCAGTGATGAGTGCCGCCGGAATGATGGTCCCGGCCTGAATTACGAATGGCGAAGCCGGCTTGGCCAAACGGTCAGGACTAGTGGTGCGTCGATCGATCAAAGCATTGACGAACGCGAGTTTACGGTCTTGACCGTTCTGGGCAAATGCGTCGTCAGTTGAAGTGGCTCCCGTTGGCGAGGTCTCGGCTGGCGCCGCTTGGCCAGGCGATGGTCGGGTCACCGTATTGGCAAAAACTTTGCTGGTTCGTGCAGCTTCACTTTCCTGGCTTGCTCGTTGTTGCTCGGCGTCAACCGCTAGCGGGCCGTTTTGGGCCTGTGCCGCGACAATTGGACGGCCTAGATCACCTGGCAAAGGCGGCCCTAGTCGTGGCACGTCCGGGGGAATTGAACCGTAGTCCTTTGGCAAGCTCGCAAGCTTGTCCGCCACATTGTGGTGATCGGTTGAGTAGAGTTCGTCCGGGGCGGGAGCCCGCTTCTCGCGTGTTTGCAGCGCCAGGAAAACGGCAGCGGTCAAGAGGATCAGCACCAGCGCCGTGCCCCCGATCAGTGCTTTGCGCGAGAGCCGCGTGACGTGCGGGCGCTCCGGCCGCAACCGAAAAGAACTCGTTTCTGTCTCGAGCGCCGGCGGAGCACCCGTCCGGTTTGTGGCCTCCTGTTCGGTGTTGCTCATCAAGATCTCCCATCGGTTCTGATGATGCGGACCTTTTGCTGTTCCTCGCCCCCCAGCCGCAGTTCGGCGGCCGCGAACAACCGGTCGACAATCAGGACGTTGCCGAATGCCCGGTAGTTGACGAGACCCGGCTTGCCGTCGGAGTTAATGACGAACAGCGGAGGCATTTCGCCCTGCCCGATGCCCGGCGAGAACTCGATGTAGACCTTGCGGCCATCGTCAAAGGCGCTGACGGGGCGCCAGGGAGGATTGTCGCCCTCGAAGGTGTATCGATAGCGCCGTTGGGCAGGATCCGGAATGAAGGGTTTTGGCGGAAGCGCACGACCGCGCGCGGCTCGGTCTTCAGGATAGAACCAGGAGACCGATGGCATGTATGATTTTTCACGCGAGCGCAGCTCGATCAGATACGTCCGCCGATCGGTGTTGAGAACGAGGTTGGTTTCGATGGCCGCTCGTGTCGGCTTGACCATGATATGGACCCGCCGGATGTCACCGCTGCCGCTCTCGGTATCTCCGACCACCCAGCGCACCGTGTCGCCCGCGGAGATGGGTCCGGAGCCGATCAATTTCTCACCTGGCTCCAAGGCAATGTCCGTGATCTGTCCTGGCGCCGCATAGATTTGATAGAGCGCGCCTGGGCTATATGGAAACACCTGCACAGCGTTGAAATACCCCGCCTTCCGAGGCTGTACGCGGGCCGCATCGTTGGCGCTTTCGATCCGTTCAACGGGGGCTTCGGCTTCCTTCTCCTTGCCGCCCCGTGCCGGCGTCCAAGCGGGTGGGACGTGAAGGGAGCGCGGCCGATCGTCTGCAAGCGCCGGTTGACTGGGCAGCGGCGGGATTTCGTCGTCATAGCTGATCTGCGGCGGCTTGAATGTCGTGCACCCAGCAAGGGCACAGGCGCAAATCAGGAGAGCCGGAAATCCACTCCCCGTTTTCATTCGCAGTGAACGTTGATTTGTCGGCATCACTGTCAAAACTCCTTGGACCAGTTGATGGCGTTGACGTAGATGCCGAGAGGGTTCTTGCGCAGCCGATCGATGTCGCGCGGCGGTTCCACGACAACGCTGACGATGGCGCTCCACCGCTCGGTCGCGGCAAGCTGACCATTCTCGTAGCGGCGTTCGATCCAGGCGATACGGAAGCTGTCGGGCGAAGCTCTGATGACACTGGATACTTCGACGGCGACCTGGATCTTCCCGACTTTTGTGAAGGGATCGTTGTTGCGGGCGTAGTCGTTCAGCGCGGCGGCACCGCGATCGGTCGTGAAATCATACGCCCGAAGCCAATCCTCGCGTAGCACGATGGCGTCCATCGGGAGGCCGCGGACATGTTCGATGAAGCGGGCGAGATGGAAGCCAATTTGCGGGTCGGTTGCCTTGTAGGTCGAATTTGCTGGCGCGACCGCCTTTGCTTCGCCGAGGCGATCGACTTCAACGACCCAAGGCGTAATGGACCCCTGTGCTGACTGCCAGACGAGAGCAGCGGCGAAGCCGGCAGAGAGGAACAGACAACCAAAGGCCATCAAGCGCCAATTCCTGGCCTGGACACGCGCCGAGCCGATCCGGTCATCCCAAACCTGCGCGGCTTTTTGGTAAGGCGTAACCGGCTGAGGTGTGCGGCCATAATGAACGGCCGATCGTTTGAACATGTTGACCTCGACGTACGAGAAATCGGGCGTGAGTAGCGTTTGGTACGTTTGAAGAGTTCTGAGAGGTGCTCCGACGGTGCTGACCTCAGCGCTCTGAATCCTTGAGATCGACGGAGGCCCCACCTCCGCCGCGATCCCCGGACCGCAGCGCCTGCGTCGTCGCCGAGACACCATGACTGACAGCCTGTCCACGTTTCATGCGGCGAACCCAGGCGGGTGCGCCTCCAGATGACGCATCCGCGCCGCCGGCTTCATCGCCCGCGGCATTTGATCTGCCAAAGCGGGCGGCCAGCGATCGCAGGGGACTCGCTGCCGAAGTGGCGCCCGCCTCCCCGGTCTGCGCGCCCGTCCGAAAGGCGGATGCCGCGCCGCCTATGAGCGCGCTGCCTCCCCTCGCCGCGCCTCCAACCATGCTGCCGGTGAGAGCAGCCCCGCCTGCTGCGAGTGCTGCTCCGGCGGCAACCACACCACCTGCGGCCATCGTGGTTCCGACGGCCGCACCGGCCCCAAGTTGCGGACCGCCAGATACAATGCCGTTGGCAATTCCCGGCCCGAAGATACCGAGGCCAAGCAACGAGAGGGCCGCGAGCACCAGTGCCATCGCATTTTCGATAGTCGGCTGGTTACCGCCGGACCCCGAGGTGAACTGGGAGAACAGGGTCGATCCGATCCCAACGATGACGGCAAGCACCAATACCTTGACGCCGGACGAGATGACGTTTCCGAGTACGCGCTCGGCTGCGAAGGCGGTCTTCCCAAACAGGCCGAACGGAATCAGCACGAAACCGGCCAGGGTCGTCAGCTTGAACTCGATCAAGGTGATAAAGAGCTGGATGGCGAGGATGAAGAACGTCAGCAGCACGACGATCCAGGCAAACAGCAGCACCACGATCTGTACAAAATTCTCGAAGAAGCTGACGTAGCCCATCAGCCCCGAAATCGATTCAAGGATCGGCCGTCCGGCATCCAGGCCGACCTGGGCGATCCGTCCTGGCCTCAAGAAATCTGCGGACGACAAGCCCGTGCCAGAGGCCCTCAACCCCAGACTGGCAAAGCTCTCGAAGACGATGCGGGCCAGGCCATTCCAGTTCCCGATGAGGAAAGCGAAGACGCCGACAAACAAGGTCTTCTTGACCAGCCGAGCGATCATGTCCTCATCGGAGCTCCAGACCCAGAACAATCCCGCCAGCGTGATGTCGATGGCAACAAGCGTGGACGCGAGATGTCCGACCTCATTTCCCACCAGGCCGAAGCCAGAGTCGATATAGCGGGTGAATGTTTCCAGAAACTGGTCGATGATGCCTGTACCACCCATCTATCGCTCCGTCGGCTGAGGTGCCGGAAACAAACCGGGCGGCAAACGGCTCTGATCCTTGACGGACGCAGGCGGTGTGGCGTCTGGATCGGGCCGGGCGGGATTGCGCGGAGTGTCGATGTTCTGCCTTAGGAAGTGGCGGCGCTGTTCCGCCCAAACCTTTCGGCATTCGGCAAGTCTGTCTTTTTGCTCGTATCCAACTGAACGACATCGCTCGAGCTCGGCTGTCTGGGGATCGCCTTCTCGGACGACCGAAGAGGCAGGCTGAGGCTGATTGTCGTCGTCACGCAGGTGGATGGTGCAAGCAGCAGCGAGCACGACGACAAAGATTGTCACGCCGAGAGACAGCGCCTTGAACGCCCTGAAATCACTCATTGGTGGAACATCTGCACTATTGTGGGCTGGTAACCTCGGCTCTGCGTCAGGAAGCGCCGGAGTTGCTCCCTGCCCTGGTCCTGAGCGGCCGTTCGCTGGGCAGATTCCAGGTTTTGGGCGCGTCCTTGAGCGGCGACTGTTGCCGTGAGATCGGCAAGCTGTTGTGCCTGCAGCGCAAGAAGCTGATTGGCAGCCTGGCTCGCTTGCAGGGCGCCGGTCGCGCCCTGGCTGGCGGTGACGAGCGTCGACATCTGGGCGCGATTGGTGTCGAGATTACTGACCACCGTAGCCTGCACCCGCATGGCATCTTGAAAGCCTGCAACCGAGTTTTGCCAACGGACCTGCGCATTCGCGATCAGCGCCTGGTCCGTGGCGTCGGGAGATGCCGGCGCGTACGTGGTGGAGAACGCGCGATCGATTTGCTGGATGTCGAAAGAGATGCGCTGGGCTTGGGCGAGCAGTTGCTGCGTACGCTGGATTGACTGCTCCAACTGCTGCAGTGACGAATAGGGCAAGCTCGCGAGATTCCTGGCCTGATTGACCAGCATCTGCGCCTGATTTTGCAGCGATGTGATCTGGTTGTTGATCTGCTGCAGGGCTCGAGCGGCGGTCAGAACGTTCTGGGCATAGTTGTTGGGATCAAACACAACCAACTGCGCGAAGGCCGGTTTGGAACCGACAAGCACGGCAAGTGCCACCACGCCAGCGGCAGCAACACGGCGGAAGCGGTTCATTTGGAAGCCCCCAGTTCAGCGAGGTGTGGGATGAGATCGGTCGCCCAAGCGACATCACGGGCCTTCAGCCATCCACTCACGAAGTTTTCGCGGCCATGTTCAGCCAACACCTGCTCGATCAAAGCCTGGTCGGCTTTGGAGGAAGCGGCGGTGAGGGCAAGCGCTACCTCGCCAAGTCCGAGTTCGAACAGGCGATCGCCCCGGCGTGACTGGCAGTAGTAGTCTCGCTTGGGAATCGCCCGCGCCAGGATTTCGATTTGCCGGTCATTGAGCCCAAATCGCCGGTAGATCGTCATGATCTGCGGCTCGATCGCGCGATCGTTGGGCAGCAGAATCCGGGTCGGACAACTTTCTATGATGGCCGGCGCGATTGCCGAGCCATCGATGTCCGCAAGCGATTGGGTCGCAAACACCACCGACGCATTCTTCTTGCGAAGGGTTTTTAGCCACTCCCGGAGCTTGCCGGCAAAGTCCGCATCATCAAGCGCGAGCCAGCCTTCGTCGATGATGAGCAGCGTTGGACGCCCGTCGAAGCGGCCTTCGATCCGATGGAATAGATAAGCCAGCACTGCCGGCGCAACGGCGGTTCCAATCAATCCATCGGTCTCAAAGACCTGGACCGATGAGCTACCGAGGTGCTCGTTCTCCGCATCGAGCAGCCGGTCATAGGGACCACCGAGGCAATAGGGCTGGAGCGCCCGCTTCAGGATATTCGATTGGAGGAGAACCGAGAGGCCAGTGAGGGTGCGCTCCTCGTGCGGAGCCGACGCCAGCGAGGTCAGCGCAGTCCAGACATGATCCTTGGTCTCTGGGGTGACGTCGATCTTTTCTCGCGACAAGATCGAGGCGATCCATTGCGCCGCCCAGCCGCGCTCGGAGACATCATCGATGTCAGCCAGCGGCTGCAGGGACATAAATCCATCCGTTTCGCCCGCTACCGCGCCACCGAGGTCATGCCAGTCGCCGTCCATGGCCAACGCCGCCGCGCGCATCGAGCGGCCGAAATCGAAGGCGAAGACCTGTCCGTCCGGATAGCGGCGGAACTGCAGGGCCATCAACGCCAGGAGCACCGACTTGCCCGCCCCGGTCGGACCAACAACCAGGGTATGCCCGACATCGCCAACGTGGAGCGAGAACCGAAACGGCGTGGATCCTTCCGTCCTGGCGAAGAACAGCGGGGGCGCCTTGAGGTGATGGTCCCTCACCTCGCCCGCCCAAACCGCCGACAGGGGGATCATATGGGCTAGGTTGAGGGTCGATATCGGGGGCTGGCGGACGTTGGCGTAAACGTGGCCCGGCAGGCTGCCGAGCCAGGCTTCGACCGCATTCACGGTCTCGATCATGCAGGTGAAATCGCGCCCCTGGATGACCTTTTCGACCAGGCGGAGCTTTTCGTCGGCAGCCCGGGGATCTCCGTCCCAGACGGTGACGGTCGCCGTAACAAAGGCTTCCCCGATTTGATCGGTGCCTAGTTCCTGGAGGGCCGCATCGGCATCGATCGCCTTGTTGTGGGCGTCGGTATCAAGAAGGGCAGACGCCTCGTTGGTCATTACCTCCTTCAGGATCGCGGCGACTGACTTGCGTTTGGCAAACCACTGGCGCCGAATCCTCGTCACTAGCTTCACGGCATCGGTCCGGTCGAGCATGAGCGCCCGGGTCGACCAGCGATAAGGGAATGCCAGTCGGTTCAGATCATCCAAAATCCCGGGCACGGTTGCGGTCGGAAATCCCACGACGGTCAGCACCCGCAGATGGGCGGTGCCCAGCATCGGCTCAAGACCGCCGGTCAGTGGCTGATCGGCAAGCAGCGCGTCGAGATACATGGGTATTTCCGGGACGCGCACCCGGTGACGCTTGGTCGAGATCGTCGAGTGGAGATAGGTCAACGTTTCCTGATCATCGAGCCAGCCACATTTCGGCATGAAGCTTTCGATGAGCTGCAGGACACGGTTGGTCCGATCGACAAACCCGGCCAGCACCTCACGTGCGTCTGCACCGACGGGCCGGTTGCTGCCCTCGTAAAGGAGCCGCTCGGCCAGGGCCGCTCCTTCGGCAGGCGGCAGATAAACCAAAGTCAGATAGTAGCTGGACTCGTAATGGGCGCCGGCCTCTTCGAACTGGGCCCTGCGCTCGGCGTCGACCAAGGCGGATGCGACATCCGGGAACGTGTTCGGAGGATAGGCCCCCGCGGCATGGCGTTGTGCCTCGACAAACAGGGCCCAGCCAGATCCAAGGCGACGCAAGGCATTGTTCAAGCGCCCGGCGACGGCAACGAGTTCGGCAGGTACCGCGCTGTCGAGATCGGGGCCTCGGAATTTTGCCGTCCGCTGAAACGAGCCATCCTTGTTAAGGACAATGCCCTCGTCGACAAGGGCGGCCCAGGGCAGGAAGTCGGCCAGGCGCGCATTCGAGGAACGATATTCGGCAAGATTCATCATGGAAGGACTCACGTGGAGAGGTGACCAGGGATACGAATGTGCCGGCGCGTGACCTCGACGAACTC
>OFRD01000950.1_pt1 | contig 10533 bp, 10 predicted proteins | sample 1543041 | NCBI WGS metagenome assembly OFRD01 (sample SAMN07774234, study PRJEB24372) | wastewater metagenome | isolation source: Exp Tend CN 100WW | collected 2016-02
TAAACTCCCGGCGCACCAACTCAGCATCAAGACGAATTTTCACGCGCTCTACTTACAACCCATCGATAGATGAAAGTGCAGAAGATAGTTTCTGATGCAATTGTTCATAGCGATCACCATGATCGTTAACCTTCATCGAATCGATTTCCACCAATTCACTTCGAATCTCTTCTACTAAATTCTCACCTTGTGTGTGTTCAGAGGCAGTTGTCATTTCTTGCTCGTCTTCTTTGTCGCAGTTTTTTTGACAGTTTTCTTCTTAGGTGCAGCTGCTTTCTTAACGGGCTTGCTCATCTTCAAACGAGCGACTTCCTCTTTCAGAGCTTCGAACTCTCCGCGCTTAACAAAACCCATCTTGGAAACTGAGCGTTCAACCTCATCTTCAACTTTAATTTTTAGAGCTTCGCCGCCTTCGCGCAGCCATTGATTGACAGTTGAAGCTACCTCTGAAGCGTTCTTGTCTCCGTCACTTACCTTATTAAGGTATGTACGCAGAGTTGAAAAAATGTCATTGGCCATAGCGCCAAGCCTACCTAAATTCGAGATATCTCAACTGCTTCAACCTGCCAACGGCTTGCAAGTCCGCCAGCACCGGTCCAAAAACGCCTGTGAATAGAACCTGATACTTCAACCCACTCATCGGGCTTTAACGTCAGCGCGATACGGCGTGATTTAGCGCTCCAAGCGCCGATATCTAAGGTGTCAACACCATCTCGTCGCTGCCTAGAAACAATGAGGCGAAACTCAACGACCTTATCCCCCGACGGCAGCTCTTTCTCAAGTGCGGCAGCAGAAATGCGACCTCTCAAGAGAAGATCATTAAGGGAGAAATCCTCTTGCTCTACTTCAGTTACCACATTTTTTTTCTTCGCTTTTTTCTCACTCATGGCACAACCCATCTCTTCTTTTATTGGAAGCATGATGATTACCAGAACAACTGACAGAGAAGGCGAAAAGGATTTAGGTGATGTGGATAATTATCTACAAACAGCGCTCGGCAGCATCGGTTACCTCTTCAGTATCGATCTCTGCGCACTTTGAAAACCACTCTTGTGACTCTTCCTTACGCCCAGCAGCCTCGAGAGCATCGGCATAGGCATAGCGCAATCGCACTGCCCACTCCTCTTGCTCGTTCTTGAGCTCTTTGCAAGTAAGTGTGACAACAGCTGCATCAAATTCGCCAAGATCACGACGCGCACCAGATGCAACGATGCGCATTTCAATCTCTTCTGGTTTTGCTAATCGCTTAACCTCATCAGAGCCAGCCAAATTCAATGCTTTCAGAGGGTTTCCAAGGCCACGTTCGCAATCTGCCATTACCGGCCACATCGAAACATCACCTGAGATTCGATGGGATGCACGTAGTTCTTTGAGCGCAATATCATAATAACCTGCGCGATATGCGGCATAGCCAGCAGATTCGCGGACAACAGCTAAGCGACCTGCATGATGGGCAGCAGCTACTCCATGTTTGTGAGCGCGTTGTGGATCATCTTCTGCATATAAATTCACACAGGCTAAATGTCTGGCAACAACTTTTGCATTTTCAGCAGAGAGTGAGAGAAGTTCTGCTCGTAAAGATTTATCTAACTCTTCACCAGTAATCTCATCTGGAATATCTGGTTCAAAAATTCGTGGACGAAGACGTGATTGTTCGCGATCAATAGGTGCAGGACGTGCACCGCGTGGATCTGATCCATCACGAGTTTGACGAGGTGCTCCTTGGCGATTAGAAGATCCCCCGCGGGCAGGCAAATCTTCACGCCGGCGTGCATTATTTGGCCCTGATGGGCGAGAAGAAGCAGGACGTGATGGACGTTTGTTTTTATCTTCCATTGTCATACTCCAATCTTTGTTTGCTAATTAAATGATAGAGAAATAAAAAAGGGGCGCCCGTTAAAGCGCCCCTTTTTATAAAAGAAGTCCGGCGACGTTCTACTCTCCCACAAGGTCACCCTTGCAGTACCATCGACGCTGAGAGGCTTAACTTCCGGGTTCGGAATGGGACCGGGTGTTTCCCTCTCGCTATGGTCGCCGAAACGCTATTGAGTTTTCGGTCTAAAATAAAAAGGGGTCAAGCCTTTTCATTTGATCGTGGATCTCGAGACCGTATCTCGAGAGCCACACAGTGGACGCGTAGCAACTTTGTAGTTAAATCCTCGGCCTATTAGTACCGGTCAGCTCCAAGGCTTGCGCCTCTTCCACTTCCGGCCTATCAACCCAGTCGTCTAGCTGGGGGCCTTACCCGGTAAACCGGTGGGAAACCTAATCTTGAAGCGAGCTTCCCGCTTAGATGCTTTCAGCGGTTATCCCTTCCGAACGTAGCTAATCGGCGGTGCTTTTGGCAAAACAACCGACACACCAGAGGTTCGTCCAACCCGGTCCTCTCGTACTAGGGTTAGGCCTTCTCAAGTTTCCTGCGCGCACAGAAGATAGGGACCGAACTGTCTCACGACGTTCTGAACCCAGCTCGCGTGCCTCTTTAATGGGCGAACAGCCCAACCCTTGGGACCTACTCCAGCCCCAGGATGAGACGAGCCGACATCGAGGTGCCAAACCTTGCCGTCGATATGGACTCTTGGGCAAGATCAGCCTGTTATCCCCGGGGTACCTTTTATCCGTTGAGCGACGGCGCTTCCACAAGCCACCGCCGGATCACTAGTTCCTGCTTTCGCACCTGCTCGACATGTCTGTCTCACAGTTAAGCTCCCTTGTGCACTTACACTCGACACCTGATTACCAACCAGGTTGAGGGAACCTTTGAGCGCCTCCGTTACTTTTTAGGAGGCGACCGCCCCAGTCAAACTACCCACCAGACACTGTCCCTGATCCGGATTACGGACCGAGGTTAGAAGTTCAAAACGATCAGAGTGGTATTTCAACGATGACTCCACAAACACTGGCGTGCCCGCTTCAAAGTCTCCCACCTATGCTACACAAACCGTTCCGAACACCAATATCAAGATATAGTAAAGGTCCCGGGGTCTTTCCGTCTTTCTGCGCGTAACGAGCATCTTTACTCGTAATGCAATTTCGCCGAGTTCACGGATGAGACAGCGCTCAAGTCGTTACGCCATTCGTGCAGGTCGGAACTTACCCGACAAGGAATTTCGCTACCTTAGGATGGTTATAGTTACCACCGCCGTTTACTGGGGCTTAAGTTCTCAGCTTCGCTCCGAAGAGCTAACTAGTCCCCTTGACCTTCCAGCACCGGGCAGGCGTCAGTCCGTATACATCGTTTTGCAACTTCGCACGGACCTGTGTTTTTGGTAAACAGTCGCTTGAGCCTATTCTCTGCGTCTAACTTATGCTTCGAAGGTAAACCTCTACACAAAAATTAGCCCCCCTTCTCCCGAAGTTACGGGGGTATTTTGCCGAGTTCCTTCACCACGATTCTCTCGATCACCTTGGTATTCTCTACCTGACCACCTGTGTCGGTTTCGGGTACGGGCCACTATAAACCTCGCTAGAAGATTTTCTTGGCAGCATAGGATCATCCACTTCGCCTTACGGCTCGGCATTAAGTCTCAGAGATTGTTCTGCGGATTTTCCTACAGAACCTCCTACACTCTTACCCCAGGTCAACCATCGCCTGGGTTGGACTACCTTCCTGCGTCTCTCCATTGCTTGACTACTACCAACTTGGGTCGTGCGCTCCATCAGCTATTGCTAGCCAACTTCAAACACTTAGCATTATTGATTCGTCATGGACGGTTTATTGCGGGTACTGGAATATCAACCAGTTGTCCATCGACTACGCCTGTCGGCCTCGCCTTAGGACCCGACTTACCCTGAGCGGATTAGCCTGGCTCAGGAACCCTTGGTCATTCGGTGGACGGGTTTCTCACCCGTCTTTCGCTACTCATGTCTACATTCTCACTTGTGTAACTTCCACGGCTGGATTCCTCCGCCGCTTCACTAGTTACACAACGCTCTCCTACCCATCCACACTCCTGGATCTTGCGACCGGGATAGTGTGTGAATGACAGAACGTCGGTGCTGTGCTTGAGCCCCGTTACATTGTCGGCGCGAAATCACTTGACCAGTGAGCTATTACGCACTCTTTTAAGGGTGGCTGCTTCTAAGCCAACCTCCTGGTTGTCTATGCGACTTCACATCCTTTTCCACTTAGCACAGGCTTTGGGACCTTAGTTGCTATTCTGGGTTGTTTCCCTCTCGACTATGAAGCTTATCCCCCACAGTCTCACTGCCACGCTCTCACTTACCGGCATTCGGAGTTTGGCTGATGTTGGTAAGCTTGTAGGCCCCCTCGACCATCCAGTAGCTCTACCTCCGGTAAGAAACACGTGACGCTGCACCTAAATGCATTTCGGAGAGAACCAGCTATCACGAAGTTTGATTGGCCTTTCACCCCTACACACAGTTCATCCCCTAATTTTTCAACATTAGTGGGTTCGGTCCTCCACGCGGTCTTACCCGCGCTTCAACCTGGTCATGGCGAGATCACCTCGCTTCGGGTTTAGATGATGCAACTTATTCGCCCTATTCAGACTCGCTTTCGCTACGGCTTCCCCTCGACGGGTTAACCTTGCCACATCACACTAACTCGTAGACTCATTCTTCAAAAGGCACGCTGTCACTGCACAAGGCAGCTCCAACGGTTTGTATGCAAACGGTTTCAGATTCTATTTCACTCCCCTTGCGGGGTTCTTTTCACCTTTCCCTCACGGTACTTGTTCACTATCGGTCACCAGAGAGTATTTAGGCTTAGCGGGTGGTCCCGCCAGATTCATACCGGATTACACGAGTCCGGTATTACTTGGGATACTAAAAACAAGATAATGAAATTTCGACTACAGGGGTCTCACCTTCTATGCCGGACTTTCCCACGTCCTTCATCTATTTCATTATTTTCTGACTTGTTGAATTAACGGCAGTCAATTCCATTTAGTCCCACGACACCGATCATGCAACGCCTGCCGGCTTGGCACATGATTGGTTTAGCCTCTTCCGCTTTCGCTCGCCACTACTAACGGAATCACGGTTGTTTTCTCTTCCTGTGGGTACTGAGATGTTTCACTTCCCCACGTTCCCTTTATCTACCCTATATATTCAGGTAGAAATAACCAGACATTACTCTGGCTGGGTTTCCCCATTCGGAAATCCTCGGATCAAAGCTCGTTTGACAGCTCCCCGAGGCTTATCGCAGCCTACTACGTCCTTCATCGGCTTCTGATGCCAAGGCATCCGCCATGTGCGCTTAATAATTTGACCACAAAGATGCTCGCGTCCACTGTGTAGTTCTCAAAATACGGGCGGTACTCAATAAAGCCTTGAAGACCTTACTCTTAACCCTAATTAAAAGGTTGAGAGTTGGTTTCTTCGCCTTATTAAGTCCAGAGGTTTGGCCTTTTCAGCCGTCCCCTCAGGACCCAACAACGTGCCGAGTTGATTTCTTAAACAGAGCCAAGTTTCCACTGTCGGCAATAAAGACGACTTGTACTAATGGATGAGAAATATAAAAACCTAAGTCAATGCTCCACTTATGAGCTCACCTGCTGAGTGCTGAAACCTTTGTCCAGCGCATGTGATTGCTCCTTAGAAAGGAGGTGATCCAGCCGCACCTTCCGGTACGGCTACCTTGTTACGACTTCGTCCCAATCACCGATCCCACCTTAGGCAGCTCCCCCCTTGCGGTTGGGCCACTGACTTTGGGTGTTACCGACTTTCGTGACGTGACGGGCGGTGTGTACAAGCCCCGGGAACGTATTCACCGTAGCGTTGCTGATCTACGATTACTAGCAACTCCGACTTCATGGGGTCGAGTTGCAGACCCCAATCCGAACTGAGACTGGCTTTATCGGATTCGCTCCACCTTGCGGTATCGCAGCCGTTTGTACCAGCCATTGTAGCATGCGTGCAGCCCAAGACATAAGGGGCATGATGATTTGACGTCATCCCCACCTTCCTCCGAGTTAACCCCGGCAGTCTCCTGTGAGTCCCCAACTAAATGCTGGCAACACAGAACGAGGGTTGCGCTCGTTGCGGGACTTAACCCAACATCTCACGACACGAGCTGACGACAACCATGCACCACCTGTATAGAGCCCTTGCGGACATGACATCTCTGCCACTTTTCCCTATATGTCAAGCCTTGGTAAGGTTCTTCGCGTTGCGTCGAATTAAGCCGCATGCTCCGCTGCTTGTGCGGGGCCCCGTCAATTCCTTTGAGTTTTAATCTTGCGATCGTACTCCCCAGGCGGGGCACTTAATGCGTTAGCTGCGTCGCAGAAACCGTGGAAGGTTCCCACAACTAGTGCCCACCGTTTACGGCGTGGACTACCAGGGTATCTAATCCTGTTCGCTCCCCACGCTTTCGCTCCTCAGTGTCAGTAATGGCCCAGAGACCTGCCTTCGCCATTGGTGTTCCTCCTGATATCTGCGCATTCCACCGCTACACCAGGAATTCCAGTCTCCCCTACCAAACTCTAGTTTGCCCGTATCGAATGCAGGCCTGAGGTTGAGCCTCAGGTTTTCACATCCGACGTAACAAACGACCTACGAGCTCTTTACGCCCAATAATTCCGGACAACGCTTGCACCCTATGTATTACCGCGGCTGCTGGCACATAGTTAGCCGGTGCTTCTTCTGCAGGTACCGTCACTTTCGCTTCTTCCCTGCTGAAAGCGGTTTACAACCCGAAGGCCTTCATCCCGCACGCGGCGTCGCTGGGTCAGAGTTTCCTCCATTGCCCAATATTCCCCACTGCTGCCTCCCGTAGGAGTCTGGGCCGTGTCTCAGTCCCAGTGTGGCCGGTCGCCCTCTCAGGCCGGCTACCCGTCGTTGCCTTGGTGAGCCATTACCTCACCAACTAGCTGATAGGCCGCGAAGTCATCCTCCACCGAAATTCTTTCAAAACTCAGTGATGCCACTTATGTTTCAATATTCGGTATTAGCACCGGTTTCCCGGTGTTATCCCAAAGTGGAGGGCAGATTCTTCACGTGTTCCTCACCCGTTCGCCGCTAATCCATTTCCGAAGAAACTTCATCGCTCGACTTGCATGTGTTAAGCACGCCGCCAGCGTTCGTCCTGAGCCAGGATCAAACTCTCCGTCAAGAACTTCCTGGTCTCTGTCAAATACTTTCGTATCGCAACAGAGCAGGTTGAATTCTGGAAAGTCCGCGTTGGTTCTTTCAGGCTTGCGCCTTGTCCGCACCAACGTTTCCTGACCAATCAGTAGCTCTACTGATTGATTTTTAATTAAGTTGTTGATCTTCATCAACGATTGTTTTGGTCGGATTCGCATCCGACCGGAATTGACGGACAGTTCTACATCGAACCCGAAGGTTCGTTGCATACTGCCCGCACTGGCGTTCAGTCTTCTCTTCCGTTTTCAAGGAGCAATCTTCAGTGGCACTCGGACACGTCAACAGAGTCGACGAACCGGCGATGACACCAGAAGGGTGACTCACAAAACTGCTCTACATGGTCTAGGACCTGTACAACACTCCCGTGAGGCGAGGTGAAACATTATCGGGAATTGGGCTATTCCCCAACTTGGGACCCGAAAAACCCTTATTTTTAGCGAGGTTCAGAAATCCGCCCCTCAGGGCACAATAATTATCTTGTGGATTGGCTCAAAAACACTACAAAAACCCAGTAAAAACCGTGTTTTTAGAGCACATCCTCAGGAATTGCGCCATCACCAAAAGCGGCTGCAACTTCGGCCCGCAGAGCCTCATTTGTCCACATATCTATGGTCGTCATGGCCATGATTTTTGCCCCGTCCAATATGGCTTTCATGGCTGGCTCGCCAATTGCATAATCGGCGAAATCTGGCGTATGTAATGACACGCCTTTTGGCGAAACAGCGATCATTGGGTGAATGGATGGCGTTACGTAACTGATATTGCCCATGTCTGTTGAGCCGCCACCAGTGCCTGGCAAGAAATCGGTTGTCATCATGCGTCCAAATTGTGCTGCGTTGCTGATGTATGCGCTGAGCAACGGCATGTTGTCGACAATGTCGGCGTACGGGTTTGGTTGCCAATCAAGTTCAGCCTGACATCCTGTTGCAACAGCCGATCCTTCGAGACACGATGCAACACGCTTCTTGAGCGGCTGCAACGACTTGATGGTGTCGGAACGTACGTACCAATCCATTGTCGATTCGCGCGGAACGATGTTTGGTTTTTCTCCACCGTTCAGAAAAATTCCGTGAATGCGCTCGGTTGGCAAAATGTGTTGACGCAATGCAGCGATGTTCATGTAGCCAAGCACTGCAGCATCAAGTGCGTTGCGTCCTTTGTGTGGAGAAACTGCAGCGTGCGCTGCTTCGCCTACATAACGAACCAAGCAATGTTGAATTGCAATTGCATTCATGCGCGCAAGTTCTGTATCGGCAGGGTGAATCATCATTGATGCAGTTACCCCATCAAATGCGCCTTTTCTTGCCATCATGATCTTGCCGCCGCCGCCTTCTTCTGCGGGTTGGAAGATCAAATAGACCGTGCCGTCAAAGTCGCGGTGCTTTGAGAAATGTTTGGCTGCAGCCAACAACATGGCGGTGTGGCCATCATGGCCGCAAGCGTGCATTTTGCCGGCGTGCTTGCTGGCGTGGGCAAAGGTGTTGAACTCTTGCATGGGCAAGGCGTCGATGTCGGCACGCAGGCCTACACCTCGGCCGCATGCACCGCCATCACGGCCGTGCACAATGCCGATGACGCCTGTGGTGCCCATGCCGCGGTGAATGGGAATGCCCCAGTCAGTGAGCTGCTTGGCCACCACGTCGGCTGTGCGCTCTTCTTTGAAGCACAGCTCGGGGTGAGCGTGAATGTCTTTGCGAATGGCCGCAATGCTGGCCGCGTCTGTGAGGATGGAGTCGATGATTTTCATGCCTACAGTCTAGCGAGAGTCGTGCCATTGCGCTACACCCCTTTTGCACTTGGGGGACATTTTCATTTAGGGTTATCCCCAAAATCGGCCCCTTTAGAATGGGAGAATGACTAATTCAGTGCTTGAAAAAAATGCCGTGGTGCGTGGTTTGTGCCCGCATGACTGCCCAGACACCTGCGCCTTGCTCACCACCGTAGAGAACGGACGCGCTGTGAAGGTGCAAGGCAACCCGGATCACAAGCACACCGATGGGGTGCTTTGCACCAAAGTATCGCGTTATACAGAGCGCACTTACAGCCCTGAGCGACTGATGTTCCCTTTGAAGCGTTCGGGCCCCAAGGGGTCGGGGCAGTATGTACAGGTGACTTGGGAAGAGGCTATTGCGGACATTGCCGCCAAGCTCAAAACCATCGCCGCTCACAACCCTGAAGCCATCTTGCCCTACAGCTATGGCGGCACCATGGGCTGGGTGCAAAGTGAATCGATGGCCTCGCGCTTTTTTCACAAAATTGGCGCTTCTTTGCTAGACCGAACCATCTGCGCTTCAGCGGGGGGCGAGGGCTTGGTTTACACCTTGGGCGGCAAGTTCGGCATGCAAACCGAATTCTTTTCCGAATCCAAATTGATCGTCATTTGGGGCAGCAATTCCATCACCAGCAACATCCACTTTTGGCGCCGTGCTCAAGAGGCCAAACGAAATGGCGCCAAGCTCATTTGCATTGACCCCCGCCACAGCGAGACTGCTGAAAAATGCCATGTGCATTTGGCCATCCAACCTGGCACAGACGCCGCACTGGCCTTGGCCGTGATGCGCGAGTTGGTGGTGAACGATTGGCTAGACCACGACTACATTGAAAAGTACACCCTCGGGTGGGACGCCCTTCGTGAACGCGCCATGACTTGGACTTTGTCTCGCGCTGCAGAAGTTTGCGGCATTGATGAATCCTTGATTCGAGAATTGGCCAAAGATTGGGGCACCACAAAGAAGGCCGCCATTCGCTTGAACTACGGCATGCAAAGGGTCAAAGGCGGAGCCAACGCCGTGAGGGCTGTGGCTTGTTTGCCAGCGCTCACAGGTGCTTGGCGAGACCGCGCGGGCGGCATGCTGCTCAGCAGTTCAAGCAATTTCAAAGTGAACAAAGTCGATTTGCACCGGCCCGATTTATTGGGCGCACGCCGTCCTAGAACCTTGAACATGTCCACCTTGGGCAATGACTTGAATCATGTTGGTGGTGCCGAGTGGGGCCCACAAGTGAAAGCCTTGTTGGTCTACAACAGCAACCCTGTGGCCATTGCCCCGCAGTCGGGCAAAGTGGTTCAAGGCTTTGCGCGAGAAGACTTGTTCACCGTGGTCATGGAACATTTTCAAACAGACACGGCAGACTATGCTGACTATGTGCTGCCTGCCACCACACAACTAGAACACTGGGACGTACAGGGCAGTTATGCCCACACCGATGTGTTGCTCAATCGGCCCGCCATTGAGCCTGTGGGTGAGGCTAAATCGAACAGCGAAATTTTTCGCTTGCTGGCCAAAGCCATGGGCTACACCGAGCCATGCTTCATTGAAGATGATGTGAGTTTGTGCCGAACGGCCGTTGGCGCTGAAGTCGATTTCGACGCACTATTGGCCAATGGCTTTGTGTCCTTGAAAGTGCCTGAAGCACCTTTTGCAA
>OFRD01000953.1_pt1 | contig 10512 bp, 6 predicted proteins | sample 1543041 | NCBI WGS metagenome assembly OFRD01 (sample SAMN07774234, study PRJEB24372) | wastewater metagenome | isolation source: Exp Tend CN 100WW | collected 2016-02
TTCTTTGCAAGAGTTTGAACACTATCAAATACATGGAGAGCGTTTGGGCTTTAAAAATATTTGGAGCGCACCAATGGTACGTTCCAGCTATTTTGCCGACCGTCAATATTACGGTGAACCTGTACCCAAGCCATTTAAACGGGAGAAACGTGCATAGTGGGGAAATAGCTCACCTATTTTTCAAAAGTGTACTTTGGCAGAATGGTTACTTTTTTTAACATTTGAGTCAGAAATAAGTATTTCTTGTTGCTCAAGAGGGTTCTAAAGTAAGCCTAAATAATACGACTGACCAAAGATCAGGCCATAGATAAAAAGCTAGATGGCTTGTAATATGAGAATAGAAATAGGCACTGGGCATTATGGATCTTACCGCCCAATCATAAAGGAATATGATATGAACCTGTTCAATAAAGCACATGCTCAAACATTGCAAACGACGCATCTGGTCAATTTGGCTGCGGTCCATGCAGCGCCTATTTTAACCCTGCCGCAAGAATCTCAGCCTTCTTTATTCCGCCGTTCTATTCAGCATAATTATGCTGATTTGCTTAAAATTGCCGATGATTCTGGCATGGCGATTGGTTTAACGGATCATCACGGCACATTGTTATGGACATGGAGCAGCTCAGCCATGCTTTCTTCTGCCGAGCAGGTTCATTTCATTGAAGGTGGACATTGGTCAACTCAGGCAGTTGGAACCAATGCCATTGGACTGACACTAAACAGCCATACCTCTAGCTGCGTTTACTCGCATGAAAATCAAATGGACAGCGTGCGGGACTGGGTATGCTATGCCGCACCAATTTTAGATCCCAGCTCTGGTCAGTTTCATGGCATTATCAACCTTTCAACCAAATATAAAAAGCATACGCCACTCGGTTTACTTGCGGTTGAACGTTGTGCAGATTTGGTACAACGTGCCATACAGTTTGAACAAAAAAATGTCCTGTACATTAAAGCCTTAGGTACACCTTGGATTCAGTTTAATCAGCAGGTTTTAACCCTGAGTCACCGACAAATTGAGATCCTGTGTATTTTAGCCTTACATAAAAATGGAATTGGTTTAGATGAATTGCATTATTCCTTGTACGGCGAACGCGATGTCAGCATTAAGACACTTAAAGCAGAGCTTTCCCAACTGCGCAACTTACTGCCAAATTGTATTGAACCCCGCATTTACAAATTAAGCTGTGAAATTCAATGCGACTTTTTAAGAGCTGAACAATCCTTAAATGCAGGCTTTCTTGCCAGTACTTTCGCATTATATAAAGGAAGTTTTCTAAGCAAATCTGAAAGTCCATTTTTAAGTACATGGCGTAACTGTTTTGACGCACGACTCAGCCATCTTATTTATCAGATGCAAGATATTGATCAACTGTTACGAATTATTGGTCGCGTTCCTGAACGGATTGATGCGGTACAGCGTCTTTTGGAATTGCTTCCACAAGACAACAACTATAGAGATTATTTTTTAAAATTACTCTAAGCCGCATTCATCTTTATTAGATAAAAAAAGCAAAATTGAAAAACTCAGTTATTCAATTTTGCTTTTTTTAAACTTTAGTAACTCAGCCAGCACTAGGCGCAACCCCGTCATACTTGTGGTTGCGCCTAGCGATGACTCTAATCTTAACTGGCTAAAGCTAGCGTTTTGGCACGTGCTGCATGCAGTTTTTTGTAACTTTCAATTAAACGTAAATGGCGGTCTAAGCCTTCAAGTTTCATACTTGTTTCTGTTAAACCGTAGAAACGTACACTACCGTCCATCGAACCAATGACTGCATCCATACGTTCGTCACCAAACATACGGCGGAAATTGGCTTCATAATCATCCAAGTCCATCTCATCATCAAGTTCGACTTCTAGAACCACATTCATACACTGATAGAACAATCCACGTTCAACGGTATTGGTATTGTACTGAAGGAAGGTTTCCACGAGTTCTTTCGCTTCTTCAAACGCTTGTAAAGCAATATAAATCAGCAGTTTTAACTCAAGAATCGTGAGCTGTCCCCAAACCGTATTGTCATCAAACTCAATGCCAATCAATGTGGTGATGTCGGTGTAATCATCCACTTCAACTTCTTCTAGACGTTCAGCCAATGCTTCAAGCTGTTCATCGTCCAAGCGGTGTAAGTTCAAGATATCTTCACGGAATAATAATGCTTTGTTGGTGTTATCCCAGACCAAGTCTTCAACCAAATAAATTTCCGAATAACCTGGCACCAAAATACGACAAGCCGTTGCGCCTAAATGCTTATACACCGCCATGTAGACTTCTTTGCCCATATCTTCAAGAATGCCAAATAACGCCGTAGCTTCTTCAGTATTGGAATTTTCACCTTGATTGGTAAAGTCCCACTCGACAAATTCATATTCTGACTTCGAGCTAAAAAAACGCCATGACACCACACCACTAGAGTCAATAAAGTGTTCAACAAAGTTATTCGGCTCAGTTACGGCATTGCTGCTAAAGGTTGGTTTTGGCAAATCATTGAGACCTTCAAAACTGCGACCTTGTAACAATTCCGTCAGACTGCGTTCTAAAGCCACTTCCAAGTTTGGATGCGCCCCGAAAGAGGCAAACACACCACCTGTACGCGGATTCATTAAAGTCACGCACATCACAGGATATTTCCCGCCCAATGAAGCATCTTTTACCAGTACTGGGAAACCTTGTTCCTCTAAGCCTTTAATCCCTGCCAGAATACTTGGATATTTTGCCAATACCTCTTGAGGTACATCAGGCAAGGTCTTTTCACCTTCCAAAATCTCACGCTTCACGGCACGTTCAAAAATTTCTGACAAACATTGTACCTGTGCTTCAGCCAAGGTATTGCCTGCACTCATACCGTTACTTAAATATAAGTTTTCAATTAAGTTTGATGGGAAATACACCACTTCACCATCGGAATGACGTACAAATGGTAGTGAACAAATGCCACGCTCAGTATTGCCTGAGTTGGTATCATATAAATGCGTACCCAGCAGTTCATCGTCTGGATTGTAAATTTCTAGACAATATTCATCGAGAATTTCAGTCGGTAACTCACCTTCTGGACCCGGCTTAAACCATTTTTCATCTGGATAATGCACAAATTCAGCATGGGCAATGTCTTGACCCCAAAACTGATCGTTATAGAAGAAATTACAATTTAAACGCTCAATGAATTCACCCAGTGCCGAAGCCAAAGCACTTTCTTTGGTTGAGCCTTTACCATTGGTAAAACACATCGGCGATTGTGCATCACGAATATGTAAAGACCACACGTTCGGCACAATGTTACGCCACGAAGATATTTCAATCTTCATGCCTAAGCCTGCCAAAATACTGGACATATTGGCAATGGTTTCTTCTAAAGGCAGATCTTTACCTGCAATAAAAGTACTGTTTTCTGAAGTTAAGCTTGGCATCAGCAACGCTTGTGCATCGGCATCAATGCTTTCTACTTCTTCAATAATAAACTCTGGGCCAGTTTGAATCACTTTCTTTACGGTACAGCGATCAATCGAGCGCAAAATGCCTTGGCGATCTTTTTCTGAAATATCAGCAGGCAGCTCAACTTGAATTTTAAAAATCTGCTTGTAGCGGTTTTCTGGATCAACAATATTATTTTGCGACAGGCGAATATTATCGGTCGGAATATCGCGGGCTGCGCAGTACACTTTGACAAAGTAAGCTGCACATAATGCCGATGATGCCAGAAAATAGTCAAACGGACCCGGTGCAGAACCGTCACCTTTGTAACGGATCGGCTGATCGGCAATCACCGAGAAGTCATCGAACTTGGCTTCTTGTCGAAGGTTGTCGAGATAATTAACCTTGATTTCCATGCTGGCACCTAATTATTCTTATGTGTCAGTATGGACACATAAAATTCCAAATATTGAGATATAAGCCGAATCACGGATAAGAAATTGACTTAAAAAAAGAGTGACTAGAGTTAGATATTGAGCTCATAGACTGAATGTCTGGCTCTAGTCATAATGGGCGCTATTATAGAGTTATTTTGTGGCGTTGATAACTTTTGTCTGTCTTTCCAGCTTATTTATGAAATTTTTAAAAAATAAGAACAACTTAAAGCCCAGATTTCGATCCACTTATCTTCGATAATCTCAAAATATGGTGTATCGTTGTCTGTGATTTATACGAAAAATACTCGAAATGCTGGCTTGAGAAATTCTATGCAGGTAACTTGTAAAAAATCTTAAGCTATCTGATTTTATATACATGCCAGTCCATATGACGCTTATCAAACTGATATGTCTTCTGTATTTTGAATATTGGAAGGTGTTTTTATTTTTCTATTTTCTGCTTGAGCCACTCTGAAAAAGTTTCCATTACATTCAAGCTTATTGGCTTTATCACCAGCCTTTAAAATCAATAAAAAATTCAACTTTCGTCAGTATATAGCGAGTGCTCAATTTCTTTTGGTATTTTAAATTTTACCGCACTCGCTATTTTTATTTCAGCAGTGTTCAACACACTAAATCGCTAACTTTCTTAATGTTAAAATTTGCTCACTGCGACCAAAAGGGCCATGCACATCATGCAAAATTGAACTGGTCATTCCAATACCATCTGTACCAAATTGCTGGATCGCGTCGATACCCAACCACTTGCCTTGGGGTAAACGGTGTAAATGGATCTGTAAATCTAGATTTGGAAATGCCCAGCCATCTGTCGGTTTTTGTCTTGGAACTATACCATTGGCGGTATCGACCAAGCCCATTAAAGCGACAAAATCAGTGCTCTGTCGCTTTTCAATCATAGCCAAAGGCGTAGTAAGCCAAACAACGCCTTTACCTGCCCGATGCTCTGTATTTGCACGAGTTTCAATACTTTGAATAAATCCACCCGGCCAGTGTTTCATCCCTTCCCAAATTGCCAAATTTTCTGGATGCTCCACCTTTTGGTCTTCTAGACCTTCAATGGCTTTTGTATCCTGTGTCATCATTTTCCATGCTCGTGCCACAATACAGGTCTTACCATTGGCTTGCATTTCAGATTCAATGAGTTCAATGGTTTTCCCTGCTCGAATCATTCGCGTAGTAATACTGAATTCACCAAATGCAATTAAACCAAAAATATCTAAACTGACCCGACCAATACGCATGTCATTGCGCAGTTGGAATTGCTCCAATTCAGCACAAATAATACCTGTTGCAGGTGCCATATGCTGCTCATGTGGATTCCATGCACCCTGTGCATGAATATTGGAACGATAATAAGCCGTGACACTGCCATCGGCATGTTGTTCACTGTTTAATAATGAATAATAAGCTGACATATATTCCCTGTTTAGCTGTTGGCTTTTACTTTATAACATTGAATTTATTTATTTTTCATATCATCATTTAGCTTTACATCATATAGCTGTGGCATAAAGATCATTAAAAATAAAGATTGAAATTAAGCATTAAAATCTTGCTTCTCCTTTTATTTCCATACACTGAAATAAAAGGAGAAATACAGAACCTGATAATAAATATCAGGCAATATCTTCAATCAGATTAAGTTCTTGGCGCATAAATTCCTGCAACTTAAATTTTTGTGCCTTGCCAGAAGCCGTCATTGGAAATTCAGTAAAGAAACGTACATAACGTGGCACTTTATTGTGAGAAATATGCTCTGCGCAATATTTGCGGATTTCTTCTTCATTTGCTTGGTGATGATCGTGCAAAATAATGCATGCACAGAGTTCTTCACCATAACGTGCGTCAGGTAAGCCAATCACTTGCACATCAGAAACATCTGGATGGGTATAAAGAAAATCTTCAATTTCTTTAGGGAACAAGTTTTCACCACCACGAATGACCACATCTTTAATGCGACCTTTGATTTTCACAAAGCCTTCATCATCCATTTCGGCAATATCACCGGTATGCATCCACTTGGCGACATCGATGACTTCTCCAGTTTTATCATTGTCTTCCCAATAACCTAGCATGACCGAATAGCCGCGCACGCAGAGTTCACCCAGTTTGCCGCGTGGCACAACTTTACCATTTTCATCGACAATTTTGATTTCAAGGTGTGGATGAACGCGCCCGACTGTTCCAACACGGCGTTCCACAGAATCTGAAGTTGAACTTTGCGCACTCACAGGAGCGGTTTCAGTCATGCCATAACAAATGGTAATTTCTGACATATGCATCCGTTCAATCACACGCTGCATAATTTCACGTGGACACGGACTGCCTGCCATAATGCCTGTACGCAAGCTAGACAAATCAAACTCATCGAACTGTTCATGTTCAAGCAATGCAATAAACATGGTCGGAACGCCGTAAGCAGCAGTACATTTTTCTTGCTGAATCGCTTTGAGTGTATCAAGTGGATTAAACACTGCCGATGGGTAAATCATGGCAGAGCCGTGGGTAATACAAGCTAAATTTCCCATGACCATGCCAAAACAGTGGAATAAAGGCACAGAAATACAGACGCGGTCTTGTGGCGTTAAGTGAATGGCTTCACCGACAAAATATCCATTATTTAAAATATTATTGTGGGTCAGCATGGTGCCTTTGGGATTGCCCGTGGTGCCAGACGTGAATTGAATATTAATGGTTTCATCAAACTGAAGATCTGCGGCAATTGCCTGTAACTGGTCGAGCTGTACGGGTGTGGGTTCAGGCAATAAATCAGCAAAACGATGAATGCCAGCATGCGCATCTTCATCAATTTTAATGATATGTTGCAAATGTGGTAGTCGTTTAGCCGATAGTAGTTTGCTGGTCGATTGCGTAATTTCAGGAGCAATTTTGGTTAAAATTTCCTGATAATTACTGCTTTTAAATTGTGATGCAATCACCAATGCCTTACAGGACACTTTATTGAGCACATATTCAAGCTCACTGCTTTTATATGCAGGATTCAAATTGACTAAAATAATACCGGCTTTAAATGCTGCAAATTGGGTAATGGTCCATTCCACGCAATTGGGTGACCAAATCGCAATTCTATCGCCCTTTTCCAAGCCTAATTGAAGCAGACTACAGGCAAAGGCATTCACTTGCGCCTGCAACTGCTTATAGCTTAAACGTACATTTTGATGCACGCTGACGACAGCATCCTGATTCGCATACTGCTGACAGGCTTGGTCGAATTTTTCACCAATGGTCATCCCCAATAAGGGCTGACTGCTGGTTCCATAAGCGTAACTTAACCGTTCTTGTGCCATTGAATCACTCTCCTTGATTCTTTGTAATTATGATTCTTTCACTTTAATTGTTCATTTTTTTAACTCAGGACGACTTTCTCAAACAGCATTATTCTTGTGCTTAGCTTTTGTGTTTAACCGCTTATTTCTCCTCTGCTATGCATACTCCACTGACACAAAAATCGGCAATTTGTTTGACAAAGTAATCTTTATAAGTCTGATCAAACATGACATTTTTTGATGGATTTAACGGTTCAATGACCACGAAAGTCATTGCACCTACCACGCACAGCGCTGCGGTGTTTAAATCTTCAAAGCCAAATTCACCATTAATTTTTCCTTCGGCAAGAATTTGGTTAATACTTTGTTTAATCAGTTGTTTACTGCGAAAACGCTCATGTTCTATCAACGGATCGACAGGTTCAAACATCAACGAATACGACAGTTGTGGACTGTTCAGAGCACGTTTAACAAAAGTGGTCACTGCCTTGTGTAATTTTTGCTTTGCTGAAAGTTCACTGGCAGCAATGGCGTTCAGAATCTGAATTTCATGCTGTATGGCCTCTGCTAAAATCTCAATTAACACCTGACTCTTGTTATCGAAATAACGATAAACCAGACCACTCGATACGCCTGCACGTTCAGCAATCGCCTGTATTTGTGCATCTTTAAATCCACCTTGAGCAATCAGTTCACGTGCGGATTGCAAAATCGTCTGACGATTTTGTTCCATACGCTCCTGCATCAATGATGATCTTTTATAACTCATAATCGTATTCTCAACCAGATAAAATGAATTGTAAATCATTTTGTGAATTTTGATTCACTTTTTTGTAAAATCGTTGTATGGTAAAAATCAAGCACAATAAAAATGCTTTTTGGAACAACAAATATAACCATCAGGATGAATGAAGAAATGAATCTGCAAAGTTTAAATTTCGGTTTGGATGAAACCTTACTTGCCCTTCGTGACTCAATCGCTGCATTTTGTGCAAAGGAAATTGCCCCAATTGCCCAGCAAGTTGACCGAGACAATAAATTCCCTGCTCACCTATGGAAAAAATTTGGTGATATGGGTTTGTTGGGTCTAACGGTTGATGAGGAATACGGTGGTACTAACCTTGGTTATTTAGCCCATATTCTGGCAATGCAGGAAATTTCCCGTGCATCCGCCTCTATTGGCTTGTCATACGGCGCACATTCTAACTTATGTATTAATCAGATTAAGCGTAATGGTTCAGAGGAACAAAAAAAACGCTATCTGCCTAAACTGGTTTCAGGTGATTTTGTCGGGGCACTTGCCATGTCGGAACCGAATGCTGGTTCAGACGTGGTTAGCATGAAATTAAAAGCTGAAGATCATGGCGACCACTATGTGCTCAATGGCTCAAAAATGTGGATTACCAACGGTGGCGATGCAGATGTCTTGGTGGTGTATGCCAAAACAGATCTGAAAGCTGGTGCAAAAGGCATGACTGCTTTTCTGGTAGAAAAAGATATGCCTGGTTTTAGTCATGGCACACATCTGGATAAATTGGGCATGCGCGGCTCAAATACTTATCCGCTATTTTTCGATAATGTTGCGGTGCCTAAAGAAAATATATTGGGTGGCGTGGGTAACGGCACCAAAGTTTTAATGAGCGGTCTGGACTATGAACGTGCTGTTTTAAGTGCAGGGCCACTGGGCATTATGGATGCCTGTTTAGATACAGTGATTCCCTACATTCATGACCGTAAACAATTCGGTCAGGCTTTGGGTGAATTCCAGTTGATGCAAGGCAAAATTGCCGATATGTATTCAACATGGTTGGCCTGTAAAGCGCTTGTATATGCTGTGGGCGCTGAGTGCGATAAAGCGGAACATAGCCGCAGCTTGCGTAAAGATGCGGCCAGCGCAATTTTATATGCGGCTGAAAAAGCCACATGGATGGCGGGTGAAACCATACAAACCTTAGGTGGCAATGGTTATATCAATGAATTTGCCGCAGGTCGTTTATGGCGCGATGCCAAACTGTATGAGATTGGTGCAGGAACTTCTGAAATCCGTCGTATGTTAATTGGTCGTGAACTGTTTAACGAAACTAAATAAAACATTTTTAGCATTAACAGGGATGTTCAGAATGAATATATTACAAAGCAAAATTAATATCCGCAGTGATGATTTTAAAATCAATCAGGCTGCCATGCAGCTGCTGGTCGATGACTTAAAACAAAAAGCACAACAGATTGCCTTGGGTGGTGGTGAAAAAGCCCGTGAAAAACATTTAGCGCGCGGCAAGCTGTTACCCCGTGAGCGAGTCGATCATCTGATTGATACAGGCACTGCATTTTTAGAAATTGGACAATTGGCTGCCTATCAAGTCTATGCCGATGATGTCCCTGCTGCTGGTGTCATTGCAGGTGTTGGGCAGGTAAATGGCGTGACTTGCATGATTGTTGCCAATGATGCGACTGTTAAAGGCGGAACCTACTATCCGCTGACGGTTAAAAAGCATTTGCGCGCGCAGGAAATTGCAGAACAGAACCATTTGCCGTGCATTTATCTGGTCGATTCAGGCGGTGCTTACCTGCCAATGCAGGATGAAGTTTTCCCTGACCGTGATCATTTCGGACGCATTTTCTATAATCAAGCGCGGATGTCGAGCCAAGGCATTGCACAAATTGCCGTAGTGATGGGCAGCTGTACAGCAGGTGGCGCTTATGTGCCTGCTATGTCGGACGAAACCATTATTGTTCGCAATCAAGGTACAATTTTCTTGGGTGGCCCTCCTTTAGTAAAAGCAGCAACGGGTGAAGTGGTCAGCAGTGAAGACTTAGGTGGTGGTGATGTACATACGCGCTTATCTGGTGTAGCAGATCATTTGGCTGAAAGCGATGAACATGCCATTGCGATTGCCCGCAACATTGTGGCAAACCTAAATAAAAAACCGAATCAAAGCGCAGCTGACATTGAAGCGCCATTATTTGATGCAAAAGAGCTGTACGGCATTGTACCAAGTGATGCGCGCAAACCTTTTGATGTGCGTGAAGTGATTGCTCGCATTGTTGATGGTTCTCGTTTTGATGAATTTAAAGCGCGTTTTGGTACTACCTTAATCACTGGCTTTGCTGAACTTTTTGGTATGAAAGTCGGCATCATTGCCAATAACGGCATTTTATTTTCAGAGTCTGCGCAAAAAGGCGCGCACTTTATTGAACTGTGTACCCAGCGCAATATTCCATTGCTGTTCATTCAAAACATTACCGGCTTTATGGTTGGTCGCCAGTATGAAAATGAAGGGATTGCCAAAAATGGTGCCAAACTGGTGATGGCTGTTGCAAATGCCAACGTGCCTAAACTCACTTTAGT
>OFRD01000955.1_pt1 | contig 10488 bp, 8 predicted proteins | sample 1543041 | NCBI WGS metagenome assembly OFRD01 (sample SAMN07774234, study PRJEB24372) | wastewater metagenome | isolation source: Exp Tend CN 100WW | collected 2016-02
AATATGTGGATGGCGGTTTAGTTAGTCCAATTCCAGTAAAAACCGCGAAAGCAATGGGCGCAGATCTTGTCATTGCCGTTGATATTTCTGCACGCCCTGTTGGCGACAAACCACTGAATATGTGGGGCTTACTGGACCAAACCATTAATATTATGGGACAACAAAGCATTAACGAAGAGCTGAGTCAGGCCAATATTGTCATTCAACCGAAAGTGGGACATTTAGGTACTTTGGACTTAAAAGCCAGCAATCAGTCCATCCTTGAAGGTGAAAAAGCAGCGCAACTGAAAATTCGTGCCATTGAAAAGGCAATTACTGACTTTAAAAAATCTCCCGCCGCATTCAAACCTGCGCCAAAAGCTAAAATATAAAAAAGATCCTTTTTTAATATTCAAAGACTTATTCATCTGCTAAATTGATATAGACACTTAAGTTATCTATATCAATTTTTACAATACACGAGTAGATGTATGGAATTTGCTTTCGAACCTTGGCATTGGTTTGTATTGGGTGTTGTACTGATGCTCTCTGAATTAGTACTGCCCGCTTTTGCTGCACTATGGTTTGGCATCGCAGCCATCATGGTGGGTGTTTTATTCTGGATGTTCCCGATGATGGGCTTCACCACCCAACTCGTCACTTGGATTATCTTATCCATCCTTTGCACTTTACTTTGGTTTAAATTTATTAAGCCCCTTTCAACCGATAAAACCAAAGCCGGTTTATCGCGTGAAGCGACCATCGGTCAAGTCGGCATGGTCATTCAAACCCATATGGAACACGATTTAATTACGGTACGTTTCCCCATGCCTGTTTTAGGCTCTGATGAATGGAACTGCCGTGCTTTAGCACCCGTTCAGGTGGGTGATCGTGTACGCGTGGTCGATATTCTCGGCAATGATCTCGTGGTTAAACCCCACAATTCACACAATGAAAATATATAAAGTGAGGAAATAACATGTCTGGTGGATCTATTATTGTTTTAGCCATCTTGGTTTTTGCAGGCGTCACCATTTTTAAAGGTGTGCGCATTGTTCCCCAAGGTTATAAATGGATTGTACAACGTCTAGGTAAATACCATACTACCCTGACGCCGGGTCTCAATTTTGTCATTCCTTATGTGGATGAAGTGGCTTATAAAGTCACCACCAAAGACATCGTGATGGATATTCCCTCTCAAGAAGTGATCACCCGTGATAACGCCGTTTTACTGATGAATGCCATGGCATATATCAATATTACCACACCAGAAAAAGCAGTTTACGGCATTGAAAATTATACTTGGGCCATTCAAAACCTAGTACAAACTTCACTGCGTTCTATTGTCGGTGAAATGGATTTAGATGATGCTTTGTCATCCCGTGATCATATTAAAGCAAAATTAAAAGCGGCTATTTCTGATGACATTTCAGATTGGGGCATTACACTCAAAACCGTTGAAATTCAAGATATTCAGCCATCAAGCACCATGCAATCGGCGATGGAAGCGCAAGCTGCGGCTGAACGTCAGCGCCGTGCAACCGTGACCAAAGCAGATGGTGAAAAACAAGCCGCTATTTTAGAAGCAGATGGTCGTTTAGAGGCTTCACGTCGTGATGCTGAAGCACAAGTGGTCTTGGCGGAATCATCGCAACGTGCTATTGAAATGATCACTTCAGCAGTCGGTGATAAAGAAGTTCCCGTTGCTTACTTGCTCGGTGAACAATATGTGAAAGCCATGCAAGAAATGGCCAAATCCAACAATGCTAAAACGGTGGTATTGCCTGCCGATATCATGAATACCATTCGTGGTGTGATGGGGCGTAATCCATAATACTTCCCAATTTTTCTAACCAATAGACAGCATCTGCTGTCTATTTTTATTTCAATTGCGAAAAACTCTGCAATCCTTGTGGAATTATGATTAAATTTCGCGTTATTTTTTGAAATTATTTGTGCTTTTTATTTAAAAGCCTGTATTTCGATCTGCTGTCCACCGTGTAAATGGATACCGTATGAGCTCCCTCAATCCGACCTTAATTACCTTTCTTTTTTATATTGTCGCCATGATCGTGATTGGCCTCATGGCTTATCGCGCGACAAGCAACTTCTCTGATTACATTTTGGGGGGGCGACGTTTAGGTAGTTTCGTCACAGCGCTCTCTGCGGGTGCTTCAGATATGAGTGGTTGGTTACTCATGGGACTGCCGGGTGCAATTTATCTTTCAGGTTTATCTGAAATATGGATTGCCATTGGCTTGATTATTGGTGCATGGCTGAACTGGCTACTGGTTGCTGGACGTTTGCGTGTTCATACCGAAGTGCAACACAATGCCTTGACCTTGCCCGATTATTTTTCCAATCGTTTTAACGATCAAAAGAAAATTTTACGTATTGCTTCTGCTTTCATTATTTTGATTTTCTTTGCAATTTACTGTGCTTCAGGCATGGTTGCAGGCGCACGTTTATTTGAAAGCATGTTTGATCTTTCTTACAGTACTGCACTGTGGATTAGTGCGATTGCCACCATCAGTTATGTATTTATTGGCGGTTTCTTGGCGGTCAGTTGGACGGATACCATTCAAGCCGGCCTAATGATTTTTGCTTTGTTGCTCACCCCTGTCGTTGTGGTGTTAAGCTTTGCCGATATCAATCAAATGACTTTGGCACTTGAAGCGGCTCGCCCACAAGCCATGAATGTCATGGGTGATTTAAGCTTTGTGGCGATTATTTCATTATTGGCTTGGGGTTTGGGCTACTTTGGTCAACCGCATATTCTGGTGCGTTTTATGGCGGCTGATTCGGTCAAATCAATTCCGAACGCACGTCGTATTGGTATGACGTGGATGATCCTTTGTCTAGGTGGTGCGGTTGCTGCGGGCTTCTTTGGGATTGCTTACTTCCAACAACACCCTGAACTTGCAGGGGCAGTAACAGCAAATCCTGAAACTGTATTTATGGAACTGACCAAAATTCTGTTTAATCCATGGATTGCAGGCATTGTATTGGCTGCGATTTTAGCCGCAGTGATGAGTACCCTCAGTTGCCAGTTATTGGTCTGTTCAAGCACATTGACCGAAGACTTTTACAAATCATTTTTACGTAAAAATGCAACTCAAAAAGAACTGGTCTGGATTGGTCGTTTAATGGTGTTACTGATTGCACTACTGGCAATTTGGATGGCAGGAAACCCTGAATCTAAAGTTTTAGGCTTGGTTTCTTATGCTTGGGCTGGTTTTGGTGCTGCATTTGGTCCACTGATTATTCTTTCTTTGTTCTGGCGTCGTATGACGTTAAATGGCGCACTGACAGGCATGTTAGTCGGTGCTGTTGTGGTCATTGTATGGAAGAATATGTTCAGTGACACAGGTCTTTATGAAATTATTCCAGGCTTTATTTGCTCAATTATTACGATTGTCATGGTGAGCTTATTGGGTAAAGCACCATCTGAAGAAATCACGACACGTTTCGACAAAGGTGATCGATTATATAAAGATGCTCAATAGTTTGATCTCAAAATAAGCCCATAAAAAAGAGGACTTGATGTCCTCTTTTTTATTCATTAGTTTTATACTTACATGCTTTTTTAGCTTTTACGTGACAATAAAAATTGTGAAATTTGATTCAGTTCTACTGCATTGTCACCAAAAATAGCCAAAGCATTCAATGCCTGATCATGCAACTCTTTGGCATAGGCTTGCGCATTGTCTAAACCCATTAATGCAGGATAAGTCGATTTATCAACTTGTTGATCTTTGCCTGCGGTTTTACCCAGTACGGCTGTATCGGAAATAATATCCAAAATGTCATCTTGTACTTGGAAGGCCAATCCAATCGCTTGAGCATATTCACGTAACTTAGGAATGGCTTGATCTGTTCCCTCAAATACAGTGACAGCAGCCATCATCACCGCAGCAGAAATAAGTGCGCCAGTTTTATTACGATGAATATTTTCCAAAGCCTGTTGATTGACATGCTGCCCTTCAGCTTGTAAATCAAGCACCTGACCACAGACCATTTTCGAACTGGCCGTTGCCAAAATTTGCATCTGTTTTAACACAATTGCAGAATCAACTGCCGGCCCTTGATCAAACAAACGACTGCCCAATATTTCAAATGCCATCGACTGTAAAATATCGCCAGCAAGTAAGGCCGTATCTTCACCAAAAGCCACATGACAGGTCGGTTGACCACGACGCAGTAAATCATTATCCATACAGGGTAAATCATCGTGTGCCAGTGAATAGCAATGGATCATTTCAATGGCAACTGCCGCACGACGCACCGCAGCAAAATGAGCATTTGGCTTGATGGCAGCCGTTGCATAACAAAGCGCTGGGCGTATGCGTTTACCACCGAGCATCACGGTATGATGCACCGCGCCTTTGAGCGGTTCTGGAATAGAAAATGCGTCTAATGCCGTCAATAAATCTTGTTGAATACGTTGCTGTGCTTGGGTTAGTACATGTGCATGTACGTCAGTTAAAGATGACACATTCGCCTCGAATACTTTGCTTTGGTGAGTAAATCTAAACCAACAGAAATACTGCTAGATCTAGATTAAGCTAATATACAGCGCTCTTGTCATCACGAACAGAGAACTTGCGATTGATCATACACAAGAGAACTGACTTGTCATTGTATTAAGCACCTCGTTTGGCAGCTCAATTGCACAATCACAAAGCGTCATCATACTGCTTTATCGCAAGATTCTCTATCTTGTTTACTACTTCAAACTATCTTCTGGAATACGAACCCAACCTTCCATCAACACTCGTGCACTACGGCTCATCACCGCCTTTTTCACCACCCATTGTCCATTTTCCTGAACGGCGTGTGCGCCAACACGCAATGTGCCCGAAGGATGACCAAAACGTACCGCTTCACGTGCCCCACCACCGGCAGCTAAATTCACCAAAGTACCGGGAATGGCCGCAGCCGTACCAATGGCAACCGCAGCAGTTCCCATCATGGCATGGTGTAATTTCCCCATCGACAAGGCACGTACCAGTAAATCGACATCTCCCGTTTGAATGTCTTTACCACTCGATGAGGTATAAGCTTTGGGTTGAGAGACAAAAGCAATTTTAGGCGTATGTTGACGTTTTTCAGCTTCGGAAACGTCTTGGATTAAACCCATCTGTTTTGCGCCATAAGCACGAATGGTTTCAAAACGTGCCAGTGCTTGGGCATCAGCATTAATGGCATCTTGTAATTCTGTGCCTACATAGCCAATGTCTTCAGCATTCAGGAAAATGGTCGGAATACCGGCATTAATAAAAGTGGCTTGGAAAGTGCCGATATTGGGTACTTCAAAAGTATCGACCACATTGCCTGTTGGGAACATGGCGCTGCCATCTTCACCATCATCCGCAGGATCTAAAAATTCAATCTGCACTTCGGCTGCGGGGAAAGTCACGCCATCGAGTTCAAAATCACCGGTTTCTTGGACTTGCCCATGGGTAATCGGCACATGCGCAATAATGGTTTTTTCAATATTGACTTGCCAAATACGCACCGTACAAATGCCATTTTCAGGAATATGCTCTGCACTGACCAAGCCATTGGAAATGGCAAATGAACCGACCGCAGCAGTTAAATTGCCACAATTGCCACTCCAATCCACAAAAGGTTGATCAATAGCCACCTGACCAAATAAATAATCCACATCATGATCGGGTTGTGAACTTTTCGCCAAAATCACAGTTTTACTGGTACTTGAACTTGCTCCCCCCATACCATCAATTTGCTTGCCATATGGATCTGGACTACCAATCACACGTAACAATAATTGATCACGGATGTGTCCCGCTTGCTGCGCAGCTTCGGGTAAGTCATCGACTTTAAAGAAAACACCTTTACTGGTACCACCACGCATATAAGTTGCTGGAATTTTTATTTGAGGAGCAAAACTCATTTTTATTGAATCCTTCATATTTATCATTGTGTTAAGTCAAACAGTCTGATTTAACTAAGGCTCATCATACCTTTTTTCTATATCTATACGTGAAATACAGGACTTAAGTCTAAAAAAACACCATTTGTGAACGTCCAGTTTTCAAATAGAGCCTACAGTTCGATAATTTAAATAAAATTAATATATTGATTCATATATTTTTTATTTGTTATTTTCTAAACATTATTTTTTATACAAATAATAACTTTTTTTCATGAATCTTGAGCTACTATGCGATTTCTTCCCGATCTATTACAATCGGAAACACTTATCCATTGTCGGGCTGAAATAACTTGAATAAAGAGTCGTCTCAACTTCAGCGTGGCTTAAAGAACCGTCACATCCAACTCATCGCCATGGGCGGAGCTATTGGTACAGGCTTATTCTTAGGTTCCGCACAGGTGATTCAATCTGCAGGTCCTTCCATCATTTTGGGTTATGCCATTGGTGGTTTGATTGCATTTTTAATCATGCGTCAACTGGGTGAAATGATCGTACATGAGCCTGTAGCAGGATCATTTAGCCATTTTGCCTTTAAATATTGGGGGAAATTCCCCGGCTTTCTAGCGGGTTGGAATTATTGGATCTTATATATTTTAGTCGCCATGACCGAGCTGACGGCTGTTGCAAAATATATTAATTACTGGTGGCCTTTTATTCCTGCATGGGCTTCAGTACTGTTCTTTTTCATCGTCATTACTTTAGTCAATCTCGGCAATGTAAAATTTTATGGTGAATCAGAGTTTTGGCTGTCCATCATCAAGGTAACGGCGATCGTATCGATGATCGTTTTCGGTTTGTATTTACTCCTCACCGCTGATGCTGGTTCAACCTCTTCATTTTCTAATCTTTGGACACATGGTGGATTTTTCCCGAATGGTTTTGAAGGTTTATTCTATATGCTTGCCTTCCTCATGTTCGCCTTTGGTGGTATTGAGCTGATTGGTATGGCGGCTGCGGAAGCTAAAGACCCTGAAAAAACCATTCCCAAAGCCATTAACCAAGTGGTTTTCCGTATTCTACTGTTCTACATTGGTTCACTAACGATCCTTTTAGCATTAGTGCCATGGGATCAGCTTGACTTAGGTGGTCTGGATAAAAGTCCATTTGTGATGATTTTCAGTCAACTGGGTATAGGCTGGGCAGCGCATTTATTGAATTTCATTATTTTAACTGCCGCACTTTCTGTTTATAACAGTGGGATGTATGCCAATAGTCGTATGCTTTATGGCTTAGCACAACAAGGCAATGCACCTAAAATCTTTAATCGTGTGAATAAACAAGGTGTACCTATTCCTGCTGTTTTATTCTCGGCTTTGTTAATTTTTGGCTGCGTATTGTTAAACTACTTTGTTCCAGAAGATGCCTTAAGTCACTTGATGTATGTTGTGGTTGGCGCATTAGTACTGAACTGGGCCATGATTACCTTGACTCACTTGAAATTTAGACAAGCGATTAAACAAGCATCCATTCAAACCAAGTTCCCTGCACTTTGGGCACCTATCAGTAATTATGTAGTGCTGATTTTTATTGCAACCGTACTTTATATTATGTGGATGCAAGGCTTTAAAGAATCCGTACTGATGATTCCGATCTGGATTGTGGTGATGTTAGGCTTATTTAAAGTAATGAAGCTGAATAAATCTTAAGCAAAAATGATAAAGATCTGTCTTTTAAAAAGTTATTGTTTCGACAATAACTTTTTTTTTATGTCTATTTGCGCTAAATTAGCTGCGAATTGTGCCCTTAGCTTAACTGGATAGAGCAGTTGCCTCCTAAGTGACCGACGCGGGTTCGACTCCCGCAGGGCGCACCATTTTATGGTTTATTTTGGTCTGCAATGCTCTAAATTAATATTAAAAATACATAAAATTCAATGCATTAATAAATACTATATCTAGATAAGTCTATAAAATTCCAACTTAATGCATATTTTTTTGCGGTAATTTTTACGGTAATATGTATTACCGCAAAAACTTTTACCGTGAAAATGCCAAAAATCGTTATACCACTAACAGATACAAAGATTAAAACTATAAAAGCAGACCTTGCAAAAGTTCAAAAGCTTTCGGACGGTAATGGTTTATTTTTAATCATCTCTAAGACCGGTGACAAAAACTGGAGATACGATTACTCACGCCCCTATACTAAAAAACGAAATTCCTTAAGTTTTGGTTCCTATCCAACAATCACTCTAGCTGATGCAAGAATTAAGCGTGAAGATGCTCGTACCCTTCTAGCTCAAAATATCGATCCACATTTAGAAAAAATTAGAGTTGAGAATGAGATACTAAGTGCTAATAAGAATATTTTCAGTGAGCTATCTAAGGAATGGATGAGCAAACAAGATTTTGCTGAATCAACAATTAAAGGACAACAACGCTTATTAGACGTCATTAATCAACATATTGGAAATATCCCAGTTCATGAAATTAAAGCTATGGATATCCTTAAAGTTTGTCGGATTTATGAAAAAGAAGAAAAATTAGAAACTGCTAAAAAGGTCAAAGTAAAATGTGGTCAGATCCTCCGTTATGCTGTTTCAATTGGACTTTGTGAACGTGATGTTACTCAAGATTTAAAGGGAGCAATCTCCCCTCCCAAAGTGACACATATGGCAGCCTTGGTAGAACCTAAAGATTTTGCCTTACTCTTAAATGATATTGATCATTATGAGGGTTCTGTCATCACACGATATGCTGTACGTATTGCTCCTCTAGTTTTTGTTCGCCCGGGCGAATTAAGACATGCCAAGTGGCAAGATATCGATCTTGAAAAAGGCTTATGGAGTTATACCCCTCCAAAAACAAAATCAAAGACAGGCGTTCAGCATATTGTCCCGCTATCGACTCAAGTGGCTCATTTACTTTCTGAACTGGCTCAAATTACTCGACATAAAAGTGAATATGTTTTTCCTGCAACAACATCTAACTTAAAACCGATGTCTGAGAATACAGTTAATCAGGCTTTACGTCGCCTAGGCTATACAAGTGAACAAGCATGTGGACATGGTTTCCGCGCCTCAGCACGTACAATTTTAGAAGAGGTTTTAGATTTTCCAATTGAATTGATTGAGCAACAACTGGCTCATCAAGTAAAAGACATGCATGGTCGTGCTTACAACAGAACCAAACATTTAGACAAGAGAAAAATAATGATGCAGAAGTGGGCGGATTATTGTGAGCAAATTAAAAAGGATTGTGCATGATTGATTGTTCTCGTAAATTTATAATCTACATAGTCTCAGAACATTGATTCAGTTATTATCATTTTTTATCTCATAATTTTCAGAGTATCTACCGTGTTTGAGACTATCGATTCATTAAAAAATAAACTTGATGCTCAGCGCCCTCTCTCACCTTCTGTGGTTAAAAATTTACAAGAAGATTTGATTCTGCGTTGGACATACCACTCCAATGCGATTGAAGGTAACACACTTACTTTACTCGAAACGAAAGTCGTCTTAGAAGGCATTACCGTAGGTGGTAAAGCACTTCGAGAACACTTTGAAGCGATTAATCACCGCAATGCAATTTATTACGTTGAAGATATTATTAAAAAGGAAGAATCTTTTTCCGAATGGCAAATTCGTAACATACACCAACTGATTTTAAAAAATATCGATGATGAAAATGCTGGTCGATACCGCCAGCAAAATATGCTTATTTCAGGTGCGACTAACACGCCACCAGATTACACTTTACTGAATGACAAGATGGCTCAGTTCGTAGATTGGTATAATTTAGAATCTAACCAATTACATCCTATTGAACGAGCAGCAAAAGTGCATGCTGACTTCGTAGGCATACATCCTTTTATTGATGGTAATGGCAGCACATCTCGCCTACTCATGAATTTAGAATTAATGAAAGCTGGCTATCCACCTTGTGTGATTACCGTTGAGAACCGTCTTGCTTACTATGAAGCTTTGGATCAATGGATGGCTTTTGGAAAGACTGAGGCATTTAATCAATTGGTTGCTGATGCTGTATTAGAAGGCTTTAAGCCTTATCAGGTTGTTTTAGGAATTAGAGCATAAAAAACAGGGCAATAAGCCCTGTTTTTAATTCATTAAATCTATTTAACGAAGTGGCATCTGCCCACGATTCGCCAACATATCAAATATCAAATGACCAAAAACATGCGCTTTAGCCGATCAGAAAGTAACTGCATCATCTGTTCTCTGTGCGCTTCATGACTGCCTAGAATGGCATCATCAATGGCATGAGGGAAATCACCTAACATGGCTTAATCACGAGTATTATTCGCAATTTTGAGGCCGTATTAATAGCTATCAAAGACGTAACAATGAATGCCATGCTTTACTCAACCATTACACGCTCATCAAACACTAGAAAGTTGGGAGAGAGAAGTTCGTTATCCGTCAAGTTCAGCATAGGCTTTAATAAAATTATTTATTAAGTCACCACAATTTGTATTGGATAACCTCAACTAAATATTAAAGGGCCGTGCTAATTGGGATTTTAAGCCTCGGAATATGGAGGCATTTGTAATACTATACTGGTGGTGTGAGCATTTGGAGAGGTTCAGCT
>OFRD01000957.1_pt1 | contig 10486 bp, 9 predicted proteins | sample 1543041 | NCBI WGS metagenome assembly OFRD01 (sample SAMN07774234, study PRJEB24372) | wastewater metagenome | isolation source: Exp Tend CN 100WW | collected 2016-02
CCCGGCCATCGAGTCCTACACCGCCGCTGGCGCCACGCCGCAGGACGAGTGGACCGTGTACCGGCTGCAGGGCCAGGCATTGCACGATTTCGCCAACGGTTGAGGCGAAGTGCATCCACGCATGGCGTGGATCTACCCACCTGGTGTGCGCGAACCGCAACCCGGTGGGTGCGAACCTTGGTTCGCACTCCCTACGCACCAAAAAAAAAGCCACGCCAATCACTGGCGTGGCCTCGCTGCATGCGTGGGAGGCTGATCCTGCCTCCATCCGTCGTCCCTGCTATGGACTTCCATTCTCCAGCAGCTGAATGACATCTGCGTGACATTCACTGCGGACAAACGGCGCATTGCTAGCCTGTGCCACCCCCGTCCTGGAAGCACCGCATGACCACCCCGCGCTGGCGCCTGATCCTCAACGGAAAATCCGCAGGCAATGACGAGCTGCGCGACGCGGTCGGTCATTGGCGTGGGCAGGGCGTGCAGCTGGAAGTGCGGGTGACCTGGGAAGACGGTGACGCCGAACGCTACGTGGCCGAGGCGATCGATCATGGCGTGGACGTGATCGTGGCCGCCGGTGGCGACGGCACGCTCAGCGCGGTGGCCGAGACACTGGCGCATCGTGAGGAGCCGGCAGATGCGTTGCCCTCGCTGGCGCTGATCCCGATGGGGACCGCCAACGACTTCGCGACTGCGGCCGGCATTCCGACCGAGCCGAAGGCAGCCTTGGCCTTGATCGGGCAGGCCACGCCGCATGCCATCGATCTGCTGCGCGTGGACGCCGATGGCACGCAATGGTGGTGCGCCAACCTCGCCAGCGGTGGCTTCGGCACGCAGGTGACGGTGGAGACCGATGCCGGCCTGAAGAAGATGCTGGGCGGGCTGGCCTACGTGATCACCGGCATTGCCAAGCTGGGGCGGATCGAGCCGATCCATGCGCGCCTGTCGGGCCCGGATTTCGCGTGGGAAGGCGACTTCATCGCGCTCGGCATCGGCAATGGCCGCCAGGCCGGTGGTGGCCAGCAATTGTGCCCGCAGGCGCTGATCGATGATGGGCAGCTGGACGTGACGGTGCTTCCGGAGCTGGAAGGTGAAGTCACCGCCACGCTTGGCCAGATGCTGAAGTCCGGCACCCAGGCCGCGCTGGAACAACTGGCGACGCGCGCGCGCCTGCCGTGGCTGCAGGTGGAATCCGAGCGTCCGTTGACGCTCAACCTGGACGGCGAACCGGTACAGGCGCGCCAGTTCCGCATCGCGTGCGTGCCGGGCAGGGTGCGGATGCACCTGCCCGTGGGCTGTGCCCTGTTGTCCGAGCCGCGCTGAGCCGGACCGGAAGTCCTACAACGGGGGGATGTCCTGCTCCTTCGCCGGGAACCCGAATGCTTCACGCTTCTCGCGGATGTACTGCGGCAGCGGCGGCCGGGCAATGCCGTGATCGATCAGCCACTGCTGGCACTTCTTCTGCCAGGGCAGCAGGTCCGGTGTGGTGATTTCCCAGTAGATGGCTTCGACCATGGCCATCCGATCGGGCGCGCCCGGTTGCGCCGATGACGGCGATGCAATCGTGGGGTCCGCGCCATGCTCAAGCAGCCAGTAAGCCTGCTCGAAGCCGCCACGGCCGGTGTACCAGCTGAGAACGGTATCGGCCTGGCCGATGTTGGATTCGTTGACGTGCGCGCCTCGCTCCACCAGCAGCTGGATGTTCTTCCACAGGTTGCCGGAAATGAAAGCCTGGAACAGCAGCGTTTCGGTGTTGGAGGTGCGCGTGTCCGGGTCGCCGCCATGATCCAGCAGCAGGGCCAGGTAGCGCGGATCGTCCATCTTCGCGGCATAGACCATGGCGTTGTTGTGGCGGAACGTCTCGCCGTCCAGCGTTTCAATACGCCGTGCATTCGGGTCGGCGCCGTTGTCGAGCATCGCGCGCAGGCCTTCCAGGTTCTGTGCGCGCAACGGCCACGCGATGAGCGGAATGCCATCCTGCTTCGAGAACTCCTTGTCGGGGTTCACGCCTTCGGTCTTGATCAGGCGCGTGATCGTCGCTGCATCACCCTGTTCGGCGGCGATGGCCAGTTCAAGTGCCTTGCCCTCGAAATAGCGCTCCGCGCCATGTGAAGACGTGCGCGCGCAGGCGCTCAGCAGCATCAGCAGCATCAGCAGCGCCAGGCAGGAAAATGGCGTAAAGGAACTGTGAGGGTGACGGTGCATGTGATCCCTTGACATGGACGCGTTCGGGGGATGATAGCGTTGGCCGTGGTCATTCCAGCAGGTCCTGGATGACCGTGTCTTCACTGATGAGCAATGGAGTCTGCCATGAGCGGTCACGATCCCGAGCAGCAGGAACGCCTGTTGCAGGCCCGCGCCAAGAGCGTCCAGGCGCAGCAGCACCTGGTCGAGCAACTGCAGGGAGGTGGACATGCCACCGAGGCGGCGCGCTTGCGCGAGACCTATCACGCCCGCGAGCTGGGTTCGCTTGCTGATGATGTGTATGCCTCGGCAAAGGGCAAAGGTGAGCCGCCGGTCGGGTGGACGCGAGCCAGTGCCGTGACCGACCCGGACACGCTCAAAGCGGCGGGCATCAGCCTGGGAGCGGCCGACCTGAAGAAGCTGATGCGGCCGAACGATTCGGGCTTCCGCGCAGAGATCTACATTCCGGACAAAAGGGTGTTCGGTGATGACGCCAAGCCGGTGCTGGTGTTCAAGGGATCAACGGGCGAAATCATCGATCCCCGGGCGAAAGGCGGGCGGCGTGAATCCGGAGGCGAGGATTTCCTCAACAATGGACGCCAGGGCGTAGGCATGCAGAGCGACTACTACGATCGGGCCATGGCACTGGCGAGTCGCTTGAAGACCTCTGGTACCCAGTTTGAACTTGCCGGTCATTCGCTTGGCGGCGGCATGGCCTCTGCCGCTTCGGCGGTTACCGGTGTACGTGCGACCACCTTCAATTCGGCGGGGCTGCATCCGGCCACCGCCGATCGCTACGCGAAATCCCACGGATTGCCGGTGTTCAACACGCGCGACACGGTGCACACCTACCAGACCTCGGGTGAAGTGCTCAACGATGTGCAGAATGGATTGAAGCGGCTCAACGAGCATCACCGGCAGGGCTTTGGCCTGTTGGCCAGCGAGACCAGCCAGCTGCTGCGTCAGCCCGGCGTGCAGCAGATGGTTACCCGCAAGCTGCAGGAGATGATGCCGGCGGGTGCGCAGACGGCCACGGCCCAGCTGGTTGACCAGCTGGCGTCGAAATCCGGGGCAGAGGCATTGCGCAATGTTCCGGTGGCCGCGGGCAGGATGGAACTGTTGCTGGACGCCAAGACCGAAGTGAACGGAAAGGTGGTGGATCGCCGCCATCGAGAAGCGCCAAGCCAGCTTGCCGAATACGGTGGCCCGCTGGCCGAGGTGCTGATCGCAGGTGCGCGCGGCATGCGTGCCGGACGGGTTGCCGGTGAACATGTCGAGCAGGTCGGCGCGCTGGCGGGCCGGGGCATGAGCTTGTCCGGCGTGGCCGTCGAGCGTGCGTCGACCCTGCAGGGAAATGCGATCGGCACCGTGGTCGACTACGGTGGCAAGAGCATGCGGGTGGGCATCGAAGGCGGTGCGACGGTCATTGCCAAGGGTCGCGAGCTGCAGGGTCTGGTCGAATCGGTCAGCCACCGCGTGCAGGCCAAGGGCAGTTACGGCTGGAACATCGGGGCCAGCGTGCTGGGTGCGCTCGGTGCCGACGACATGGCCAGACAGATGCGTGAGCACGGTGATGCGGCGCGCAATCAACACGAAACCAAGGCCCGTGAAGCCACCCGTGAAGCGGCGGCGGATGCCGGCCGCATCCGTGCCGGCGGCCATCATATGGGCGGCCAGCTGCAGCAGGGCGTGCATGGCGTGGCCAATGGGCTGCGCAACGGCTATGCCGTGTACGGCGCGACTTTCCACATGGGCATGAACTGGAGCAGCCATCAGATCACCGGGCTGACCTCGCAGGCGCCGGCCGTGCTGGCCGGCACCGTCGGGCTGGGCGCGATGGCCAACAAGGGCATTGCCACGCACCTGCCCACGCCGGCACTGCCGCAGAACCTGGTCAACCTGGCCAAGACGTCGTGGGTGATCGGGCGCGGCAGTGCGACCATGGGGGAGTCGGTGGACCGGCATGGCATGAGCGAGACGATGAACCCCAGTCTCGACGCGGCAATCGCGAGCCAGGAGGCGGCCGCGCGCAAGCTGCTTGGACGGCCGCATGCGCAGCTGCAGGAGGGGGGCGCGAAGATACCCGCGCTGAACGATCCGGGGCACATCGATTTCCATCTGTTCACGGGCGCGCAGACCGGCGTGCACGGCCTCGATGTGGCACATGGCCGCATCCCGAACCTGCAGAGCGATCAGCTGGCCGGGGCGTTGGCTGCGCAGGCCAAGCGCGAAGGGTTGCAGGCCATCTCCCATGTGCTGCTCAGTGACGACCGCACGCGGGCATTCGCGATCGACACCCCGGATCTGCAGGCGGCCCACCGCCGACATGCGCATGTGGACGTGGCGGCCGGCATGGCCCAGCCGCTGGCCGTGAGCACGGCGCAGGTTGATGCCCTGAACACCGGTCGCGAACAGGCGACGGCAGCCGGACTGGCCCAGCAACAGGGGCTGGAGGCCCAGGAGAACGCCCGGCGGATGGGGTAATGGCCGAATGAACCGCGACGCCGCGACGGGGTTCCCCTCCCGCCCCGGCTGCGATACAGTCAAGGGGTGTCCAGCCTGACGACCCCGCATACCCTTTCTTCCGCACGCCGTTGGTGGCGATGGTGGCCCGTTGCCGTCGTCCGCCCCCATAACGCTGTGTCCCGGAAGGAAAGTCGTCTTGAACTCGCACGCTCAGTTTCTGCAGCAGGCCGCTGAAGGCCACACCCATATTCCCGTCGTCCGTGAAGTGCTGTCCGACCTGGACACGCCGCTTTCGGTCTATCTGAAGCTCGCCGACGGCCCCAATACCTACCTGTTTGAATCCGTCGAAGGCGGCGAGCGCTTTGGTCGTTACTCGATCATCGGCCTGCCGGCGCGCCGCGTGTATGCCTTCCATGGCCACACGCTGACCGTGCGCGAAGACGGCCAGGTGGTGGACACCCGCGAGGTGGCCGACCCGTTCGCCGAAGTCGAGGCGCTGCGCAGCGCCCACTCGGTGCCCAAGCTGGAAGGCCTGCCGGGCTTCACCGGTGGCCTGGTTGGCTGGTTCGGCTTCGAGTGCATCGGCTACATCGAGCCGCGCCTGGCCCCGCCGGCTGGCCGCGATGAGCTGGGCACGCCGGACATCCTGCTGCTGGATTCCAACGAGCTGGCGGTGTTCGACAACCTCAAGGGCCGGCTGTACCTGATCGTGCATGCCGACCCGCGTGTCGAGGGTGCGTTCGAGCAGGCCCAGGCACGCCTGGATGCATTGACCGCCAAGCTGCGCGCACCGGGGGCCGGCTATCCCGCACCGCTCAACAGCGACGTGCTGGACGAGTCCGATTTCGTCTCCGGGTTCACCCGCGAAGGCTTCGTCGATGCGGTCCAGCGCAGCAAGGAATACATCCGTGCCGGCGACATCTTCCAGGTGGTGCTGAGCCAGCGCCTGAGCGTGCCGTTCAAAGCGCGCCCGGTGGATGTGTACCGTGCGCTGCGTGCACTGAACCCGTCGCCCTACATGTATTTCCTTGATGTCGGCGACCTGCAGGTGGTCGGTTCCTCGCCGGAAATCCTAGTGCGTTTGCAGGATGGCGAAGTGACGGTGCGTCCGATCGCTGGCACCCGGCCGCGCGGTGCCACTGTCGAACAGGACCTGGCGCTGGAAGCCGAGCTGCTGGCCGATCCGAAGGAGCGCGCCGAGCACCTGATGCTGATCGACCTCGGCCGTAACGATGCCGGTCGCGTGTCCAAGGCCGGCACCGTGGAAGTGGGCGAGCAGTTCGTGATCGAGCGCTACAGCCACGTCATGCACATCGTCAGCGAAGTGACCGGGCAGCTGCAGCCGGGCCTGAGCTATGCCGACGTGCTGCGTGCCACCTTCCCGGCCGGCACGGTCAGCGGTGCGCCGAAGATCCGCGCGCTGGAAGTGATCCGCGAGCTGGAACCGATCAAGCGCAATGTCTACGCCGGCAGCATCGGCTACATCGGCTGGCATGGCGATGCCGATACCGCGATCGCGATCCGCACCGCGGTGATCAAGGACGGCCGCCTGTATGTGCAGGCCGGCGCCGGCATCGTCTACGACTCGGACCCGGACAAGGAATGGGACGAGACGATGAACAAGGGCCGCGCGCTGTTCCGCGCCGTCGCCCAGGCCGCCAAGGGCCTGTAAGCCTGCCTCGCCACGGCCGCTGCGCCGTGGTCGTTCCGCCGTTCCCGTTCAAGACAAGGAGTACCGCATGAAGCTGCTGAGCGCATTGCTGTGGTCGTCGCTGCTGGCCACGATGGCCCCGTCTGCGTGGGCGCAGGCCAACACCATTCCCTCGCAGCCGCACCTGCTGGTGAAGGGCGAGGCGCGCCGCGAGGTGATGCCCGACCGGTTCGGCCTGCAGTTGAATATCGAAGAGACCGACATGGATGCCGACGCCGCGCGCCGCCGCGTGCAGGACAACGTCGCGCGCGTGCTGGCGCTGTTCAAGCAGCACAAGGCGGTGGAGGGCAGCGTGCGTGCGGACAATCTGCGGATCGGCCCGGCCACGCGCTATGAGCAGAACCGGCAGGTCTTCGTCGGCACCCGCGTGTCGCGCCAGCTGCGTGCCAGCTTCGCCAGCGTGAAGGCGATGCAGGACGTGCTGGGTGCACTGAAGGCCAACGAGAACCTGCAGGTCAGCAGCGTGGCCCCGACCTACTCGGGCGAAGTGGCGCTGCGGCGCGAACTCAAGGGTGAGGCCGCCGCGTCGACGCGCCAATCCGCGCAGGGCCTTGCCACCGCCTACGGCACGAAGTTGCGCGGGCTGTACAGCATTTCCGATGTGGCACCGAACTTCGCCTATGGCGTGCAGGCGGGCAATTGGCCCAGAAGCGACGACATGGTGACACCGCCATCGCCGCCGTCACCTGCGGCGCAGATGGACATGATCGAGACCACCGGCTCACGCCTGCGCGAATCCATCGAAGCCGGCCCCATCACCTACACCGAAAACGTATACGCCATTTTCCTGATAAGCGACGGAACCTGACCATGTTGTGGATGATCGACAACTACGACAGCTTCACCTACAACCTCGTGCAGTACCTGCAGACGCTGGGCGCCGAGGTGAAGGTGGTGCGCAACGATGCGATGAGCGTGGACGAGATCGCCGCGCAGAAGCCTGAGCGCATCGTCATCTCGCCCGGCCCGTGCACGCCCAACGAAGCGGGCGTGTCGCTGGAGCTGATCCAGCGCCTGGGCCCGACCACGCCCATCCTCGGCGTCTGCCTGGGCCACCAGGGCATCGGCCAAGTCTACGGCGGTACGGTCATCCGCGCCGGCAACATCATGCATGGCAAGACCTCGCCCATCCGCCATCAAGGCAAGGGCGTGTTCGCCGGCCTGCCGGACCGTTACCAGGCCACCCGCTACCACTCGCTGGTGGTGGACAAGAACAGCCTGCCCGAGGTGCTGGAAGTGACCGCCTGGACCGAGAACGACGACGGCTCGATCGAAGAGATCATGGGCCTGCGCCACCGCCAGTTCCCGGTGGAGGGCGTTCAGTTCCACCCCGAATCCATCCTCACCGAACACGGCCATGCCCTGCTGCGCAATTTCCTGCAGCGTCCGGCCACCTGATCCCAGGAGCATTCCCATGAGCTTCTCCCCCCAGGAAGCCCTGCAACGCACCATCGAGCACCGCGAGATCTTCTTCGACGAAATGGTCGACCTGATGCGGCAGATCATGCGCGGCGATGTCTCGCCGATGATGACCGCCGCCATCCTCACTGGCCTGCGCGTGAAGAAGGAAACCATCGACGAGATCGCCGCTGCGGCCACGGTCATGCGTGAATTCGCGCTGGCGGTGCCGGTGGCCGATACCACCCACCTGGTCGACATCGTCGGCACCGGCGGCGATGGCTCGCACACCTTCAACATCTCCACCTGCGCGATGTTCGTCGCGGCCGCGGCCGGTGCGCGCGTGGCCAAGCATGGCAACCGCAGCGTGTCGTCCAAGTCCGGCAGCGCCGATGCAGTCGAAGCACTGGGTGCGGCCATCGAGCTGCAGCCGGCGCAGGTGGCCGCGGCCATCGAACAGACCGGCATCGGTTTCATGTTCGCGCCGATCCATCACCCGTCGATGAAGGTGGTCGCGCCGGTCCGCCGCGAGATGGGCGTGCGTACCATCTTCAACATCCTTGGCCCGCTGACCAACCCGGCCAGCGCACCGTCGGTGCTGATGGGCGTGTTTCACCCGGATTTAGTGGGTATCCAGGCACGCGTGCTGCGCGAGCTGGGCACCGAGCGCGCCATGGTGGTCTGGGGCCGCGACAACATGGACGAGATCTCGCTGGGCGCCGGTACCCTGGTGGGCGAGCTGCGCGACGGCAAGGTACGCGAGTACGAGATCCACCCGGAAGACTTCGGCATCGCCATGTCGGCCAGCCGCAACCTGCGCGTGGATGGCCCGGAGCAGTCCATTGCCATGCTGCGCGCCGTGCTGGACAACCAGCCCGGTCCGGCGCTGGACATCGTGGCCCTGAACGCCGGCGCCGCGCTGTACGTGGCCGGCGTGGCCAGCGACATCGGCGACGGCCTGGCCCGTGCCCGTGCCGCCATCGCCAACGGCAGCGCCCGCCAGCGCCTGCAGCAGTATGTAGAGACCACCCGCGCGCTGGTTGCCTGAGCGCGCGGTTCAGCCTGACCCTCTTGATGGCCGATAATGGCCGTCCTCACCGCCCCCGCACCGAATCGAAGACGATGAGCGACATCCTGCAGACGATCCTGGCCCGCAAGGCCGAAGAAGTGGCCCAGCGCCGTGCCCAGCGTCCCCTCGAGGACCTGCAGGCCGCCGTGGCCAGCGCCCCGCCGGTACGTGGCTTCGTGCGCGCGCTGCAGGCGGCAGTGGCCAACGGCGATCCGGCGGTGATCGCCGAGGTGAAGAAGGCCAGCCCGTCCAAGGGTGTGATCCGCCCGGATTTCCGCCCAGCCGACATCGCCGTCAGCTATGAGTTCGGCGGCGCCAGCTGCCTGTCGGTGCTGACCGATGTGGACTTCTTCCAGGGTGCCGATGCCTACCTGCAGCAGGCCCGTGAGGCCTGCACGCTGCCGGTGCTGCGCAAGGACTTCGTGATCGACGCCTACCAGGTGTACGAGGCGCGCGTGCTGGGTGCCGACTGCATCCTGCTGATCGTCGCTGCGCTGGACGACACGCAGTTGGCCACGCTGTCCGAACTGGCGATGTCGCTGGGCATGGACGTACTGGTGGAAGTGCACGACATCGACGAGCTGGAGCGTGCGCTGCAGGTACCGGCACCGATGATCGGCATCAACAACCGCAACCTGCGCACCTTCGAGGTGTCGCTGCAGACCACGCTGGACATGCAGAAGGCGGTGCCGCGCGATCGCCTGCTGGTCACCGAGAGCGGCATCCTCGGTCCGCAGGACGTGGCGCTGATGCGCGATGCCGGCATCCACTCGTTCCTGGTGGGCGAAGCCTTCATGCGCGTGGAAGAGCCGGGCGAGGGCCTGCGTCAGCTATTCTTCGCGGCATGAAAACGCACTATCCGACGCCGCGCGACGATGCGCCGCTGGTGGTCTTCGATTTCGACCACACCCTCTACGATGGCGATTCGGGTACTCACCTGTTCGCTTCGCTGATCAAGCGCAACCCGCTGCGCATGCTGGCGGCGCTGCTGGTCACGCCGATCGCCGGGCCGATGGTGGCGCTGCTGCCGACCCGCCGTACCGGCATTTCGGTCTATGTGTGGATCGGCAGCTTCGGCCTGCACCGTGCGCGCGATTTCAACAAGGTGATCGACGCCTATGTGCTGCGCAACGAGGCGCAGATGCGCGCCAAGCTGCTGCCACAGGCGCTGGAGGTGTTCGCAGCGCACCGGGCCAAGGGTGACCGCGTGGTGGTTGCCACGGGCGCGCCACCAGAGCTGGCACGCGCGATCCTGACCTTCGTCGCCCACCAGGACGTACCGGTGATCGGCACCGAGGTCGGCCCACGGCTGGGTGGCGTCGGCCCGACCCGCCACTGCCACAACGAAGAGAAGATGCGCATGCTGCGCGAGCGCGGCTACGGCGACATCGATATCGCCTACTCCGACAGCACCGCCGACCTGCCGCTGCTGCTGGCCGCCAAGGCGCCGGTGGTGGTGAACCCGAAGCCGGGCAGGGTGGACTTCTTCCGCCGCGTGCTGCCGGCCGGCACCCGCATCCTCAACTGGGGCTGCGTGGACCGCGGCGGTGACAAGGCGTAACGCGCGGAATCCGCCGGGGATGGGATGACGGAGTGCCGGGCTGCGACCCGGTAGTGCCGGCCGCTGGCCGGCAACTTCATGATTGCGGAAGGGCTTGCGG
>OFRD01000958.1_pt1 | contig 10469 bp, 23 predicted proteins | sample 1543041 | NCBI WGS metagenome assembly OFRD01 (sample SAMN07774234, study PRJEB24372) | wastewater metagenome | isolation source: Exp Tend CN 100WW | collected 2016-02
GGCACAAGGCATAAAAAAAGAGAGAGAGAAACTTTTGGTTTCTACTCTCTCTTGGTTGTTTTTTATGATTGTGTCTTACATAAGACTTATCATATTTACATCCAAGAGAGAGTTTTCCATATACCAAGTGGTAATGGGGCGACTATCAATCTTCGGTTGTGAATGTGAATAAGTCATTTTGTGGGATGATGTGTGTTTATTTATACCAGAAGTTAGACAGTTTGTAAAGTCCCTTCTTTTTTGAGTTGTGAAATGAGTTTGCCGACACTTTCACCAGCATTCCAAGTGTTGCGAAGTTTACCTTTGAAACCTTCAATACTATCACACTTGAAGATATAAAACTTATCAGGTTTGTATGTATATGCAACACCAACTTCACTAGTTTCTTCATTAAAAGAAAGTTTAGCAATCGCACCAGAGGTGTGAATCTCAAGAACTTCCATCGTGCCCCATTCATTTGATTACCTAGTAATTATAGCATAAAAAAGACCCCTTGGGAGGGGTCAGTGTGCCAGTTCGGGAAGTGGTTCAAACTGTTTGTTTGTCTCTTGTTCCTGTTATTTGACTTGCTCTTGAAATAAGTTTTCCTGCTTCGGGACTTCCGGGTTTTGATTTTAAAAATTTTGATTTCAATTCTTTTGTTTTTGCGTCCATCTTTCCAACAGGAAGTGCTTTCATTCCTTCCATAATACTTTCTCTCCAATCTTCGCTCATATTCACCATAATACCTTCTGCTGATTCTATAGTATCAGCATATCCTTCATTCATTAAGTGTGATAGAATAGTATCATAGAGGTCATACTCTTCATTCTTTGTCTTTCTAATGATTTCACGACTTAGCCTTTTCTTATCTGGCGCTCTCATTTTTTGTGAGGTTGGTGCCCCAGGATCTCCTCCAGTTGTTGTAGTAATTTTTGATGCAATTTTGTCTCTATGGGCTCCAATACCGTGAGGAATATTGCTCATTATTCTACCATAACCACCTTTCTTAAAGGGTGGAACAGTAGTTCCTGGCTTTTCAATTTTATCATCTGGTTTAGTGAACTTTTCGTCACCACCATAACCACTTCTATCTCCCTTCTCACCTGAAAGTGGTTTTGGTTTAGAATACTTCATACCAAATGCTGGACCACCTTTATACTCTTCATTATAAATCTCATACATTTCGTCCCAAGTATATTCACTTAGGTCATAACCTTCATCAAGTAATCCAGTAACCCATTCTTCAAAAACACCTTTTACATCTGGTCCTTCCTCTCGTTTCTTTTTCCTTCTGAGAGATGTTTTGCCAATTTCATTACCAAGTTTTGCTAATGCTAATCCGGTTAAAACTGGGACTGCTGGGTTTTGAGTATTCTTGTTTGGTGCCTTTCTTACTTCGGCAGCAGGTTGTTGTATTTGTTGTGGTGGAGTATATTGTGCTTCATTAAAATAAGACACATACAACTCATCCCAAGTATAATCACTCAAATCATATCCTTCTTCTAAAAGTGAATTAACCCAGTTCTTAACTTCTTCCCACACCTGTTCTTCAGTGAGTTCTTGAGGGTTATAAACCTGTAAGTATGCTTCTTGTAGATTGCGAATGTCTTTAGGATCCATTTTAACAAATGCTTTACAGTTATTTATACTTCCCTGTTCTTTTTTGGATGTTTTTAATTCTTTATCCGTTGGTTCCTCGTATTCGTCTTGCAATTACTCCAGCTCTTGTTATTGGAGTTGATGAAGTATTTTTTGAATTTTTTTTACGATTTTCTTTAGCACCTTCTACTTCTCTATTTCCAGCAGCATCTCCTGGATGCATTGCTTGAAATCTTTGTCTAAGTGCTTCGCTTCTTCTGTCTGGTTGAGGGGTGATATGGCCAATTTCATGTTTAACTCCGGTTTCTTTTGTTAATCTATTTTTTGTTCGAGTTTGAGATCCTTTTTCTGTTCTTTCATCTCGTAAAGCTTTTTTTGCTAATTCTTTTGGATTAGGATAAAGATTTCGTTTTGCATGAGAAAGCAAGTCATCATACGATATTGGTTTTAAGTTTTTTGCTCTTCTTTTTTGTTGTCCTTTTTGATTTGCCCTAAGTTCAGATCCCCACAATGGGGTTTCTGTAGATCCTCTATTTTTTAATCTATGAAGAGCACGTTCTTCTGGATCTGGATATCTATTAGCAAGGATTTTAGCAGCATCTTCTTTGGATCTGGTTCTTGCTTCTAAAATAAACTGCCTAAAAGATTTCATTATAGTTTTTATATATTTATCTTTGATTATTTATTTTTGGGATTACGAATCATTGGATGAGGTGCAATCTCTTTACTCGCATTATCCTCAAATCCATGTTTAACATAAAAAGAGTTTAATCTATCTTCATATCCTTTTTCTGGAACTGGTTTTACACTTACTGGTAAGTTATGTTTGTCTGCATAATTTCTGATTCCACGAACAAATCTAGTTCCTTTACCTGCTCTTCTTTCTTCTGGTTTCACATCAATCAAACCAAGATATAGGTGATCTTTATTTTTATCTTTTGAAGGTCTATATTGAACATTAAAATTGGAACCAGGATTATTTCGATTCCAATTTGTAGTCATTTTTTTCATCACTTCATCATGAGATTTTTCCTTTGCCTCCTTGATAAACTGTTGGAAGCTTTTCATTATAGTTTTTTATATATTTATCATACCTGTTCTTTTTTTGAATGCTTCTAATCCTTTATTGATTGGTTTGAGTTTGATATAAATCTCATCTGGTCTATGCCCAAAGTATCCTTCCAACCAAGGACACAACCAAACAGGAGAACAAAGAGTTGTGTCAGTATAAGTAGTTCCTTCCTCAGTTTCTACTTCTTTTACTAAAAGTGTATCATAATCTTTTATTTCTTCTTCATTTAATCTGATTTCTATTTCATCACCAGATATTGGAAACTTATGAGTAAAGAAGTAATAATGTTCGTCTAATACTTCTTCTGTTCCATTCATCAAAAGTTCTTCTACTGTATCATTATGAGAATGATTGAAGTGATACAATCCATCTTCACGTTTTACAGCAGTAACAGTGAGTTCCATAATCAATTTCAGGTATAAAGGTATTATAGCACTTTTTAGATGCCTTTGGGAATGTTATGTGCCAGTTTATCTAGGTGTTCTTGGGATACAATCTGACCCTTATATCCTGGATAGTATTTTTTTACAAAAGCACTAACACCCATTGCAGTAATAGCACTTTCACATATTACATAAACTTCTTTTGTTTTTTGATTTACAAAATGTTTTAGTGGAAATTGTTTTTTCATTAATCTGCTTTACCTACCATCAATCCTGTTTTTTCACTTTTTTCAGTACTTCTTTTACCAAATATTTTACCATAAAGTTTTGCTCTCTTTGCTTCACCAGTTTTCTTATCTTCACCACTCATCACTGCTGTTGGTTTTCCAGTTACTGCATCTCCAGGTTTTGCTCCTGCTATTTTAAGTTGTTTTGGAGTGTCTTTGATTGCCTGAATAAAATTCTTACCTCTTTCAATTTGTTTTGCTCTATCTCCTTTACCAAACTCACTATCACGAGGCATAATATCTACAGTATGGACTTTTCCAGTTTTATTTGCACCTGCTTTCGTCATTTGTGTCTTCAGGTCCTTTACTTTTCTTACACTTTCACTTGAAGGTGCAGTTTTAAGTTTAGTCATACCAGATGCAGTTCTTCCTGCTGGTTTTAACTTACTAATCAATCTTTCACCTTTTGCTGCTTTTCTTGCTGATGAGTATGTGCGAATGTAATGGTCTTGTTCTGTGCTTCCAACATCATAATAATCGTCATCACTATCATAAGTTGTATAATCTCTTGCTTTCGTTTTTAAATCTTTTGTAGATAGTTTACCTGTTCCTTTAATGCCTGCTTTTCTTGCAATCGCAGCAGTGCTTTTTTCGTCACGTTTCATTTGATTTAATGCACGACCAGTTCTACTGCCAGTGCTACCACGAGGCATTCTTTCACCACTAGAACTTTCAATCAGTTCACATAATTCCAAAAACTCTTTAAATGTACGATTTCTTGCAGGTTCGGATACTCTTGGATTATCTAATCCTGATGCTGTTGCTTTTTTTCTTTTATTCATCATTCTAGACATTAACTGTATTCCAGGTCCTTCTATATTTCCTGAACGAATTAAATCTTTTGGTGATTGTGCAGCAGAAGCAGCAAAGGATAATGCTAAAAGTGCATTTGCTGCTGTATCTCTTTTTCTACCTTCTTCAAGTTTCATTTTATTTCCTGATAGGTGCTGCTGGTTTTTTTCTTGCTTTTGGTGTATTTGGATCTGGAATGACCCTTTCTGCTCTGGATTTTGCTAACGGACCATCTGGTCTATTTGGATCAGGCATTTCTGCATATCTTGATTTTGGCTTGGTTTCTCTAGTAGGAATACGATTTAAAAGATTATGATCTACACCACCAGGAAGTACTGTTTTTGGTGTTTCTACTGGTCGTGGATTATCTCTTATTGCTTGTGCAGATTTTTCTGCTCTTTCTTTTTCTCCCTTGGTAGGTTCGGCAGTTCTTTTTCTTGCTGCTATTAATCTTTGTTTTTCTGCATATTTCTTTTTAAAGTTTGGATCATCTGGTATTGAATAAACAGGACTGCTTATACTTCCCATTCCTCCAAATTTTCTTGCTTCAGCAATAAACTCTTGAAAAGTTTTCATACAAAAAAAAACAACCTTGATATATTTATAATATCAAGGTAGGAGGGATTTTATATCCTCTTTTATTTCATTCTCTCGTTTTTGGTCGTGATAAAAAGTCCACATCGCATTATGTAAGTCCATCAAGTGATCTATCCAAAATGCTTCTGGATAAACACCCAGAGTATCCATAAGACCCCTATGAGAGGTTCCTTGATGTTCTGCCTTACATATAATGTGACAGAGTGCCTCTACTGCCTTGTACTTATCTTCACTAGATAAGTTATAGTACCATCCAACAGATTCATTAATACTTTTCTGATGAGCATCCGCAAGGTCTTCTTGAAGTTTTATCATTTCAGGAGAATTAAATAATTCACCAAGACTATTTGTTTTTGATTGTTCTTCCTGAAACTTTTCAGAATCAATCAGTTCTCCTGTAGAAATTTCATTAAATCCAAATTGTTGTTTAGTCATCAACTTTCCTCAACAAATAAGTATTTTCAGTCAGGTCAACCCACTCTACACTATCACCAGGAGCAAGTTTTGCTGCCTCTAATAAGTCTTCTGGAAAAGTAATGTAATACTCACCATCTTCTGCTTCTTCTACGGGAAGACTCCATTTAATAACCTTGTCTTCTTCTTTCTGTGGGGGCATCCAGAACCCATCAGCATTCATCCAATACCCTTTAGCAGTCATATCATCATAATCATACTCTTCAGGTTCTTCTTCAGTTTTTGCCTCAGGTTTAGTAGTGCCTTTCAGCAAATCAAAGAGTTGCTGACTCTTCTCATACTGTATCTGCAAATACTCTGTGTGTTCAGCAACAGTTTCTATGATTGTTTCATAGATTTGATTGGCACCTATCTGCTCATCATTTATCGCATCATATAGAAATGCACTGATTTGATCCATTGTGTATCTTGCTGTCATTTGTCATCTCCAATAATAAGGTCTTCTAAAGTTTGAATTCTGATCTTAAGCATATCAATGTCAATTTGAAGTTCATAGAACATATTATTTGTATCTATATTTTCCTCCTCAAGTCTTGCAACTCTTTCCTCTATAGTGGGTTTATAACATTCGTGGGTCATACATAATCCTCCTTATAAAAAACAGAGTATTGATTTTTCTTGAGATTCGAACTATCCAGATATTTCTGCATATGCTTCTTATCTTGGAAAAAGCACACTTTCTTGTCCTTCATTTCTTTCCCTTCTTGATGCTCTAATCTTACAGGAAATTGTGAATGAGGAAATTCAGGGGGTTTAGTCATTTGGTTTTTGTTTACCTCACTATCATAACAGAACTATTGAGATTTGACAAGGTTTATACTTGATTGATCGGTTCAATGCCAAGAGATGCGACGACTTCCTGTTGTTTCATAAACAACTTGAGTACACTTTTGAGTGAATTGCGAAGGTATTGAATATCATCACAGGCGTCGATTTCTCTAACTTGTACTTGATACTGAAAAAGTTTAGCCGTATTCGTAAGAATAATATCATCTGGGTTCATATGATTACTCTATTTTTTTATATTTATTGCCAGTCCATGAGACTAAAGATGTAAGAAAGTCCCCAATCTAAAGTATGATGAGGTATCTCATATAAGTTATCAAATAATATTTTTCTTGCCTTAAGTATTCTTTCCTTACCAATTGCACCCAGATTTGCGACAGATGCGACCATAAACTCTTCATAGTCTTCTTGATTTTGTTGCTTAAATCCCGATATATAAAGTTCTCTTACCTCACTCATAATCCTTGCAGTTTCTGGTGCAAATGTAATCACTTCATCACCTAATGGGATTGTTTGTGTCTTCATCGCACTCATTGAGAACTTCATGGCAGTTCTGGTTTCTTCTAATGAAAGAGCATCAGGGTCACCATTTCTGTGCATATGTTGGATCACACCATTTGTGCACTCCACTAATCTTAACAGAGCAAGTTTATCTTGTTCTTCATCTGGTAATGCTTCAAATATTTTGTTCCAGTTTTTCATTTTATTAGGATTACGAGTAAATGCAGTTTATTGAGATTACGAGTATTTTATGCAAAGTTGTAGTGTAGTTCAGAATGATACTCAAGGAAACATTGCTGGTCTTTGAGTTTTAATAATGATGCTGGTATCTGATTAGCATATCTAGTGAAGAATGCCTCACGAGTATGAAAACGAAGACCGTGTAAATGCCACGTCCCAAACAACTTATGAAATCCTCTTACAGCACGATATTGTTTTGTATTTATTGGTTTACAGTCATCTGGATATGGTAGAGTTCTATCAAAATCACCATTATCACCACCACGAGGATTTGCTTGTGTCATCTGTAGGCAAAGAGTTTGACCTTCACCAGTTCCATAATACTCTGCTTCCAGAAACATCCAGCTCTCGTCTTCTGGCATCTCACCATATGTTCTACTGTATTCTGCCATACAAGAAATAGCAACTGATTGGAAGTTTTTCTTTTTCAACACTTCCAACTCTTCTTTTAACTCTTCCCTCTCAATGGCAGCAAGTTGTTTTAATGCTCCATCATATCTTTCCATAAACCTCTTTCCAATTTCTAATACTTTTTCATCAGCATCCATTATTCAAGACCTCAATAATATCCAGTATATCACGAACATTTACCAAATACAATTCATCCTTCTTATAAGCACATTCTTCTACAAGTGCCAGAAGAATTGCACCATATTCATAACGAACACGAACACTCATAGGGTCTTTATGTCCCAAACGAATAAGTTTCCCAAGAGGCACTTCACCATCAGCAACACGATGTGCCGCATCAAGAAGTTTTTGTGCTTGTCGTTGTGATTTCAATACTTTTTGGATTTGTTCTTCATCAAAACCATCATAAGTCGTATCAAGCCAAGGTGTTTCAGTCATACATCAAACTCACACTTTCTACGTTGGTTGAGATACTCAAGAACTTCTTCACGAACTTCCATCAATTCATTATAGCATAGTTGCTCGTGAGCTGCTTGTCGCAACTTATGATCCGGATGTAATACCGACTCAATAATAATACCCAGAGCATCATTCCTCTTTTGCTTCTTTTCGGCATCCATTTGTTCTTGTAGAAGACTCCATCCGTTCATTTAAGTTCCTCTGCAAGTTGTAGGAGATCATTTTTATCCAAAACAATCATATCATTCTGGGCATTATATGATTGAATATGTTCTACCGCAAGTTTAAGAACCGATGAGACCAGTTCTTTCTCTGTCATATCAGGATTTAATCCTCTAATGTTCCAAATCTGGTCCATTAGATTTTGTGCTCTTTCAGACATCAGGAGTTTGTGTGTATGAGTGTAGTATAGCACAAAAAAAGACCCCTGTAAAGGGGTCAGTGTGCTGGTTTTTAAACAGTCTCGTGAACTTCTTGTCGGGAACTGATATACTTTCGTGTCGAACTTTCGGTTCTACAAAGTTTTTCAAGTTGCTGCCCATTGTGAATCACCAAAAACTGATTACCATATGGAACAGCAGCATATTCTCCCTTATTGATTAGAAATCCATTCTTGATCATTTAATTATACAACAAACTGTGTTCCTGCCATCTGAGTCAATCCCGCTTGCATCCATACTGGCGCAGAGTCAACAAAATTTTTCCATTTTTCTCCACCAAGAGGAATAGCAGTAGCATAAGTTTTATTGTGATTCAATCCTTTGATCCTACAATACTCATTGTAAACGAATACATATCGAGCAATAGTGGGTTCATCACCTTTATACACACCATTTCCAGCAGATATATCGGATTGTGTAAGATTTTTTGCTTTCGCAACTCGTAAAAGATCTTCCCTTTCGTTATACCAAAAGTTTAGACATTTTGAGAAAGAATTGCACTGATTTAGTCGATCAACTTCATCAATATGTTCTGTAAATAGTTTGAGAAATAAAGCACCTGCAACAGTTGCATTACCCAAAACTTCACTGGAACATTTATTCTCAGTGAATGCTTTTAGATAAAGAGAAGTGTATTGATCTCCTGCTTTTATTCGTGCATTATGTAAATAAGAGTGAGAAGGTGCAATAAATTTTGTGTTATCAATATTGGCTATAGTAATATCGAACGGAAGCAAATAGTCATGAAGTTCTACAGCCCAACTTTCTTTTGCGTAATAAGCAGACTTAAACTTATCATCACCAGTTTGGTTGGTTCTGTAATTACAATCTGTGTTGTGGTCTACAGATTCGATCCTAATCATTTCATCAAGAGAAATGTTTTTGGGATGCAACTTTAGAGATAAAACTACTCTAGAATTTGGATCCATCCCACAAGCATAACGCATAGAAGTTCGATTGTTTCCTTTTGTTAAAACTGCTTCTAGAGTTGGTCGCAGATAAGCAGAAAGAGTATCAGAAGCATTATAAGAATATCCACCAGTTTTACTGATGTGTTGCCTTTGATTTGTGTAGCGAAGATTATCTCCTCGATTATATGTTGGATCTGTACTTAGATCACCACAACGAGCAAATACAAGATAAGTTCCGCTCGTAATCTCTCCACTTTCATACTGTTTGGTTACGTCTTCCATGAGCATAAGACCCTGTGGAGGGGAATCAATAGACGAAAATGTAGAGAGATATTCTTTTGTTTTGTCATCAACCTTACTATCATAGAGATCGACAATTCTTAGCAGTTTCTTAGTTAAAGTTTTCATAATACCTTTCTTTGTTTTTGGTAATTATCAACCGTTTTTATGTGTTGTGGTTGATGTTCGGTTAGTATAACATCTTTGGGTTGGGATGTCAATCCCCCGGATTAGACTTTTCGAAAAATCGGTGTTTTCGTTTGTGGCGAATGACTTTTCAACTCTCTTATAATAGCATAAAAAAAGACCCCTGTAAAGGGGTCCTTGTGCCAGTTTAGGAACTGGTCTTTTCTTTCTTTATAAAGTATTTGAGTTGATTGATTTCTGCCTCATATTCACGAACCTTATTTTCCAAGTATTTAATTCTGTTTTGATGCTGTTCTGTAAGTTCAGTCATCATTAGATTTACTTGATTATTCATCATCATATCCATAAGGTTCCCAGTTTGCTTTTTCAAGATAATCTTCCAAAGCATTCCTATCATTTACATCAAAATCAATATCTTCCATAAAGAAAGAAGTGATACGATAACCAGATTTATATTCTGCTGGTTGTTCCCAAGTTGCAGGTGAAACCTGCACTACATCATCAAATAATGCAGTGACTACAATTTCACCAGTTCTTTCATTCACTTCAACATCACGAATTTCCATTTTAATTACCTAGTTAATGAGACCAATCATCAAAATCAATATCTCTATCCTGAGAAAAACATTTATAATCTTCACAATCAATACCTAAGTATTTTGCGAAGTATTCCATATCTTCATTCTCATCTAAATTGATGAGTTCTTGTTCTTGGCGTTCAGTCATTTTTTTAACCTCCTAATATCCGTAACGGGAAATCATCTGGTCCATTCTATCTTCTCTATATTCTTCTTCCAAATCTTCTGTATCAACATCTTGCAGTTCCTCATAAATAGCATCTGCATCTTTCTCTAGAAGTAGTAAAGTCATAAATGAAAATTTAAGGGGTGAAGGGGTTGTATGTATATAGTCAAAAAAGAGGATTATTCCTCAGTTTTGTCTTGAATGTTACTATTTGCAAATTCTGCATCAATCTTATCATAAAGTTCTATGAATGTAGTTTTGGTTTCATCATCAAAACGATTTAGACATACCTTGAGTGCTTTTTCTTTCTTGCCAAAGATAGAATATGCACGAAGAATATGAACTAAACGACGAGTTGAAATGAC
>OFRD01000959.1_pt1 | contig 10461 bp, 7 predicted proteins | sample 1543041 | NCBI WGS metagenome assembly OFRD01 (sample SAMN07774234, study PRJEB24372) | wastewater metagenome | isolation source: Exp Tend CN 100WW | collected 2016-02
TATGCATTATTTACAAATGATAGGCGTAACCTATACATAGGTTACATATTGTTGAAAAGGTCACTAATGATGAATAAATATAGCAGGAAAATATTTTTTGGAATTAGCTTTTTAGCAGTCAGTTGTGCAATACAGAGCACTTTTGCTAATCGTACTTTTTCATCTGAAAGCCCTTGGATGTTCGGTGACTGGAATGGTCAACGTACTGAATTACAGATGAAAGGTTATGATTTTAGCCTAGGTTATACCGGTGAAATGGCAACCTTGCTTGATGCAAGGCATGCTTCCAGCCATGGCACTGAATATGCAGATCAATTCGCGATTGGTGCTCATTTCGATTTAAACAAAATCTTAGGGTGGCAAGATACTGAAGCACAAATTACCGTGACTGAGCGTAATGGTCGTTCACTTTCACAAACTTCAGATGCTTTAAATGGTCAATCTACGGGTGTTGAAAATGGTCATTTAAGCTCGACCCAAGAAGTCTGGGGGCGTGGGCAAACTTGGCGCTTAACTGATTTTTGGATTAAGAAAAAATTCTTAGATCAAAAATTAGATGTGAAAGTGGGGCGTTTTGGTGAAGGTGAAGACTTTAATAGTTTTGACTGTGATTTCCAGAATTTGGCTCTTTGTGGTTCGCAAGTGGGTAACTGGGTCGGTGATCAGTGGTACAACTGGCCAGTCAGCCAATGGGCTGCACGGCTGAAATATAACGTCACTCCAGACCTTTATGCACAGCTGGGTGCATACGAATACAATCCTGAAAATTTAGAGCGCGGTAAAGGCTTTAACCTCAGCACCGATGGTTCTCATGGTGCCATTATTCCTGCGGAACTGGTTTGGACACCGAAAATCGGTGCACAAAAACTTCCGGGTGAATACCGTGCCGGTTATTACTACAGCACAGCCGATGCTGTAGTGATTGCTCATCAAGATCAAAAAGATCAGCATCAAGGTGGTTGGCTTGTTGCGAAGCAACAATTAACGGCACATAACGGTGATGTCTCTCGTGGTCTCACTGGTTTTGTCAACGTAACTGTGCATGATTCAGCAACCAACAATGTTAGCGATATGCAAAATATCGGTCTGGTTTATAAAGGTGCGATGGATTCACGTCCTAAAGACGAAATGGCTTTCGGTCTTGCACGTATGAATTTGAACGATGATCTGAATGATGGTCGTAGCGAAGAATATGATGCAGAAGTTTACTACGGTTTACATGCAACCAATTGGTTAACCATTCGTCCGAATGTTCAATATATTCGTCATGTCGGTGCATATAAGCATGGCGAAAATGCTTGGGTGGGCGGGGTTAAGTTTCAAACAGCATTCTAGTTTGTAGATAATAAATACTTGAGTAACAACTGAAGCCTTGAATTTTTTACGCTTTCAGACATGCTATATCGGTAGCCTTAGGTATTTAAACTTAGGTATTTAAAATCTAAAAACTAATAAAAAAAGCTGCTCATACTTGTTCACAAGTATGAGCTTTTCAATTAAGAATTTTAGAAATAGGTGGTTAATATGAATACTCCATCTTCAGGTTCAGGTTTAAAAACGATTTTAGCCATTGTTGCTATCATTTTCGGTTTAGTCCTGCTGGTTGGAGGAATTTATCTTGCAGTGCTTGGTGGGTCTTGGTACTACATCATTGCAGGTTTATTCTTCATCGCGACTGCAATTTTATTGCAAAAATTAAAAAGCTCAGCATTGATTGTGTATGCAATATTTGTATTGGGTACAGTGGTATGGGGCTTATGGGAAGTGGGTTCTGACTTCTTTGCATTGGCTCCTCGTTTAGATATTTTAGGTTTATTTGGTCTTTTATTGTTAATTCCAGCAGTCACTCGTGGTTTTAACAATACCAAAGGTGCAAAAATTGCCCTGACGGGTACATTGGCCATCACTATTGCAGTGATGATCTATGCGGTATTTAACGACCCGCAAGAAATTCGCGGTGAATTAACCACTAAGCAGCCTGCCACTGCCCAGCCAATTCCGGGTATTGCAGACGGTGACTGGCCAGCCTATGGTCGTACTCAGTCAGGTCTACGTTATTCGCCATTAAATCAAATTAATTCAGAGAACGTGAAAGACTTAAAAGTCGCTTGGACGTATAACACAGGCGATTTTAAAACTGAAAATGACTCAGGTGAAACGACCAATCAGGTGACGCCAATTAAAGTTGGCGACAATATGTACATCTGTACAACACACCAAAAATTGGTTGCGCTGGATCCGACAACGGGTCAGGCGAAATGGACATTTGATCCGAAATTAAAAGCGGATAAAACCTTCCAACATTTAACCTGTCGCGGTGTTTCGTATTTTGATGCGAGCAATACAGCAGGTTTCGAAACCAGTTTAGCTGCGAAGAAAACCATTTCAGCAGAATGCCCTCAAAAAATCATTTTACCTGTCAATGATGGTCGTCTGGTTGCGATCAATGCTGAAACGGGTAAAGCATGTACTGATTTTGGTAAAAATGGCGAAGTTGATTTACAAAAAGACATGCCATTCCCTTATCCGGGGGGGTATATCCCAACGTCACCGCCAGTGATTACCGGTACAACCATTATTATTGCCGGTTCAACCACAGATAACTATTCGACTGAAGAGCCATCGGGTGTGATCCGTGGTTATGATGTCAATACCGGTGAACTTCTTTGGGTCTTTGATACGGGCGCGGAAGATCCAAATGCCATTCCTGCACCGGGTCAAAAATATGTTCAAAACTCGCCAAACGCATGGGCACCTTTAGCTTATGACGCGAAGTTGGATATCGTATATGTGCCAACGGGTGTCGGTACGCCTGATATTTGGGGTGGGAACCGTACTGAGTTGCATGAGCGCTATGCAAACTCGATGTTGGCAATCAATGCGACAACAGGTAAATTGGTATGGAACTTCCAAACCACGCATCATGATTTGTGGGATATGGACGTACCATCTCAACCGACATTGACCGATATTAAAGACAAATCTGGGAATTTGGTTCCTGCAATTTATGTCTTGACTAAAACGGGGAATGTCTTTGTTTTAGACCGTCGTACGGGTGCAGCGATTGTTCCGATTACTGAAAAACCTGTGCCACAAACGGTGAAACGTGGTCCTCAAACCAAAGGTGAACGTTATGCTGCTACACAACCGTTCTCTGATTTTGATCTTGCACCGAAAGAAAGATTAACGGACAAACAAATGTGGGGTGCCACGATGTTTGACCAATTGATCTGCCGTGTGTCTTTCCATAAATTGAACTACGATGGCATTTATACTCCACCTTCTGAAAATGGGACTTTGGTGTTCCCGGGGAACTTAGGTGTGTTTGAATGGGGCGGCATGTCAGTCAACCCAGACCGTCAAATTGCCGTAATGAATCCAATTGGCTTACCATTTGTATCTAAACTGATTCCAGCTGATCCGAACCGTCCAAAAACGGCCAAAGGCGCGGGCACTGAAGCGGGTGTTCAGCCAATGTATGGTGTGCCTTATGGTGTTGAAATTAGTGCGTTCTTGTCTCCATTCGGTTTGCCATGTAAGCAACCTGCTTGGGGCTATGTGGCTGGTGTCGATTTAAATACCCATGAAGTGGCTTGGAAACGTCGTATTGGTACAATTCGTGACAGTATGCCGGGTATTCCGTTACCGCCATTTAAAATGGGTGTGCCAATGCTTGGCGGTTCAATTTCTACTGCGGGTAACGTAATGTTTGTTGGTGGTACTCAGGATGATTACATTCGTGCAATCAATGTGACCAATGGTGATGAACTTTGGAAAGGTCGTTTGCCAGCAGGTGGACAAGCAACCCCAATGACCTATGAAAGCAACGGTAAACAATACGTGGTGATTATGGCGGGTGGTCATGGTTCATTTGGCACCAAGATGGGTGATGCTTTAGTGGCTTATGCGTTACCCGATCAAAAATAATCTGTTGTAAATAGTTGATTTAAAAGCCTGATTCGTCAGGCTTTTTTATTAGTTTTATTCTGTCTTACAATATATTTTCTTATTTAGATTTGAATATTTACGTTGTATATGAGAAATAATGATAAACAAGTGAAAAGAACATCAAATCGAATAAAGGCGGCAGGATTTTGCTGTATCCCACGATATCTGTGAAATATTGACACCCTTATCAATAAAACCGCTATTAAATATGTAAAAAACGCATTTTGTTGATAGGTTAAATCTCGTTATGCTGTGCATCGTTATAATAGAAACTACTAGCTGTACGCCATGTATTTATATACTGATTTTGATCAGCAACTGATCAATGAACGTGTTGCACAATTCCGTGACCAAACGGAACGTTATTTAGCGGGTAAATTGACGGAAGATGAATACCGTCCGCTACGTCTACAAAATGGTTTATACGTCCAACGCTATGCGCCAATGTTACGTATTGCCGTGCCTTATGGCTTAATGAACTCAAACCAACTGCGTAAAATTTCAGATTTGGCAAAAGAGTACGATCGTGGCTATGCCCATGTATCAACACGTCAAAATATTCAGTTTAACTGGCCAGCACTTGAAAATGTGCCTGACATGTTGGCAGAACTTGCGACAGTTCAAATGCATGCCATTCAAACCTCAGGTAACTGTATTCGTAATACCACCACTGACCAGTATGCTGGTGTGGTTGCAGGTGAAATTGCAGATCCGCGTCCAACCTGTGAATTGATTCGTCAATGGTCAACATTCCATCCAGAATTTGCCTTCTTGCCACGTAAATTTAAAATTGCAGTCTCTGCATTGGCGGAAACGGATCGTGCCGCAGTTTCATTCCATGATATCGGTGTGTATATCGTGAAGAATGAAGCAGGCGAAATTGGCTATAAAATTAAAGTCGGTGGTGGTTTAGGCCGTACACCAGTCATTGGTAGCTTTATTCGTGACTTCTTACCACGTGAAGATTTAATTGCATATTTAGAAGCCGTTTTACGTGTCTATAACTTGCATGGCCGCCGTGACAACAAATATAAAGCGCGTATCAAAATTTTGGTTAAAGCGTTAACGCCTGCCGTTTTCGCGGAAAAAGTTGAAGCTGAATTTGCGCATACCATTCAGACTTTAAAAATTCAGCCTGAAATTTTGACAAAATTAGACCAAGAATTTACACCGTTTGATTATCAAGATTATGCAGATGAAGACTTTACTGAATTGTTTGCAGCTTATCCGAAATTCAAGCAATGGTTTAATATCAACAGCAATGCACATAAAGTAACAGGTTATCGTATCGTTACGATTTCACTGAAACGTGCTGGTATTGCACCAGGTGATATGAGCACTGAAGAAATGAACTTGATCGCAGATCTTGCAGATCAATATACATTCGGTGAACTTCGTACCACGCATGAACAAAATATTTCATTGGTTGATGTACCGCAAAAAGATTTATTTGCAGTATGGCAAGCACTGGAAGCGAATAATTTGGCACGCGCACATATTGGTTTTGTCACCGATATTATTTGCTGTCCGGGCGGTGATTTCTGTTCATTGGCAAATGCGAAATCTATTCCAATCTCTGAAGCGATTTCACGCCGTTTTGATGATTTAGACACGATTTACAACTTAGGTAAATTGGATCTCAACATCTCTGGCTGTATGAATGCCTGTGGTCATCACCATGTGGGGAATATTGGTATTTTAGGTGTCGATAAAAAAGGTGCCGAGTTCTACCAAATTACCTTAGGTGGCAACGCGGATCATGATGCTTCAATTGGTGATATTTTAGGACCATCATTTGCAGCAGACCGTGTACCGGATGTGGTTGAAGAAATTTTAAATACCTATCTTGATCTTCGAAACGAGGGTGAAGAGTTTATCGAAACTTATCGCCGTGTTGGCATTCAACCCTTTAAGGAGCGTGCATATGCTTAATACCGCACTACAAGTGCTCTCTAAAGATGGCACGATTGCAGACAATACTTATCAAGTGATTGGCGAAGATGGCGTGTTGCCACAAGGTGATGTGGTTTTAACCGTTGAACAGTTAGACCAAATTGCAAATGTATCGGGCAAAAAAGCGCTCTACATTACTGTGGATGCTTCTCCTGAAGTGAACGAATTTCCACTGGATCAACTCGATGCAATCTTTATTGAGTTTGCAGGCTTTAACGATGGTCGTGGTTATTCATTTGCAGCGCTATTACGTCGTCAAGGCTATCAAGGCGAACTTCGTGCGACAGGCGATATTTTTAAAGATGTGTTGAACTATTTGAAGCGTTCGGGTTTCGATACTTTCGTGGTGAAAGAAGGTAAAGATATTCATGAAGCGGCAGCAGGTTTACATGATTTTAAACATCCGTACCAAGCATCGACGGCAGTTGCACAAGCAAGTTATCAAACAGGCGCTTAATTTCAATTAAGCACTTAAAAAAAGCCGGATAAATTCCGGCTTTTTTGTATTTCAATAAAACCTTACATTTCTTCTAATTGGCAATTGACCATCCATTTCACCCCAAATTGATCGGTAAAAGCGCCATACAATGCTCCCCAAAACGTTTTTTCTAAAGGCATTTCAATTTGACCATTGAGAGATAAAGCATCAAATAAGCGTTTTGCTTCTGCTTGCTCACTGGCATCTAAATTAATTGAAATATAATGATTAGTGCCTTTGCTAAAGACAGTATTTGCTGTACAGAATTGATCATTGGTATCGGATGCCATTAATTCGGTAAATTCATTGATGGGGAGTGACACATGCAGAATAAGATTTTTATCGGCTTCTGATAAGGTGACACCTTCTTCAGCAGGTAATTCACCATAACGGGTCAGGTTGGAAAACTCACCACCAAAAACAGATTTATAAAAGTTGAATGCGGCTTCGGCTTCACCCTGAAAATTAAGGTAATGATTGAGTTGCATCTTGATGTGTCCATATTGTTGTTTTGACAGATACAACTTACCAGCTCATATGTTAAATATTAATGAATAAATTGTAATCAAAAAAAATCCCTCAATAATGAGGGATTAAGCTCTCCCCCCTAGGGGAGAGAGTTAGAGAGGGGTGAAAATTATAGTAATTCGATCGCTACCGCAGTTGCTTCACCACCACCAATACATAAAGCAGCAATACCTTTTTTACCGCCAGTACGTTTCAATGCATGGATTAAAGTCAAAATGATACGTGAACCTGTAGAACCGACAGGATGACCGAGTGCGCAAGCACCGCCATTAATATTCACTTTTTCAGCATCCAATTTAAAGTCATCAATCGGGCACATGGTAACCATCGCAAATGCTTCATTGATTTCCCACAGATCGACATCGGAAGCCGTCCAGCCCGCTTTATCCAATGCTTTTTGAATTGCACCCACTGGTGCAATAGTGAATTCTGAAGGGTGCTGAGAATTTGATGCATAAGCCACAATTTTCGCAAGCGGGTTTAAACCTTTTGCCGCTGCATTGTCCGCAGACGTTAATACCAATGCCGATGCACCATCAGAAATTGAACTGGCATTTGCAGCGGTAATGGTGCCGTCTTTGGCAAAGGCAGGGCGTAGCGTTGGAATTTTATCAATATTGGCATTAAACGGTTGTTCATCTTTATCAATGACAACATCACCTTTACGCGATGAAACTGTAATAGGTACGATTTCATCTGCAAAATAGCCTTCGGTAATAGCTGTTTGAGCACGTTTGAGTGAACGAATGGCAAAATCATCCATTTGTTCACGCGTATAGCCTCGTGTATTGGCCATATCTTGCGCAAAAGAACCCATTAAACGACCTGTTTCAGCATCTTCTAAGCCATCAAGGAACATATGATCTTTGATTTCACCATGACCCATGCGATAACCAGCACGTGCTTTTGGCAACACATAAGGTGCATTGGTCATGGATTCCATACCGCCTGCAACCACAATTGCAGCAGAACCAGCTTTAATCATATCTGCTGCCTGCATGACAGCTTTCATACCAGAACCACAAAGTTTATTGATTGTTACCGCACCTGTTGAGTCAGGCAGACCGGCTTGGCGCATTGCTTGACGTGCAGGGCCTTGTTTTAATCCAGCGGGGAGTACACAACCCATTATGACTTCTTCGACATCGTTTGGTTGTAATCCTGAACGAGCAATCGCTGCTTTAATAGATGCTGCGCCCAGTTCGGGTGCTGTTACAGTCGCTAAACTTCCTTGAAAACCGCCCATTGCTGTACGTGCACCATTTACAATTACGATGTCTGTCATTGTTTTGCTCCGATATTTACTTTTAACTAAATTATTTTCCAAACTTAAGCAGTATATTGAAAAAAACAGAGGAATAAAGTCTGATTGTTCTCTAGTTGTAGACTCATGGGTTCTTAGCAAGTGAAGGGCTTTTCAATACGAATATTTCCCATCTGACTGAGTATGATTTTATGCGATGCTTGCTGAGCAGTGGAGCAATAATAAAAACTACCATTCGAACCAATAGGAAGACCATTTGCTGCTTGAAAAGTTAAACTGGGAATGCTTAGTGTTCCTCTCCAATTTAAATTGCCATATTTTAAATCGGTTGATTCGGTCAGGATAATGTGTTCATTGGCATCCACCTGTCGGTTTTTATTAGAATCGATAAAAATAATAAAACCTGAATTCCAATGGTTCACTTGACAATTTAATTTATCTTGGCTAGGGCAAATGACAACATTGCTATGGTGAAGAGAGGCCTGTGATTTTGCCAATTGAATACTTGAAATCAGTTTGTTAGTGGTTTTGATTGTTTCTTGTTTGGCCATGACTTCATGAAAATAAGGTAGAGCGAGGATTGTAATAATCGCTAAAATAGCGACTGTCATGATTAGCTCTATGAGCGTAAAACCATTTTTTTGTTTAAAAAACATTGAATTAACCTTTTGGTGTATTTTTTTAATTGTTTATGTTATTAATGTTTTGTTTTTAATCGTTTTTTCTGTAAGTAATATTTATTACTCAACTTTTAAGAAAACTGTTAAAATAATTCGCAAGTGACCATAAGCTATTCGCAACAAAAAATTGAGTAAAAAATTACCGAATTACAACGGAAATTGTAAGTAATTTTGTCAATAATTCACTTGATTAAATTTATCAAGCACTTGGAAAAAAAATAAAGTGTTTGTATGATTCATAGTGAGTAGCTTAAAAATAAAACTGGGTATTAGAAAACCTATTTCAGGATAGCCAAATTTTAGGCTTGAGCTTGAACAACAATTGTTATCTCTGGAGGATAAATCCATGAAAATGAGTCGTATTGCACTAGCTATGCTAGTTGCTGCACCTTTAGCTGCTGCGAATGCTGGCGTAACTATTACCCCATTAATGGTTGGTTATACTTTCCAAGACACGCAACACAACAACAGCCGTGGCAACCTAACTAATAATGGTCAAGAACTTCAAGACGATTTATTCGTTGGTGCTGCGATTGGTGTTGAATTGACTCCATGGTTAGGTTTCGAAACTGAATATAACCAAGTTAAAGGTGATTCAGACGTTAATCAGGGCGAATATAAACAAACTCAAATCAATGGTAACTTTTATGCTACTTCTGATTTGATCACTAAAAACTACGACAGCAAAATTAAGCCGTATGTATTATTAGGTGCTGGTCACTATAAATATGAGCTTGATACAGCTGCTGGTCGTGATAGCCGTGGTCTTGAAGAAGAAGGTACTTTAGGTAATGCTGGTCTTGGTGCTTTCTGGCGCTTAAACGATGCTTTGTCTTTACGTACTGAAGCTCGTGCTACTTACAACATCGATGAAGATTTCTGGAACTACACAGCTTTAGCTGGTCTAAATGTTGTTCTTGGTGGTCACTTGAAACCAGCTGCACCTGTAGTTGAAGTTGCTCCAGTTGAACCTGTTGTTCCAGTTCAACCAGCTCCACAAGAGTTGACTGAAGACCTTAACATGGAACTTCGTGTGTTCTTTGATACAAACAAATCAAACATCAAAGATCAATACAAACCAGAAATTGCTAAAGTTGCTGAAAAGTTAGTTGAATATCCAAACGCTACTGCTCGCATCGAAGGTCACACAGATAACACTGGTCCACGTGCATTAAACGAACGTTTATCTTTGGCTCGTGCTAACTCTGTTAAATCTTCACTTGTAAATGAATACAATGTAGATCCAGCTCGTTTGTCTACTCAAGGTTTTGCTTGGGATCAACCGATTGCTGACAACAAAACTAAAGAAGGTCGTGCTATGAACCGTCGTGTATTCGCGACTATTTCTGGTAGCCGTACTGTAATTGCTCAACCAGCTCAATAATTTATTATTGAACTGAGTTAAAAAAAGCAGCCGTAAGGCTGCTTTTTTTATGAAGAAAAATTTATTTCTATAATAGATAATTTGCATAAATCAAAAAATGTTCAATATTTGTTTTTTAAAAGCAGCACAGCCATCATTTGATGGATTCAATTTTTGATTTTGGCTTTACAAGCCACTTATTTTAATCGAAAAGTGACTGATGAAAGAAATCTAATAATTCAAAGTC
>OFRD01000962.1_pt1 | contig 10443 bp, 7 predicted proteins | sample 1543041 | NCBI WGS metagenome assembly OFRD01 (sample SAMN07774234, study PRJEB24372) | wastewater metagenome | isolation source: Exp Tend CN 100WW | collected 2016-02
GCGCTGGACAAGGTTTTGTAACCAGTTTGCAAAGGATGCGCGTGCTTGTAAGCGCCGCTTTTTTAAGGGTAAAGGTTGCTATACTTTTGATAGCTATAGGCGCTTTCCCTACGCTGGCTAGCAGCCTGTTTTGTCTGTGACTATTTTTTGAGAGCTACACGATATGAAACCATTTTTATTGGCTCTGGCATTGGGCTCCTTGGCTGGCGCTGCGATGGCGACAGACGTTGGTGTCTCGGTGAGCGTGGGGCAGCCCGGTTTTTATGGCCGTATTGACATTGGCAATGTGCCGCAGTCGCAGCTGATTTACTCGGCGCCGATGCTTATTCAGCCGGTGCCGATGGGCATGGCGCGCCAGCCGATCTATTTGCGCGTGCCGCCAGGGCATGCCAAGCACTGGGATAAACACTGCCATCGCTACAACGCTTGCGGCCAGCCGGTGTATTTTGTGCAGGAGAACTGGTATCAGAATCAATACCAGAACTCATACCAAAATCAATACCCATCAAGTCGGCGTGAGGACTCGGACGAACACGGTGACCGTCGGCATGAGCGTGGCAACAACGGCAATGGTCATGGACAGGGTAAAGAGCACAAAAAGCACGGCCGCGACGACGATTGAGTCGCACCGGTTTCAGGTTTCAATGCCCGCATGGCGAAAAGCCGGAGCGGGCATTGTCATTTTGAAACAGAAGGGGTCAGGCAGAATTCAAAGGTGCCAAGTTACGCCAGACGTTTGAACTGGTGCTGCAGCGCAATGCCACTGCCGTCCAGCGTGAACGTGGCCACGGTTTCCAGCAGGTGCTTGGCTTGGTCGTTCAGTGAGTGGGCGGCGGCGGCCGACTGTTCAACCAGTGCCGCATTTTGCTGGGTCATTTGATCCAGCTGGTTAATCGCGGTGTTGACCTGCGCAATGCCGCTCGACTGTTCGGCTGCCGCCGATGCAATTTCCCCCACCACATCCGTCACCTTTTGCACCGACTGCACAATGTGTTCCATGGTGTTGCCCGCTTCACGCACCAGCTGGGCACCGCTCTCCACTTTTTCGACGCTGGCGTTGATCAGCGTCTTGATCTCGCGGGCGGCTTCAGCGCTGCGCCCGGCCAGGGAGCGCACTTCAGATGCGACCACGGCAAAACCACGACCCTGCTCGCCAGCACGGGCGGCTTCTACTGCCGCATTGAGCGCCAGAATGTTGGTCTGAAAGGCGATGCCGTCAATCACCCCGATGATGTCGGAAATTTTGCGCGAACTGGTGTTGATCTCATCCATCGTGGAGACCACCTGCGACACCACTTCACCGCCACGCGTCGCAACGTCGGCCGCCGAGGCCGCCAAGTCATTGGCCGTGCGGGCGGCGGCGGCCGACTGCTGCACCGTGCCGGTCAGCTCCTCCAGCTTGGAGGCCGCCTCCTGCAGGCTGGACGCCGTCTGCTCGGTGCGGACGGACAAGTCCTGATTTCCGCTGGCAATTTCGGCGCTGGCTGTTGAAATACTGTCGGACGATTGCCGAATGTTGGAAATGACGTCGGTCAGCGCCAGCTGCATGTCGCTCAGGGCGTTGAGCAAGTGGCCGGGCTCATCCCGGGCATCGGTGCGCTCATGGCACGTCAGGTCGCCAGCTGCGACGCGCTGGGCCTCGTCCAGCGCCTGGGCCAGTGGCATGGTGATGCTGCGGGTGATCGCCATGGCACAAACCGCACCCAGGGCGATGGACAAGCCCCCGAGCAGCAGCAATAGATTGCGGGCCTGGTCGTTGGCCGCCTTGATGGGGATGGCCGACTCATCGAGCGCCTTGCGCTGCAGGTTCAGAAGCGTTTCAATCTTGGCTTGGTAGGCATTGGCGGTAGGCACAAACACCGTCTCCAGCAGCTTGTTGGCTTCTTCCGCTTGCCCCTCTTTTTTGAGTCGAATCACATCGTCACGGGCGCCCGTGTAGGTCTTGCGAACGGCGCTGATGTCGGCAAACAAGGTTCGTTCAGCGTCGCTCAGCATCAGCGGCTCGATTTTTTTCTGAATTTCGGTGGTGGATGCCGCAGACAGCTTTTGTTCCTCGGCGAAAAAAACCGCCAGCGATGGATCATTGCTCTTGGCAATGGCCGTGGTGCGCCGCACGGCGGTGTGAATGTAGCGGTACCAGTCTGCAATCAGGCGCTCTTTGGCCAGTGGCTCTTCAATCACGCCCTGCGTGGCGGTGGATGCCGTTTGCAGTTGCCAGACGCCAACAATCGTTGTCAGCAGAGACAGCACCAGTACCAGTGCAAAGCCCAGGGCCAGTCGGCTCCCGATGGCTAATTTATTCATGAAAACTCCCGTTAATTTTGTATGAGGAGTACGTATTTCCCCTCATTCAAAATTGTAAGTTGCATGAAAGTGGAAAACGTTTGCCAAGCGTCTCATGTGTTGAAAATGTAACAATCTGCCGCGATACAGAGGATGAGATGCATGTGCGCGGCAACGATTGCTTTGCTGCGGGTGGTGTTGTGCGGGTGCATTCGGGCATACCCTGTCCTAGAATTGGATTTTTAAAGAAATTCCGATGCACCGCCTTTTGAAAATCATGATGCTTGCCGTTGCTGTTATCGGTGTTTTACCGCTCTCGTCCGTGGCGCAAAACGTGGTCACCAGTCGTCTGGATCACATCAAGGCCGACAAGGTTGTGAAGGTGTGCATCTGGCCGGATTACTACAGCATCACTTACCGCAATCCGAAAACTCAGCAATTGGCTGGTATCGACATTGACATGGCCCATGCGCTGGGCAAAGACCTCGCCGCCACGGTTCAGTTCGTGGACAGCTCATTTGCCAAGCTGATGGACGACGTGAGCCAGGGCCATTGCGACGTTGCCATGTTTGCCATTGGCATTACCCCATCGCGTGCTGAAAAACTGCGCTTTACCCGTCCATACTTGTCCAGCGACATTTATGCCATCACCACCAAGACCAATCGCCGCATCAAAGGGTGGGATGACATTGATAAAACCGGGTCAGTGGTGGCTGTTGCCAAGGGCACGCTGCATGAGTTGGTGATGAAGGATCGCCTCAAGAGCGCTCAACTGCTGGTGCTTGACACCCCCTTTGCTCGCGAGCAAGAAGTGCAGTCGGGCCGCGCAGACGTTTTTATGACGGATTTCCCCTATAGCCAGCGTTTTATGGTGAATGCCGATTGGGCGCGTCTGGTCGCACCGTCTAATGCCTATCATGTGACACCTTACGCCTACGCCATGAAACCGGGCGATGACGTCTGGCATGCACGCCTTGATCGCTTTGTGAGTGATATCAAACGCGATGGCCGCTTGCTGGAGGCGGCTAAACGGCACAAACTTGAGCCCATCGTCGCACCATGACGGGGCGACCCCAGCAACTGCGTCGGGTATTTTTTGCCGCGCTGATCCTGTTTGTGAGCGCCATGCTGGCCATGACCGCTTATACGTTGTGGCGCTTGCATGGAGAGAGCATCTCCAATGGACTGGAACTCTCGGCTTCTCATGCCCGCAGTGCGGAAGATTTTTTGACCCAAAACCTGCATGTCACTGAGTTGGTGGCCGCCAGTGCGGGGTTGGCAGGCAATGGGGAGCAGGATCTCCGCCACATTGAGCGCAGCTTTGTCACCACCCTTCAGCACGCGCCATTTTTACGCTCATTGTCACTGCTGGACACACACGGTCGTATTGTTGCCAGCTCCAACCCGGCCAATATTGGTGTTCGCGTTAGCACTGAAAGTTACCAGCCCCAAGCGCCTGGGAGTCTGGCAGTTTTGCGCATTGGGCAACCCTGGGTTGGGCGTGATTTTGCAGATGGCCACCCCTCCAGTGCGCAAGTCCCGGTGGCAGCCAATGAGATGTACTTTGTTCCGCTCATGCGCACACTGGGCGAAGCGCAACGCAACATGACCCTGCTGGTGGCGCTCAATCCAGACTACTTCATTAACCACATGTCGGAGATGACAGAGGCCCGCGAGGGCTTTGTCGAAGTGCTGCGTTACGACGGGACGTTGCTGATCGACACAGGTACCGATGGGCAGGTGGGGGCGCAGCATGGCGATCTGGTGCAGCAGCTGCGTTTGACAGAGGTCGAGGCGGGGCAGTTTGAACAAAACGTTGGCCAGCCCCAGCGTGAACTCACCGCTTACCGCGTCTCGCGCTTGTATCCTCTGGTGGTGATTGCGCACCTTCATCGCGAGCATGCGCTGGCATCATGGCAGGTGGCTGTAAAAACGCTGCTTGGCGTGGTGATCCCGGCCTTGCTGCTCATCTGCTTTTTGGCCGTGGCATTTTATCGTCGCCAGCTGCAACTCGCAGTGCAACGTGCCGAAGCTGATCGACAACAGCGAATCACCGCCATTGTGTTCGAGGCCAGTGCGGAGGCCATCATCATCACCGACCTTCACGGCAACATCGTTTCGGTCAATCCCGCGTTCGTCCACATCACTGGCTACAGTGCGCAAGAGGTGGTGGGGCGCAATCCCCGTCTGTTGGGGTCGGGGCAGCAAGATAAAGACTTCTATAAAAAGCTGTGGGATACGCTCTTGCATGTCGGCGTCTGGCAGGGCGAGATCATCAACCGTCGCAAGGATGGCAGTCTTTACGATGCTCGCGTATCCATCGTCGTCTCTCGCGATAGTGCAGGCCAAGTACAGCACTTTATTGGAGACCTGACCGATGTTACGGCGCAAAAGCAGGCGCAAGCCAGGCACGATGAGGTACAGGGGCGACTTAGAAAAATTGCCAGTCGCGTACCGGGTGTCCTGTTTGAGTTTCGGTTGCGACCCAATGGCAGCGCCTGTTTTCCTTACTGCAGTGACGCCATCCGGGCGCTCTACGGCAATCGTATTGCCCCTGAGGACATTCGCGAGGATGGGGCGGCAGTTTTTGCGCTGATTCATCCCGATGACCTGGTAGGTATGCTCACCTCCATCCAGCAATCGGCGCAAGATCTGACACCGTGGTTGCACGAGTACCGGGTTCGGTTTGAGGATGGTTCGGTGCGATGGTTTCTGGGAAGTTCGCAGCCAGAGCGGGAGGCAGATGGTTCTGTTCTTTGGCACGGCTTTATTTCAGACGTTACTGAGCGGAAAAAATCCGATGCGCAGCGGCTTGAAAGCGAGTCCCGTCTGCGGGCCTTGATTGACGCCTTGCCCGATCTCGTCTGGCTCAAGGATGTGGACGGCATTTATCGCGCTTGTAATACACGCTTTGAGAAGTTTTTTGGCGCCAGCGAGAAAGACATCGTTGGCAAGACTGACTATGACTTTTTGGATGCCGCCTTGGCCGATTCATTTCGCATGAATGACCAGGCCGCCATGGACAAGGGCAGGCTTCACCTCAATGAGGAATGGATCAGCTTTGCCGATGATGGCCACCGCGAGCTGCAGGAAATCAGCAAGATACCCATGTTTGACCTGGAGGGCTGCTTGGTAGGTGTTTTGGGTATTGGGCATGACATCACCACAAAAAAGCAAGGCGAAGAGAAGCTCCAGCTTGCCGCCAGCGTCTTTGCCCATTCGCGCGAGGGCATCATGATCACCGCCGCCGATGGCACCATCGTGGATGTCAACGATGCTTTCAGTGGGATCACTGGTTATTGCCGTGCGGAGGTGTTGGGCCGCAACCCGCGCATCCTCAGCTCGGGACGACAGGGTAAAGAGTTTTATGCTGAGATGTGGCGCAGTTTGATTGAAAAGGGCCACTGCTACGGGGAGGTCTGGAACCGGCGGAAAAGTGGCGAAGTGTATGCAGCCATGCAAACCATCAGCGCCGTGTGTGATACCCAAGGCCAGACCCAGCACTATGTGTCTTTATTTTCAGATATCACCGCGCTCAAGGAGCACCAACTTCAGCTCGAACACATTGCGCATTTTGATGCCTTGACCAGTCTGCCCAACCGGGTGTTGCTGGCTGATCGCATGCGTCAGGGCATTTCGCAGGTGCAACGGCGCGGGCAGCTGCTGGCGGTTGCTTTTCTCGATCTGGATGGTTTCAAGGCGATCAATGACAATCACGGTCATGAAGCGGGGGATCAGTTACTGATTGCTGTCAGCACCCGCATGAAACAGGCGCTGCGCGAGGGCGATACCTTGGCCCGTATCGGCGGCGACGAGTTTGTTGCCGTGTTGTTGGATTTGCCCAGCGTAGATGCCTGCGCCCCGATGCTCACCCGGCTGTTGGCCGCAGCCGCCCAGCCGGTACAGTTTGGCGAGGCTAGTCTGCAGGTCTCGGCCAGTCTGGGAGTCACCTTCTTCCCCCAAGCCGAAGAGGTGGATGCGGACCTCATGCTGCGCCAGGCCGACCAGGCCATGTACCAGGCCAAACTGGCAGGTAAAAATCGTTACCACGTCTTTGATGCGGAACAAGATCGCAGCATGCGTGGTCATCACGAGAGTGTGGAGCGCATCCGGCTCGCCTTGGCCGAGGGTGAGTTTGTGTTGTATTACCAGCCCAAGGTGAACATGCGCACGGGTCAGGTTATTGGTGCCGAGGCCTTGATTCGCTGGCAACACCCGCAACGCGGTTTACTGGCGCCGACGGTCTTTTTACCGATTATTGAGGATCACCCCCTGGCGGTGAACATTGGCGAATGGGTCATCGACACTGCCCTGAGTCAGATCGAACGCTGGCAAGCACAGGGGCTCTCGCTGCCGGTCAGCGTCAATGTTGGCGCCCGCCAGCTGCAGCAGGTGAGTTTTGTGGTTCGTCTGCGCGAAATTTTGGCGCAGCACCCGGCCTTCAAGCCCGGGCAACTCACGTTGGAGGTGCTGGAAACCAGTGCGCTGGAAGATATGGTCAGCGTATCGCAAGTCATTGACGCTTGCCGGGCGATGGGTGTGATGTTTGCGCTGGACGACTTTGGCACCGGTTATTCGTCCCTCACTTACCTCAAGCGCCTGCAGGTCAAGCAACTCAAAATTGACCAAAGCTTTGTGCGCGACATGCTTGACGACCCGGATGACCTCGCCATTCTGGACGGCGTGATTGGCCTGGCCAGCGCGTTTCGACGCGAGGTGATTGCCGAAGGGGTAGAAACCGTGGCGCACGGCACCTTGCTACTGCAACTGGGCTGCGAACTGGCGCAGGGTTACGGCATTGCCCGCCCGATGCCGGCGCACCAGCTGCCGGGCTGGGCGGCGGCCTGGCGACCCGAAGCGGGCTGGATAGACCTGCCACCGATCCACCGCGAAGATTTACCACTGCTTTTTGCCATGGTGGAACACCGTGCCTGGGTGCTGGCCGTTGAAGCCTTCCTCAAAGGCGAGCGCGAAGCACCGCCGCCCCAGGCGATTCAGCAGTGCCGTTTGAGCAGCTGGCTCGATACCGAAGGCGTGGCCCGCTATGGCACACAAGCCGCCTTTCAGGCCATAGGGCCCTTGCACATTCAGGTGCATGCGCTGGTCAATGCCTTGTGTGCGTTTCACCTGCCTGGTCAGCACCCGCAAGCGTTGGCGCAGCTGGATGAACTCCATACCCTGCGCGATGCCTTGCTGGCCGCTTTGCAAACGTTGGTACAGCGCGCCCGATGATTACCCCCATGAAGGAGAACCTTTTTGTCTGATACCCGTCCCCTTGTGGAGCGTCGCACCCAACCCGAGTTGCGCGCCATTTTCCCCGCTGCCTGCGCCGCCCTGCGCCCCTTTTTTGAGCCCTGCAACCAGTGGGCGGGGCAAACGCATGAGCATTTGGCACTGCGCACCCTGAAAGAGCAGTTCCCCTCGCTCAGTGCGCAGGAATCCTTCATCGTGGTGGCGACCGTGAAGCGCCTCCTCGCGCAGGGTCACTATCTGGAGCGTTTTGATGTTTGAATCGGCAGAATTGGGTCACAAGATTGGCAAAGCGGCTTACCGCGAGGCCGTGCCCGCCTTGCGCGCCGCCTTGCTGGGCGCGCAGGTGGATTTGTACGAAAACCGGAAAATCCCGGTGGTGGTGCTCATCAGCGGCCAGGACGGCGCGGGCAAGGGCGAAACCATCAACGTGCTCTACGAGTGGATGGATCCCCGCTTTATTTCGACGCTGGCGTTTTCCGAACCGACCGATGAAGAGCGTGAACGCCCCGCCATGTGGCGCTACTGGCGCTCGCTGCCGCCCAAAGGGCGGATCGGCATTTTTGCCGGCTCCTGGTATTCCGACCCGATTCGCGCGCGTATTCAGGGTGCGATCTCCTTGAAGGAGCTTGATGCGCGGGCCGAGCAGATCAACCGCTTTGAGGCGATGCTGGTGAATGAAGGCGCGCTGGTGCTCAAGTTCTGGTTCCACCTGACCAAAGACGGGCAGAAGAAGCGCCTGAAGGCGCTGGAGAGCGACCCGCGCACCGCCTGGCGCGTGACCCAGTGGAACTGGGACCGGCTCAAAACCTACGACCAGCTGCAGGACGTGGCGGGTCATGTGTTGCGCGTGACCAATACGCCCTGGGCGCCGTGGGTGGTGGTGGAGGGCACCGACGACCGCTACCGCTCCTTGACGGTGGGCCAGATTCTGCTCGACGCCATGAAGAAGAAATTGGCAACGCCGGTGAAGCCGGAGTCGCCGGTGGCACCGATGGTGCGGGTGGACATGGATGGCCGCAACATGCTGTCCGAACTCGATCTCGGCCTGAAACTGGCGGACAAGCCGTATGAGAACGAGCTGGCGCACTGGCAGGGCCGCTTGTCGGAGCTGGTGCGCGACCCGCGCTTCAAGGGCCGCTCGCTGGTGTGCGCGTTTGAGGGGGCCGATGCGGCCGGCAAGGGCGGCGCCATCCGGCGCATTGGCGCGGCAATGGATGCGCGGCAATACCAGGTGACGCCAGTGGCGGCACCGACCGAGGAAGAGCGCGCCCAGCCGCACCTGTGGCGTTTCTGGCGCCATTTGCCGCGCCAGGGCCATGTCGCCATCTTCGACCGCACCTGGTACGGCCGGGTGCTGGTCGAGCGGGTGGAAGGCTTTTGCTCCGAGAACGACTGGTTGCGTGCCTACAGCGAGATCAACGACTTTGAGCATGAAATGGCCGAGGCCGGGGTCATCGTGGTCAAGTTCTGGCTGCAGATCAGCCAGGCCGAGCAGCTGGCGCGCTTCAAGGCACGCGAAAAAATCGAATTCAAACGCTTCAAAATCACCGAAGAAGACTGGCGCAACCGCGAAAAATGGGATGCTTACCAGCAGGCCATTTGCGACATGGTGGAGCGCACCAGCACCGGCAATGCACCGTGGACGCTGGTGGAGGCCAATGACAAAAACTACGCCCGCGTCAAAATTTTGCGCACCTTGTGCCAGCGGGTCGAGGCCGAACTCGACGCCATGCTGAGCGTCAGCGCAGCCGTCAGCGAAAACGCCCCGACCAAGAAATCAGGCAAGGCGGGCAAGGCCAGTAAAGCGGCCAAAAAGATAGCCGCAAAAATCGCCAAAAAAGCGGATGCTTCCTGAAGTGTTGCTATCTAATTGATAGCTGTTGATGCAGGTAATACGAGGGCTACAGGTCTTTTTATTGCTTGATGTTGCACTCGCGCCGGAGCAGGGCGAGGGCGTCTTTCAGCTCGTAGTCATGGTCGCTTTGCAGCGTGGGCTGGGCTTCTTCACAGAAGTTGAGCCACATCTGCACATAGTCGTCCTGGTGCTGCACCGGGGCGTGGGTCTCGATGTACTGGGTGGCCAGATTCGGGCTGAGGCCGGTTTTGCGGATCTTGCGCACCAGCGTGGCGGCGCTTTTTTCCGTCAGCAAGGTTTTGGGGGCGCTGCCGGTGGCCACGCACAAAAACAGGGTCACCAGCGAGCCTTCATCCTCGTGCCCGCCGGTGGCTTTTTGCCAGGCGGCCGAGGTGGCTCGGTCCAGGTGATCGACCTCGCTCAAGCCGTCTTCGAGCCAGAAATAGCGGCCCATGAAGGCGGGTGTCTGGTCAAACAGCTTGCGCGTGGGCAGGCTGGCGTCCAGAATTTTGGGCAAATCGGCCAGCACGGATTGGCGCACGGCTTCGACCGCCGCCTGCAGGGGGGGCGGCAGATTTTTGGGCAGGCCCAGCGACAAGGCGGCCGCCTTGTCCGTTCCGTATTTTTTGCGCAAACCGGCAACCAGTTTGTCAAACGCCACCCAGTCCGGCATTTCGGTGCGTTTGGCCGCCAGCAACAGCAAGGCGGTGCGGATCACGGCTTCGGCGTCTTTGCCGGCTTCTTCCAGATCGGTCGCGTCCAGCCCCAAGGCATCGGCCAGCCAGATGGCGGCGTCGATCACCTGCGCGACCTGGCTGCGTTTGGCCAGCTCGGCCTGGTAGTCAGGCAGGCTGCGCAGCGTCCACTTGGCCAGCAGCGGAATGTGCTCGTCGGTGAAGCCGCCGCGCTCGTTCATGCCAAAGTGGCTGTTTTGCGGCATGGCGATCAGGCGCTTGAGCATGTCGGAGCCGCCTTTGGAGCGCGACAGAAACGAATAATCGCGCAACGATTCGGCGGCCGCCTGCAGGTCGCCGTCGTAACTGCTTTCCAGG
>OFRD01000966.1_pt1 | contig 10431 bp, 8 predicted proteins | sample 1543041 | NCBI WGS metagenome assembly OFRD01 (sample SAMN07774234, study PRJEB24372) | wastewater metagenome | isolation source: Exp Tend CN 100WW | collected 2016-02
TCTGGGAGACCACAAACGCGGGCAGCCCGGAGCGCTCCGAGAAGACGCTCTCGATGAAGTCGCCATCGAGAGTCGGCAGCGCCTCGCCGGCGCGTTGCAATTCCACACGATTGTCGGACGGGTGCAGCGTCAGGCCGGCGCGCGGCGGCACACGCGAAACATAGGGGGCATAGCCGATGATGTCGGTCGCCGCCGCGAGCGCGGCGGAGACTTCCGGCGTGATCTGTGCTTCATCGCCCGGCCCCAATCCTGCGATGGTCAGCGTGCCGCTCATGGCCTGCGCCGCCCCTGCCCGTGCACCAGCACGATCGCAAAATACGGACAATCGGCCTCGCCGATGTCAGCAAGCCGCGCGACCCGCTGGTCCGGCATGGTGCCGCGTTCGACCAGCCACGCATCGTCGAGACGACCGGCGGCCGCGAGCGCGCGGCGGATCTTCGGAAGATTGCGGCCGGTCTTCATCACGACCAGCGCGTCGGTGTCGCGAATCCGGCGGACGAGTTCCGTTTCCGGCAAGGTGGCCATCGCGACCGTCAACACGTCGTCGCCCCAGGTGATCGGCATGGCGGTTGCGTTCCACGCCCCGGCCATACCGGTAATGCCCGGCACCACCTCCACCGGCACCACGCCCGACAGGCGCGCATGCAGGTGCATGAACGACCCGTAGAAAAACGGGTCGCCCTCGCACAGGACCACCACGTCCGCGCCCGTTTGCGCCAGCGCGGTCAGCCGCGCGCTGCAGTCGGCGTAGAAAGCGGCAAGGCAGGCATTGTAGCGCGGGTCGCTCAGCGGGATTTCGATCGTTACCGGATATTCCATCGCCAGCTCGATCGCGTCGGCGCGCAGCATTCCCTCGACGATGCGCCGCGCCTGTCCGGGGCGTCCGGCCTTGCGAAAATAGGCGATATGGGTGGCACCGCGCACCAGCCGATCGGCCCGCACGCTCAGCAAATCGGGCGCACCGGGGCCCAGCCCGACGCCGTAAATGGTGCCCACCCGCGCGCTCATTCGGCGCGGCTCGCGAGTGCGTTGACTGCGGCAACGGTGATCGCACTGCCGCCCAGCCGCCCTGCCACGACGCAGCATGGCACAGGCTGTACGTCCCACAAGGCCGCCTTGGATTCCACCGCGCCGACAAAGCCGACCGGGCACCCGATGATCGCGGCGGGACGCGGACAGTCCGGGTCCTCCAGCATATTGAGCAAATGGAACAAGGCGGTCGGGGCATTGCCGATCGCCACCACCGCCCCCGCGAGATGCGGCCGCCACAACTCCAGCGCCGCCGCCGACCGCGTATTGCCCATCGCCCGCGCCAGATCCGGTACGTGCAGATCGTGCAGCGTACACAAGACCGGGTTGGAGGCGGGCAAGCGCACGCGCGTAATCCCCTCGCTCACCATGCGCGCGTCGCACAGGATCGGTGCGCCCTCCGCCAGCGCGGTGCGCGCTGCGGCGGCGAAGCTAACGGAAAACCGGATATGCGGGGCCAGTTCCACCAGGCCCGAGGCGTGGATCATACGCACCGCCACCGGTTCTTCCTCGGCGGTAAACCGGGCAAGGTCCGCCTCGGCGCGGATCGTGGCGAAGGACTGGCGATAGATTGCCGCGCCGTCGGTTTCATAGTGGTACGGCATCAATTGCTTCCGAATTGGGCGAGCAGCGCGGCGCGGCTGAGCGCCGTGCGCACCGCCGGAGCCCCGGCGCGCGCGTTGAGGGAAAGGTCGTAAAGGCCATCGCGCCCGGTCACTGTGACGTCGGCGGCGCGTTGTGATGCGCAGCCCTTGGCGCAGCCCGACACATGCAGTCGCCCGGCGATCGACGGCGCCAGGCGAGCGGCCAGACTGCGGGTTTCGACGCTTGCTTGCGGGCAATATGGCGCACCGGGACAGGCATCCGCGCGCAGCAGGAAGTCGGACGGGTCGGCCAGCATTCCGTGCGGCGGCGATGGCGTGCGGTCGCCCTCGACCAGAATCAGCCGCCACGGCGTGATCCGCACCGCGGCGACGGTCGACCCGGGCGTGACAAGATCGGCAAGCACCGCCGCTGCGATCTGGCCGAAGGGCAACCCCCATGCCATGCCGCGCTGCCACGTGCCCGGCTGAAGTGGAGCGAGCGATGACGAGGGGGGCAGTGCGCCCGTCGCCCAATCCGGCAGGGCCGCTTCGTGGCGGGCCATGCGTCCGGCGACCGCACCACCGCTGTCCATGAACCACCGCGCCAGCGCGATCAACGCGGCGGCCTCGTCCCCGCGTGCCACCGCAACCCCGGTCGCCCGGCCATCGGCGCGCAGGATCAACGCCCCGTCGGCTGCGCGCTCGACCCGGAAATCGCCGGTCTCCGTCCCCAGCACGCGCGTGGCTCCGGCATCGACGACGAAACCGACCTTGCCCGGCAGATCGGGTGCGGTGTGCAAATGTTCGACAAGGTCGCAGGCGATGCGGTGGGTGTCGTCGCCCTCCTGCCACTGAGGCGCGACGAGGATCATCCGCCGCTTCTCGCCTTCTGCATCGGCATCGACCAGATCCAGTGCGATCAACGCCTGCAAAAGCGGCTGCCAGCCATCCTCCGACACGCCGCGAAGCTGCAGATTGGCGCGCGATGTGAGGTCGATCACGCCGCTACCATAAGCGATCGCCGCCGCGCACAGCCCGCGCACCTGGTGGGCTGTCAACCGGCCAAGCCGGGGCTTCACCCGCACCAGCAGTCCATCGCCCGAGCGCATCGGTCGCCACGCATCGGGGCACCAGCCCTTTACGATGAAGGGGCTCATGCGACCCCCTGCAACTGCGCGAGGATCGAATTGCGGCGCGTCGGCCACAGCCCGGCGGCATGGAGCGCGGCAAAGCGCGCCTCCATCGCCGCCAGCGCGCCCGGATTGTCGCGCTCCAGAAACGCCCGCACCTCGGCTTGGCCGAGCGTGGCATCGTAATAGAGGTCGAACAGTTGTGGCGGCACGCTGGCGGAGAGGTGCGCGAACGTGCCCAGATGGTCCAGCGTCGCCGCCAATTCCGCCCCGCCGCGAAACCCGTGGCGCATCATCCCCGCCACCCAGCCCGGATGCGCCGCGCGCGCGCGGACCACCCGCGCCAGTTCCTCGGTCAGCGTGCGCGCTGCGGGCCGAGCCGGATCGCGATGGTCGAGATGGTAGAGCGCGACGGGTGCGGCCACGATCGCCCTTGCGGCGGCGAACCCCGCTTCATGCGCCGCATAGTCGGCGGCCAGCAGCAGGTCGGTTTCGGGCAAATCCTGGAGATGGACGAACGCATCCGTCTCCGCGACCCGATCGCGCAAGCCCTGGGCGTCGGGCCCCGCCTGTCCCTCCGGCAAATCGAGCGGATAGGCAGATGCCGCAAGCCAGGCTTCGCCAGCCGCGCGTCGCGCGTCGTCGGTATATAGATCGATCGTCTCGCCAAGCCCAACGCCATAAGCGCCGGGCCGCGGCCCATAGACTCGCGCCGTCGCGATCCGGCCTGCAAAGGGATTCCAGTCGGGGGGTTCTTCGCGTGCGGCGAGCGCGCGCACCGCTTGTCCGAAGAGCACCGGCAGCGTGGGGAAGGCATCGCGGAACAGCCCGGACACGCGCAAGGTCACGTCGATCCGTGGATGGTCGAGCAGCGCGAGCGGCAGGATTTCGATTCCGCTGACTCGCTCCGAGGCGGTGTCCCAGACCGGCTTTGCCCCAAGCAGATGCAGCGCCATCGCAAATTCTTCGCCTGCGGTGCGCATGGTTGCCGATCCCCACAGATCGACGATCAGGGCGCGCGGATAGTCGCCATGATCCTGCAAATGGCGGCGGATCAATTCCTCCGCCAGCACCACGCCCTGTTCGTGCGCCGAACGCGACGGGATTGCGCGCGGGTCGATCGTGTAGAGGTTGCGTCCGGTCGGCAGCACGTCGCTGCGCCCGCGATAGGGAGAGCCCGACGGCCCGGCCGCCACGCGCCGCCCGGCCAGCGCTGCGAGCAGGCCGGCGCTTTCCGCCGCCCCCTGCGCTCCACGGCCGAACACGTGCAGGCCATCGGTGAACTGGCTTTCCTTCACGTCGCAGACAAAGCGGTCGATGCGTGTGATCGCGTCGCTCAAGCGGGTCGCGCGATCCAGGCCAAGCTCGGCCTCCAGTCCCAGCGCTTCCGCCTCTGCGCGAATATCGGTTTGCAAGCGGTCGCGCCGCGCCGGGTCGAGCCCGTCGGCATTGGAAAATTCGTCGAGCAGCGCCTCGATCCGCCCAAGCCCGGCCCCCGTACCTGACGGGGCCAAGGGTGGCGGGACGTGGCCGATGGCGACGGCACCGATGCGGCGCTTGGCTTTTGCTGCCTCGCCGGGGTCGTTGACGATGAACGGGTAGATGAAGGGCAACGGCCCAAGCAGAGCTTCGGGCCAGCAGCCTTGCGACAGCGCGACCGATTTGCCCGGCAACCATTCCAGCGTGCCATGTGCCCCCACATGGACGATCGCGTCGGTGCCGATCGCGCGCAGCCATAGATAGAAAGCGACATAGCCATGGCGCGGGCATCGGGTGAGGTCGTGATATTCCTGATCGCGCCCGGTGCTGGCACCACGTTCCGGCTGCAGTGCCACCCGTGTGCGCCCGGCGCGCACCGCCGCAAACCGGAACATCCCGTCCATGAGTGCCGGATCGTCTTCGGGTTCGCCCCACGATGCGGCAAGATCGTGTCGCAAGGCCTCGGGCAATGCCGCCAGCGCGCGGCGATAGTCAGCCAGCGGCCAGGTCAAAGTGTCGGAGCGAAGCCCCTCGGCAAGGTCGTCGCGCGTCTCTGCGTCATATCCCGCGCTTGCCAGATCGGCCAAAATCGCCTCGGCCGATGCCAGCGCATCCAGTCCGACGGCATGGGCCATCTGATAGGTCTTGCCGGGATAGGTGGACAGGACCAGCGCCACTTGCCGTTCGCCGACGGCTTTGGCCGCCAACCTAGTCCAACCAGCGACCCGGTCCGCGATCGCCGTGATCCGCTCGGGCTCGGCCCGATGCGCGGTCCGGGCAAATTCGAGCAGCGGATCGCGCGTGCCCGCTTCCTTGAAACTGGCGACCCCGGCGAATAGCCGACCGTCAATCTCGGGCAATACGACATGCATGGCGAGATCGGCAGGTGACAGGCCGCGCGTGCCGTCTGCCCAGGCGGCGCGTCCCGACGTTGCCAGCGCCACTTGAAACACCGGTACCCCCGCCGCGTCGAGCGGTGTTTCCCCAGCCTCGCCCCGCGCCGAAAATGCGGTCGCGTTGAGGATTGCGACGGGCGATAGTGTGCCGATCCACGCCGCGATCCGGTCGCGCGTTTGCGGGTGCTTCAGCGACGGTCCGAACAGCGACAGAGTCGCAAAACCGCGCTGCTCGAACGTGCTATGCAGCGCGGCAAAGGGGGCAAGGTCCTGCGCCGCGAGATAAGCGCGGTAGAAGACGAGCAAGATCAGCGGTCGATCGGGATCGCGCGCAAAAGTGGCCGGATCGACCACCCCGCAATCGGGATGCCATCCGCCCGCCAGCGGCAACGATCGGGGCGTGACCGTATCGTCCCAACACAATCCTGCGGCGCGCGCCAGCAGCGTCAACGCGGCTCCGCTCGCTTCGGGCCCGCCTTCGTCGCACAAGCGCGCCAGCGCGCGCAGCGTCTGCGCGGACAGGGTGGAGACGGCGTCCAGCCGTGCGTCGGCGCGACCATCGGCGGGCAACACCGCCAGTGCAATCCCCCGTGCCCGCGCAAGCAGTTCGACCTGCTGCAACCCGTAACTCCAATAGGGCATGCCGCCGATGAGCCGGATGAGGATCGCTTTGGCACCGCTCAGCGTGTGCTCGACATAGGTATCGACCGACAGCGGATGGCCGAGCGCCGCGAGATTGGCCAACCGGAGCGAAGGCAGCGTTTGCCCGGATCTTCGCGCGGAGTGCCATGCGCCCGCGAACGCACCAAGGTCGCTGTCCGAAAAGGACAGGATGACCAGGTCAGCCGGGCTCTGCCCCAGATCCTGCGGGATCGCGGCTTCTTCCAGACCGTGGCTTTCGCGGAAGAGGATGTGCACGGGCTGGCCTCAGCCGACCAGCGCCGTATGCAACGCCTCACCATCGATATGGTCGCGCTCGGCAATGACGACCAGCGTGGTGCGCCGCGCTTCACCCGGCCGCCACGGACGGTCATAATGGTAGCGCACGCGCGTGCCGACCGCCTGGACCAGCAGCCGCATCGGCTTGTCCGCCACCGCAGCATATCCCTTCACGCGCAAGATCTGGTGCTGCTGCGCGATGCGCACGATCCGGGCAGCCAGATCGGCGGGATCGGCGATTTCGCCGATGTCGAGCACGATGCTGTCGAAATCGTCATGCTCGTGATCGTCGTCGCCATCGTGATGCGACGGACGCGCCGCGATATCGTTTTCGGCGGCCGCGCCAAGCCCCAGAATTACGCGCGGATCGACCACGCCGTCGGTCAGCTCGAGGATCGGCAGCGGTCGCGGTGCCTCGGCGGCGATAGTCGCGCGTGCCGCCGCCACGCCTTCGGGACCCGCCAGATCGATCTTGGTGAGCAGGACGATATCGGCACAGGCCAATTGGTCCCCAAACACTTCGGACAACGGGGTTTCATGGTCGATGCCGGGGTCGGCGGCGCGTTGCGCCTCCAGCGCTGCGAGATCGGGTGCGAAGCGGCCTGCCGCCACCGCCTCGGCATCGGCCAGCGCGACGACGCCATCGACGGTGATGCGGCTGCGGATCGCGGGCCAGTCGAACGCCTTCAACAAGGGTTTGGGCAGGGCGAGGCCGGAGGTCTCGATCAGGATATGATCGGGCCGAGGGTCGAGTGCCAGCAAGCGTTCGACGGTCGGAATGAAATCGTCGGCGACGGTGCAGCAGATGCAGCCATTGGCCAGTTCGACGATGTTTTCCGCAGGGCAATCCGGAATGGCGCAGCCCTGTAGAATATCTCCGTCGATGCCGAGCGTGCCGAATTCATTGACGACGACCGCGAGCCGCCGACCGCCAGCGTTGCGGATCAGGTGCGTGATCACGGTGGTTTTTCCGGCCCCGAGGAAGCCGGTGACGATGGTGACGGGGATCTTGGAAAGATCGGACATGGTACATCTCCCCGCGCCAGGACGAACACAGGACGGGGCTTGCCGGCGCATGACCGGTCGGCGTGCGACCCGGACCGACGCGAGAGCGCCCATGGCCGCACGACCGTGCAGCCCCAGCCGCACAGTTTCGTCGCCCAGACGGAGAAGTACCGTGCCAAGACCATCCCCTGGATCTGGGCAAGAGCGACCGGTGCACTGGCAGGTCTCCTGGCTCACGGGTCACCGTTTGATACGCACCTTCCCAGATCCCCACTTGCGTGGCGTTCCAGTGGCTGCTCCCGCAAAGGGGAGACTTGCGCATCGCACTATCCGCTTACAGTTGCAGGGACAGCTGTGGATTTGGGAGCACGCTCCCGCACCACATTCCCATTCAAGCCCCTCGCGGGGCACCGGTGCGATCATGAACCCCCGGATTTCTCCGGAGAATTCGAGCACCGCTTAACCGAGTTCGCAGGCAATGCCAATGCGGCATGTTGGCCGGGTTCAGCCGGGCAGGCGGACCTCGATCTCGTCGAAGCGTTTCCAGCGATAGATGCCGAAGCTGACGATCCAGCACAGCACGAACAGGCCGATGATGGCAAACCCGAGCGTGTTGAATTGCTCGCCCAGCCGTGCCGCCGTCTCCCACGGCCAGCCCGCCAACCCCAGCTTTCCGCCGATCAGCGCCAGCGCCTCGATGCCGCCGATCACGATCGCGACGACTGCCGACATCAGCGTGATGGTGATGTTGTAATAGAGCTTACGGATCGGTTTGACGAAGGCCCATTCATACGCCCCCAACATGACGACCCCGTCAGCGGTATCGATCAGCGCCATGCCCACGGCAAAGAGCAGCGGTAGCACGAGGATGGTGCCGATCGCGGTGCCATCGGCGGCCTGCTGTCCGGACAGGCCAAGGATCGCGACCTCGGTCGCCGTGTCGAAGCCCAGCCCGAACAGGAAACCGAGCGGGGCCATGTGCCACGGTCGGTTGACTAAGCGGAACATCGGTCGAAACACCCGCGCCAAGATGCCGCGCCCGGCCAGCAGCAAGTCGATATCCTCATCGACATAGGCACCGCCCGCGCGGACATGGGCAAAGGTCTTCCACACCGCGCGCAGGATGATGAGATTGGTCGCCGCGATGGCGAACAGGAACCCCGCCGACACGATGGTGGCGACGGTGCCGCCAATCTGCTTGAGCACCGCCATGCCGGCGAGTGCGCTCGCCGTCAGCGCGACGGCCACCGACGCGATTGCGATGATCCCGGAATGGCCGATCGCAAACCAGAAGCCCGTGCTGACCGGGCGCTGGCCATCCTGCATCAGCTTGCGGGTGACGTTGTCGATGGCGGCGATATGATCGGCATCGACCGCGTGGCGCAGCCCCAGACCCCAGGCGAGCAGGGCGGTGCCCAGCATCAGCGGGCGTTCGTGAAACAGCGTGAACGCCCAAATCCACGCGCCGATATTCGCCAGGATCAAGATCGTAAACAACCAGCCGATGCGGCGGCGCAGACCATCCTGGCGGGGCGGGGACGAAGCCGACGGTGCGTGCGTCATAACCAACAGACCCTTCTCAACCGCTTGGGTCCCGACGCGCGGTCGCCCTTCAGACGCGCGCCGCCGCTACCGTCATTTCCTGTTGCATGGCAAGAGCCTGCCCAAAATCGCGAAGAGCCGGATCACGCCCCCTTGGGTCGCGCGATCTCGAACAGCGCAGGCCAGTTCTTGCCCGTGACGTAGAGCTTCCGCGCCGCGCGATCATACGCGATGCCGTTGGCAACCGAATCGGGGTCGGTCAGTTGCACCTGCGCGAGGAGCGGGGACAGGTCGATGAAGCCGAGCACCTTGCCGCTGACCGGATCGATCCGCGCGATATAGTGCGTCATCCAGATATTGGCGAGCAGCTCGCCATCGACATATTCGAGCTCGTTAATCTGGTCGAGCAAGCGGCCGTTGATCGTCACCGTCACGCGCCGGACGACCTTCTGAGTGGTCGGATCGAGAAAGCGCAACACCGGCGTGCCGTCCGACAGGATCAGCGCGTGCCCGTCATCGGTCATCGCCCAGCCTTCGCCGCTATAGCGGAATCCGCCGGAGCGCTTGAGACCCGGGAGCGACCAGCGAAACCCTTGGCCGCCATGCCAGGTGACGCTGAACAGTTGCTGTTTCCATGCAACGATGCCTTCACCAAACAGGCTCGGCGGCAATTTCGTCCGTGCCAGGACGCGGCCGCTTGCCAAGTCGACGCGACGAATGTCCGATTGTCCCTCCCGCCCGGTGCTTTCGTACAGCACGCCGTGGTCGATCAGCAGACCTTCGGTAAAGGCGCTGGTGTCATGCGGGTAGCGGTTGAGGATCTGCGCCGTGGTGACGGGCGGCGGGGGTGCCGGTGGCGGAGCCGCGCCTTGCACGGCGAGGAGCGCGGCGAAGAGCAGGGTGCGGATCATAAAGCGCGAACCAATGTAACGGCGGTGGCGATCCACGGCGGATCGGTAACGACTTGCTGGCGGGCACCGGGGCCGAGCGGGAGAAGGTGCAGCTTCCCGTCCTCGCGCCCGATCAGGCGTGCGAACAGGAAACGACCCGCCGGGCGCGGGACAAGCACATCGCGGTTGAGCGCCTGGGCGAAATCCGTCGGTGGAATACGCACGCACCAGATGGTGTCGCCAGCACGATAGTCCCCCACGCCGGCCTGGACCGACACCGCGACATGCTCCGGCGCGGGGGCTGGCGGGATGACGGTCGCCGGGCGCTTGGGGGCGTGCGCTCCACTGGTATCGAGGATCGCGGCCACGGCGATGTCGGCGCGGTCGGGCAAGGTGACCAGATCGGCTGCGCGCACCCCCAATGCTGCGGCGATCCGGTTCAGCCAACCGACCGAGACGGTGCGCGTGCCGGTTTCCAGGCGACCGATCGTCTGCGCGGTGGTTGGCGGTATACACGCGCGCGCGACATCGTCGAGCGTCATGCCCTTGGCGCGCCGGACTTCGCGGATAGCGGTGATCATGCCAGCCTTCTAACCAAATTGGTTTTTTGCTGTCCTACATCCGTGGCCTCATGGCAACGCTTTTCGCGGAAGCGATGTGAGAGGAAACGGCGATGCGGGAACTGGTGGAGCGAGCGATCGAGGAATGCGGTGTGGTGCGCGGCGCGGCGACACCGCGCACGCATCGGCCTCGGCGCTTGGCAAGTTGCTACTTTGGGGGCGGCACGCCGTCTCTCCTTTCCGTTTCGCAATTGCGGGTTCTTTTCGAGACGCTCGATGAGGTGACGTCGGGCTCCGACGAAGTCAGCATGGAAGTGCATCCCGCCACGTGGCGGGACGACTACCTGGAGATCGGCCGCTTCAACCGCTTCTCGCTA
>OFRD01000968.1_pt1 | contig 10424 bp, 10 predicted proteins | sample 1543041 | NCBI WGS metagenome assembly OFRD01 (sample SAMN07774234, study PRJEB24372) | wastewater metagenome | isolation source: Exp Tend CN 100WW | collected 2016-02
GTGCTGCATGACGGGGTATCGTAGCCAGCTACAAGCCACGCTCGTGATTCACGGGCACCACTCGGAACAAGCGTTTGACATAGCGCGTCAAGTCCTCGTATTCATTGAGCGCCACGGGCTTCGCATCAAGGGTGTCGTACACGATGTGCCGGTGCAACACGACAAAATGCGAGCCACATACCCAGCCACTCGAATCCGGTGCCGCACCAATCGCCTTGATATCCGCTGGACTGTAGGTGCTGATGGTGAACAGGTCGTCCAATGCCAGTAACTGGTCTTGGTAGTGTTGCAGCCGCCGCAAATCAGTGGCGCAATACGCCAGCTTCATGCCGTAGCCTTGCAGGTATCGGCTCCAGCTGACCGGATCTTGGGTATTGATTTGTTCACGGATGGCTGCCGGTGATTCTTTCGATAACAGGCTTAGCCCTGTTGAAACGCAACTCCCGCCCACTTGCTGGCGGTGGTCGATGCTCAGGTCGGTGAAGAACTTTCCGTTCGACTCGCGCGGCCAAATGGATGAGGAATGATCGAAAGCAATGGTCATGATTCAGTCTGGAGAGGGCGGGGCCAAGCGTCAAAATCAGCCACTTGGCTCCGTGATTGCCCTTGTTTGAAAGCATGAACTATGGCTTGCTCCTGCGACAGAATGCGTCGCTCACAGTAGGCAAGAGGCTTCTTGCGGTATCGATAAAGAATCACAGGCTCACAAAAAAAGCCCCAATCAAGGGGCTTTTTTTGTGAGCCGCCGTTATTTCACGGCGGCTTCGCTGCTGGGGGCGACAGGTTTCTTTTGATTGAACTTGACTGCCGCTTCTGCCAACTTGCGTTTGCGCTCCAGGTTGAGCCTTTCGAGCTCCGCGTGGTTGCTTTTCTTCATGTTGGGATCTTTACCGAATACGCCTGCCATAGTGATGACTCCTTTGGTTCAGTCTAACTGATAACGCGCAGCGCCAGCTGCTGCGCACGCAGGGCTCAGGCGTGCCAGCGGGCCCAGTAGTCCAGCGCAATGCGGTAGGTGTTGACCTGTACCCGCACGGTGCTGTCGATCTCGCGTCCGTAGCCCCCGGCCATGACCATCACCAGCGGCAGCCGCTGCTGCCAGGCCCAGTCAAAGACGCGCCGGTCACGGGCCTGCATGCCCGCGTCGCTCAGCGCGAGTCGCCCCAGGCGGTCGCCTTCGTGCGGATCGGCCCCGGCGAGGTAAAAGAGCAGGTCGGGCGCAAAGCAGCGCGTCAGCTGGTCCAGGCCCTGTTCCAGGGCGTGCAGGTAGGCGGCGTCCTCGCAGCCATCGGGCAACTCGATATCGCAATCGCTTTGCTGCTTGCGTACCGGAAAGTTTTTGGCGCCATGCAATGAGAGGGTGAAGACCGAGGCGTCGTCGGAAAAAATGTGCGCGCTGCCATCGCCCTGGTGGACGTCGAGGTCGATGAGGGCGACTTGCAAGCCCCGGTCATGCGGTGCACGGTCGTCGGCCGCCCACTCGGCCTGCATGACGCGGGCGGCGACGGCCACATCGTTGAAGACACAGAAACCGCTGCCCTTGTCGGGGTAGGCATGATGGGTGCCCCCGGCCAGATTGGCGGACACGCCGCCACCGCCCAGCGCCGCCCGCGCCGCCTGCACGGTGCCGCCAACCGAGCGGCGCGCCCGTTCCGCCATATCCGCACTCCACGGAAAGCCGATTTCACGCTGCTGCGCCGCACTGAGCCCGCCCTGGATCACGGCGTCGATGTAGCGCGGCGTGTGAACCAGAGCGAGTTCTTCGGCGCGGGCGGGCAGGGCCTCTTGCAGGGCAATGGCGGGCATGTCCTGGGCCAGACGCGCACGCAGCATGGCGTACTTGGCCATGGGGAAGCGATGTCCCTCGGGCAAGGGCAGCACAAAATGGTCGGCGTAAAAGGCTTGCATCATGGACGCGCGCAACGGCGAAGAGCTCAGTTCAACCGTGATCCCTGGGTTTTGAGTTCTTCCATGAGGGGGTCAGGCTGGCCACCTTCGGCGAGATGGCTCTTGTACCAAACCGTGAGAATCGAGGTCACGACCGGGCCCGGGTTTTGACAGACTTTGTCGAAATCCAGGCCGTTGATGGTGCAGATCAGTTTCACGAGGTCCATGTCCAGATCAATGGCGTCGGCCTCGCAGCGTCGAATTTTGAGATCAGCGAAAGCGTACCCTTCAGGCAGTTTGAGGGTCAGTAGCGAATCAGTTTGCATGGTGAATTTAAAAGAAAGTTGAGCCAGTAAGCGCAGATTGTCGCAACTTTGAAAGCGCCCAGCCGGGTGCTGCTTAAGGGGTCATCGCCCGCGCCACTTCCTGTCCCAGTTCAATCACGGCCATGGCGTAGTAGCTGCTCCAGTTGTAGCGGGTGATGGCGTAGAAGTTGCTGGTGCCCGCCACGTAGCTGGGCGGCGCGTCGCCGTTTTGCAGTTCGATCAGTGCCAGCGGGCCCGGGTGTTGCAGGGCGGCGCCTTCCAGCACGGCGCCTTTGCTGATGAAGCGGGCGACGCTGAAGCTGGGCAGGATGTCGGGCGCCAGCAGGGCGTCCAGGTCGAGCTTGCTGGCCTCAAAGCGCACCGGGTAGTGGGTGGGCAGGCCGGGCTGCCAGTTGAAGGCTTTGAAGTAGTGGGCGACCGAGCCGATGACGTCGGCCGGGCTGTTGAACAGGTCAATTTTGCCGTCGCCGTCAAAGTCCACCGCGTATTTAACCCAGCTCGACGGCATGAACTGGGACATGCCCATGGCGCCGGCAAAGCTGCCGCGCAGGGCCAGTGGATCGACGTTGGTGCGGTTGCTCAGGCTTAAAAACTGTTCCAGCTCGGCTTTGAAAAAGGCGCGGCGCTCTGTGGCGCGCGGGTGGCCAGCGGGAAAGTCAAAGGCCAGCGTGGCGAGCGCATCCAGCACCCGGAAGGTGCCCATTTGCTGGCCGTAAATGGTTTCCACGCCGACGATGCCGACGATGATTTCGGCCGGGACGCCGGTCTCGAACTCGGCCCGCGCCAGCGTGGCGCGGTTGTCCTGCCAGAACTTGACGCCCGCCTTGATGCGAACCGGGTCGATGTAGCGGCTGCGGTACAGGCGCCAGTTTTTGGGGGTGCCCGCTGGCGGCGGCTGGATGAATTTGGCCACCTGCGGTAAATAGTGTGACTGGCCGATGGCCTGGCGCACCCATTCGCGGTTCAGGTCGCGCCGGGCGGCGATGTCGTCGGCGGCCTGCATGGCATCTTCGCGCAGGGCGTAGGCCGGGCCAGGCCGGGGCGGCTGTTTGGCCGCTTTGTGGTGGCGGGTGTGTTGGGAGCTTGCTGGTTTTTTCTTTGGGTGTTTTGAGGCGGTGGCCCCCGTGGATATTGCGCAGGCAGCTATGAAAATGGTAGCAGTCGAGAGGAGTTTAGGGGTCACGGGGCAGGGTCAGTTGAGTAAGTTCGCGTTGCAGTGTAGCGAGGCGCTGGCGTGGTGTACCGGGCGGGGCGTAGCGCTGGGCTTCCAGGCGCAGCAGCCAGGCGTGCAGGGCCTGGGTGGCGGGGTGGCGCAGGTCGCGCTGGGCCGCCAGTTGCTCGGCCAGGCGGCGCGGCGGGCTGTTGGGCGCCAGCGCGATACCGGCCAGTTGCAGGCGTTTGCGGGCCGCCTCCAGCAGGCGCAGCCAGGGATCCTGGCGCTGGCGCTCCCACAGCGTCCAGGCGGCGCCGCTCAGGCTGGCCAGCACCAGCAGGCCGATCAGCAGATAAATCAGGTCTTCCCAGCTGGGGGCCTCAAAGCCGATGTTTTCCAGCAGCTTGAGCTGTTTGCCCTGGCTGTAGTTCAGCACCGACTGGTTCCAGCGGTTGTTGGCGGCGTCCCACAGGGCGCGCAGGTTGAGGGCGAATTCAGGGCTGACGGTGCCGAACAGGGCGCTGGCCAGGGCGCCGCGTGGTGCCTGCAGGCGTTGCAGGCTGCCGGTGCGCCCGGGGGCCACGGCACTGGTCGGATCCACGCGCACCCAGCCCTGGTCAGGCAGCCAGACTTCGGCCCAGGCGTGGGCGTCGCGCTGGCGCACGGTGAAGAAGCCGTCCACCGCATTGCGCTCGCCGCCCTGGTAGCCGGTGACGATGCGCGCGGGCACGCCCAGCGCGCGCATCAGGATGACGAAGCTCGATGCAATGTGTTCGCAAAAGCCTTCCTTGCGGTCAAACCAGAATTCGTCGGCGCTGTGGGGGCCGAAGACGCCGGGCTCCAGCGTGTAGCGGTAGCCGCCGCTGCGCAGGCGCTGCAGCACGGCATCGACCAGTTGCGCGCCGCTGGCCTGGGCGTAGCGCGGGTCGCGCCGCAGCTCGGCGGCGAGTTGTGCGGTGCGCGGGTTGAAGCCCGCAGGCAGGGCCAGCTGGTCTTGCAGGCTGGCCTGGGGGCGCAGCGGGCCGTGGCGGAAGTCGGGGTAGCTTTGGGCGCGGTAGCGCAGCAGCTCGGTCACCGGGCGATTCGTCAGCCACTGCAGCTCGGGGGTCATGTGGGCGTCCAGGCCGTTCAGGCGGGGGGCGTTCGGGCTGGCGTCGAGCAGCAGCAGCCAGGCTTGCTGGTGGGGTTCGAGCGTGACCTGGTAGTTGACGGGCGCGCCGCTGACCTGCAGCGCGGCGGGCAGTTGCTGCCGGGGTGAAAAGTCCGAACGCAGCGGCTGCCAGCTGCGCCCGTCAAAGGTGGACAGCACCGGGCCGCGAAAGTAGAGAGCGGATTGGGGCGGCGGTGCACCGTCAAACTGGATGCGCAGGGCAATGCTGTCGTCCAGCGCCAGGCTGGCGATGGTGCCGACCTGCATGTTCGCCGACAAACCGCTGCGCCCGCTCTGGGCGTCGTTCGGCAGGCCCCACAGCGGCGCCAGCCGGGGGAACAGCAGAAACAGCGCCAGCATGATGGGCGCGCCCAGCAGCGCCATGCCGCCCGCAGTTTGGGCGGCCTGCCACAAAGGGGGCCTGCCGACCGGCAGGTGGGCATTGACCAGCAGGGTGAGCAAACCCAGCAAGGCCAGCAGCATGGCGGCGGCGGTGAGCAGCGATTGCGAGTGGAAAAACGTGGTCAGCAGGGTGAAAAAGCTGAGGAAAAACACCACAAAGGCATCGCGCCGGGCGCGCAGTTCCAGTGTTTTCAAGGTCAGCAGGACGACGATCAGGGTCACGCCCGCGTCGCGCCCGAGCAGGGTTTTGTACGTGAACAGGGTGGCGCTCACGGTCAGCACCAGTACGCTCAGCAACCACCAGCGCGCGGGCAGCGGCTGCCCGGTGACGGCCAGCCAGGCGCGCCATAGCAGCACGCCCGCCGCCAGGGCGCTGCACCACAGCGGCAGGTGGCTCACCTGCGGCAGCAGCACCCAGGCGATGACGAGCAGCATGAACAGGGTGTCGCGGCTGTCGCGCGGTTGGTGGCCCAGCTGATGGCGCAGGCGGCTCAGCATGGCGTGCCTGTTTCATGCAGCGCCAGCGCGCTGAGGCAGCGCTTTTGGTGCGCGTCGCCGTTGCCCGGGGTAATCTCCAGCGCGCCCAGACGCAGGCCGTAGTGCAGGCCGCGTTGTTCGGCCAGTAGCACCCAGGCGCACAGGCGCGACAGTTGCAGCTCCAGCTGGGGGCTGCCGGTGTGGCGCAGGTCGAGCCAGAGCTCGGTGCGCTGCAGCTGCTGGGCGTCGCGGCTGACCAGGGTGTCGGTTTGGGCGACTTTCTTCCAGGCAATCTGTTTCAGCGGGTCGCCCCGGCGGTAGGCGCGCACGCCGTCAAACTCGCCGCTGTGGTGGGTGTGCCGCGTGGCGGCACCTGCGGCACGGGACTCGCCGGTGGGCAGGGGCGGCGGCGCGGTTTCGGGTGCCGGGTACACCAGCATCCGGGCGGCGGGTCGCCACACGGTCCAGACCCGGAAGGTGCCCAGCGGAAAGCGGGTTTCGGCGGTCAGCGTCGGCAGCCGGTGCAGACCGCGCTGTGCGGGCTGGAAGGCCAGTTGCACCGTGGCGCTGCCCTGCGCTGGAACATCCGTCCAGACCCACTGCCCGGAACCCAGCACGGCCAGCCCGATGCCGTAGCGGCTGCGGCGCCTTTTATTTTGTAGCCTTATACCAAATAGGGCGCTAGCCCCCGCGTATCCTGCGTGAGGCGCTATTAAATTCATAGTAAGTCCGCGCAGGGTGCCGTGGCAGACGTGCATGCCGACCACGGCGCAACCGGCCAGCAAAAAGGTCAGCAGGTAGCCCAGGTTGAGCTGGTAGTTGATGGACGCCACCAGCAGCACCAGCAGCGTGACGCCGAGCATAAAGCCGGGGCCGGTGGGCAGGATGTAGACGTTGCGCTGCGTCAGCGTGGTGACGTCGCTGAGCGGGAGCCGGGCTTCAAACCAGCGCCGAAAGCGCGTTCTGAGTGAGGAAAGCGGGTGGCGCCAGCCGGTGCGAGGGGTGCTCACGGCAGCGGCACGGCGTCCAGCAGGGCGCGCACCTGTTCGCTGGCGCCGCGCCCGGCCTGACTCACCGGCGTCAGGCGGTGCGCCACGGTTTGCGGCAGAATGGCCTGTACGTCATCGGGCGCCACGTAGTCGCGGCCACACAGCAGGGCGCGTGCTTTGGCGGCGCGCAGCACGGCAATACCGGCCCGCGGGCTCAGGCCTTGCACAAACCACTGGCCGTTGCGGCTGGCGGCGATCAGGTCTTGCACGTAGTCGAGCAGGGGCGGTGTGGCATGGACGGTGAGTACCTGCTGCTGCAGGGCGTGCAGTTCAGCCGGGGTCAGCAGGCTGGGCAGTGACTCGACCAGATCACGGCGGTCGAGCCCGTTGAGCAGCTCGCGCTCGGCGCTGCGGTCGGGGTAGCCGAGCGAGATGCGCATCAAAAACCGGTCCAGCTGCGACTCGGGCAGGGCGTAGGTGCCGATCTGGTCGAACGGATTTTGCGTGGCGATGACAAAAAAGGGCGAGGGCAGGGGCCGGGTGAGGCCATCGATGGTGACCTGTTTCTCTTCCATCGCTTCGAGCAGGGCGCTTTGGGTTTTGGGGCTGGCGCGGTTGATCTCGTCGGCCAGCAGCACCTGGGCAAACAGCGGGCCGGGGTGGAACACAAACGCCTCTTTGTTGCGCTCGTAGATCGACACGCCGGACAGGTCGCTGGGCATCAGGTCGGCGGTGAACTGCACGCGCGAAAATTGCAGGCCAAAGGTGCGGGCCAGCGCGTGGGCCAGCGTGGTCTTGCCAACGCCGGGCACGTCTTCAATTAACAGGTGGCCGCAAGCCAGGAGACAGGTTACACAGTCATGATTTTGGGCAGATTTGCCAAGAATCACCGTGTTAAGCTGATTTACAAGGGATTCGAGTTTTTTCTGAGTGTCCATGACACGACCTTACCAAAAAAATTATTAACGAGGAGACTTCGAGCTATGACTATGACTGGCTATTTTTCACACCGCGATTGCTGGAAGCATGAAATGGGCCCGGGCCACCCCGAGTGCCCCGAGCGGCTCGACGCCATTGAAGACCGTCTGTTGAGTTCCGGCCTGGACGTGGCGCTGGATCGGCGTGAGGCCCCCATTGCGTCCCTGACCGATATTGAACTGGCGCATGGCCGCATGCATGTGGCGGCCCTGCGCGGCCTGAGCGATGGTCTGCGCGAAGAAATTCTGGCTGGCGGCCCGACCCATGCCCAGGTCGATCCCGATACCTCCATCAATATCCACACCTGGGACGCCGCCCTGCGCTCAGCGGGGGCGGTGATTGCCGCCACCGATGCGGTGATTGCAGGCGAGATGCCGAACGCTTTTTGCGCGATCCGCCCGCCGGGTCACCATGCCAGCCGCGACAAGGCCAGCGGTTTCTGCTTTCTCAACAACGTGGCCATTGCCGCCAAGTACGCGCTGGACCGGCACGGCCTGAAACGGGTGGCGATTGTGGACTTTGATGTCCACCATGGCAATGGCACGGAAGACATCGTGGCCGGCGATAACCGCATCCTGATGGTGAGTTTTTACCAGCACCCGTTTTACCCGCTGGATTACGTCCACTCCAATGCGGGCAATCTGGTCAATGTGCCGGTGCCGGCCTACACCAAGGGCATGGCGGTGCGCGAGATGATCGAGAGCACCTGGATTCCGCGCCTGGAGCAGTTCAAGCCCGAGATGATTTTCATCAGCGCCGGGTTTGACGCGCATCGCGAAGACGACATGGGGCAAATGGGGCTGGTCGAGCAGGACTACGCCTGGATCACCAGCCGCCTGGTCGATGTGGCCCGGCGCCACGCCAAGGGGCGCATTGTGTCGTGCCTGGAGGGGGGCTATGCCTTGAGCGCGCTGGGGCGCAGTGTGGAGGCGCATATCCGGGTTCTGGCGGATGTTTGATTCCCGGATCACTGATTTTGACGGCTGGTTGAGCGCACTGGCCCACCCCGCCGCCCTGACCGAGCTGGCGGTGCTGGCGGCGTGTGGCATCGGCGCCTGGCTGCTCGTGTCGCTGGTTTGCCGCGCCGTGGGCACGCGCGACAAGAGTTCCATCATGTTTGGCCGCAGCATTGTGGACGGTGTGCTGTTCCCCCTGTTGCTGCTGTGTCTGGCTTATCTGGCGCAGGCTTTGCTGGTGCGCTGGGTGGCGCTGGCGGTGTTCAAAATAGCGATTCCCGTTCTGATCTCGCTGCTGGTGATTCGCTTTGGCGTCAAGGTGCTGCAGGCCGCCTTCAGCGATACGCCGCTGGTGCGCTTGCTGGAGCGCAGCATTTCCTGGATGGCGTGGCTGGCAATGGTGTTGTGGGTCAGCGGGCTGCTGCCTGTGATTCTGGAGGAGCTGGACCAGATCAGCTGGAAGGTGGGGGGCAGCAATTTGTCGGTGCGCACCATGCTGGAGGGCGCCCTGACGGCCGTCGCGGTGCTGATCGTCACGCTATGGATTTCTGCCGCCATTGAAGCGCGTTTGCTGCGCCATGCCACCGGGGGCGAACTGTCCCTGCGCAAGGCGGTGAGCAATGCCACGCGCGCCCTGCTGGTGTTTTTGGGCTTGCTGGTGGCGCTGTCGGCGGTAGGCATCAATTTGTCGGCCCTGTCGGTGCTGGGGGGCGCGGTCGGGGTCGGGATCGGTTTTGGCCTGCAGAAACTGGCGGCCAACTATGTCAGCGGTTTTGTCATTCTGGCCGAGCGCAGCATGCGCATTGGCGACAACGTGCGGGTGGATGGCTTTGACGGGCTGATCACGCAAATCAACGCGCGCTACACCGTGATCCGCTCGCTGGCCGGGCGTGAGTCCATCGTGCCCAACGAGATGCTGCTCACCAGTCGGGTGGAGAATTTGTCGCTGGCCGACAGCCGGATCTGGCAGGCCACCGTGGTCTCGGTGAGCTATGACAGTGATGTGGAACTGGTGATGAATCTGCTGAAACAGGCCGCCTTGAACCAGGAGCGCGTGATGCGTGACCCTGGGCCCTCTGTGGCCTTGACCGCCTTTGGTGCCGATGGGCTGGAGTTCAAAGTCGGCTACTGGATTGCCGACCCTGAGAACGGCAGTGACAACCTCAAGTCGCTCATCAATCTGGACATCCTGCGCTCTCTGCGGGAGCACAAAATCGAGATCCCCTACCCGCAGCGGGTGGTGCATACGCGCGTCGGTTGAAGTACTATCATCAGGTACACGTATAATTTTAAATAGTACGATCGTGCTATTTTATGTTTTGTTGGCTGATTCTCATGGGCGTAAGCAATCAGGCAGATGACAGAGCATAGAATCTTGGAGTTGACGTACACGTCAACTAAAATTGACGTGTACGTCAAGTAAACCGCTGAATTCATAACTATCTGGAGTCGAAGCAATGAAAGTCCTGGTCGCAGTCAAGCGCGTGGTGGACTACAACGTGAAAGTCCGCGTCAAGTCGGACAACACGGGTGTAGATATCGCCAACGTCAAAATGAGCATGAACCCCTTTGACGAGATCGCCGTTGAAGAAGCCGTGCGTTTGAAGGAAAAGGGCGTGGTCACCGAGATCATCGCGGTCTCCTGCGGCGTCACGCAATGCCAGGAAACCTTGCGTACCGCCATGGCGATTGGTGCCGATCGCGCCATTCTGGTGGAAACCGCTGAAGAGTTGCAGCCGCTGGCAGTGGCCAAACTGCTCAAGGCCCTGATCGACAAAGAGCAGCCCGGTCTGGTGCTGCTGGGCAAGCAGGCGATTGATGATGACTGCAACCAGACCGGCCAGATGCTCGCTGCATTGACCGATTTGCCGCAAGCCACCTTCGCCAGCAAGATTGAAGTCGCTGACGGCAAAGCCGCTGTGACGCGTGAGGTCGATGGCGGCCTGGAAACGCTGTCGATCACCCTGCCTGCTGTGGTGACCGTCGATTTGCGCCTGAATGAGCCGCGTTATGTGACGCTGCCCAACATCATGAAGGCCAAGAAGAAGCCACTCGAGACCTTCAAACCCGAAGACCTCGGTGTTGACGTGTCGCCCCGCATCAAGA
>OFRD01000969.1_pt1 | contig 10412 bp, 11 predicted proteins | sample 1543041 | NCBI WGS metagenome assembly OFRD01 (sample SAMN07774234, study PRJEB24372) | wastewater metagenome | isolation source: Exp Tend CN 100WW | collected 2016-02
CGCAGGCCGGGATGCAGCGTTTTGGAAAACGTCCCGACATACAGCACTCGCTCGGCCTGCGGCAGACTGCACAGGGCGGGCAGCCGGTGCGGGCCGTACTGGAACTCGCCGTCGTAGTCGTCCTCCACGATCCAGCCGCGCCGGGCGTTGGCCCACTCCAGCAGGGCCAGGCGGCGCTTGGGGCTCATGCGCACCCCGGTGGGAAACTGGGAGGTCGGCGTGACCACGGCCAGCCGGGCGGCAGGCCAACGTGTGGCGGCCTGATCAATGCAGAGCCCCTCGGCATCGACCGGCACCGGGCGCACGGTGGCGCCATGACCGACCAGACTGGCGCGAATGCCGGGGTAGCCGGGATCCTCCACCAGCGCCTCATCCCCCACATCCAGCAACAGGCGGCCAATCAGGTCAATGGCCTGCTGCGAGCCGGAGCACACCAGCACCTGCCCGGCCTCACAGCGAATGCCGCGCGAGACCCACACCCACTGGGCAATGGCATCGCGCAAGGCCGGGGCACCAGCCGGATCCAGGTACTGCGCCCGGGCCCGACGTTCGGCGGCCGAGGACTGGCGCGCCAAGCGATCCCACAGCGCAAAGGGAAAGCTGGCCACCTCGGGCGCACCGATGCGAAAGGGCAAGGGGGCCTGCATCGGTGGATTCCAACGCAGCGCCGTATCCGCCAGCAACTGGCCCCGCTGCGACAGCCCGGCGACGATGGCGGGGCGCAAAGCCTGGCGCTCAGGCAGCGAACCCCGTGCCGGGGCTGCTTCCAGCGCGCCCAGCGCGGGCGCCACATAACTGCCATCACCGACACGCGCCAGCACATAACCTTCCGCCTGCAGCCGCTCCAGTGCCCACAGCACGGTGTTGCGTGAGACGCCGAGGGTTTTGGCCTGCTCGCGCGAGGCCGGCAGACGCGTCCCGGGCTTGAAGACGCCCTGCTCGATCGCCCGCCGCAGCTGCAGGTACACCTGCTGGCGCAAGCTATCCACCCGGTGTCTGGGCACATTGGTACTTTGAATCACCTTGAATTGGCTCCTCGATCAAGCAAAAGTCTTTATAGACTGGAGAGCCATTCTACGAATCCATTACCCCCCATGAAAACGCACAACCCGAACCTAAGCTACCTGCCCGCCCATTTTGAAGAGACCGATGCCGCGACCCAACAGGCACTGATCCGCGCCCATCCGCTGGCCACCTGGGTGGTGCAGCATGAAGGCGAACTGCTGGTCAACCAGATTCCTTTTCTGCTGGACGCCGAACGTGGTGAGCACGGCACGCTGGTCGCCCATGTGGCACGCGCCAACCCGGTGTGGCAGTGTTTGACAGCGTCATCGGTGCTGGTGTTTCAGGGGCCGCAAGCCTATATCTCGCCCAACTGGTACCCCAGCAAACAGGCCCATGGCAAGGCCGTGCCGACCTGGAACTACGCCACGGTGCAGGCCCATGGTGTGCCGCAGGCGTTTGACGACCCGGCCCGGCTGCTGGCCCTGGTCACACGCCTGACGCAAGTTCATGAAGCGACGCAGGCCCGGCCCTGGCAGGTCAGCGACGCCCCCGCTGACTATGTGGAGAAAATGCTCAAGGCCATCATCGGCATCGAAATTCCGGTGCAGCGCTGGGTGGGCAAATGGAAAACCAGCCAGAACCGCCCGCTGGCAGATCGCCTCGGGGTGGCGGCTGGCTTGAGCGCGCAAGGCAGCCCGCACGCGACCGCCATGGCGGCGCTGGTGCAGCGAGAAGTAGCGCAGCCGTAACCACAACCGCCCGTCGACGGGCGCGCGCGATGGGACGGCGTTAGCCGAGCTTGAAGGTGCCGACCACCGCCGTCAGACGCTGCGCCTGCTCGCTCATGCTTTCGGCGGCGGCGGCAGATTGTTCGACCAGGGCGGCATTTTGCTGCGTCATTTGATCGAGCTGCACCACCGAGGTGTTGATTTCATCGATGCCCTGGCTCTGCTCGGCCGCAGCGCTGGTGATTTCGCCAATGACGTCGGAGACACGCTGCACCGAATTCACAATATCGGTCATGGTCTGACCGGCATCGGTGACCAGGCGCGAGCCGGTCTCGATCCGCTCCACACTGGCGCCAATGAGGGTCTTGATTTCCTTGGCTGCTTCGGCCGAGCGCCCGGCCAGGCTGCGCACCTCGCTGGCGACCACGGCAAAACCACGGCCTTGCTCCCCGGCGCGGGCCGCTTCCACCGCCGCATTGAGCGCCAGAATATTGGTCTGAAAGGCAATACCGTCAATCACCCCAATGATGTCACTGATCTTCTTGGAGCTGACATTGATGTCGTTCATGGTGCTGACCACCTGGGCCACCACCACGCCGCCCCGGGCCGCCACGTCACCGGCCGACGACGCCAGCTGGTTGGCCTGGCGCGAGGCCTCGGCCGTTTGCCGCACCGTGCTCGTCAAGTTCTCCATGCTGGAGGCCGTCCGCTGCAAGTTGCTGGCAGTTTGTTCGGTGCGCACGCTCAAATCCTGGTTACCGGAGGCGATTTCAGCGCTGGCGGTGGAAATGCTGTCGGTGGACTGGCGCACCTGCCCCACCAGATTGCCCAGGGAGTGCTGCATGCCAGACAGCGAGCGCAGCAGCCGCGCGGTTTCGTCGTCACCTGTGGTGTCAATGTCGTGCTCCGTCAAATCGCCCTGGGCGATCGCTTTGGCGATTTTTTCGGCATCCTCAATCGGCTGACAAATGGAACGCATGTTCAACACCGTCAGCGGGATGATGATCGCCAGCATGACGCCGGTCACCCCCGCAATCAGCCAGACCACCTGGCTGACCGTTGCCTGCAACTGCATTTTGTTGGTCTCGGTGGCGGTTTGCAGCTCTTCTGCCAGCTGCAACAAGGTGTCCTTCGCTTTTTCGTAAATCGGATCAAGCTTGCCGATGTTCGCTGCCGCGACCTGGGCGGAAGGGTATTTCATCCCCTCCAGCATCTTGGCCATGGGATCAAACTCGGAACGGAATTGCTGCAATTCAACTTGCACTTGCGCCAGTCGTGTGCGTTGCTCGTCGAGCGGCAGCAGGGGCGTCAGGGCCTTGATGGAGCTATCGATACGCGCATACGCCACATTCCAGGCCTCTTTGTAGCGGCCCGCCTCCACGCTGTTTTCATACTGAATGACCATGTCTTTTTCATTCAGCCGCAGGTTGCTCATGGCCTGCTGCAAACGCGCGATTTCGGCGATGGAGGCGACGTCGCCGGTGATCAGCGCCGTGGTGATCGAATTGGCGTACAGCTGCGCCGCCACGCCAATGGCACCGATCAGGCCCAAGGCCAGCGCCACCACCGCGATGGCGCCCAGCATGCGAAAACGGATGGTGAAGCGGCGCATCAAGGTGTTCAATTGCATAGGGATTCCCGAGGGTTGATCGGGCGCAAAATGCGGTCGATGCCGGACTTTACGCCGAATCGGACGCTGTTTAAACGCAGTCCTCTAATGGAAAACCCCTGTTTGTCAGCAATATCAGCAGGATTACGTGTTAATAAGAAAATGAAATACCAGCTCACTCCGGTTCTGTTTTCCGGCTTCAGCCACAATGCAGCCCCATGAGATTTCTACACACCATGCTGCGCGTTGGCAACCTTCAACGCTCGATTGACTTCTACACCCAGGTGCTGGGCATGAAACTGCTGCGCACCTCGGAAAACCCGGACTTCAAATACACGCTGGCCTTCGTCGGCTATGGCAACAACCCGGAGCACGCCGAGATTGAGCTGACCTACAACTGGGGCGTCGAGTCGTACGAACAGGGCACGGCCTTCGGCCACCTCGCGCTGGGTGTGCCCGATGTCTACGCCGCCTGCGAAAAAATCAAGGCCGCTGGCGGCAACGTGACCCGCGAGGCCGGCCCGGTCAAAGGCGGCACGACCGTGATTGCCTTTGTGACCGACCCCGACGGCTACAAGATTGAGCTGATCCAGCGCGCCGAGTACGCTGCCGGTGCGGGCTTGCGCTGACCAACCGCCGCCGTCAACCGCTATCAATTCAATAGCTGCCCGCGCACAGAAGACGAGGGCCACGGCCCGATTTGTCAAAAATCAACATTTCCTGATCCGTTTGATGCGCCCGATTGCACGCGGCGCCGGATTGACCTACATTCGGCATTCAACCTTTCAACTATCGGGAGCTTCCATGATTCGATTACTGACCCCTGTTGCGGCGGCACTGTTCATGAGCGCCTGCGCCACCGCGCCGTCCGACCCGTCCGGCCCGTTGGCCTCGGCCCAGTTGACGGCCACCAAGGGCAACTCCGTGACGGGCGAAGTGCGATTTACAAAACAAGGCGACAAAGTCCTGGTCGCAGGCGAAGTGCGCGGACTCAAACCGAATGGCGAGCACGGCTTTCATGTCCATGACAAAGGCGATTGCAGCAGCGGCGATGGCATGAGCACCGGAGGCCACTTCAACCCCGACGGCAAGACACACGGCGCACACGATCACGGCATGCACCATGTCGGCGACCTGCCCAGCCTGAAGGCCGATGCCAGCGGCACCGCCCGCTTCAGCTTCGAGTCCAGCACACTGGCGCTGGGCAGCGGCACGGCAGACATCCTGGGGCGCGGCCTGATCGTGCACCGCGATGCCGACGATTTCCAGACCCAGCCCGCCGGCAACTCGGGCCCCCGCATTGCCTGCGGCGTGATTGAAAAAATCAAAACATGACCTCGATTGCCGATCTCCGCAAAAGCTACGAACGCGCCGAACTCAACGAAGACGCCTCCCACGCCGACCCGCTGCTTCAGTTTGGCCAATGGCTGAAAGAAGCCATGGCAGCCGAAATCCCCGAACCCAACGCCATGACTGTGGCCACGGTGGGTGGCAACCTGCGCCCCAGCACCCGCGTGGTGCTGATCAAGGGCTATGACGCGCGCGGCATCACCTGGTTTACCAACTATGACAGCCGCAAGGGCCAACAGCTGGCCGGCAACCCGTTTGCCGCGCTGCAGTTTCACTGGATCGAACTCGAACGCGTGGTGCGCATCGAAGGGCTGATCGAAAAAGTCAGCGACGAGGAAAGTGACGACTACTTTCACAGTCGCCCGCTCGACTCGCGCATTGGCGCCTGGGCCTCGCCGCAAAGCCAGGTGATCTCCGGGCGCGGGGTGTTGCTGGCCAATGCGGTCAAATACGGCGCCCAGTTCTTGCTCAAGCCGCCGCGCCCGCCGCACTGGGGTGGCTACCGCCTCAAGCCCGACCAGTGGGAGTTCTGGCAAGGACGCAAGAGCCGCCTGCATGACCGCCTGCGTTACAGCCTGCGCCCGGCCCGCAGCGCCAGGCCCGACGCCGAACCGGCCTGGCTTCGGGAACGCCTGGCGCCCTGAGCGCTATGACAGCAAGGCCTGGCGTGCCGCCTGTTTGACGGCGCTGCTCAGGCGCTGCGCCGAGGCCGGTTCGCGCTCCCAGTGGTGCCAGAACAGGGCCACATCCACCGCGCTGCCGGGCAACACCTCCTGCAGCTTCAGCGGCCCGGGGCGATCAAGCAGGTACAAGTCGGGCACCATGCCCCAGCCCAAGCCATTCTCCAGCGCGCTCTCAAACGCATCCACCGCCGGCACAAAGTGCCGTGGATAGTGCGGCGCGGTCAAATTGAAGTGCTGCGCCAAAAAGGCATCCTGCAAACCATCTTTGCGGTTGAAGATGACCGCAGGCGTGGCCAACAGCCGGTGCGCCGACACGCTGCCACTTTGGGTGTGGCACTTTTGCACCACCGCTGGCGCCGCCACGCAGCGGTAACGCATGATGCCCAGCGGCTCGGCCAGGCAACCGCGCATGGGTTGCGTTTGCGTGCTGACGCAGCCGATCACATCCCCGTTTTTAAGCGCCTCATGGGTGTGATCCTGGTCGTCAATCACCACGTCCAGCAACAAGCGGTGGCGCATCAGCAGCGCCGCCACACCGGGCAAAAACCAGCTGGCCAGTGAATCGGCATTGACCGCCACCCCCAGGCTCTGCCACTGCACTGCTGCGCCCGGCACGCGCCCCGAGGGCAAGCCGCCCAGCAAATCCGCCTCCATCAGGCGCAGCTGCTTGACGTGGGCCAGCAAGGCCTGCCCGGCGGGCGTCGCCCGCACGGTTTTGCCCCGCACCAGCAAACGCTGGCCCAGCGCCGCCTCCAGCCCCTTGATGCGCAGCGAAACTGCTGCCAGCGTCAGGCTCAATGAATGGGCGGCCGGGCCAAAACCGCCCTGTTCCAGCACCGCCGCCAAGGCCTCCAGTTGCCGTGCATCCAGCATGTCGCCCGCCTTTACTTAAAAAAATTTAACTCAATACAAGTTTAATTTAGTTCTATTTAATTAAAAAGCCGCTTCGCGCACACTGCCGCCATGGCTTGACGAGCCTTTACCCCCATTTCAAAAAAAACAGAAAGGATTCCCCATGCTGACACTCTCCCTGGCCCCCGCCTTCAATGCCGGATTACTGCTGAGTCTGTCGCTCATCATGGCCCTGGGGCCGCAAAATGCCCATGTCATCCGCATGGGGCTGCAGGGCCAGCACGTCTGGCTCACGATCGGGGTCTGCATCCTGTCCGATGCCTTGCTGATTGGCCTGGGGGTGCTCGGCCTGGCGCAACTCGGCGGCCTGTCGGAGACGCTGAAAAATAGCCTGGTCGGCGGCGGCATTGTCTTTCTGCTGTATTACGGCCAGCAGGCGTTTCGCCGTTTTCGCACCCCGACGCCCGCCGCCCCGGCTCAGCCCACCCAGAGTGCAGCCAGCCCCATCAGCCATCGTCAAGCCATCGGGCAGGCCTTGGCATTTGCCTGGCTCAACCCCCATGCCTGGCTCGACACCACGGTGCTGATGGGCAGCGCCTCGCTGGCCTGGAGCGCCCCCGCCAACACGGTGTTTGGCCTGGGTGCGGCCACCGGTTCGGTGCTCTGGTTTGTCAGCCTGGGGCTGGCGGTGCTCTGGCTCGGGCCACGGCTCCAGTCCCCCGCCGCCTGGCGTGCGCTGGATGCGCTGGTGGCTTTGATGATGTGGGGCACCGCCGGGGTGCTGGCGCTCGGGCTGTTCGGGCTGTGAACCGCGCATGCCACCTGTTTAACATCAGGGGATGACCAAAGATCAATTCCTGCAAAAACCGCAGGCCGCACTGCCCGCCACCCTGCCCTGGCGCCATTTTTTACTGGCGCTGGCGGTGGTCACCGTCTGGGGCACCAACTTTGTCGTGATCAAAGTGGCGCTGGGGCAGTTGCCGCCGTTCCTGTTTGCCACGCTGCGCTTTGCGCTGGCGCTGGTGCCGGCGCTGTTCTTCCTGCCGCGCCCGGCGGTCAAGTGGCAGAACCTGGCGCTCTACGGCGTGCTGATTGGTGTGGGCCAGTTCGGGCTGCTGTACGTGGCGATGAACGGGCACATCTCACCGGGCATTGCCTCGCTGGTGATCCAGATTCAGGTATTTTTCACCATTGGCCTGTCGATGCGGCTGGCGGGCGACCGGGTGCATGGCTTTCAATGGCTGGCGCTGCTGCTGGCCACGGCAGGCATTGGCATCATCGTGCTGCACACCGACGGCAGCACCACGTTGCTTGGGCTGGCGCTGGTACTGCTGGCAGCGCTGTCGTGGGCCGGTGGCAACCTCACCGCCAAGCACGGCAGCCCGAGCAACATCCTGGCCTATGTGGTGTGGTCGAGCGCGTTTGCCGTGCCGCCGCTGTTTGCCTTGTCCTGGGCGTTTGAAGGCTGGGACGCCATCCAGGCGGGCGTACTGAACGCCGATGCGCTGACCTGGGGCGCGGTAGCCTGGCAGGCCTGGGGCAACACCCTGTTTGGCTACGCGGCGTGGGGCTGGCTGCTGGCGCGCCACCCGGCCGCCACCATCACCCCAATGGCCTTGCTGGTGCCGGTCTTCGGCATGGGCGCCTCCGCCCTCTGGCTGACCGAGTCGCTCCCGGCCTGGAAACTGCTGGCCGCCGCCCTGGTCATGGCGGGCCTGGCCGTTAACCTGTTATGGCCGCGTTTGCGCGCGGCGTTGCGCTGATATGCCGACGTTTGACACCCCGTTTATCCACCACCAGGACGGCAACAAGTCGCTCTATTTCAGCTTCGATGCGATGCAAAGCAGCATGTGTCAGGCCGACCCGAGCGCGCTGGATGTGGACTACACCCGCACGATGATGGGATTCCTGATGTTCCAGCGCCAGCCGCGCCATCTCGCCATGATTGGCCTGGGCGGCGGCTCACTGCTGAAGTTTTGTTACCGCCACCTGCCGCAAACGCAGCTCACCGCGATCGAGATCAACCCGCATGTGATGGCGCTGCGCCATGAGTTTGAGATTCCCGACGATCCGGCGCGCATCACGCTGGTGTGTGGTGATGGCGCCGACTTTGTGCGCGACAGCGAAACCGAACTGGACGTGCTGCTGGTGGACGGGTTTGACAAAAAGGGCCAGGCCCAGAGTCTGTGTACCCAGGCCTTCTACAACGACTGCTTTCAGGCACTGGCGCCGCAGGGCATGATGGTGGCAAACCTCAATCCCGAGCACCCCGACCACGCGCTATTCATGGGGCGCATTGCGCTGGCGTTCAACGGCCAGGTGCTGGAAGTATTGTCGGAGGAGCAAAGCAACAGCATCGTTTTTGCACGCAAAGGGGGCGCCCTGTCGGTGGCGCACGTGCGGAAAAACGGCTGCCTGAAAAACGCGAACCCGGCGCTGCGCGCCCAACTCCAGCGGGAGTTTGCGCGCATCGCCTGGGTCATGACCGAGGTCGATTAAGTCAGAATCACACCGGTTTTGGACTGCAACTCTTCCATCGTCACATCAGGCGCCAGCTCGACCACTTTGAGGCCATGTGGCGTCACGTCCAGCACCGCCAGATCGGTGATGATGCGGTCCACCACGCCCACGCCGGTCAGCGGCAGGGTGCAGCTGGGCAGGATTTTGAGGTCGATGCTGCCGTCTTTCTTCTTGGCTACGTGTTCCATCAGCACGACCACGCTCTTGACGCCGCCCACCAGATCCATCGCGCCGCCCATGCCCTTGACCATCTTGCCCGGGATCATCCAGTTCGCCAGATCGCCCTTTTCGCTGACCTGCATGGCACCCAGAATGCTCAGGTTGATCTTGCCGCCACGAATCATGGCAAAGCTGTCGTGGCTGCCAAAAATGCTGGAGCCGGGGATGGTGGTGACGGTTTGTTTACCGGCGTTGATCAGGTCGGCATCGACCTCATCGTCGGTCGGGAACGGGCCAATACCGAGCATGCCGTTTTCGCTTTGCAGCCAGACTTCGATGTCGGGCTTGACGAAGTTGGCCACCAGCGTGGGCAGGCCAATACCGAGGTTGACGTAAAAACCGTCGCGCAATTCTTCAGCCGCTTTGGCCGCCATTTGGTCGTGTGTCCAAGCCATGATCAGACTCCTTTCAAGGTGATGGTGCGTTTCTCAATGCGCTTTTCGGGCGTGGCATTGAGCACAATGCGGTGCACGTAAATACCGGCCAAATGCACGGAATCGGGGTCGAAGGTGCCGGTTTCGACAATCTCTTCGACTTCGACCACGGTGATCTTGCCGGCCATCGCGACAGCGGGGTTGAAATTGCGTGCCGTGCGGCGGAACAGCAGGTTGCCGCTCTTGTCGGCCTTCCAGGCCTTGACCAGCGACACTTCAGGCACCAGTGCGTGCTCCAGAATGTAGGTGTGGCCGTCAAACTCACGGCTTTCCTTGCCTTCGGCCACCAGCGTGCCCACGCCCGTGCGGACATAGAACGCGGGGATGCCGGCGCCGCCGGCGCGCAGCTTTTCAGCCAGCGTGCCCTGGGGCGTGAATTCCAGCTGCAACTCGCCCGCCAGGTACTGGCGCTCAAACTCTTTGTTCTCGCCGACGTAGCTGGAAATCATTTTTTTGATTTGGCGGGTTTCTAGCAATTTCCCCAAACCAAAGCCATCGACACCGGCATTGTTGGAAATCGCCGTGAGGTTTTGCACGCCACTGGCAACGACAGCATCAATCAATGCTTCAGGAATGCCACACAAACCAAAACCGCCTACGGCTAATAGTTGGTTGTCTTTGATGACGCCTTGAAGCGCAGCAGCTGCGCTAGGATAAATTTTATTCACGGGAACTCCTGAAATTTAAAATCGAAAATAAGGATATGAAAATCTGCTGTGAGACTAAGGATCAACGACCGGGCAAATACTTGGCTGGATCGACTGGTTTGCCGTTACGACGCACCTCAAAGTGCAGCATCACGCGCTCTGCATCAGAGCTACCCATGTCGGCAATGCGTTGACCTTTACGCACGGTTTGGTCTTCTTTAACCAGCAGCGTTTGGTTGTGCGCATAGGCGGTCAAAAAGGTGTTGTTGTGCTTGAGGATGATCAAATTTCCATAGCCCCTCAAACCCGCACCAGCATAGACAACACGCCCATCGGCAGCCGCCATCACAGAGTCCCCAAGTTTT
>OFRD01000971.1_pt1 | contig 10411 bp, 12 predicted proteins | sample 1543041 | NCBI WGS metagenome assembly OFRD01 (sample SAMN07774234, study PRJEB24372) | wastewater metagenome | isolation source: Exp Tend CN 100WW | collected 2016-02
CTACCGGGCGTTGGCCGCCTGTGTCGGCCTGCCCAAGGGCGCCGGCGGGCGCGGCGAGATTCACAAGCTGACCGCGGCGGCCTGCCTTTATGCTGGCGAGGCTTTCAACAAGGCCGTAACGGAGGCCTGTCACATCCACGGCGGCTCGGGCTACATGCAGGATACCGAGATCAACCGGCTGTTCCGGGCAAACAAGCTCCTGGAGATCGGCGCAGGCACCAGCGAGGTACGCAAGATCATCATCGCCGAAGAGTTGCTGCGCGCCTGAGGAGGACATCAGATATGAATGTACAATTGCGCAACTCGTCCAGCCCGCGAACCTACTATCTGACAGAAGAGCAGCAGGCGCTGGCCGATCAGGCCCACAGATTCTTCTTTTCCGAGTTCCATCATCTGAACGCGCAGATGGACGAGACCGACAATCTGCCGCCGTCGGTGTTTCCGAAACTCGGCGAAATGGGCTATCTGGGGCTGAACGTTTCGCCGGAATATGGCGGGGCGGGGCTGGATTTCACCTCGGCTTGCGTCATCACCGAGGAATTATCGCACGCCTCCGCCGCGATCGGGCTTAGCCATGTCGCGCACGACAATCTCTGCGTCAACAATATCTACCGTAACGCAAATGACGTTTTGCGCCGCAAGTATCTGCCGGGCCTTTGTAACGGGACGATGATCGGCGCGCTCGGCCTGACCGAGCCCGGTGCCGGCTCCGACGCGCTTGGCTCGATGCGGACCACAGCAAAAAAGGATGGCGAGCACTACATCCTGAACGGGTCGAAGATCTACATCACCAACGGACCGATCGCCGACGTCGTGCTGGTCTATGCCAAGACGTCCCCCGAAAAGGGCGCCAAAGGCATTTCCGCCTTCATCGTGGAAACTGACGCGCCGGGCTTCAAGGTTGCGCAGAAGCTCAACAAGATGGGCTTCCGCGGCTCGCCAACTGCCGAGTTGGTTTTCGAGGATTGCAGGGTGCCCGCGAAGAACATGGTAGGCAAGCCAGATGGCGGTGTGGCAGTGACAATGTCGGGGCTGGACCTTGAAAGAGCCATTGTCTGCTTCAACGCCACCGGCATCTCGCGCCGAGCCCTGCAGATCTCGATCGACTATGCCAAGACACGGCAACAATTCGGCAAGCCGATTGCGAGCTTTCAAATGGTCCAGGCGATGCTGGCCGAGATGTATACCGAGATCGAGGCCGCCCGTAGCCTAGCGCTACGCACCGCCGCGATGTGCGAGGGGCTGGAGGAAGGCGAAGGCGGCCGCGGCGAGATTCACAAGCTGACGGCTGCAGCGATCTTCAAGACGGCGGCGGCAACCTCCTTCGTCCTTGATCGCGCGGTGCAGATTCACGGCGGATCGGGATACATGCGCAACACCGAGGTCAACCGCCTTTACCGGACGGGGCGCGTGCTTGAGGTGGGGGCGGGCACGCAGGAAGTGCGCAAACTCATTATCTCCGGCGAACTTCTTAAGAACTGAGGCGTGGCATATGGCACAGAAACAAGTGCAGCGCCGCTTCGCCCCCGACCTCATGTCGGGGCAGGTGGCTCTCGTGACCGGCTCGGGCTCCGGCATGGGCCGTGCCACTGCGCTTGAAATGGCCTCCTGTGGAGCCAGGCTGGCTCTTTTCGCCCGTCGTGAGGAGCCGCTTCAGGAAACCGCCGAGATGATCCGCGCCATCGGCGGTGAAGCCTTGGTCGTGCCGGGCGACACCCGCAACGAGGAGAATGTCGAAGCGGCAATGCTGAAGATCAGGGATCACTATGGCCGGCTCGACGTGCTTGTGAACAACGCCGGCGGCCAGTATATCGCAGCCGCCCGCGACATCACCAACAAGGGATTCGAGGCGGTCATCCGCAACAATCTGATTGGCTCGTGGCAAATGACACGCGCCGCGGCCGATCACTTCATGTTCGAGAATGGCGGCTCGATCGTGTTCGTAACCGCGATCTCGACCCGCACGGCATTGACGGGCTTTGCCCATACCGTTGCCGCGCGCGCAGGTGTCACCGGCATGATGAAGACGCTCGCCGCCGAATGGGGCGAATACGGAATCAGGCTCAACTGCGTGGCCCCCGGCACGATCAAGACCGAGGCGCTCGGCCGCTACCCGATACCGCCGCAAAGGTGGCATGAACTGAACCGGTCAGTGCTGAACCGCATCGGCGCGGCCGATGACGTTGCGGCCACGATCATCTTTCTTGCCTCCAAGGTCGGCGGGTTCATCACCGGCGAAGACGTCTATGTGGATGGAGGGGAAACCCTACACATGGGTCACGATGCTCGCGACATGATCCATCCTGACATGTTCGAGAAGCGAGAGCGAGGAGATGGAAAGAATGAGTGAACTTATCGTGGTTCTGAACATTGCCGACCGCATCGCGACAGTGGCGCGCAACGACCCCGACAGGCGGAATCCCATCACCGGCAATGAGATGATCGCGGCGCTGCTCGGCGCATTCGACCAGGAGCAGCGCAATCCCGAGGTCAGCGGCATGATCCTTCACCGGGGCCGACCCGGCCTTTTGTGCCGGCGACATCAAGGAGATGGCCGGCCCCGAAAGCGTGTTCCGCAAAGGTTTGCTGGCTTCGGCGGACAGCTACATCACCGGCGTTCAGCGGATACCGCTCGCGCTCTACAATCTCGATCTTCCCACGATCGCGGCCGTCAATAGCCCGGCCGTGGGCGCGGGCGCAGGAGTGCGCTGCAGTGATCGCCGCCAAGCCGTCCCTTGTGGTGCGCGTCCCCAAGCAGCTAATGCACCAGTGCCGAGCGCATGGACCTGCCGGATTTCCTGGAGCATCGCCGCCGGCTATCAGGCGCTGATGGACCAGACCAAAGAACACCACGAAGCCTTGCCGCATTCTTTGACAAACGAAAGCCGTTGTTTTCTAGCCTCTGACGGATCGACGCTGCAGATGACCCTCCCAGACCCGAAGAAACTCGATCAGATCGCTAGGATGTGGAATCATCGCGGGCGCGGTCTGATCACCGAGATGAACCTGAAGATCGAAAAGGTCGCGACCGATGGCGTTCTGGTGAGGATGCCCTTCAATCCCTCTTTCTGTGCTGATGAGGATGAGAGTCTGCTGCATGGCGGGGTGCTGACCGCCCTTCTCGATAGCGTATTCGGGCTTGCGAATTTGGTAGCGATCGACAGGATCAGCAGCATGGCGACACTCGACCTTCGCGTCGATTATCTGCGGCCGGCCAGATCGCGAGCGGACGTCATGGTGCGCGCCGAATGCTACCGGCAGACCCGCCATATCGCCTTCAATTCAGGTACGGTCTGGTTCGACGAGCCGAACCGGGCCGAAGTGGCCCGTGGCACCGCGAGCTTTGCGCTCATGCGGGGTGAGAGAAGCCTTCTCGATGCGATGACCCGGAGCAGGACCTCGAAATGACGCCGGAAACTATAACCCAGCAACTCAGAAAGATCCCGTTCTTCCGGTTTCTCGATCTCAAGGTTACCGAGTTCGATGATACGCACGCAATCGCGACAATGCCGTTCGCCGACCGGCTGATCGGCAATCCGATCATGGAACACTACCATGGCGGGATCATCGCGAGTCTCATGGAAGCGGTCGCCGCGATCACCGCAAAAAGTGGTCGAGATGGGCAGCCGCCTAAACCGATCAATCTAACGATCGATTATCTGCGCCCGGCGGTCAAGGGTCCCCTGATAGTGAAGGCGACCGTGACGCGGAAGGGCAAGCGCATGGCGAGCGTGCGGACGGTCTCTTGGCAGGATGATGATTCCCGGCCCGTGGCCGAAGGGTTGCACCATTTTCTGGTGGTCTAAGCCCCGCTCCTCGGGCAGCGACTATGTGACCTTCAAGGCTGAGCCGTTGGCCGAAATGCCGTCCAGAAGCATTTTGATGAGCAGCTCCGTGAAGGCTGAAAGCGTGTAGTATCCGCGTTGGCCGCCCTTTCCGGGATCGAACCATTCGATCGTCCAATTCAATGCCCCCAGTAGAAATTGCCGCAGCGGAACCACCTTGAGGTCCGAGCGCAAGGTCCCAGCCCTCTGCGCGTCGCGTAACGTCCGGTCCCAAACTGTAGCGTATTTGTGCCGAATGGGCCGATGGCGCGAGCGCATCTCCTCTGACAGCATTCCATAGATACGGATGTTGGCGGACGTGAACGCGTTGGCACGGAACAGATACGCCATATGCGCCGCGATCGCGATCGCGATCCGGTTTCGATGGTCCTCCTTGTTCGGCCAACTGGCGATCGCATCGCTGACGCCCTTCAAGAGATCACGCAGGCCCATGTCCAGAACTTCGTCGAGGATTTCTGTCTTGGAGCCGAAATGATAGTAAACGCTGCCGGCCTCGAGCCCCGCTTCCAATGCCACACGACGCATGGTTGCTGCGTTGTACCCGCTCTCCCGCAATATCCGGGCGGCGGCCCTCAGAATTGCATACCGGGTCCGCTCAGCCTTGCCACCTTCTCCACGCACATCCGTCAAGATACCGAAGGACTCGACCGTGACATCGGCAACAGTTTCGCTCTTGTCGCACATGCCATCAAGCAACAGCTTTGACATGCGTTCGGACAGCACCCCGACCGGATATCGCGCAGTATCGTACCATTCCGTCGTCCAGTTCATGGCGCCGAGGATGAATTGGCTAACCAGGATAACCGAGATGTCCTTGCGCAGATTGCCGGCGTCTTGAGCCTGCTGCAAGAAAGTTCTCCAAAGTTCCGCATAGCCCTCTCGCAAACGCCGATGGGGCATGCGGCGTTTCTCCGTTAGAATGGGGTAATTCCTGATGTTGGCCGAGGTAAAGTCGCTTCTGGTCAAGAGAAAATTCAGATGGATGTCGACAAGCCGGATGAAGGTTTGCCGAAATGAAGTGCCCTGTGTTCTGGCCTGTTCAATAACTATTTTCATTTCATCGTATAGCTGTCGGACGCCAATATCGAGGACCTCATGCAGGATTTGATCCTTTGACTTGAAGTGGTAGTAGATGCTGCCGGCTTCCAGACTCGCGGCATTGGCGATCCGCCGCATGGTCGTGGCATTGTATCCGTCCTCCTTAAACAGCTTCGCCGCCGCCAGGAGGATCGCTTGACGTGTGTGCCCCGACTTGTCATGAGGTTCGTCGCTAGGGCTCGGCCGGGTCACGTGTCCTTCCATGGATTCCCATCCTTCTACTGGACGCCAGTCTATCCATTGTGATAATTCTAACAAGAGTTAGAAATATTTCGCGTTCCAGACGGTGCCTGCGACACCCGCAAGGAGAAGGATCCAAGGTTGTGCGGACTGAAGGGAAAGAGAGTGATCGACACAGGCGGTGGAAGCGGCATCGGGCGGTCTGTATCCGCTTTGCCGAGGAAGGATCCGAAGTTGCAGTGTTCGACCTCAACGAAGGCGGCGCCCGGCAAACCGTGAGAACGATCAAAGATGCTGGCGGCAAGGCGCATGGATACACTGTCGACATCACCGACCGCAAGGCCCTAGACGCGGCCGTGGCCCATTACGAGGCAGGCGATGCGATCGACGTTCCTGTGAACATCGCCGGCTGGTAGGAGCCGACGTCGTTCCTCGAAACGGACATTGATCTGTATCTGTAGAAGATCATCGACATCAATCTTTGGGCCGCCGCACATGCATCACGCGGTTCTGCCAAGCATGGTGAGGAACGAATCTGCCACGTTGTCAACATCAGCTTGGATGCTGGCCGCGTCGGCTCTTGGGGAGAGGCCGTCTACTCTGCCTGCAAGGGCAGTATCTTCTCGTTCACCAAGACGGTCACACGGGACCTCGCCCGCAGGCGCGTTCAGCTTAATGCCGTCGCCGCTGGTCCACGCACACCCCGCTTTTCGCAGCATTTGCCAAGGGCCAAGCCGGTGAGAAAATGAGAAGACTGCCGAAGGCCTGAAACGGGCGAGCCCGATGAGCCGCTTAGCGCAACCGACGGACTATCCCCGGAATCATCTGCTTTCTGGCCCTTCGCAGCCAACGCAATTTCCGCAAGACCAATCTTGGTCGGGATCTCGGCAATGCGAGGGAAGCTCTGCAACCCCTGGACCCGGTCCCGTCCAGGATTGACCGGATAGATCGCCCCCGCAAAGCCGTATTGCTTGAGGAACCCTGTCGGCCGCCCACCCGGCTTGGCCGGCTGGTCGGAACCGCCGATCACGGCGACGGAGTTCGGCGACAATGCGGCCTGTAGGGGAACTCCCGACATCCCTGCACTCAGTAGGAACGTGGCATGCCGAGGTCGTGCTGGGCCACATAGTTGAGCACCATCTCCTCGGAGACCGGCGCGAACTTGAACAGCCGCGCGTCACGCCACAGGCGCTCGACGTGATATTCCTTTGAGAACCCCATGCCGCCATGGGTCTGCATGGCGCGGTCGGTCGCCAGCGCCGCTGCTTGGCCAGCGAGCCACTTGCCCATGTTAGCCTCGCTGCCATAGGGCTGATCGAGATCGGCGAGGGTCGCCGCCTTATGGTTCATCAGACGCGCGCACTCGGCCTTGATGTGGGCTTCGGCAAGAGGAAACTGGATCGCTTGATAGGAGCCGATCGGTGCGTCGTTGAACACCTTGCGGTCCTTCGCATAGTTCACGGCGAGGCCAATCGCGAGCTCGGCCGTTCCCACGAGGCCCGCGGTCGTGACGATGCGCTCGGTGTTGAGGGTGTCGAGAAGGTGGTGGAAGCCGCGATCCAGTTCGCCGACCAATTCGGCGCCCTCGACCCGGACTTCATCGAAGAAGACCTGGCTCGACGGCAGCGTGTTGGTGCCGGCTTTCTCGATGGCCGAATGGGTAAGCCCCGCGCGATCCACATCGATCATGAACAGGCTGATGCCATCGGTCTTGCGCTTGACCTCCTCCAGCTTGCGCGTTCTGGCCACGACCAGAAGCTTGGTGGCCTGCGGCACGCAGGTGATCCAGATCTTCTGGCCGCTGAGATGCCAGCCGTTGCCGTCGGCGCGGGCAAAGGTCTTGAGCGCCAGCGAATTGGTGCCGGCGTCGGGTTCGGTGAGCGCCATGGCGAACCGCGCCTTGCCGGCAACCAGCTTCGGCAGCAGTTCGCGCTTCATCTCGGGCGTGCCGTATTTCGACAGCGTCACGCCGCCGAAGATGGGATTGCACATGAAGAGCTGGCTGAGCGTCGACCCGGCACCGGCGGCGCAGAGCGCTTCGATCGCCATCGCCAATTCGGTCATGCCGAGGCCGGAGCCGCCATACTCCTCGGCAACCGCGATCCCGCACAGGCCGGCGTCGCAGATATCCTGCCAGATCGCCGCGGGAAACTCCTTCTTGGCGTCGAGCTCCCGCCAATAGTTCAGACCGTATTTCTCGCCGACCTGACGCGCCGTCTTGATCAGCATGACCTGCTCGTCGGTGTAGGTGAAATCCATGATCGACCCTTCTGATTCAAACCCGCAGGAGATTGAGCGGACTCTGGAGAATGCCGGTAATGCAGTCGAGGAAGCGCGCCGCTGCGACACCGTTGAGCACACGGTGATCGCAGGACAGCACAAGTCCGATCTCCCGGCGCAGCACCGGTTGCTCGTTGGCATCGGGCCGGAAGACCTGTTTGATCCCGGCGACACCGAGGATCGCCGACTGGCCCGGATTGATGATCGGCACGAGATGCGAAGCGCCGTACATTCCGACGTTGGAGACGGCAATTGCACCGCCTGCAAGTTCGTCGGCGAGGAGTTGACCGGCTTTGGCCCGCTCCGCGATCGCGTTTGCCGCACCGGCAAGCGCATCGAGCGGCAGGCCGCCGGCGTCGCGAATGACGGGCGCGAACAGTCCGCGCTCCTTGGCCCTGAGCCGCTGCACGCTCTTCTTCGACGGACTTGCGCCCAGATACCAATGACCATCCTTCCGGCAATAGTGCGGGCCGAAGCTATAACCAAGGAAGTCGAAGCGCTCGTGCCGGGCATTCCGGACCACGGTCTTCGTCTCGTTGAGGGCAAGCCCAAGCTTGGTCATCACCATCCGCGTCCACGCCAGTGCCTCATCCGCATATCCGTGGCTGAGGATAACGAAGTCGTCGGCATAGGAGACGACATGAGCTCGATAGGCTTCACCTCGTTCGGTGCGCCGCCAGTGCTTAAGGAAGCGGTTCAGACATGATCCTCCGCGGAGGTCTCAACATCAGTCCGCAACTGATCGATAAGTAACCGGAAGAGCATCCTTCGGTTCACGAAGCGACTGTGGCTACTTGCCCCAAGCCGAGTTTCGACGAATAAGCCTGTGCCTTTGTCGCACAAGGAAAACACCCGCTCCATTTGGAGACGCTAATAAGGCAGTCGCAATGCGCTTGCCCTTGAGCACGAACGCTGTGCGATCGGGAAAGAGTTGAGCGTCACGGCGGTAAACATCTGCAAGTGTGAAATTCTTGAGAATCATCGATTCCTCGATATGACGCTTGCCTACTGCAAATGCTCCATTTCAAAAAAAGCTCCTCGACACCTTGGCTGGGCGGCTTTGGGTCAACTCTCGAACTTCGCCTCGCGCTTTTCGAGAAAGGCAGCGATACCTTCCTGTGCATCTCGATGCATGAACAGGAGTGGGAAGCCATCGATCGCGTGGCGCATTTCATCGCCACCGAGGCCGCGGTTGTAAAACGATTTCGCCATCTGCACCGCAAGCTTTGGTTTCGATGCAATTCGTTCGGCAAATTCCAGGGCGGCTGTGATAAGATCACCATGGGGAACTACACGTAGTACGAGGCCTAATCTGAATGCCTCATCCGCGCTGATTGGATCGCCGAGGATGCTCATCTCTTTGGCTTTGGCGCGGCCAATCATATCGTGCAGACGCACAATCGCAAAACCGGGTAGTAATCCGAGCTTGATCTCTGGCACCGCAAAGCGTGCGCGATCGGATGCGATGATGAAGTCAGAAGCGATCGCGAGTTCAAAGCCACCGCCGAATGCAATACCATTGACGGCGGAGATCACGGGTTTGCGGCAATTTTCTGGTGCAGCTAATACCGCTAAAGCCTCGATCATAAATTTGCGTACGCTGTCCGGATCAAAGTTGAAGCCGCCAATGTCAGCGCCAGCGCAAAATGCCTTGTCCCCGTTGCCGGTGATAATGGCGACGCGGACGTTGTCGTCTTCATCCACTTTCTTTAGGCTATCGAGAACACCCTCGCGGATGCCCGTGCTGAGCGCGTTAAGCTTGCCCGGTTCGTCCAGCGTAAGGATGGCGATCTTCCCTTTGGTTTCATAGTTGACACTGCCTAGTCTCATCGCAGTCTCCTTACACTATTGCATGATCGCTTTAGCGAAACGCGCTGAAATCCGGTCTACGTTTCTCGAGGAACGCATTGGCGCCTTCCTGCTGTTCTTGTGTCGTGAAATAAGCAGGCGCTACCTCGCGGACGAGATCATCCATATCGCGCTCCATGATCGGCGCCATGTGATAGTAGAATGAGCGTTTGAGAATCTTCAGGCAAGTGGGGCTTAAAGCTAGGAGTTCGTCGCAATATTTCCTAACCTCGACGTCGAGTTCGGCCATCGGAACGACGGAATTTGCTAGCCCCCAGTCGAGGGCTTGTTTGGCGGTGTAGCGTCGCGCCAGCATCCAGAGCTCGCGCGCGCGCTTATGACCGAGCACATTGGCGCTGTGCGAGACGATGTAGCCTCCCGCCGGAGAGCCAACACGTGGGCCATTCTGGCCGAATATCGCATGCTCTGCCGCGATGGTGAAATCGCAGAAATAGGCGATGTGATGTCCGCCGCCAATCGCGTAACCGTTAACACGCGCGATCACGGGCTTTGGACATTCGACAATATGGCGGTTGAAGTTGAATTTCAGCCCTTCGAGCCCGCTCTTGCCACCAGCGTCCTTCTCCCAGTTGACGTCACCGCCGACGCAGAACGCGCGCTCGCCGGAGCCGGTGAGGACGATGACGCCAACTTTCTTGTCTGCGGTTGCCTCGAGAATCAACCGCTCCATCTCTACGATGTTATCGCCGGTAAAGGCATTGAGGGTCTTTGGCCGGTTGATTGTGATGGTGGCGACGTAGTCCTTGACGCCGTACATGATCTCTTTTTCGGGCACGATGGAACTCCATTTTGTTTTGACGAATTGATAGCCGAACTCAGCCGATCATGGTGTATCCGCCTGACACCGACAGGACCTGGCCGGTGACGTGACCTGCGGCGGCGGACGACAGGAACACTACGGCGTTGGCAATATCATTCGGGCGACCGAGTTTGCGCAGCGGCAGCGCCTTGGCAACCTTCTCGAATTGCTCCGCCGTGAACATTGAATCTGGTTTTGTCCACATGCTATTGGTACCAACTTCTTCCGCAGCCACTGGAACGGTGACGCCAGGACAAACGACATTGCAGCGGATGCCATAGCGGCCGTTCTCTTTGGCAATGGTCTTCATGAAAGAATTAACGGCGGCCTTGACGCCACC
>OFRD01000975.1_pt1 | contig 10393 bp, 9 predicted proteins | sample 1543041 | NCBI WGS metagenome assembly OFRD01 (sample SAMN07774234, study PRJEB24372) | wastewater metagenome | isolation source: Exp Tend CN 100WW | collected 2016-02
GACCTGGCACACTGTCGCACTCGATCAAACCATGGTGTTGCTGAACAAAAGTTTGCGCCAATGTCAACCCCAGCCCCGAACCGCCATCCCGCCCGGATACGAGCGGATAAAAAATCCGGTCTCTGATCGAGTCTGGTACACCAGGCCCGTTGTCGATGACATGCAATTCCAGTGCCAACCGGTAGCGCTGCTTGGCAAATGTGGTCTGGCGTGCGATCCGGGTGCGAAAAGTCAGGCACGCCTCCCCTGTCATGATCTGCTCTGCCAGCGCCTGGCAGGCGTTGTGGGCAATGTTGAGCACAGTTTGAATGAGCTGCTCGCAATCACCCCGGAATTCGGGGATCGAGGTGTCGTAGTCACGCACCACTTTGAGGCCCTTGGGGAATTCAGCCAGGATCAGCAAACGCACGCGCTCACACACCTCATGAATATTGACATCACCCACCAGGTGTGGATGCCGGTGCGGCGCCAGCAGCCGATCCACCAGCGTTTGCAGGCGGTCGGCCTCATGGATGATGACCTGGGTGTACTCGGTGAGATCGGGCGATGCCATCTCCATCTCCAGCAGCTGGGCCGCGCCCCGGATGCCGCCGAGCGGATTTTTGATCTCGTGCGCCAGGTTGCGGATCAGCTCCTTGTTGGCCTGCGCCTGCTCGGCCAAGCGCTCTTCGCGATCCTGGCGCGCCTGCTGCTCCTGCGGCAGCAGTTCGACAATGACTTCATCGGTTTTTTCGGTCTGCGTCACGATCACATGCACTGGCAGCGGCTCATACGCCAGGCGTTTCAGCCAGGCGTCGTAACGCAACGCGGCGAATTCATTGCTGCCCGCGCCCTGCAAGGCCGTTTTGAGATGGCCGGGCTCGGTGAAACTGTCGGGGAAGTGCGAGCCCACAATCGCGCGGCGCGAAATACCCAGTGCATCTTCCAGGGCGGCATTGGCAAACAAGACGGCGCCGTCATTTTTCACCACCGCCACCAGGGTGGCCAGCAGGTCAAAGGATTGAAAGCGCACGGCGGCCGAAACCACAACGGGCGTGAGAAGGGGGGGGGATGAGGCTGTCATCACGCCGCTTATTTTGCCGCAGCGGCGGCGGGTACCCGGCCGAGTTCGCGCCGGATACCGGCAATATCGCTTTCATTGCGGGCCAGACTGGCCTTGAGCTCTGCCACCCGATCCAGATACTTCTGGTTATTGCGCCCTTCACTGCCCTGCTTCTCCGGCTCGCCGTTGTTGTACTCCTTGAGCAGTTCAGCCTGGCGCGCCTCGGCTTTTTTGAGTTCAGACTCCAGAATCTGGCGGGCATCCGAGTCACGCGACTTCTGCGCAGAAGCATCAATGCGTGGCCCCCCGGACGGCGCGGCCGCCGACGCCGGGCGTGCCGCTGGCGAGGATGCGGCAGGCCGGGTGCCCTGCACCACCGTTACATTGCCGCCTGACACCAGCTTGCAGCCGTGCGTCTGCGCGCTGGGCACCGTATTGGTGTACTCATTGCCGCAGCGGTAAATGCGCTCCTGCGCCACACTGTTTGCCGCGAACACGCTGGCAGCCAAGGAGATCAGTAAAGAATAGTTCATAGTTTTCCACGCGAAAAAATGCATGGGAGATCGTGCCAGTATGCGCTCATTGCACGCCCCGTAAAAACGCCCGCACAAGAAAAAAGGACGGCTTGTGCCGTCCTTTTTTGCTACCAACTGTAACGAATTACAGCGAGTAGTACATGTCAAACTCGATCGGGTGCGTGGCCATGCGCAAACGCGTGACTTCCTGCATCTTCAGATCGATGTAAGCATCGATGTAAGAGTCGGTGAACACGCCGCCCTTGGTCAGGAAGGCACGGTCGGCATCGAGGCTTTCCAGCGCCTGATCCAGGCTGTGGCAAACGGTTGGGATCAACTTGTCTTCTTCTGGAGGCAAATGGTACAAGTCTTTGCTGGCAGCTTCGCCAGGGTGAATCTTGTTTTCAACGCCGTCCAGACCCGCCATCAGCAAAGCCGAGAAGCCCAGGTAAGGGTTCATCAATGGATCGGGGAAACGCGCTTCCACGCGGCGACCCTTGGGGTTTGCCACGAAGGGAATACGGATCGAGGCGGAGCGGTTCTTGGCCGAGTAAGCCAGCTTGACCGGTGCTTCGTAGCCAGGCACCAGGCGCTTGTAGCTGTTGGTACCGGGGTTGGTGATGGCGTTCAGCGCGCGAGCGTGCTTGATGATGCCGCCGATGTAGTACAGCGCGAAGTCCGACAGACCGGCATAGCCGTCGCCAGCAAACAGGTTCTTGCCGTCTTTCCAGACCGACTGGTGAACGTGCATGCCGGAACCGTTGTCGCCAACGATGGGCTTGGGCATGAATGTCGCGGTCTTGCCGTAGGCATGGGCCACGTTCTGGATCACGTATTTTTGCAACTGAACCCAGTCAGCGCGCTCAACCAGCGTGCTGAACTTGGTGCCCAATTCCATCTGGCCGGCGTTGGCCACTTCATGGTGGTGCACTTCGACCGGGATGCCGAGGGATTCGAGCACCAGACACATCTCCGAACGCATGTCCTGGAAGCTGTCCACGGGTGGCACGGGGAAGTAGCCGCCCTTGACGGTAGGACGGTGGCCGGTGTTGCCGTGCTCGTATTCTTTGCCGGTGTTCCAGGCGGCTTCTTCGGAATCAATCTTGAAGAAGCAACCTGACATGTCGGTGCCCCAACGGATACCGTCGAACACGAAGAATTCTGGCTCGGGACCGAAGTAAGCCGTGTCACCAAAGCCGGAGGCCTTCATGTACGCTTCAGCGCGCTTGGCCAGCGAACGGGGATCGCGCTCGTAGGCTTTGCCGTCAGCGGGGTCTACCACATCGCAGCTCAGAATCATCGTCGGCTCCTGGAAGAACGGATCGATGTTGGCGGTGTTGGGGTCAGGCATCAGCTGCATGTCGGAGGCTTCAATGCCCTTCCAGCCCGCGATGGAGGAACCGTCAAACGCGTGGCCTGAAGTGAATTTGTCTTCGTCAAAATGAGAGACAGGCACGGTAACGTGATGTTCTTTGCCACGGGTATCGGTGAAACGGAAGTCAACAAACTTGACTTCGTTTTCTTTCACCATCTTCATGACGTCTGCGACAGTCTTTGCCATCAAATACTCCAGTTGAATCGTTGTTGAAAAGGTTACCTAGCAGCGAATGCAGTTTTTGTGCCAATACCGGCGACAGGACAAATTCGCTAGTCTTGTATTTTGCCTTGAGTTTCAGCCACAGGGCGGCCCCGTGAAGAACATGATGCAGGTTCAAACAAAATAAATGCACCAAAAATGTGCACGCCTTGAAGGCGCCGATTTGGTGCGTTTATTTTTGCACCAATTCAGGGCCTAACTGGACATTCAAGCCCTGCAAGCCCCGCAACAGTGCAGGATAAGCTTCAGCCACCAGCTCGGGCGCCCCTTTCACGCCCAGTTCAATATGGCGTCCGTACTGCGGGTGATCCACGCTGGGCAGGCTGAAGACTTTGACACCGCCATAAACCTGCTCAATCTCTTGCATCAACGGCGTCAGCGCGGCTTCCATGGCGCCCATCACAATGACCGATTGCTCGATCCAGGCCGATGTTTGAAACAAGTGCGGGTACTGCGTGTCAAGCACCCATTCGATCATGGGCCAGGCCATGACCGGAAAACCCGGCACAAAATAAACTGAACCACAACTGAAACCAGGAATGCCGTTAAACGGGTTGGGAATGATGGACGCCCCGACCGGAAACACGCCCATATTGAACCGATGGATGTTGTCCGCACGATTTGGTTCATAAACGATGCCATGCTCTTTGGCCAGATTTTGCATGCGCAAACGGATCATGGCTTCCGCCTCAGGGTGCAGCGCCAGCTCTACGCCCAAGGCCTGCGCGGCACATTGCCGGGTGTGGTCATCCGGCGTGGCGCCAATGCCGCCGGTGGAAAACACCACATCGCCCGACTCAAAAGCGCGCTTCAGGGTGGCGGTAATGCGCTCGGGCGAGTCACCCACGTAGTCGGCATAGTCCAGCTGCAGGCCGCGCGCCTTGAGCAGCTCGATGACCTTGGCCAGGTGTTTATCAGTGCGCTTGCCCGAGAGAATTTCATCGCCAATGATGATCAGGCCGAAACGGGGAACCGCGCTAGGAAGGGAGGATGGTGCCGGAAGGTGTGTCATCCGGCAATGTTACTGCCTGTACATCAATCACATCCCCACCCGGAACGACGGCGGCGGCGGCTGTGGCTGCGGTAGCCGCTGCCAGGGCCTTCTCGGCGCGCAAGGCATGCAAGGCGGCCAGGCAGTAATGCGCAAACCACAGCGATGACAGCGCAAACACCAGCGTGTAAATCCAGATGGCCAGCGGCACCAGAATCACAAAGGCGGCGGCAAACAGGGCGCCCGAAGCCCAGATCAGGCTGGGCGCGGCGCCCAGGTAACCGCAAAATACGCCGATGCCCAACAACCAGCCCCGGTGCCTGTGGAAAATCTCGCGCCGTTCTTCCACGCTGGCATGCTCGGCCAGCGCGTCAAAGCCCATCACACGGTAGGTCAGCCAGCCCCAGATCAGCGGCGGCAGCACCAGAATCAGGGGCGGGATGAGCCACAGGGGGACGGAAATCACAAGGGCCACCAGAGCCAGCAGGGTGGAACCCAGCGACCAGAACAGGCTGCGCACCGTTGAGCCACCGCGTTTGCGTTCCAGCTGCGGAAAACGCCGCTCGGCCACCAGCAGTGTCAGGGCAGGCGTCATCAGCACCGATACCAGCAGCAGCGACAACACCACAATCAGCGGTGTGACCGCAAAAATCACAATCAGGGGGGCCAGCACCAGCTTGAGGTTACCCGCGCCCACGCTTTGCAGCCAGGACCACACGTTGTTGATCAGGGGGGACGTTTCCAGCGCGCCGCGCACCCAGTCCAGCGTGCCGTCCCAAAAATAATAGCCCAGGCCCAGCGCCAGCGCCACCATCAGCACCAGGGGTAAAAAAGACAGCGCGATCACGCGCGGGCGCAGGCAGTACGCCACGGCGCGCCAGAAGGAATCAAGAAACAGGTTCATGCGGCAAGAATAACCGGGAACGCGCGCCGCGTCGCGCCGTGGCGAAGGCGCGCCCGGTCAGCCGCTGGAGCCCGAACCGCTGCGGGGCCCTTCGCAGCGGCCACATCAACCGGCGATGCGTGCCAGATCGGCCTGACTCAACCAGCGCCACTGGCCGGGCGCCAGGTCGTCGGGCAACTTCAAGCCCCCAATCTGCGAGCGGCTCAAGGCCTCCACCCGGTTGCTGACCGCCGCCACCATGCGCTTGACCTGGTGGTACTTGCCCTCGGTCAGCGTCAGGCGCAGGTGGTGGCTCGACACCGCCTCGCAGGCAGCCGCCCGCACCGGCTTGGGGTCATCGTCCAGCACCACGCCTGACAGCAGTTTATTGACCTGCACCTCATCGAGCGGGTGCTTGACCGTGACCTCGTACACCTTGGGCACATGGTGGCGCGGCGAGCTCATGCGGTGGATGAACTTGCCGTCATCCGTCAACAGCAACAGCCCGGTGGTGTCCTGATCCAGCCGCCCTACCGCCTGCACCCCCTGCACGGCACCTTTTTGCGGGCGCAAACGCAGCGGCGACGGCAGCAAGGTGTAAATGCTGGGGTGAGTCGAAGGTTTTTGGGAGCACTCGGTGGCGGTGGGCTTGTTCAGCATCACATAGGCTTTTTCGTAATACGGCCAGTCCACGCCCTGTACCCGAAAGCGCAGACCTTCTGCTACAAATTCAGTAGCAGACTGTGTACATAGAACGGGGGCTGGGGCCTCATTTGACTCATAAACCTGAACCAGGCCCTGCTGAACCAGGCCGGAGCACACGCGACGGGTACCAAAACCCTGGGAATAAAGAATATCTTGTAACTGCATGCCCCGAGTATCGCAAAGCCTGATCGACTCCAACGGCGAACCTGAACCCGGCACGCGCCTGGTGGGACTTAAAAATAACCTTCAAACAAGAATTATTCTCATTTAAAATAAGGGCATGAACTGTTCCCACCACCGAGCCCAACCCGATTCGCTGCCTTTGCAAGGCCAGCGTCTTGACGAAGTCACCCCTTCCTCGACGGGTTCCCGGCGCCGACGCCTGTGGGATTTGCCACACCAGTGCCATTGCCCGCTGGTCGGCGTTTGCCTGCCGCTTGACAGCTTGCGCCAGCTGGTGAACAAAGCCCTGGGCGGGAAAACCCCGGCGGATGACTACGACGTGCACGTGGGCGTGGTGGCCGAATGCGGGCAGCGCAGCCGGCTTTCCGAGGTGCTGCAGCACGACCTGGAGCGACGCTATGCGCGTACGGTACAACAATTCAAGGCGGCCAAAACCACGCAGGCCGTCGCGCTGCTATGGAAGAAAACCGTGGAGCAAGGGGATGTCACAGGCGCCCTGTGGGCCGCCTTGACCCACCCGCGCTGCGACGCGGCCCTGCAGGAAGTCATCTGCCGCAATATGCACATGTTTCAGCACCATGCCGGGGCCCATGTGCGAGCGGATCTCGCCGAGTTCAATGCGTTGACGGAAGAAAATGCGCTGCTCGCCCGGGAACTGGGCCGGGCTCAGGAGCGCAGCTCGCGCGTCATGGCGGACAAGGCCAGCGAAATTGAACGGCTGAGCGCACAACTGGTGCAAGCCCGTGCCGAAAACATCGGCAAAGACACCCGACTGGCCTTTCTGAACGCCGACCTGGCTGCCTTGAAAGCCTCCCTGCCTGACCTGGAACCGGCCCTGCGCCTGCAAAAAAAGATCAGGCAGATGGCGCTGCGCCAAACTGAACTGGAAGAATCCCTCTGTGATCTACGGCAAAAACTAGCCGCCGCTGAGAAAGCACGCGACACGGTGAATGTCGAGCCCTCACGCCAAGCGGACACGAGCCTGGCAGAAGCGGCACCCCTGCGCAGCCCCGGCATGCCGATTTACCTGCATCAAAAGACGGTGCTGTGTGTGGGAGGCCGCAGTGGCAACGTGGCCAGCTACCGCGATGTCATTGAGCGTGTGGGCGGCCGCTTCGCACATCACGACGGCGGGCAGAAAGACAGCCCGAACGTGCTGGATGCCAATTTGACGGCGGCAGACCTGGTGATCTGCCAGACCGGCTGTATCAGCCATAACGCGTACTGGAAGGTGAAAGATTTTTGCAAACGCACCGGCAAACGCTGCGTGTTTATCGAGAACCCGAGTGCGACCTCTCTGGCGCGAAGTCTGGAGCAGATAGCCGTCAAAGACGGCGAAACCCTGGTGCCGGAAAATTCTGGCCTCACACCGGGTTGAACGGGCACCAGCAAATCCTTCAAGACAAAAAAAGGCACCTCGCGGTGCCTTTTTGATCCAGAGAGGCGAGTGTCGCCCGCCCCCTGAACAAGCCTGAATTAGGCTTTCTTGGAGTAAGCAGAGCACCAGCCTTTGGCGGCCACTTGTTTGCCAGCAAACAGAGGGCAGCCACCGGAGGCTTCGCCAGCCTTGCCGGTGTACAACGCGCAGTTAGAGCAAGCTTGAGGTGCGGCATACTTGGGGAACTTCACCTTGTCAGTTTTGGTGGCGTCCGCCTTGTAGCCCAAGCCCATAGCCTGCTTGTCTGCTTCATCGACCATGGGAGCACCTGCGGCCATAGCGTTACCGGCCATCAAGGCAGTACCGCCCAAGCTGAGTTGAACAATGAATTCGCGACGGTTGGTCATGGTAATTTTCCAGAGTTGTTTAGGATGGACAGGCTGCACGAATTCGTGCAGTTGTGTCGGCGAACATTATGGTGCATCGGCGCTTACGCGTAAATGACACACATCAATACCAGTCAATTTCACTCAGGTGCGCCCCCTGCCGAAACGAAAAAGCCGCCCGAAGGCGGCTCAGCAGAAGCGGGCCAGCCGCTTACTTGGCGCCCGGCACCTTGCCTTCGACGCCCTTGACGAAGAAGCTCAAGCCACCCAGGAACTTGTCATCGGCCACCGCATCCTTGGCGACTTGCACCTTGCCGGTGTTGTCGGTAATCGGGCCTTTCCAGATCACAAAGCTGCCATCGGCGAGACCCTTCTTGACCTCGTCCACTTTGGCTTTGGTCTCGGCGGGCACGTCTTCGGCGATGGACACCAGGTCAATCGCGCCTTCTTTGACGCCCCACCAGGCGTGTGTGCCGCCCGTCCACTTGCCGTCCAGCGCTTCCTGGGTCGCCTTGATGTAATACGGTCCCCAGTTGATCACGGCAGAAGCCAGATGGGCTTTGGGGCCGTAGGCCGTCATGTCGGAATCCCAACCGAAAGCACGCTTGCCTTTGGCCTCGGCGGCTTTGAGCACGGCGGGGGAGTCGGTGTTCTGGAACAGCACGTCCGCACCGCCATTCATCAGCGAGGTGGCGGCTTCGGTTTCTTTCGGTGGGTCAAACCAGCCGTTCACCCACACCACTTTGGTCTTGATCTTGGGGTTGCTGGATTGCGCACCCAGGGTGAAGCTGTTGATGTTGCGGATCACTTCCGGAATTGGCACCGAGGCCACCACGCCCAACGTGTTGGTTTTGGTCATCTTGCCGGCAATCACGCCCGCCATGTACGCGCCTTCATAGGTGCGGCTGTCGTAGGTGCGCATGTTGTCGGCCTGTTTGTAGCCGGTGGCGTGCTCGAACTTCACATCCTTGGTGTCGGCGGCCACTTTGAGCATGGACTCCATGTAGCCAAAGGTAGTGCCAAAAATCAGCTTGTTGCCCTGCCCGGCCATGTCACGCAGCACGCGTTCAGCGTCCGCCGACTCGGGCACGCTCTCGACAAACGAGGTTTTGATCTTGTCGCCGAATTCTTTTTCCAGCGCCTTGCGACCGTTGTCGTGGGCAAAAGACCAACCACCGTCGCCGACCGGTCCGACGTAGGCAAAGGCAATCTTCAGGGGTTCCGGCTTGGGCGCAGGGGCCGAGGCAGCGGGTGCGGGCGCCGCCACCGGCGCGGGTTCTTCCTTCTTGCCACAGCCCAGCAGCGTGGCGGACGCCACGGCAGAGAGGGCGGCGATTTTGAGTAGCGAGCGTTTTTGCAAATCGGTCATGTCAGGTCCTTCTTGGGAGGGGGTTGCGACAGGGGTCAAAGGGTTGATTATGGCCCGGCGCCATCAGGCACCGGGGTAGAAAGGCTTGCCAATCGAGGTTGGCATATTGATGCGAATCCAGTGCGGATTACGCGAAATGAGCGCCAGCACCACAATCGTGGCCAGATACGGCAACATGCTCAAAAACTGGCTCGGGATCTCGACCCCGATGCCCTGCAAGTGGAACTGCAGCATGGTCACGCCGCCAAACAGATAAGCGCCCAGCAACACGCGGGCCGGGCGCCAGGTGGCAAAGGTGGTCAGCGCCAGTGCAATCCAGCCCTTGCCGCTGACCATGCCTTCCACCCACAGCGGGGTATAAACAATGGACAGATAGGCTCCGGCCAGCCCGCACAGTGCGCCCCCGGCCACCACCGCCAGCAAGCGGATGCGGCGCACCGGATAGCCCAGCGCATGGGCCGACTCCGGGCTTTCACCCACGCTGCGCAGCACCAGCCCGGCGCGAGTGCGGTACAAAAACCAGATCAGCCCCAGCGCCAGCAACACCGTCAAGTACACCAGCGGGTGGTGCTTGAACAAAGCTGAGCCCAGCAGCGGGATGTCTGACAGATAGGGGATGGCAAAGGCAGGACGATCCGGCATGCGCGCCTGCACATAGGCAAGACCGGCAAAGGCCGAGAAACCGGCGCCAAACAGGCTGACCGCCAACCCGGTGGCATATTGATTGGTGTTAAGCCAGATCACCAGCGCACCAAAAATCAGCGCCAGCACGGCACCCGCGCCCATGCCCGCCGCAAAGCCCGCCAGGTCGCTGCCGGTATGAACCACGGTGGCAAACCCGGCCAGCGCCGCGCACAGCATCATGCCCTCGGCGCCGAGGTTGACGATGCCCGCTTTTTCGTTGATCAGCAGCCCCAGCGAGGCCAGCGCCAGCACGGTGCCCGCGTTGAGCGTGGCGGCAATCAGTAAGGCGTAGGATTCCATCATTTCTTCCACTTCAAGCGGTAATTCACCAGCGTGTCGCACGCCAGCAAGGTGAACAACAGCAGCCCCTGAAACACGCCGGTCAAGGACTTGGGCAAGCCCAGGCGCGACTGCGCCAGCTCACCGCCGATGTAAAACATGCTCATCAAGATCGCCGAAAACACCATCCCCACCGGGTGCAGGCGCCCGACAAAAGCGACGATGATGGCGGCAAAGCCGTAACCTGCGGGCACATACGGCGTGAGTTGCCCGATCGGGCCCGCCACTTCCAGCGCCCCGGCCAGACCGGCCATGCCGCCCGACACCAGCAACGCCACCCACAACGCACGGCGCGACGAAAACCCGGCATAACGCGCCGCC
>OFRD01000977.1_pt1 | contig 10386 bp, 9 predicted proteins | sample 1543041 | NCBI WGS metagenome assembly OFRD01 (sample SAMN07774234, study PRJEB24372) | wastewater metagenome | isolation source: Exp Tend CN 100WW | collected 2016-02
AGCAGATGAGAATGGCTTTAAAACAAAGTCAGCTGGATCTTGTTCTCCCATGGGGCGGCCAATTCCTAATCGCACGCGGTAATACTCTGCAGTTCCAAAAGCAGACGTCATTGATTTAAGACCGTTGTGGCCATTATCCCCGCCAGCGATTTTGGTGCGGATAGCTGCAAAAGGAATATCTAATTCATCATGGAGGGCAATAATCTTTTGTGGCTCTACAGAGTAAAAGTTAGCTAGGGCTTTAATCGGCCCACCAGTCTCATTCATAAATGAGTGTGATTTAGCAACAATAACTGGGTGTGCATCAACACCAATGCCTAACTTAAAGGCTGCGATGTGTGTGCGGGATTTGTGTGAAGATAATTTAACGTTGTGGCGGCGAACTAATTCATCAATCACCATCTGGCCCACGTTGTGACGGGTGGCAGCGTATTTATCGCCTGGATTGCCCAGGCCCACTACCAACCACGTCATAACGCTAAGCGTAAGGGTTAAGCGTCCTTCTTCTCTGCATCTTCTGCAGGTGCTGCAGCATCAGTTGCTGCCACCACTGGCGCGACTACCTCTTCAACTATTGTGGACCTCTCAGACAAGTGAACAACGATTGTCTTTGGATCTGATTCAAGTTCAACGCCTGCTGGAAGCTTCACATCAGATGCATAACGTGACTCACCAGAGATCATTCCCTCAATATCAACTTCTAGGAAGCTAGGAATTGCAGTTGCCTCAACACGAACTTCAATTGAGTTGTGTACATGCTCAAGGATTCCATCACGGTTGTGCTCACCAATTGTGTGAACAGGAACTGCAACAACAACCTTCTCACCGCGACGAACTAGAACTAGGTCGACGTGCTCAAGAATCTGCTTAACTGGGTGGCGAACAATTGCCTTTGGAAGTGTGAGCTCAGTCTTGCCATCAATAGAGATGTCTAGCAAAACGTTTGACTGCTTCAGAGCAACGCCAAGTTCGCGTGCTGGAAGTGTTATGTGTTGTGGCTTTTCACCGTGACCGTAGATGACGGCAGGAACCAAACCATCGCGACGTGCACGACGTGATGCGCCCTTACCAAATTCGGTACGAAGAACGCCGTTGATGCTGATTTCTGCCATTTTAAATCTCCCCTAAATATTTAGATTTCGTCACTTCGGTCTCTGCACAAAGTTCCGATGAGGAGTTAAACCCTTAAGCCGTCGATTACGGAAGTAAATTCTTACCCTCGCCGGAACAAAGCGAACAATATCTTCGAGAGGGTATTTGAAGCAAATCCCCGCTTAGGAATGACCGTCAAAGAGGGAGGTGACCGATCCATCTTCAAATACCTCGCGGATGGCGCGGCCTAGAAGTGGAGCAATCGATAGGACGGTGAGTCCATCAAATTTTTGATCCTCAGAGATTGGCAGAGTATTTGTAACAACTACTTCTGAGGCTCTGGAAGACTTCAAGCGCTCAACTGCTGGACCTGAAAGCACAGCGTGTGTTGCAGCGATGATGACATCTTCAGCACCTGCATCAAAGAGAGAGTCAACGGCTTTGGTAATTGTGCCGGCAGTGTCGATCATGTCATCAATAACTACGCAGGTTTGACCTTGCACATCACCCACTACGCGCCCAACTGTTGATTCATTTGGCACACGTGGATCACGAGTTTTGTGAATAAATGCAATTGGGCAACCACCCAGCAAGTCTGACCAACGCTCTGCAACGCGTACTCGACCAGAGTCTGGAGAGACGATTGTTAAGCGTGTGCGATCAACTTTGCTGCCAACATAGTTAGCCAGCATTGGAAGTGCGAAGAGATGATCCACTGGACCATCAAAGAAACCTTGAATTTGTGAAGTGTGTAAGTCAACGCACATCAAACGATCTGCTCCAGCAGTTTTGAAAAGATCTGCCATTAAGCGAGCTGTGATTGGTTCGCGTCCGCGGCTCTTTTTGTCTTGACGTGCATAACCATAAAAAGGTGCCACAACTGTGATGCGCTTTGCAGATGCGCGCTTGAGTGCATCGACCATGATGAGTTGTTCCATGATGTGCTTGTTTACTGGTGTTGTGTGACTTTGAATTACGAAGGCATCACAACCACGTACTGATTCTTCGAAGCGAACAAAGATTTCGCCATTTGCAAAGTCATATGCTGAAGTGGGAGTAAGTGGAATACCCAGCTCTGCTGCAACTTCATCAGCTAATTCAGGAAATCCGCGGCCAGCAAAAAGACGTAATCTCTTTTCAGAAGATAAACGGATCTCGCTCATTTGCTAGCCCTTCTTCTCTTCAGCTTCGGCGGCTTGTGCTGATTTGGATCCAGCGCGCTTGCGCATGACCCAACCTAATACATTTTTTTGCTTCGCTCTGCCAACGCCAATCGCGCCTGCAGGAACATCTTCAGTTATTACAGATCCAGCGGCGGTATATGCCCCATCTCCCACGGTCACTGGTGCAACCAACATTGTGTCGCTACCGATTCGGACATGATCTCCGATAGTGGTGTGGTGCTTTTCTACCCCGTCGTAGTTAACAAAGATTGTTGCTGCGCCGATATTGCTGCCTTCGCCAATAGTGGCATCGCCAACATAGGAAAGATGGGGAACTTTTGAGCCAGTTCCAACGGTTGCATTCTTCATCTCAACAAATGCTCCAGCCTTAGTGGCATCACCAAGGACAGTTCCTTGGCGCAAGTATGTAAATGGGCCAACAGTTGAGCCTTGGCCAATCACAGTATCTATTGCGATTGATTCAAGAACTGATGCGCCTTCTTTTACTTGGCAGTTGGTAAGGGTTGTGCGAGGCCCAATGGATGCACCTTGTGCAATCGATGTTGTTCCATAGATCCCACTTCCTGGATGAATTGTCACATCTGATGAGATTGTGGCAGTTACATCAATCCAGGTAGTTGTCGGATCAATGATTGTCACACCGGCCCGCATCCACTCGTCATTAATGCGATCGCGCAGTAGGGCTGCAGACTCAGCTAACTGAACTCGGTCATTCACCCCAAGAATTTCAGTGAAATCATCAATCATTATCGCTGCAACTGATGCGCCTTCACTTTTTAGGATTCCAATAACATCGGTTAAATACAGCTCGCCTTGGGCATTGGAGTTAGTGAGCTTGCCAATAGAGGCCGCTAACGCAGCTCCATCAAATGCATACACTCCAGAGTTAATTTCAAAGATAAATCGTTGATCCTCTGTGGCATCTTTTTCTTCAACAATCTTTAAGAGCTCACCGGCATCATCTCGGATAATGCGGCCATAACCAGTTGGATCTGGATGCTCAGCAGTAAGAACTGATGCTGCAAACTTTCCTGAGTTATGTGCATCGATAAAGGCTGCCAATGATTCTCCAGTGAGCATGGGTGTGTCACCAGCTAGAACTAAAACTGTGCCTTTAGGAGATAAGCCTGCGAGCGCTAATTGCGCAGCATGTCCTGTGCCACCACGGCGCTCTTGAAAGACAGTTGAGGCTTTTGGTGCAATGTTAGAGATGTGTTCTTCAACTAATTCACGGCCAGAGCCCACGACGATGCGAACGTGCTTAGCTTTCAGGTGATCGACTGCATGTAAGACATGTCCAAGTAAGGAACGTCCTGCAACGCTATGGAGAACTTTGGCTTTTGCCGATTTCATCCGTGTGCCTTCGCCAGCTGCGAGAACGATCACGGTTTCTACGGTCACAAGTGAATCCTATCGGTGGCTCCGCCACCAGGTATCGATCCTGGACCCTGGGCTTCAAAGGCCCATGTGCTAGCCACTACACAATGGCGGAACACGTATTCTCCCTCATACATGGGCATGGTTGCGACCACATGGCACCTTCTTTACGAGATTACTTTTGCCCCAGCCACTGGGCCATATGCGCGAACGACGCTGCCCACTACTCCACTTGAGGTCAAGGCCACAGTTAAATCAAGCCCTGCTTCCTCATCGGCAACGAGAAAAGCAACGGTTGGCCCTGATCCTGAGACTAATGCTCCAAGGGCTCCATACTCCTGGCCAACATCTAAAACAAGACGAAGTGCTGGACGTAAAGAACATGCTGCTGGTTGTAAATCATTAACAAGGTGAGCACCGACTGATTGTGCATCTGCTGCAAGCAATGCCTGCATGAGTGCTTCATTAGTTTGTGGTTCAACTATTTCAAGTCCAGTTCGCAGGCGATCACACTCTGCATACACGGCAGGTGTTGATAATCCATGTGTAGAAAGTGCAAGAACCCAGTGATAAGTACCGCGAGAAAGAGCTGACGTTAATTGATCTCCGTGCCCAGTACCAATTGCAGTTCCACCATTTAACATAAAGGGAACATCACTACCAAGTTTTGCGGCAATATCTGCCATTTCTTCACGGCTCATACCAAGTGAATACAAGTAGTCGATAGCAACGATTGTTGCTGCAGCATCTGCGCTACCACCAGCCATTCCACCAGCAACTGGAATGGATTTCTTAATCTCAATATGTACATCAATTTCAATGTCATATTCTTCTGCCATCAGGGCCACAGCTTGGGCAGCTAAGTTATTAGCACCTACTGGTACGCCATGGGTTTGTTCGCCAGTAATGGAAACACTCACGCCAGATTTTGGTTGTCCTAAGGAGAGCGTTACTTCATCAAAGATAGATATTGCTTGAAAAACTGAAACCAAATTGTGAAAACCATCTTCTTCACGTGGGCCAACTGATAGTTGCAGGTTGACCTTAGCCGGTACCCGAACCGTCACGTTTTTTATTGGCATGGTTTGACCTTAATGTGTCGGCTAGAAAATGTCAGGTGCAACGGCTGCGATGGCACAAAAAGAAGAGATCTCTAAAGCTTCACCGCGAAGAGTGGGGTCAATCTTTGCGCGCTTTAGAATCTCTTCAGCAGCAGAGGATGAGCCATACAGGCCAGATAGAGCTGAACGCAGCATCTTTCTGCGCTGAGCAAAGGCTGCATCAATGATTGTGAAAACTTTACGACGTAGTTCTTCATCCCCCGGTGTTTGCCTGCGAGTAAATGAAACTAGCTTTGAATCAACGTTGGGTGCTGGCCAAAATACTGAACGTGAGACAGATCCCGCACCTTTTACTTGCGCCCACCAGGCAGCTTTCACTGATGGAATTCCATAATCTTTTGTGCCCGGCTTTGCTGCCAGGCGATCTGCTACTTCTGCTTGCACCATAACAACTCCTGTGCGAAGAGAAGCAAATTTCTCCAGTAAATGCAGCAGCACAGGCACTGAAACGTTGTATGGCAAATTTGCTACTAATACCGTTGGATCAACGGGTAATCTTTGAATAGAGAGTGCGTCTTGATTGAGAACTGTCAGATTTTCAGGATGTTCAAAATGATTAGCAACTGTTATAGGCAGTTGGCCAGCTAAACGCGGATCGATTTCAACTGCCACTACTGATGCAGCACTTTCCAGCAAAGCTAATGTTAAAGAACCTAAGCCTGGACCAATTTCAAGTGCGATATCGGTTGGGCCAACGGCTGCTGTGCGGACAATTTTTGTGCAGACATTTGAATCAATAACAAAGTTTTGCCCCAGGGATTTGGAGGGTTTTAGATCTAACGCCGCAGCAAGTTCGCGGATTTGCGCCGCTCCTAATAATGTCATGAGACAAATGAGCCAAATAAACGTTCAGCATTATCGCCAAGGGCGCTTGCTAATTCACCAATATCTGCATCTCGCTCAGTGGCCATTGCCCGCACGATGTTTGCAATTTGAGCTGGAGTATTAAGAGCTCCGCGATGAGGCATAGGGGCTAAAAAAGGTGAATCTGTTTCAACTAATAATTGATTGATTGGAACTAGCTTTACCGCTTCACGCAGTGCAGGGGCGTTCTTAAACGTTAGCGTGCCAGCAAATGAGAGAACATATCCGCGCTCTATGCAGGTCTTTGCCATCGCTACATCACCTGAAAAGCAGTGAAAGATAACCTTTTCTGGAGCTCCGACTTCAAGTAATACAGAGAGAACATCATCGTGTGAATCGCGATCATGGATAATGAGGGCCTTGCCAGTCTTTTTAGCTAATTCAATATGCCATTTAAAGGATTCTTGTTGTCGTGCTCGAAGCTCTGGTGGTGTTCGGTAATAATCTAAACCTGTTTCACCAATTGCTCGAACTCGTGGATGCTCTGCCAATTGAGCAATTACCGCCCAATCAGCTTCTAAATTCTCAACAACCGGTGCTTCATTAGGATGTAAGGCAACGGAGGCTAAAACTGAGATGTTCCACTTTTCTGCCGCAGCTACACACCACGCTGATTGTTCAGCCGAGTATCCAACCTGCATGATTCGATCAACATTTACGCTTTTAGCTTCAGCGATTACTTGCGCAACCTCTGGTGAATCCGGAGCAGTATCAGTAATAATCTCCATATGTGCATGTGAATCAACTGTTGGGGCAGGAAGTGGTTCTGGTAGAGGTGCCCGCTGACGATCTATATCGCGGTTGTGGCGATCAGCCATATTTGTTAAGCGTTAGTTTCTAAGCGGGGGAAAAGAACTGGGGTTTTAGTAATTGTGGCACCTGGTGGTAATTGGCCCCATGTTGCAACATCAGAGATCTTTTGTACACCAAGATCTCCTAATGATGCTTGAGCACCTAAGCTGCTCCACAAAATTTCACAGGTGTGTGGCATTACTGCATTGAGTAACACGGCGAGTGCACGTAGAGATTCTGCGGTGTTATATAAAACATCTTCAAGTATCTGCTGGTTAGCAGGATCTTTAGCAAGAATCCATGGCTCTTTTTCAGTTACATAGCCATTTACTTTTTTACAAAAATCCATAATCGCAAGGATTCCACCTTGGAAATCCAATTCACAGATTGCAGCATCGGCCTTTGTAGCCGCCTCTTTTAACGCGCTCTCCAGGCCAGCTTCACTGCTTTTAGCTGGTAATACTCCGCCGCAGTACTTCTCAACCATTGCTGCTGAGCGAGAAGCTAGGTTTCCAAAGTCATTTGCTAACTCTGAGGTATATCTAGCAGACATGTCTTCCCACGAGAAAGAGCCATCAGTACCAAATGGAATAGCACGTAGGAAGTAGTAACGGAAAGCATCAACACCAAAGTGATCTGTGATGTCTTTAGGTGCAATTCCAGTCAACTTACTCTTACTCATCTTTTCGCCACCCACTAGTAGCCACCCATGAGCAAATACCTTCTTAGGAACATCTAAACCTGCAGCCATGAGCATTGCTGGCCAAATAACTGCGTGGAAGCGCAAAATATCTTTACCAACTAAGTGAACATCTGCTGGCCACGTTTGTGCAAACTTCTTGCCACCTTCACTATCTGGTGCATCAGTTAAACCAACTGCAGTTGCATAGTTAAGGAGCGCGTCAAACCAAACGTAGACAACTTGATCGGTATCCCAAGGAACAGGAATACCCCATTTGAAAGTGGAACGAGAAATAGAGAGATCTGTCACTCCACCTTCTAAGAATGAAACAACTTCATTGCGTGCGCTTTCAGGTTGGCAAGAATCAGGATTTTTGCGATAGTGCTCAAGTAAGGGTTGGACAAAAGCAGAAAGTTTAAAGAACCAATTATTTTCATTCACAAGTTCAATTGGCTTGCTATGGATTGGGCAACATTTCTTGCCATCAATATCAATGAGATCACCAGGAAGTTTGAACTCTTCACAACCAACACAGTACGGACCTTCATATTTACCAGCATAAATATGTCCAGAGTCTTTAAGGGATTGTAAGAACTTTTGAACACGTTCAGTGTGACGCTTTTCAGTAGTACGAATGAAATCATCATTGGCGACATTGAGTGCTTGCCAATTAGGTTTCCACGCATCTTGCACTAAGCGATCAACCCAGGCTTGTGGAGCAGTGTTATTTTCCTCTGCAGTTCGCATAACCTTTTGGCCATGCTCATCTGTACCAGTTAAAAACCAGACTGATTCACCTCTTTGACGATGCCAACGAGTTAACACATCACCGGCAACCGTCGTATAGGCATGACCAATATGCGGTGCATCGTTGACGTAATAAATCGGCGTCGTTAGATAAAAGGACTTAGTCACTTGCTCATCTTATTCGCATCGACCACTGCGGCATAAACCAACCGCTTTGCAATTGAGAATTCTGTGGCAACTGAGGCGATTGCCCCTTTGCGATCCATGCCTGCAGCTTCAAACTCTCGAACACGGGCCACCATTTCATCAGCAGTCATCGCTGCTGAATCCAGGACTGCGCCTTGGATTACTAGAGTGATTTCACCGAGTACTTCATTAGTGTCAGCCCATGTTGTAAGTTCCGATAAAGAGCCACGAATGGTTTGTTCATAGTGTTTTGTCATCTCACGACAAATTGCACCTTTGCGATCACTGCCAAAAACAGCTTGTGCATCAGAGAGTGAATCTGCAAGTCGATGTGGAGCCTCAAAGAAAACCATAGTGCGCTCTTCATGGCGTAGTTTTTCAAATGTTGCTAATCGAGCACCTGCACTGCGTGATGGAAAGCCTTCAAAAGTAAAGCGATCTGTTGGTAGTCCAGATAAAGCAACGGCCATTATTACTGCGCTCGGTCCTGGAATAACAGAGACATCAATTCCGCGGGCGATTGCTTCGCGCATTAACCTAAAACCAGGATCACTAATTGTCGGCATGCCTGCATCTGAAACAACTAGAACATGCGCACCAGCTGCTAACTCATTTAATAGTTCAACTGTTCGCTCATCTTCATTGCCTTCAAAGAAGGAAAGTATGCGAGCTGTGAAAGTAACTCCTAAATCTGAACACAAACGGTGAAACCTTCTGGAATCTTCAGCGGCAATGATCGTGGCATCTTCGATGGCAGTTTTTAAGCGCGCGCTAGCATCGGCTGGGTTGCCCAACGGGGTTGCTGCCAATATCAATGCCATGGGTCCATCATCTCAGTTATTTCCAAAGGATTTGCGCATACGATTACACACATGATTGCCGCCATCGCCCCGATCCTTATAGCGATTGCCTCCCTTGCGATTCGATTAATTAACCTAGCAACACCTAAAGGCTTTGTTTTTGATGAGGTCTATTACGTCGATGGTGCTAGAGATTTTTTGAAGTACGGCGTGGAAGTTAGCGGCAGCAAACCAGAGTTCATTGTTCACCCACCCGTCGGAAAATGGCTTATAGCCAGCGGTATCAAACTCTTTGGCGACAATGAATTTGGTTGGCGATTTGCTACAGCGATTATTGGCACACTACTTATTTTGCTCTTTGCCCGCTTAGTACATGTGCTGTTCTATTCACCGTTATTAACGGGCATAGGTGCATTCTTAATGGCTTGTGATGGTTTGATGCTCGTGCACTCACGAACAGCCTTACTTGATCTATTCTTAACTTTCTTTGTCCTTCTTGCCATTTATTTATGGCATCAGCAAAGACATTGGTTTGCTGCCATCGCCATAGGTTTAGCAATGGGTTGCAAATGGAGTGCAATCTACTTCTTGGTTGCTATGGTCTTTGTTTCTCTCTACAAAATATTCTCGAGGCACCCTTCTAAAGATTTAGTTCGATCAATAATTATGAAATTCATTCAATATGGATTTCTTCCAGTAATTGTTTACATCGCCTCTTGGACAGGTTGGTTTCTTAGCAACCGCGGTTGGGATCGCCAATGGTCATCAAATATTTTTGCATCATGGTGGCACTATCACTCAGAGATGTTGGGCTTTCACACAGGATTAACTGAAAAACATTCTTACCAAGCTAATCCTTGGAGTTGGATGGTTATGGGTAGGCCAACCTCTTTCTTCTATGAGTCTCCAAAAGGTTGCGGTAGCGATAATTGCGCACAGGAAGTATTAGCGATTGGCACACCACTTCTGTGGTGGGCAGGAACAATTGCGGTGGCAGTCACCGTGGGCTTTTGGTTGCGCAGCCTGGTTAGGAGAACTTCTGAGCCTGCGTTGAATTTGATTGTGCTTGGCATGGCTGCTGGATACCTGCCATGGTTCTTCTTTCAATCCCGCACAGTATTTGCTTTCTACGCAATTGTTTTTGAGCCTTTCATGATTCTGGCCCTTGTGTATTGCGCAAAGCTATTGCTGGACAGCTCTTTAAAATCAGGTATCTCACAAGCCTTAGTTGCAGCTCTTGTAACTGTTATCTTTTTGAATTTTATTTATTTCTTGCCAATTTTCACAGGCGAAATAATCACATACGATGCTTGGTTACAACGTATGTGGATGAGTTCGTGGATCTAACTATCCGTTAGAGGCGCGTGCTTGCTTAAGGCGTTCAACTGCTTCATCAGCAAGTTGTTGATCAAAGATTTCATCGCGTGACGGTGAAGCAGCAGCTAATACTTCACGCTCTAGACGCTCTTGCTCATCACTCCATGCTCCAGGAATTGTTAAATCAATAACGCGCTTAGGAATAATTGCCTTAGGTGCGCTGA
>OFRD01000979.1_pt1 | contig 10380 bp, 10 predicted proteins | sample 1543041 | NCBI WGS metagenome assembly OFRD01 (sample SAMN07774234, study PRJEB24372) | wastewater metagenome | isolation source: Exp Tend CN 100WW | collected 2016-02
CCCACGGCTTCACGGTCTTGTCCGCCAAGCTGGGCTACAAGGCCAAGAACCCGGTCGACCCGGCCAACCTGAGCGCCGAGCAGCTGGAAGAGGTCGAAGCCTTCCTGGCGGCGATTGACGGCAATGACGATGTGCAAAATGTGTACGTGAGCCTGGCCGGTTAAGACCGGGGCCACACGGGTGGTATGGTCAAGGCATGAAAACACAAATTGATCATCTGGTCGTCGTGGCCCAAACGCTGGAACTCGGGGTGAAGTGGTGCGAAGCCACGCTGGGCGTGACGCCCGCCCCGGGCGGCGACCACCCGCAATTCGGCACCCACAACCGCCTGTTCAAAATCGCCAGCCCGGCGCACCCGCTGGCGTATCTGGAAATCATTGCCATCGACCCCGGTGCCAAAAAGACGGCCAGCACGGCCGCCAAGCGCTGGTTTGACATGGACGATGCCGCGCTGCAGGCCGCCGTCGCCATTGAGCCGCGTCTGGTGCATTTTGTGGCCAATACCGACGACATCCAGGCCGGACGCAGCGCGCTCAAGGCGCTGGACATTGAGCGCGGCCCCGCCGTGCAGGCCAAGCGCCACTCCCGCCGGGGCGTGCTGCAATGGCAAATCACCGTGCGCGAAGATGGCGAGCGCCTGTTCAACGGCGCGCTGCCGAGCCTGATTCAGTGGGGCCGCCCCGATGCCGCCGAGCCGCTGCGCCTGCACCCGCGCAACAGCCTGCCGCGCTCCGGCGTGACCTTGCAGGGTATTGCCGTCACCCACCCCACCGCCGCCAAGCTGCAAGCCGCCTATGACGCCCTCGGTCTGACCGGCATTGCGCTGGAAACCGGCCCGGCCAATTTGACGGCCACGCTGCACACGCCCAAGGGCTTGGTCACGCTGCAAAGCCACGGCATTTAACGCGTCTGGCGCCGGTAGCGCTCGGGTGAAAACCCGACCTGCTTGCGAAACATGGCAATGAACGCCGACGGCGTGCCGTAATTGAGCCGGGCGGCAATGTCCTGCACCGGCCAGTCGTCCTTCAGCCACGCCAGCGCCTGCAAGAACCGGGCGCGGTTGCGCCACTGCACAAAGCTCATGCCCAGTTCACGCTGAAAGCGCCGCGCCAGCGTGCGCTCGGTGCTGTGCACCTGCTGCGCCCATTGGGTCAGGGTGCGCGGGTCGGCCGGATCCAGGTGCAGCGCCTGCAGGATCGGCTGCAATTGCCGATCCGGGCTGTCAGGCAGGTAGCTGGCCTGGCGCCCGGCGCGTACCAGGTGTTCCACCAGCAGCGCCGCCTGGCAGGCATCCCATTCATCGACCATGGCGCCGACCCGGCGCTGGCAAAAATCATCCAGCAGCGCGCGCACCAGCGGGCTTTGTGCAATCAGGCAGGGTTCGCCCGGCAAGCGTGCCGCCAGTTCGGCGCTGACGTAAACCGAGGTGTAGTCCATGGCCTGGCGCACATAGGCGGCGTGCGCCAGCCCGGCCGGCATCCACACCACGTAATCGGCTGGCGCCATCAGGCGCTGACCGGCCACCTCCAGCTCCATCAAACCGAGACTGATGCGGTTGAGCTGGCCCCAGGGGTGGCGATGCGGCGCGTAGTCGGTATGGGCCTCAAAGTGGTCGTAGCGGAAATGCAGCGGCGCCGGGGGCGGCAGCGCCAGATCGGAGGCCAGGTAGGGCAGCAGCATGTTGTCGGGTTTGAGTCATCAGAATGTCTGTTTTGCATTATAAGAATCAAAGCAGCCACCCTAAACTGGGTGCCTTATGTTGCAAGGAGGCTCCCATGCCGGTGCTGTTTCCGCTGTTGGCGGTGTTGATCTGGTCGGCCAATACGGTCGTCTCCAAAGCGGCGGCGCCGTTGTTCGACCCGGCCGCGATTTCGTTTTACCGCTGGCTGATTGCGCTGCTGGTGCTGAGTCCGTTCTGCCTGCGTGCCTGTTGGCGCCAGCGGCACGCCATCCGGCCCCATGCCGGGCGCTTTGCCGTACTCGCCTTGCTGGGCATGGTGCTGTACCAGTGCCTGGCCTATTACGCCGCGCACAGCACCAGCGCCACCAACATGGGGGTGATCTGTGCGCTGATTCCCTTGCTGGGCCTGCTGCTTAACGGGCTGGTGTTTCGCCAGCCGGTGGGCCGCTCAAGCCTGCTGGGGGTGGCGCTGTCGCTGGCCGGGGTGCTGTACCTGCTGGGACAGGGCCAGCCCTTGAATTTGCTGGCGGCGGGCATCAACCGGGGCGATGGCCTGATGCTGCTGGGCTCGACCGCTTACGCGCTGTACGGCATCTTGCTCAAACGCTGGGCGCCACCGTTTGGCCTGTGGCTGAACCTGTATGTGCAGGTGCTGCTGGCGGTGCTGCTGCTGAGCCCGCTGGCGCTGACGGCCAGCAGCCTGGCGATTCCCGCCCAAGGCATCGGCCTGCTGCTGTTTGCCGGCATTGCCTCGTCGGTGCTGGCGGCGTATTTCTGGATGCGCGGCATTGCGCAGCTGGGCAGTGAGCGCACGGCGATTTTCATGAACCTGCTGCCCTTGGCAACCGCCCTGCTGGCCAGCGCCACGCTGGGGGAAAGCATCCATGCCTACCACTGGCTGGGCGGCGGCCTGATTTTGCTGGGCGTGAGTCTGGCGCAGGGCCACTGGGGCGGGCTGGGACTGCGGCGCGCAGCAGCCGTCTAACGGCGTGCCGGAACGTCGCCGCTGGCGCTAGCCCAGGGCATCGTCACCCTTTTTCTGCAGCCGCGCAGTGAACCAGAACAGACTGCCCTTGCCCAATTCGCTTTCAACGCCGACCTCGCCGCCCATCAACTCGGCCAGCCGCCGGTTGATGGCCAAACCGAGGCCGGTGCCGCCATGCCGACGGGTCATCGAGTTGTCCGCCTGCTCAAAGGGCTGAAAAATCCGGGACAAGGCCTCGGCGGGAATGCCGCTACCCTGATCCTCCACCTCGAAGCGCAGCAGCACCGAGGTCGCGGCCTCCTGCAGCAGGCGAACGCGCAGGCTCACCACCCCGGTTTCGGTGAACTTGATAGCGTTCGAGGCGTAGTTGAGACAGGCTTGCTGCAAGCGCGCCGGGTCGCCGGACAGCCCGGGCAGGCCAGGCGCCCGCTCCAGCCGCAAGTCAATCGCTTTGGCCTTGGCGCGTTCGGCCAGGATGGCGGTGACGTTGGCCAGGATGTGGTCGATGCTGACGGGCTGCTGCTCCAGCACCAGCTTGCCCGCCTCGGCTTGCGAAATATCCAGCAGATCGTCGATGATTTCCAGCAGCTGGCGGCCCGCGCCATCAATCGCGTCAAGCGGCCTGACCTGCGTTGGCATGACCCGTCCCATGCGCAGCAAACTCGCCATGCCCATGATGCCGTTCATCGGCGTGCGAATTTCGTGGCTGATCTTGGCCATGAAGGCGCTTTTGGCCACGTTGGCCGCTTCCGCTTCAAACGTGCGCTGTTTCAGCTGCGCGTTCACGCGCTCCAGTTCCCGCTGAACCTGCGCTTGCGCCTGCAGAGACTTCTCCAGCTTGAGCTTGCCGTAACTCATGCGGGCAATCAGGGTCGCCAGCTGGCTGTAAAAGGTCATCACGTTGTGCACCGTGTCCCGGCTCCAGCGCGGCACACGGGCGAGTGCGGCCAGGTAGGGCTCGCGCTCGAAGCCGTAAACGCCCGCCTGCGCTGCGAACGCATCAACGTCCACAACTTCGTCGTCGAAGAAAAACTGACCCAAAAAGAGGTTGGCGATGTGATGGCCGCCGCAAATGATGGGCGAGGACTGGTCCCACATGTGGTTCTTGCACTTGTACAGCGCATAGTCACCGGCCTTGGTCTTGCCCGACAGGTGGATGTCACTTTCAATGCAGTTGGCACGGCTTTGCGGATGGATGCGGTGGAACTGGGTGCAGATGTCCTGCCAGCCGGTGGCCACCAGAATATGGCCCTTGAGGTCGATGATCGCCATTCCGATGCGGGTCACCTGGTAGAAATAGTTCATCATGCCCTGCAGGGTGGGCGCTTCCAGCAGGCTGGCAATTTCCTGCTCGCTGAGGCTGGCCATCAAGGCCTGGTCTTGCGCCGTGGACTGATCTTGTGGCAGCTGCTCACCCAGTTTTTTCAGAAACTCGATTTTGAAGGTCTGCCCTTGCCTGGACGCAGCAGGCGTTCTTTTCTTCACCGTGGCGAGGTAATGCGGCGCATCGAGCAGAGCAAAGTGGCGCAGGGAGACCTCGACCTCGGCCAAGCCCCCATTCGCCAGCGCCAACCGGGATTGCAGTTGCTGCGTGGCCCCGCTCGCCTGCAAGCGGGCCAAAGCGTCCTCCCACGGCGCCGGATCAAGCCAGAGATTGAGCGGCAACCAGCTCTGCTGGCACAGGGACTCACGGGCATGGCCGGTCAGCTGGGCAAAGGCCGCGTTCAGGTCGACGATGACATGGCCGTCGAAGCGAACCAGCGCAACGGCGTCGTCAAACAGGGCCAGGAGGCTGGCGACCCGCTCGGGGGCCAGCGCCAGGGTATCGCTACCAGGGGGGGTGCGGATGGACATGAGGGAACTTCAGTCGATGAAGAGAGAGGGTCAGAAATCGGTGCTTCTGTTGTCGGGGTGGTTCCCTGCCGGGTTCCAATTATGCGGGCTTTGTAGCGGCTACTCTCTACGTAGAATCCGACTTGACGACGCCCCGGGTTTGGTGGACGATTTAGCCGCGCACCACCTCATCTATTTTTTGCAAAAAAAGGAGATCGACCATGACACCCGTCCCCACCATTGAGTGCCTGCCCAACGGCCCCTACCTCGTCAAACAGCTCGCCACCTTGCACAACGCCCGGGGCGACGCGATGGCAGTACAGCCGGTCATGGCGCTGTGCCGCTGTGGCGGATCGGCCACCAAGCCGTTCTGCGATGGCACGCACCAGCACAACGGTTTCTCTGGCGCCAAAGAGGCCGGTGGCCACGCTGACCGGCGCGACAACTACCACGGCCTGAGCATCACCATCCACGACAACCGCGCCATCTGTGCCCACTCGGGGCGCTGCACCGAAGGGCTGGCGGCGGTGTTTCGCCTTGGCGCCAAACCGTGGATTGATGCGGACGGGGCCGAGGCGGCGGCCATCATTGACACCGTGCGCCAGTGTCCGTCGGGGGCGCTCGGTTTTTCGCTGCGCCAGGTCGAGTTCCAGGAGCAGATGCGCGACCCCGCCATCAGCGTCACCCGGGATGGGCCGTATGCCGTGGTGGGCAGCGTTGAGCTGCTCGGGCAATCATGGGCGCAGGGCGCCAGCCGCGAGCATTACACCTTGTGCCGCTGCGGCGCCTCGCGCAACAAGCCGTTCTGCGACGGCGCCCACCACGACATCAAATTCAAGGACGAAGAGAGCCCGGCGGCCAGCCCCGGCGAGGCGGTGTAAAAGCACGCCGGATCGGCAGGTGGGGAAAATGTCAAAATCGGCACAACTTCCAGCTTGCCCATGTCCAAATCCAACCCGCTTTCACCCTTCTCCCCTTTCATCCTCAGCCCCCGTCCGGTCAAGATTGCCAGCTACCTGCTGGCGGCGCTGCTGTGCCTGGGTACGCTGATCTATGGCTTGCTGCCCGGCCTGCTGGCGGTGTGTCTGGGCTATCTTTTTGCGGCGGGTCTGGCCGGCAGAACGCGCCGCCGGGGTCTGCGCCTGAGTTCGACGCAGGCCGCCGCCGTGGTGATCCTGTTGCCGATTATGGGCATCGGTTTTTTCCTGGCGCACGCGCAAGGCATGGCGTTTGGGGCGGTCGGGCAATACCAGGCGCTGTTGCACCACCTGGCAGGCACGGTACTGGAGATTCGGCAAAAACTGCCCGCCGATCTGGCCAGCCACCTGCCCGATGAAATGATTGCGGCACAAGTCTGGCTGGCCGACTACCTGAAATCACAAGCGCGTTCGCTCGCGGGCATGGGCTCCACCGGACTGCATGGCAGCCTGCTGGTGTACGTCGGCCTGGTGGTGGGCGCGCTGATTGAAGGCACGCTGCTGCTGCCGACCCGGGCGCCGCTGCGCTTTGAGGTGCGCCAGCGTGCCGGTCATTTCATTGAAGCCTTCCGCCAGATTGTGGTGGCCCAGTTCTGGATTGCTGCCTTCAACGCGTTCTGCACGGCGGTGTTTCTGCTGGTGGCCCTGCCCTTGTTCGGCACCCAGATGCCCTACGTCGGCCCACTGATTGCGCTGACCTTCTTTGCCGGCCTGATCCCGATTGTGGGCAACCTGCTGTGCAACGGCGTGCTGGCGCTGGCGGGCGTGTCGATTTCACCCACCGTGGGCCTGGCCTGCCTGGTGTTTCTGGTGGTCATCCACAAGTTCGAGTATTTCATCAACGCCAAGGTGGTCGGCCAGCGCACCAGCACGGCGGCGTGGGAGTTGCTGGCGGTCATGTTTATCGGTGAAGCGGTGTTTGGCATCACCGGCCTGGTGGCCGCCCCCCTGTATTACGCGTATGTGAAGAAAGAGCTGCAGGTCGCCCGGCTGGTTTAGGCGATCCGCAAGGATCGTGCCGAGCGGCCATCGACATGGAACACACTGACCACCTGTGACAGGTGCTGCGCCTGCCCGCGCAGCGCATCGGCCGCCGCTGCGGCCTGCTCGACCAGCCCCGCATTTTGCTGGGTCGCCGCGTCCATCTGGGCAATCGCCTGGTTGACCTGCTCAATGCCCTCACTCTGTTCGCTGCTGGCGGCGGTGATGGCGCCCATGATGTCGGTCACGCGCTGGATGCTGGCGACAATCTGCGCCATCGTCTGCCCGGCTTGTGCCACCAGCGCGCTGCCGGTATCCACCTTGCCAACCGAGTCGTCGTCTCCCCCGATGCCCGGGCCGACCGCAGTTTCGATGACGGCGACTATCGCTTGGCGGCGACCGCGCTGCTGGTGCATGTCGTCTCGCTGGACGGCGAGCCGACGCCGACCGAGACGCGCAAGCTGCACAGCCTGATCGAGAGCCGTTTCCAGCTCGATCCCGGCACCGCCGACAAGTTGATCGCTTCCGCGATGCGCGTCGAAGGCGAGGCCGTGGATCTCTATCACTTTACCAGCGTGATCATGCGCTCGGTGAATGAGGAGGGGCGGCTGCGCATCGTCGAGATGATGTGGGAGCTGGTCTATGCCGACGGCCAGGTCAGCGAGTTCGAGGACAATGTGGTCTGGCGCGCCGCCGACCTGCTCGGCATTTCCTCGCGCGACCGCATCGACCTCAAGCACAGGGTCGCCGAGAAGCAGGCCGAGCTGCCGAAGGGCCCCTGGGGCACGGCAGACGCGGCAATTTGACAGGGTCGGCTGCGCAAGCGGGTGCATCGTCGCCGGCATCACGGATGACGAAATTTTAATTTCCGCCGCGATCGGGGGCGATCCGACTGAAAATCGGTAGTTTCGTCCCGAAACCAGCGCCTCAGCCGCTATCCACAAGCCCATACACGGCTTGCGTCGCACCGCATGCCTATGCTCTCGTCGCCCCGCAGGGAACCTCACTAGAATTTGCAGTAAGAGTTTGAAACGTGACTGAGCGTGTGACGCTGATAACCGGGGCATCGGCGGGCATAGGCACCGAACTGGCGCGCGTGTTTGCATCAAAGGGGCACCGCGTGGCGCTGGTGGCGCGGCGCGCCGATCGCCTGACTGCGCTCGCCGACGAGCTTGGGGCCAAGGGCGGCGCGGCCCCGATCGTGATCCCCTGCGATCTCCAGCAGACCGATGCGGGCGACCGGATCGCGCAGGCCCTGACCGAGGCCGGGGTCGAGGTCGAATATCTCGTCAACAATGCCGGCTTCGGCCTGTTCGGCCTCGCTGTCGAGCGTGACCGTGCCGAACAGCTCAACATGATCAGCGTCAACATCCGTGCGCTGACCGACCTGACGCTGCGCTTCGCCGACCAGCTGATCCGCAATCGCGGCGGCATCCTCAATCTCGGCTCGATCGCGGGATTCCTGCCGGGCCCCGGCATGGCCGTGTACTACGCCAGCAAGGCCTATGTGCTTTCATTCTCCGAGGCATTGCGCTGTGAGCTGGCGCCGAAAGGCGTGCGCGTTACCGTGGTTTGCCCTGGTCCCGTGCCGTCCGAATTCCAGGATCGCGCAGGGTTTGCCCCGGGATTCGATTCCGCGATCCTCAACGTTGCGCCTGATGAGGTCGCCCGCCAGGCCTATCGCGGCCTGATGGCCAACAAGCGCGCCGTGCTGCCCGGCGCCTTCATCAAGGTCGTGCCGTTCCTGCTCCGGCTGTTTCCGCGTTCGTTCATCCTGTCGGCGGTCGGCGGCTTTCAGCTCCGCAAGCGCTAGCCCCCTGAAGCGTTCCCTCGGTCGTCGTTAAGGCTGTCTCTGGCCCGCGATTTGCTTCGCGCGTGTGTGCGCAAACTCACACGATGTTAACGAGCACTTAGCTATGATCGCACCTTACGTGCCGAATCCTTAAGCAGAGGCCAAACCTTCAAGCAGAGGCAATGTCGTTCCGGTCTGACCAAAGCCGTGTCGTGGTACCCTTCGCAAACCGAAGGCCGACCGCGGTCACGCCGGTAGATCAGGTTTCGGATCAGGCTGCGCTAAGGCCGGTGCTGATCGTGCTGCATCAGGAGACCTCGACTCCCGGCCGGATCGGCAACGCGCTGCGTGCGCTGGGCTACCCCCTCGACATCCGCCGTCCGCGCTTCGGCGATACGCTGCCCGACACGCTCGAGATGCATGCCGGCGCGGTGATCTGCGGCGGCCCGATGAGCGCCAACGATCCCGACGACTATGTCCGGCGCGAGATCGACTGGATTTCCGTTCCGCTGCGCGAGCAGCGTCCGTTCCTCGGCATCTGCCTCGGTGCGCAAATGCTGGCGCGGCAACTCGGCGCGCGCGTCGCGCCGCATCCGCAGGGCCGTGTCGAGGTCGGTTACTACCCGGTCAGTCCGACGGACGCGGGCCGCGCCCTTTGCCCGGACTGGCCGGCGCGCGTCTATCATTGGCATGGCGAGGGCTTTCGACTGCCCGACGGCGCGGACCTGCTTGCGACCGGCGATGATTTCCCGGTGCAGGCGTTCCAGCTCGGCAACGCCTTCGGCCTGCAATTCCATCCCGATGTGACCTACGCGATGATGCATCGCTGGACCACGCGCGGTTGCGCGCGGCTGGATTCGCCGGGCGCGCAACCGGTCCATCAGCACTTCGCCGGGCGCGCCGTGCATGATGCCGCCGAGCGCGCGTGGCTGAAGCATTTCATCGACGGCTGGATCGCGCGCGTGCCGCGGCCGATGCTGCTGCAGGCGGCGGAATAGCCGCCGCGCGGAATTTCGCGCCGCCCTTTTCATTCTGATGGATGTGCTACTGTCGGCTGCCGCGCGTGGCTCGTATCGCCGTGCGAATTCATAACAACAAGGCCAGGGAGATCGCCGTGAGCTATCAGCACATCCTCTATGAGGTCAGCGACCGGATCGCGACCATCACGCTCAATCGCCCGGACCGCATGAATGCGTGGACCGCGATCATGGAGCGCGACGTGCGCCATGCGATGGAGGCGGCGGCGAACGATGACCATGTTCGCGTCATCATCCTGACCGGCGCGGGCCGTGGCTTCTGCGCCGGCGCCGACATGGAAGCGCTGCAGGGCATCGATCCCAACGAGGTCAGGCGTGGCGAGAGCATTCCGTTCGACATGAACCGCCGCGCCGACTGGCAGACGCGTTACGCCTATTACCCCGCCATCAAGAAGCCAGTCATCGCGATGCTCAACGGCGCTACCGCCGGCATCGGCCTGGTTCACGCGCTGTATTGCGATCTGCGCTTCGCCGCCGACAGCGCGGTGTTCACGACAGCCTTCGCGCGGCGCGGCCTGATCGCCGAGCACGGCATCAGCTGGATGCTGCCGCGCATCGTCGGCCATGCCAACGCGCTCGATCTGTTGATGTCGGCGCGGCGGGTGTCGGCCGCGGAGGCGCTGCGCATCGGCCTCGTCAACCGGCTCTCTTCGCCGGAGAAGCTGCGCGAGGACACCTATGCCTATGCCCGCGACCTCGCCGATTTCGTCTCGCCGAGCGCGATCGCGGTGATCAAGCGTCAGGTCTATGACGTGCCGTTCCAGACCCTCGCCGAGGCTACCATAGACGCCAACCGCGAAATGCAGATCGCGCTCAAGGGCAATGATTTCCGCGAAGGCGTCGCGAGCTTCGTGGAGAAGCGGCCGCCACGGTTTACGGGGACGTGAGGGGGATTGGGGCTGGCGGCGAGGCGTCGGAGAAGAGGGGTTTGGACCGGTCCGTCTTCGCCCTTTGGGCTTCGCCGGACACCACGCTTCGTCCTTCGGGCTCTGCGCGGCTGCGCCACGCGTAGCCCGAAGGCGAAGCGTGGTGGAGCCAGGCGGGATCGAACCGCCGACCTCGTCATTGCGAACGACGCGCTCTCCCAGCTGAGC
>OFRD01000982.1_pt1 | contig 10361 bp, 9 predicted proteins | sample 1543041 | NCBI WGS metagenome assembly OFRD01 (sample SAMN07774234, study PRJEB24372) | wastewater metagenome | isolation source: Exp Tend CN 100WW | collected 2016-02
GAAATTATCACCCAACAGCCGATAAATTGCATAGTACTTGCCGTTATATTCAAAACCCATGACATCTTCCTCGTCAATGTCATCCGCCGCACAGACCTGATACCACTCGCCATTGTTCATAATCGTGATTCCTCTACTTATTACCAACATCCTGCTCCATTCGGGCGGTTGTTTAAATAAAGCTGATCCGGTAAATTGGCGTTAACCACATACAGATCTGAACTGGCATCATTGTTAAAATCAGCTGTTGCAATGGCGACACTGTTGCTGGCTGCGCCAATGCCGCTGAGGTCGGTTGCCTTTTGAAAGTACCCTGGGCCGTCGTTGAGATAGAGCATGTTCAGTTCTCCGCCCTTGTTGGCAGCAGCCAAATCTTAGCTGCCACGGAGATTCAAGCCCTCCTGCACCCGCAGAACGCTGTCCCCGCAGTGGTCAAGTTCCACCCTGCACTACTTCCACTCCAGCAATGGCTGAATGGCAATCAATCACTCTTGTTCGTTATTCCGAGAAACAGGAGCCGCGTAACATACGCAGATTGCACATTGTTCTTAATCCAGCACCGGCAGTCGTAATCATTCAGTGCACTCCGCAAGCGGCTGCACCACGCCAACCTATGCTCCACCCAATGTCTGATCAAACTCCGATAACGCAACAGCCGCTCGCGCCCGGCGCTATCCTGCGCTGCGACCCGCACGCCCGCATGCACAGAAAAACCGCCACTGTGCCCCCACCCCTGCATTACCCCAACCGTCTCGCTGCTCAGCAACCCGCGCCGCTCAAACAGCCCCAGCACCCGCTGCCGCACTGCTGTCTGCACCCGCTCCACACATGCTTCATCCACCTGCGCCCCGCGAAACGCCAGCCCCTGCCGCCCCTGCGCCACCACCCCGTCCAGCATGCACAAATGCAAATGCACGTGTGCGTTCAGCGTCGCGCCAAAACGGTGCACAAACAACACCCCGCCGCTGCGGCCTGCCGCCGCCGTGCCTGTGCTCGCTCCCGCTGTCGCGCGCTGCACTTCGCGCATCGCGATCCCCGCCACCCGCTTCAAGCAGTCTGCATCACGGTCCAAAAAGTAGCGCAGGCGCTTCGGAAATACCACCACCCACTGCCGCACTGCCACTGCTGGAAACACATGCTCCACCATGTGCGCCGCCGTCTCCACCATGCGCCGTGTGTTGCAGCCCGGGCACACCCCGCGCCCCTTGCATGAATACGCCACCAAAAAGTCCTGGCCGCACTTCTCACAGCACGCCCGCGCAAAGCCATGCGCCAGAATGCCGCACTCTAAAAACTTGCGCAGGTCGCGCTCCACGTATCCCGGCACCGGATCTACCACCCAATCTGCGCCTGCAGCCAGCCTACCCGCGCGCCGCTGCGCCAGCCACGTCTCCAAATTCTGACGCACCACTTGATACGCCGCACTCCGTTCCGGCCGCCGGCGTTGATATACCGCGGCGCGCTTCACTCTGCAATTACTGCCTGCGCGTGTCCCCGGCACACCAGCAGCGCTGCTCATTAACCGGTTGGTTGAGGCCCACCGTTTACGATCATTTACGGTCGCACGTCATGTAGTCAAGGGACTGTAGGGTACTATGCTGACCGATACGCGCCCAATAGCGCGACAAGTTTCGTATGATAATATAGATTATGAACGAGGCTACGCACACCTTATTAATTGGCAACTTTTTGGCAAAGATTAACGGCAGCTAAGAGCACCTATCCAAAAGGCGGGGTTTAGCTTCGCTGATTTTCAATTCGTGTTCCAAAGATCATTCGCCAACTAGCGGATGGTAAAAATCGCCACCTTCGAAAAGCGCCAACCGTTACTAAAAATTTCCTACAGCAAATTCGCTTAAGTTTGCACTATTAAATAATTGAAAAGGACAACTACATGAAAAAATTTATGCTTAACATCCAACTAGAAGGATTGGACAATGAAACAAGAATGAAACTACTCCCAAGAGAACAGGAGCTTGTAAAAGAACTGGAACAAAATGGGAGTATTGTAGAAACTTATATTAAACTTGATATGTCTGGTATTTTTATGGTGATGATGGCGAATGATTCTGATGATGTGCATGCAAAACTTTCAGCTTTACCCTATTATCCGTATATGAAAATTGAGATAATTCCTGTGAGAGTGACTAATAATATTAATCAATAACACGAGCTATACAAACCGCTAGCATTAACTTCTGTATCTAAAAACTAAGCCTTTTTTTGAGCGGAACTTTATTTTTTTGTAAAAATAGAAACTTGGCCATAAAAAATGCCGAACGGATAGGAAATTCAAGCTCTAGCACCCACAGATGGTAAGTGCTGGCCTCGCAGTGGTCAAGTCCCACCCTACACTTATCTCCGCCCCGCCATTACCTAATGGTCAATGATCACTTTTGTATGGCATTTCGAGAGGTACGCTCAGCGCAACAAGCGGAGATTACACAACTTCTACAGGCCAGCTTTGGCAGCCCTAAGCACTCAGTGCGCTCGGCAAGCGGCTGCACCACGCCTGGCTATGCTCGGCCGCGTGTTCCATTCCTCAGAGCAGGATTACCAACCCAATGAACCGAAACAAACGGACTGACGAGTCAAAATCGTCAGCGAGGGACGAAAGTCATTAATCGGAGTGCAATGCACCCACATTAAATATTGCGGTCGGCAGATAACGCGGCTGGCGGCGATATTGGGTGGCCTGCTCGAAGGCATAGGCGTATTTGATCAAATTAGGTTCCTGCCAGGCTTTGGCGAAGAAGGAAATACCCACTGGCAAACCAAACACATGCCCCGCCGGGACAGTGATATGCGGATAGCCCGCCACCGCTGCTGGTGATGTGCTTTCCATATCCCAATTGATCGCATCGCCGTTCGCCAGATCGATCATCCACGCTGGTCCGCCCGAAGGGACAACGATCGCATCCAGTTTGTGTTTGCGCAGGGTCGCATCAATCCCGGCTTTGCGCGTCAGATGCAAGTTCTTCGCCAGCGCATCTTTATACTTCTTCGCGCTTAGCGCAGCCTTCTCTTGTGCGGCAAGCATATGCTCCTGCCCAAAGTACGGCATAACTTTATCGCTATTCTCTTCATTGAACTTGATCACATCTGCCAGCGAATGGACGCGCGCATGTTCATCAAGTGTCTTGAGATATTTATTTAAGTCAGCCTTAAGCTCGTGATGCAGCACTTCGAGCTCCGTGGCACCAAACTTATCAAAGTTCGGCACATCAGCCGGGTCAACGATCACTGCGCCCAACTGCTTGATCACTTCAAGACACAACTCAAAAATCTTGAGGATGCGCGGATTTGCGCCCGTCATATTTCTAGCGACGCCGATACGCGCGCCCTGGAGTCCATCCAGAGCAAGATATTTTGCATAATTGGATAAAGCCCGCTGCTTGCTAAACCTGGTGGCTGCATCGTTGCCGTCAACTCCCGTCAATGCCCCGAGCAGGATTGCCGCATCTGCCACCGTCCGCGCCATGGGACCAGGTGTGTCCTGACTGTGTGCGATCGGAATAATGCCACTGCGACTCGCCAAACCCAACGTCGGTTTGATCCCCACGATGCCATTCGTCTGCGCTGGGCTGATGATCGAACCGTCGGTCTCAGTACCGATCGCCGCCACGCACAAATTCGCCGCCACCGCCGCGCCCGAACCGGAAGAGGAACCACTCGGCGAGCGATCCAATGCGTAGGGGTTACGCGTCAACCCACCGCGCGATGACCAGCCACTGACCGACCGTTTGCCGCGAAAATTTGCCCACTCGCTCAAATTAGTTTTGCCTAGAAGCACCGCACCGGCTTTGCGCAACTGCTTTACGATAAAGGCATCCTTCGGCGCGATGTTACCTTCCAACGCCAGCGAGCCCGCCGTTGTTTGCATGCGGTCATGTGTATCGATGTTGTCCTTGATCAAGATCGGGATGCCGTGCAACGCGCCGCGCAGTTTGCCTGCCTTGCGCTCTTTATCGAGTCCATCCGCAATATCCAAGGCATCCGGGTTTAGCTCGATCACCGAATTGATATACGGTCCGCTTTTATCTACCGCCGCGATGCGTAGTAGATACAACTCAGTGACCTGACGTGAAGTCAGTTCCCCTGATTCCATTTTTTCATTCAGGTCAGTAATCGTCCACTCTGGCAGAATCATCCCGCTTGCTCCTTTAACGGAAAGTACATTCAAGCTTCCTTGCACCCCGACACAACACACCTAATTGCCGGGGAAGTCTGATGCAAAGTTGCGCAGGATTCCACACCCCATCATCTCATGGCCATTGACCACTTATGTCACTTGTTTTGTAATTACTGAGTTATGAATCGCTCAACCAAAGAAAATTGCACTATTTATACAAAACGGCGTTGGCAGCCCTAAACATTCAGTGCGATCCGCCAGCAACCAGACCACGCCTACGCACGCGCTGCCACATGGCTTTGGTTTCATCGCCCAAACATTTCTGCCGAAGCCGCCAGATCGTCCACCATCACGCCATCCGCACCGAAGGCTAACATCAACCGCGCTGTGAGGGGATGTTCGATGGCCCCGAACCAGATGTAAACCTGCTGACCACGTGCGTGGGCGGCGCGCACCATCCAGGGATTGAGGAGTACCATCTCCGCCATCGGACAGGAGGCGGTAGTTTGGCCGGGCGTTTGGTTTGGGAGAGAAAATTTCCAAAGCCCAGTCAATAGGCAAAATTGCACGTCTGGGTGGTGGGTAAGGATTTCTTTCAGAGTTTCAGGAGCAAAGGATTGAATGATGGTATGTCCGAGGTAATTTGCCGCAATGATTTCATTTACCATCTTCTCGCCTAAGCCTGGATAGAGGGCAGGAGATTTGGCTTCGGGAAGAATGTCTACGCCGTTCTCCTTGGCGAGTTGGATGACCTCTGCAAACGTGGGAACTGATTCGCCTTTCCCCGCGTCGAGCGCGGTAATCTGATCGAGAGTCATCTCCCCGACCAATCCGGTGCCGTTCGTCGTTCTGTCAACGGTGACATCATGGATGACGACGAGATGCCCGTCAACGGTCATTTGCACGTCAAATTCCAAATAATCTGCACCGCGGGCGATGGCGTTGCGGAAGGATGCCAGAGTATTTTCCGGAGTAGTTACTTTTCCACCGCGATGGGCAATGAACTGGGGGGCGGCGGGAAGGGGGCCACGAAGAAAAAAATACGCGCCATAGTAGACTACGAACAGGGCAAAGAGTGTGAGCAGAAAGCCACGTCCGCTCGGTAGCCGACGTTTGGTGGGGGTAGCCATACTAGAACACTACGCTTAAATGCTGCGTGATTACTCAGCCACATCCAGATAGTGGTAATAGTCCAGCGCCTGCGCATGCATGGCGCGGCGATAGTTGATGGCAACATTATCAAACGTGAGATGCAACTCGGCCGCCAAATCAAATGGCACCTGCTCCGGGCGCTGTGATTCCACAATCCGCTTGTCCTGCCCGAAGATTGTGTCCTCGAACGCCTGCAAGACCGAGTCCGGCTGGTCCAGATCATAGTTGCGTCCGATGATGCAATAACCGCGGCAATGGTTTTGATCGATTGGCTGTGCCGCAAAAAAATAGACCATGCCTTTTTCTCCGCCCCAGCCCAGACGCAGCACAATCGTATACGGCAGATGCAGCTCGTAGCGGCTGCGGCGCTCAGGTGCCAGCGCTTGATCATTGCCAAACACCGGAAAGTCATCCGTGTTGGCGGCTTCCGGGCGCACAATGGTGTAGTGCAGCACATTGCCGCGCACCTCCACCTTGTGTTCAGGCACAACCGGGCGGTTTACATCGCCCAACAAACCCGGGTGCACCCACGGGAAGTGCCCAAAATCAGTGAAGTTTTCAACCTGGCGAGACGCATCACTATCCCAGCTAAACGGACCCGTATTCACCACTTTCCACTTTCCGTTTTCAAGTTCGGGAATGTCCGGCAATGGATAGCGCTGCGGCTCCTGCAGTGCCACCCAAATTAGCCCAAACCTTTCGACGCAACTAAAGCGCTCCACCCGCGCTTTGATCGGGATGGCGGTGCTGGCCACTTTTTGGGGGATCAGCGTGCATGCGCCGCTGGTGTTGTAACGCCAGCCATGGTAGCCGCACACCAGCTCGCTGCCGTTCACCCAGCCCAGCGACAACGCCGTGCCGCGGTGGATGCATAAATCTTTCATGGCATGCGGGATGCCGTCCGCTGCGCGCCAGATGACGAGTGCCTCGCCCAGAAGTTTTGCGGCGAAAGGTGTACCAGTTACTTCATGCGCGTAAGCCACCGGATGCCAGCACGCGCGCAGATTTTTAGTGAATGTGACTGTCATTTGGTTTGTGTGATGCGTCTAAACAACAAAGCAATTTTGCCCGCGCACAATTGGCACATCTGCAAGCTCCAGTTTCCGGTTCGCAATTTACCACTCGCAAGGGCAAGTGATCAGGCGGCGCGTACAACGCTGCGGCACTATAACCGCGCATTGCACCCGTGCATGGCACACTCTCTTGCCGGGGTTCACGCGGTTACGCCGCCGCCCATCACTTTACACTCTGGCCCACAAAGCGCCCGCTGCCGGCGGGGCGCGGCAGCTTGGCATGCGCGGCTGCAATTGGCGCCAGTGCCTGCAGCAGCTCCGCACCCATTGGAGAAGATTTCTTGAGTGCCGTATCAACGTGCAGGTAGAGGTGCTCGGCAGTTGCCACGGGCGTGCCATCCGCCTGCGCCATCACGGAGTGCAGGTGCACGCGCTTTGCGCCAAGCTCCACTACCTGCGCCGTCACCACAATCTCATCGCCAGCCTTGCTCTCGCTGAGGTAGCGCACGTGGCTCTCAACGGTGTAGAAGGAGCGCCCGGTGGCGAGATACTCCGCATTGAAGCCAATCGAGCGGAAGAACTCGTCCATCGCCTCGCTTGAGAGCTGCATGTAGCGGCTGTCATTGGTGTGGCCGTTGTAGTCCGTCCACTCTGCGGGAATGTGGCGGCGCAGCACATCAATTGGCGCATCAATGCGGACGGGCGGCGCAGTTGTGCCGCTAAGCAGCCCGCGTTCATAGGCGGCAAGAGTTTCACCAGCCCCAAAGCCAACTTGGCGCAGGCCCTGCATGACCGCCACGAGGCAGTCATCGCGCAGCGCCTCCAGCTGCCGAATCGATTTTCCACCCGCCTGGGCATCGGACTGCGCCACAAGCCGTTCAAGCAAGTCAGCGGTGAGTTCCGGAACATGCGTGAGCTTGGTCCACGGCCACTTGAGCGCGGGGCCAAACTGCTCCATAAAGTGCCGCATGCCCGCCTCGCCACCGGCAATGCGATAGACGAGAAAGGTGCCCATGAACGCCCAGCGCAGGCCGGCGCCGAAGCGGATGGCGTCGTCAATTTCTTCGACAGTGGCGATGCCGTCATTTACAAGCCACAGAGCTTCGCGCCACAAAGCCTCCAGCAGCCGGTCCGCAACGAAGCCGTCAATTTCTTTGCGCAGCATGAGCGGCCGCATGCCCACGGCGGAGTACACCGCGCGGGCGCGCTCGCGGGTTGCTGGCGATGTGCGGTCGCCGCCACACACCTCCACCAGTGGCAGCAGGTAAACCGGGTTGAAGGGATGCCCGACGACAAGGCGCTCCGGATGCGCCATATGCGCCTGAAGCTGTGTTGGCAGCAAGCCCGAAGTTGACGAGCCAAATACAATGTGCGGCGCTGCTGCACGGCTGGCCTGCGCGAGCAGCTGCTGCTTGAGTTCCAGGCGCTCGGGCGCGCTCTCCTGCACGAAGTCGACACCCGCGACGGCGGCTTCGGGCGAATCAACAAAGGTGAGCGCGCCCGCTGCCGGCAGCGGTGCCAGCAGCATTTTTGCGTATGCGCGGCGCGCGTTGGCCAGCACCGCGCCAACCTTGCGCTCGGCCTGCGGATCAACATCGTAGATGCGCACATTGATGCCGTTCAGCAGGAAGCGCGCGGCCCAGCCGGCACCGATGACCCCGCCCCCAAGCAGGCCGACCGTGGTGAGTGGCGGGCGCTCTGTCACGCGTATTTTTTGAGCCGCAACTTTTCGCGCACTGCCGCCGGGCCAAGCACGCTCACGTTCATGTTCTCAAGAATCGTCACGGCGCGCGCCACAAGCTCGGCGTTGGTTGCCAGGCGGCCGCGGCTGAGGTAAATGTTGTCTTCAAGGCCAACGCGCACGTTGCCGCCGGCCAGCGCCGCCATAGCCACATACGGCAGCTGCATGCGCCCAATTGCAAACGCGGAAAAGATTGCGCCCGCCGGCAGTTGGTGCACAAGCGCCATTAGCGTCGTCGGATCATCCGGGGCGCCGTAGGCAATTCCCATGCAGAACTGGATCAGCAGCGGGTCGTCAATCAAGCCCGCGCCAACCAGATCTTTCACCATCACGAGGTGCCCGGTGTCGAAGACTTCAAGCTCGGGCCGCACGCCAAGCGCCCGCACTTGTGCGGCCATCGCGCGCAGCACGGTGGGCGTGTTGGCCATGATGTAATCGCCGCCCGAGGCAAAGTTCATGGTGCCGCAATCAAGCGTGCAAATCTCCGGGCGCAAGCGGGCAACATGCGCGAGCCGCTCGGTGGCGCCGGCCATATCTGTGCCGGCTGCATCCAGCGGCAGCACTTGCTCGGCACCGCCGAGCATCAGGTCACCACCCATGCCGGCCGTTAGGTTGATGACCACGTCGGTCCCGGATGCACGGATGCGCTCGACAACCTCTGCATACAAATCCAGCTGGCGGCAGCCGCGGCCGGTGTGCGGATCGCGCACATGGATGTGGGCAATCGCCGCGCCCGCCCGCGCAGCATCGATTGCGGATTGGGCAATCTGCTGCGGCGTGACCGGCACTTTGTCGCTCTTGGCCGTGGTTTCGCCGGATCCGGTCACGGCACAGGTTATAAAAACTTCGGTATTCATAAGTAAATTCTGTGGTCAAGAATTGTTAAGCAGTGTTCTTCTAAGGCATCGCAGGTAAATAGCAATGCAATCAATTGCGGTACAACAGGAAGGCACAGTGCCCAAAACGGAAAACGAAATGCATTTTGATCAAGGCCGCGCGAATCACGCAGCGATTCTACCCCGCACACTGCAGCCAACTAGTAGAAAGATATTTGTGGCCAGCGAGCGAAGATTAAAAACTAAGTTCAGCAAATAGATACAGCGCTCATTCGGGTTGCACACCATCAAGCGCCTGCGCACATACATTTGTGCCAAAGAAAGCTAGTATCTCCGCCGGGTCGTAGTTAGTTGGTAGATAAACCTTGTTCCGCACTATTCCCCACCAAGTAAACCTATCTCAGTGATCCTCCGGGCAAGTGCCTCAGAGTAGACTCGGCAACCTTCAGAACTAAGATGGCCATCGTTATCAAGAAACAAATCACTGATGTGACTCTCCCGCTGCATGTCAGCCGTTGGATCAACATAATACACGCCATTTTCCTCCGCCCACTCACCTAATAATCGGGATATGTTTATTTGTTTCGCCGCTGCAACCTCACACTCCTTTGAATAGTAAGCAGTATTAAATGAATGCTGCGGCATATATACTTTGCATCTTTCAGGATCGATTCCGTAAACTGCCACAGCCGTTGACTGATAGGCCAGCAATATTTTGGTGCTTTGGTCATTATTCCGAATTTCATTCGCCATGCCCAATAGCGATCCAATAAACTGATGCCACTGCCAAGGAAATTCTGGAAGCTCCACACTGGGCTCCGTCCGGGAATTTAAGGTGTGAATTTCAAATCCAAGAAAGTCTCCCACTACCGGAAAGACAGCTCTCTGTGTGATTTTAAACACTTCACCGAAAACAGAGAGCTTTCGGCTCGGCCACTGGGGATTAGCAGAGTTCAGCTCTTCAAGTGTAAGACCCGGGCTCTCATTTTGCACAATCGTGTCAGTAATATCATTTCCTGAGTAGAAGTTCAGAATAACAAGCTTTGGAGATTGAAGTACGAAAGGAGACGCAACATAACGCTTAAAGTGCTTGCGCCACAAAGGTGGGCCGCTACCCGCTATGGCTGCCGCATATACGGTAGCTGGCGCAAGGGATTTGCGCAAATTTTGCGGGGTGGAGCCATATTCAATAAATGAATCTCCAAGTACAAGCACGTCTGCACCACTGCTAGCTTTCAGGTATCCCGGAGGGTTTGGATATCCAAGCTCATCATAGATCCACCGAAAATCAAAAATTTTTCTCGCCGCACCTGGTTTACCAAAGTGCACTTTGCCATCGTTCGCCGAAACAATTTTTTGAGGATTTGAGAAAAGGAACTTGCTTTGCGCATCCGCAGTCATTACCTTAATCAGGGTCGATGGCAGATAGGGGCTTGACCAATAAAGGACATTGTCCGCCGCAAGAAGCGTTACCCCCCCCACAATAC
>OFRD01000984.1_pt1 | contig 10342 bp, 5 predicted proteins | sample 1543041 | NCBI WGS metagenome assembly OFRD01 (sample SAMN07774234, study PRJEB24372) | wastewater metagenome | isolation source: Exp Tend CN 100WW | collected 2016-02
TCTTGCCCGGTACAGCAGACCTTTTAATTCTAAAAGGAGTTGCCATTGATATTCATTCTCGGTATATACCATTAAAAACAGAACTTATATAAGTCCTTTTGTTTATTTATAAATCTTCTTCTTGAATAACAATTTGAAGTGCTTCAATAGCTCCTTGATGACGAATAAACTGTTCTTTTTTAATATTAAAATCTCTTTCAAGATCCAAAAGTTCTTGTTGTAGTTTTGATGATTTTTCAATCAAAGTATCAAGCATTTCTTGTGGTTTCATATGTATATAAAATAACTATGATTTTATTTAGGATTGTTGGTCTTGGGTCTTTTTCATAATCTCATCAAACTTTTCATTCATCCACGTTTCTTCATTTTCTTTATTATCAGTTAGTTGTTGCTGGATCTCCTATATTTTTTGTTCTTCCACCTACTGTTCCACCAACACCTCCATTTAAATTATCAATTCCGTTAATATAATATCCAGCAAGTCCTCTTATTCCAACTGGAAGTTCTCCGGCAAGTCCGCCAGAACCACCATTGGTTCCAGTACCACCAATATTTCCTTGTGACCCATTAGAACCATCGGCACCAAAACCTCCACCAGATCCACCAGATCCGCCGGTTCCTCCATCTCCTCCAGTTATGCCTGTGTTGGCATTTGTTGCACCAGCAGCACCAGCAGCACCACTCGCAGCATTTTGGGCGTATCCTTGTCCTACACCACCATTTCCACCATTTCCACCAGCGGCACCAGTAGTACCCCTTTTTGTAGGGTATATATAATATGCTGAGTCTGTGACGGTATAAAATAATGGATCTACATCAAGAGCATAAGTATCCGAAGCTTCATTTCGATCTGTAGTCAACAAATGATCCAGACCATTAAATTTGCGATAAACGGGATTAGTATTTGGGCCTGGATTGTTGGGAGGCCAAACATATCCAATTATACCTTCGTGATTCCATCCAGCACCACCTTGATTTGGAACCTCATTAGCATTTAAACCAAATAAGTGATCTCCCGTACTCCCATTAAAAAACCGATATAAAGGCACTGTTCCAAAAATACTGCTATCAGTCTCCCTAGTAACCCAAAAATAATTAGTATTTTCTACATAATATTCATTAATAGCAAGAAATTCACCAGCTGCGTAAGATGTATAAAAATGCAGTCCCAATTTATTGGAATTGTATCTTTCAAATCCAAGAAGTTCAGTAGTGTCAGTAGGACCACCATCACCACCTCTACCACCTTTAGTTCCAGCACCGCCACCGCCGCCGCCAGCATAAATGCTTCCATTATTTGTAATACTTACCGTACCACCAGTTCCTTTATTATTAATAATAATAGCATTTCCGCCCTTTCCGCCATTTCCGCCATTTGCTACTCCACCAAGACCACCAGCACCTTGAATGGAACCATTATTTTCTAATACAAAAGCACCAACAACTCCAGCCGTAATGCTAAGTGCTGCAGCACTAGGATTGGTTGAACCAACCACAACACCACCATTAATGACTAATCTCTTATTTACACTTCTTGTCCAATCAGTTGACCCAAAATAACTTTGAGCATCTGCATTTGTTGTATTTGCTGTAATATATTTTACGATTTCTGGTGGTGCTTCTACATTTATCGTCACACTCGAAGTTGCAGTTTGACCTTCAAGACCACCAACAACAATCGTATAAGTTTTTGACTGTGTAAGATTACCAGTACTAACATTACTTCCGCTTAGATTACTTCCAGCAAAATTATCAGTAGAACTATTCACACTTGTAGCATTACTAGAACTCCAAGATAATGTTGTTGAACTATTATAAGCAATACTATTACTACCAGAACTTAATGATACACTTGGTGCTGGTGGTGGATTTATATTTACTGTTACCGTATTTGATGTGACTGTTGCTGGTGGTGAATATAATGTATTTGCAGTTGCTGTAAATGTTCTAGTCCCACCACTAGCACCTCCATTTAAATTTCCAGTAGATCTACTACCACTTGCATCATTAACATTTCCAATATTAGTAATATTAATTGGACCACTAATATTTTGCGAAGTCCAACTAATCGTTGATGCTGTATTATAATCCACCGTACCTGGACTTGCACTTAAAGTAATAGTTGCAGTATAAGTTCTAGATGTAATACTCCAAGTATCACTTACAGTTGATGTAACAGGACTTGCTAAATTTGTAGTATCAGTTCCAGTTACACTAAATGTAGTAGAAACTGTTTGAGCATTTCCTCCTGCATTCATACGCAACTGTATCTGGTCTCCATTTATAACTGAAAAATTTCCAGTTCCATAAACTCTTACAACTGCGCCATCTCTTATAACTTTAAATTGAGCGCTATTTCCACTAATACTTGCAGTTCCAATATCATTTGTTCTTGGTGTTTGCCCAGAAGGAACATTAGACATTCCACTTAAAGTTATTACATTACTTTCTACATTAGTTCTAAATGGTGGATCTACATCTGTTTGATCGGTAAAACTAAATGCATTAGGTATTCCATCTTCTGGGCGATTTCTTGTAAGAATAGTATAAGCATCACTTCGTTTTCCAACAGTTAATGATACAGTATAAGTTGTTTCATAGTCAGTTGGTGTAAATTTAATTGATATTGATTGATTGTTTTTTACATATTGTGCTGTAGAAGTATAACCACTTCCATTTACAGATATTGTAGCACCAGAACTTGGTGTTACTTTTGCCTTATAGTTAATACCAGTAATTGTAGTTGTTCTTGTGATTTCTGCATCTATTTCTACATCTGTAACATCTGCACCAATAGAAAACACATCAGGAAGTGTATCAATATTTCCTCTATAAGAATAATAAGAAACTAAACCAGTAGAACCTAAAAGTGGAGACATTTAGTATCAAGCCTTATATTGTGATTGTGATGCAATTACAGTAAATGTAGCACTAGCAGTTTTTATAATCACATAGGTATAAACATCAATACCATTTATATTTCCAGATGTTGGTGTGACTTCACCATACCATTTTGGCGTGACTGCATTTCCATCTATTGTAATTGCTGTATTATAATATGCAGTTGACCCTTGTGTAGTTAAGATTGCAACAGTAATTGACTCTCCTACTGAAAGGAATGTATTTAACGAAGTAGAAGAATTTGCACGGAAATTAAATGTAAAGTTTCCTGATGTATTTGCAGTATAAAGATAAACATTATTTGCAATTAAATCAATATTATTAGAACCAGTAAGAGCAGAAGCACTTATAGTTACACCTTCAGTCAATCCATTCGCTTTAATGGATGAAGTAATTCTATTTGCTGTAAAGTCACCAGAAGCATCACGAGCAACTATATTACTAGTACCAGTTGATGATGCATTTGTTGCAATCGTAACCGCAGTAGAACCATTATAAGAAGTTCCAGACAAATATGTTCCAAATGTTAATGTTGCAAGAGTACTTCCAAGTGAAACGCCAGAAATCGTAGGAGTTGCTAGATTTGCATTTGTAATACCAGCAGACCCAGAAAGATTAGTATTCGTGAGACCTGTGATAGTATTTGAACCAGCAGCAATTGATTTATTTGTTAAAGTGTCAGTTGTTGCTTTTCCAACTAATGTATCAGTTGTAGCAGGTAATGTAAGAATACCAGAAGCAACAGCAGATGCTCTTAATGTTGTAATTCCAGATGTAGAACCAGTAAATCCAGCACCGATAGTTCCTCCAAATGTTGCTGATGTAATACCAGTTACATTTAAATTGCTGGTAGTAGTCATACCAACAACATTTAGATTTCCAATTGACGAAATACCAATATTTAATTGACCGGCAAAAGTAGAAAGTCCAGTAAATGTAGAATTAAATGAACTTTGAACTGTCAGTTTTGCATTTGTAAATGTTGCCGCAGTACCAGTAACTTCTAAATTATAAAGTTGTGAAATGCCCTGTACGTGTCTTTGCGTATAAGCAGTTGTAATTCCACCACTTACATTTGTTCCAGGAAAAGTAGCTCCATTATAAATTGTAATGCCTTCAAATGCAAGATTTGAAAAAATTTGTTGTGCTGCAAATGTTACATTTCCAGTCACATAAAGATCTTTAATTAATGCTTGCCCATTCACTTCAAAAAGTTCAGTACCATTAAAAACTGATGTTGTTTCACCAATTCCCAATTTATCCATTCGATAGTAACCCAAATCCTTTTGAGAACTGATTACTCCAAATCTTCTCCAATCTCCATTAATATAAATGTGACCAAGATATCCACCTAGTTGTGGTGTTCCAGATAATGAAATATCACCAGTACGAGCACCAGGAATATCAGTAGTAGTTGGTGTAGAAATACCAACAGTAATTAATTTTGATTGTGCCGTATTTCCCTTAATGTATAAGTTTTTAACTTCAACACCAGCAGCAGAAGTACTTGTAACTTTTTGTGTAAAATTAACTGGACCATAAAATTGTGAAGTTTGATTATTATTTTCTCCACCCTCTACCGTAATACGATCTCTTACTACCAAATCATCATATATACCACTTAATCTTTTTGTGCTATCTGTATTTGCATCATCGCCAGTATATGTAAATACAGGTGCATCAAATACTTCTTCTTCGCCAGTTACAGAAACAAGTTTTTTTGCACCAGAATAAAATTCACCATTATCATTCATTCCAGTATAAACAATTGTTCCGCCATCTTGTTCTCTAGCTTGTGAAGCAATAACTTCATCTTCACTTAATATTCTATCTTGCTTTTGAGGCATACCAGTTGAATAGTTACCTGGACCAAATCCAAGATACTCAAATGTATGACCCGATGCACGAAGATAAGACGGACGATGAAATTGAATTGGAATTACTCTTATTTTCTTTGCAAGTGTTCCGTTATCGTATGCAGCAGCAATTGTACCAAACTGACCACGAAGTACATTAGTGCAAGCATCATTTTGTATACGCAAAACTTCTGCATTAATTTGCAAATAATCTCCTTTCGAAAATCCACCAATAGATGTAAGACTAATGGATGTATCAGAAGCACTTAATGCGACAGAAATTGTAGTGCTAATACCTGCATAAATGTAAGATATGCGTCCTGCAAGATTAATTTCTCCTTCACCAATAGAAAGAGCATTTGCTGCAATTCCTTGTCTTAGTACATATCCATTACCATTATATACTTCTGTTGATGTTAAATTACCAACATTAAATGTAAATGTATTAATTCCTACAACTTCTTTAACTGTAAATGAACTATCAAAAATAGTTTTTCCAGTACCAACAATTGAAAACTTATTTCCAACAATAAGACCGTGAGAACTTGTTGTAGTAACAGTTGTAATGCCAGTTGTAATATCAGAAAAAATTAAATTCGATATTGAAGAACCTTTACCTACAACAGATACAAAAGGTGATTTTCCGTCTGTTCTAGATACAAATGCTGTTACATTATTTGGATTATAAACAGTAATTGATTTTGCATTAGGAACCGCAGTAATTCTAAACACACCATTATATCCTTCACTTGCAAATCCTACAACTTGTAATGCATCATTTACATTATTGTTTATGGAAGTTACATCTACAACAGCAAGAGATGTTCCTCCTGATACCGTCATCGTATTTCCAACACCGTAAGCAGCACCACCATCTACAATTTCAACTGCTGAAATTCCACCACCACCACCTAAAGTTGCTTTTACCGAACCATTTTTTCCTACAATTGAAACATTTACAAGTTCGGCAGAATAAAGAGTAGTAGATCCATAACCAGAACCACCACTAGTTAATGATATAGTTTTAATTGAATTTAGATTATGTTCTCTATCTGTAAAGAACGTAACCGCAGTTCCACTTGCAATTGCTCCTGTAATTGCATATCCAACAGTATTTTCTTTTAAAAATGTATTAATTGCTTCTTTTGTAACTGAATTTCTTTTATCATCAACATTTACAGTACCAAGAGGTTTAACATTTCCATAAGAAGATGTTTCATTTGGATCAGAGTTATAATTATCACGATCCATTTGAGGATAAAGATTTCTTACATCCTGATTGAAATTTTTAAGACTAATACCATATCCAACATTTGCAAGTGATGGCGAAACATCCGAGCTCATCACAGTTAAATGATAAATTCCATCCTGACCGGAAATAGAAGAACCAGGAATATGCTTTTTGATTTCGTCTATTCGGTAAACGAAGAATGTATTTTCGTATCTTTCACGATAAACTCTTGGAAGTGCAGCAACTTGTTGATTTGTTGTTCTTTGATTTGTAATATTTGTAAATGATCCAGGATCTGTAGAAATTCCAGCAATTGCAAAAGTTTTTGAACCTGGAATTGACGAAATCTTAAATGAACCATTATAAACAGAAGAAGCAGTTCCAACTGGATTATTGCTACTTTTGATGTTTTGTATTTTTACAATATCACCAGTTTTAAAATTATGTGGAAGTTCGGTTGTAATGGTGATTGTATTTGAAGAATATGAAGCATTCGTAATAATCTTTGGATTTCTTAAATCCAAAGGACTAGAAAGACCACCAGTTAAAATACTTGCACTTCCAATTCCAGTTGTACTGGTTTCTTGAATAATATATCCAGCAACAGGAGGACGAGCATTTGTTGCTTCTTTTGGTATCACATACCGCATCTTATAAACACGATCCGAAAGAGAACGATTATCTAATTTTCTTTTGATAAATGTAGAACCACTTTCTAATCCAAGACCAGTTGTACCAAGACCTACAATTATAGAATAAATTGTATTATCTTGTGTAGAAGAACTATCAATATACCAAGATGATACTGCCGTATCATATTGAATTGGATATCCAACTTCTCCTGGTTGTTTATCTGTTGCCGAACTAACTATTCTTAAATTTCCGCCAAGATTATTAATTCCACTAATTGTTCTTGGTGTTGCAGCAATTGCATCATTATATGTTGGAGAAATTTTAATTCCATTTGCTGATCCAGTTGTACTTACATAATAAACTTTATTTAATTCAATATTATTTGGTGCTTCTGCATTATCACTAAAAACTCTAATCTTTTCTCCATTATAAAATTTATGATTACTAGTTAATGTAAAAATATTATTTGAAATGCTATTAATTCCTGCATTTCTTCCAACAACAAAAACTTTTTTAGAACTAAATGTAGTTCCATCAGGTGATTGCATTAAAATTGGAGCAGAATATGCCGAAAGTGAAGTACCCACAGTTACAGGCAAATTCAGCATATCTCCTTGCTTTGCACCAACACGATAACTATCAATTTGATGAGGTGGAGCAATTTCTCGGTTTTTATATCCAAACAAATATAAACGAGAAGGATTTGCTACTGATATTGTTTGTTCTACATCTAATGATAACCAAGTACTTTCAGTTTCTGTTGTAGTAATTTCCCTTGGTGGAATAATGTGTGTAATATAACCCTTATTGTCCCTATCAAAAGAATCAACACGAAACCCAACCGACTCTAATGATATTGCGCCAAAGTTGGAATTTGAGTTTGTGATAGACATATCGCCACCACTTTCGGCAACAAAATGTCTTGCAAATCCAATTGCAAATACAGAAACTACCTGTATAATTGCACCATTTGATGCCCTGATATGATAGTTTTCAAATGATGGTTTATATATTGAATAAGAATGAGTATGTAATGGTGAATACTCCGATTCATCATTATTTTTAAATGACTTGCTACTATAATCATATTCAATATATGCATTATCATCTTTCTGTAATGATATACCAGTATATTGAGCAACAACCATAGATTTAAATCCAGTAGCTTTGCTACCATCCGCCCACATTCCACACATTCCATAAACTGATCTTAAAGAACAGTTAAAAATATAAGGAGATGCAGAAGATACACTATCAACTTCTACAATAATTTGAGAATTTTGTAATTGTGTATTTGGATCTGGTAAAGGAACTACCGGAGAACTTGTTGCATTATATGTAAATGTCGTAAGTCCTACAACATCCTTTACCGTAAAAGAACCATTATAAACACCAGTATCTATTCCAACACCACTTACCAAAAATGGAGTATCAGCATATAAACCGTGTTCGGTAGATGTATCTACCGTAATTATTTGTGATGAGGTATTTCCGTCACCAGCACGAATACTTGTAATACCAATCGCATTTGCATTTAAGTTACCAACAATACGATATTCGTCTACTGATGGTTCAAAATCATTACCAGTTGGATAATCCGCAAGTGGTCTTCCTGATGCAGTTCCATACATCAAAGCCAATTTATAATAATACATTTGAAGGTCAGTTAGACCCGTTCCAGTAGATCCTATTTTGACTTCGTTTACACCATCAGCATATGCAAATGCTGTTAACTTATGATGTGAAAAAGTAGGAACAAATGATGTATTATCATAATTTTTATAAACACTTCGGTTTACATCACCATCAAAAAATGTAAATGTACTAAAATAACAAGTACCAGTTACATTAAAAATAGAAGAATTATCAATATAATCATCTAATGGATCTGGAATAAAAAGTGGACGGATTTTTGTTTTTCTTAAATCTAATCCAATAATTGAGGTGCCACGAGATATAATGATACCACCAGAAGAAGAATTTGCCTTATAAAGGTCATTTGAAGCACTAAAAATATCTGTATTGAATGAAGATCCCAGTTCAGTAATTGATGCACCACTCGTAGTCCAAGTTGCACCAGAACCCGAACCAGTTCTTTGATAAAGAACCGCACTTGAATTTAAAACATATCCAGGACGATTATCAATATAATGTGTGCCTGGATATACAAGAATTGTAGTCTTATCAATCTTATCATTATTTCTTCCTGATTGATAAGAAAATCTTGCAGACTCAATTAATGCTCTTTGAATTGTTTTGAAAGGTCTCGTTAACGAATTGCCTTTATTCTCATAACTATCAGTTGCATCAAAATCTGATGGATTTACATAAAGAATATTTCCTTCAGCATTCTTTAGGAAGTTTTCTAATCTTGATAACGGCATCGTTTATAAACACAGATATTTCTTCTGTCTTATTTAGACACTTATGTTTTATACTAATGCTCGTAGTCAGATTTGAAGGATTACCTCCTTATATTACCTCTCCACGTAACTGTGCAAGTTTTGCTGTTGCAAGTGACTCCACACAAGTCCAATATAATTCACCACTTATTAAGTTTTCGTCTGAAAAATGTCCTGCTACATCTTCTTGTAGTTCTTGCAGTTCGGTCAAAAGGTCTTGGGAGATCATCATAGGTGGTTGAGATGCATTACCCCCTCATCATAGCACGGATTGGGAGTGGTGTCAAGGGGTTGCTCAAATTTTTAGTCCTATAAGTTGAGTCATACAAATCCTCCTCATTATATATTTAATGTGTAATAAAGATTACCACCACTTTCAGACACTGTTCCAAGACCTGGAGTCCATACAAGGTCATTCCAATCCTCTGTGCCATCCCCCAACCTATCTTCTAATTCTACTGAATTTCCAGATTTCCTAACACCAGTAGGAAATCCTTGGTCGTTTGCACCAGTAACTGTATAAATTACATTTGTAGGAATATAATAAGTTATAACACTTCCGCCACCATTAACAGGAGTAGTGATGTCAATTTGTGGAAATCCAGTACTATTCAAGTAAATGTGGTTTGTATCATTTGCCTCTCTAGAAAAGTACATTTCTACTTGATATCCTCTGTATGCAGAATAAAAATTTGAAAGTGCTATTGTTACACCTGCAGATCCTGTAGGGACAGTTGTATTATTATCAGTAGTGTATCCAGCACCACGATAATATTCACTTAGAAAAATGGGATTAGCACCACCAAATTCACCTTGTATTTGACCTAGACTTATTGGATTATATGCTATGGGCATTGCCATTTTAGTTACCTTCTACGATTTCTAATCTATTTTGTAGATTTGTTATTGTCTCTTGCTGTTCTTTAATTGCCTCAATGAGTAGAGGTACAAGTTTCTCATAACGAACCGCAAGATATCCAGTATTTCTAGTGGTTACTGCCTCTGGAAGAACCTCTAAGATTTCTTGTGCAATTACACCAACATCATTTCCTTCGTATTCAGATTTTTCATTCCAATCAAATGTATTACCACTGATTGAAAGAACCTTATCTATAGCATTAGTAATTGGAGTAATATTATTTTTTAGTCTTTCATCTGAAGATGCATATGCAATAACATCTCCACCAACAGCATTAATAGTACCATTCACAGTTAATCCTGCTGCTTGAAACAATGCCCAATTGGCAGCACCGCTAGGAGATTGCACAAAAAATCCTCCACCAGCATTTGGAACTCTAACTGCTGAGTTACTAGCATCA
>OFRD01000987.1_pt1 | contig 10286 bp, 8 predicted proteins | sample 1543041 | NCBI WGS metagenome assembly OFRD01 (sample SAMN07774234, study PRJEB24372) | wastewater metagenome | isolation source: Exp Tend CN 100WW | collected 2016-02
CGCCAAAGAAAAGTATTTCATGGACGACCACGACGACTACAGCGCCATCATGCTCAAAGCCTTGGCCGACCGCTTGGCCGAGGCCTTTGCCGAGTGCATGCATGCACGGGTGCGCCGCGACCTGTGGGGCTATGCCGCCGCAGAACAGTTGAGCAACGAAGAGCTGATCAAAGAAAAATACCAAGGCATTCGCCCTGCACCGGGCTACCCAGCTTGCCCCGACCACAGCGTGAAAAAACAAATGTTCGATTTGCTGCAATGCCAAGACATCGGCATGACGCTGACTGAGAGCATGGCCATGACGCCAGCGGCGAGTGTGAGCGGTTTTTACCTCGCCCACCCCGAGGCTTGTTATTTCAACGTCGGCCGTATTGGCGACGATCAGGTGCAAGATTTGGCCAAGCGCCAGAACTTGAAAGTGGCCGATATTCAGCGATTGTTGGCGCCTAATTTGTGAGCGCTGATTTGCGCCCACCACAAACAAGCCACGCCTAAAACGCCCAGCCCTAAAAGCCAGCGCAGGCCATGCGTGTAGCCCACCTCGGGCGTCCACATCAAACCTAAAGCCCAAGGTGCTGCAGCACGGCCCAAAGCCAGTGGCACACCCAATACACCATTGAGTTGTCCTACATGGTCGCGGCTGACATATTGCGCCATGGCGGTGCCTTTCACAATGGTGTTCAGGCCATTGCCCAAACCATAGAACAAGACAAACATCAAGGCGGCCCAAGGCTCCAAACCACCCACCACTAAAAACAACAATCCCAAAGGCACCAAACAAGGAATCCATTTGTTGGCAGCATGAACATCTAAATGTTTTTCAAAGACAAACAACAAGAGCCGCCCCAACACTTGAATGACCCCAATCGAGGCCGGAATGGCAATGACCCAGGCGGGTGACAAATGCGCTTCTTCCAACAAACTCACCATGTGCGCGGGCAGTGCAGAGCTGACGCTTAAGGTTGTCAACATGAAGCCGGCAAGCAACCAAAAAGGCGCACGTTTGAAGTGAACCTTGATGGCCTCGGGTGGCGCTTGTTCGTGTTGTAACTCAGAAGAGGAATGCGGCTGAATCGCTGTGTCAGCAGCATGACCCAAGTCAACCCTTTTTGGGGCGCCGCGCAACAGCCAAGCGTGCAATGGCCAGCAGATTAGCCATTGAAGGAGCGCCAAAACCCACAGGGCATGGCGCCAACCCAACTCTTGAATCAGCCAAGACGACAGCGGAAAGAACACTGTACTGGCCAGTCCACCTAAAAACGTCATGATGATGATGGCGCGCCTGAAATCGTTTGGAAATCTGCGGGTGACGATGGCAAAAACAGGGGCATAAAGTGTGGCCGACATGCCGATACCCAAAGCCAGCCATACGCCATAAAACCCAGCCAAGGAGTCGATGAAGCTGTGGGCAAACAAACAAGCACCGACCCAGACAGAGCCCCAGGTCATGACACGGCGTTCATGGCCGCGATCAATCAGCCAACCGATGGCATACGCCATCAGCCCATCGGCGAACAAAGCCAAGCTAAACCCCAAGGAGACTTCGGCGCGGCTGAAACCCAACTCCCGCTCGACAGGGCCCATGACCAAAGAGAAGGTGTAAAACACGCTTCCCCAAGTAATGAGTTGTGGCCAAGACAGCCATACCGCAAACGGGCCGAGTGCGGTGGTTTGCTTGCTGATTTGGGTGGGGTCCCAATAGGGACGGTATCTGCTCATGGCTCTATTATCAGTGCCCCGCAACGGGCCGTCTGTATTGCACGGCCTCTGCGATGTGGGCCTTTTCGATGTGGGTACTTTGGGCCAAATCAGCAATGGTTCTGGCAACTTTTAAAACGCGGTGTGAGCTGCGACCACTCCATCCAAAATGGGATGCCACTTGCGTGATGTAAGCCAAGGCCTCTTGTCCCAATGCCGCGTGCTTGTCCAAGGCGGCGCCATTCAAAGCATGGTTGCTGCAGCCTTGCCTTTGAGTCGCTAACAAGCGTGCGTGATGACAGCGCTTTTTAAGCACGGCCGTGCTTTCACCCGCAGGCGCGTTAATGAGCAATGCTGCGCTCTGGCTGGGCACCTCGATGTGCAAATCAATGCGGTCTAACAGCGGGCCACTGACTTTGCTGCTGTAGCGGTGCACTTGGTCGGGCGTGCAACGACACACAGGGCCGCTTTGGCCCGGACTTCTGGCGTGCCCAGCATAGCCACAGGGGCAGGGGTTCATGGCGGCAATCAATTGAAACCGAGCTGGAAACTCAGCGCTCTGTGCGGAGCGCGAAATGGTGACGCAGCCCGACTCCATGGGCTCGCGCAATGCCTCCAAGGCTGCTCGGGGAAACTCTGGCAGCTCGTCTAAAAATAAAACACCATGGTGGGCCAAAGAAATTTCGCCCGGCCTTGGCGGTGATCCACCACCCACCAAGGCCACGGCACTGGCAGAGTGGTGCGGCTGGCGAGTTGCTCTCACCAACCATTGCGACAGTTGAAACCGACCCGCCAAGCTGGCCACAGAAGCGGCCTCTAAAGCTTCTTGAACGCTAAGCGGTGGTAACAGGCCAGCAAATCTAAGTGCCAACATGGACTTGCCCGAACCCGGGGGCCCCACCATGAGAAGGCTGTGTCCGCCCGCCGCTGCAATTTCAAGCGCCCTTTTGGCGCCGGCTTGGCCTTTCACATCGGCCAAGTCTGGATAGGAAGTAGGGTCATCCCAATGTGGGCCTGGGGTGTGACTCATTCGCGCCCATCCATCCGGGTTGCTGGGTGCCGCTTGCGAAGCGCTTGCGCCTGCTAAACAAAATTGATCTGCCACATCGCGCAAATGACGCGCTCTGTAAACCTTCGCATCGGGTACCAAAGCGGCTTCTTCGGCACTTCCGGGTGGCAAGACCAAGGCGTGTGCTTTGACCTGTTGGTACAAAGCCAAGCCCATGACCAAAGCACCTCGGACCGGCCGCAAGGCCCCAGACAAGGACAACTCTCCAGCAAATTCGTAGTCTTTGAAGCGAGCGCCATCGATCTGACCGCTGGCCGCCAAAATGCCCAAAGCAATCGGCAAATCAAACCGGCCAGAGTCTTTGGGCAAGTCTGCGGGCGCCAAGTTGACCGTGATGCGCTGATTGCTGGGGAACTCAAAACCTGAGTTTTGAAGCGCAGACCGCACTCGCTCTCTGGCCTCCTTCACCTCGACATCAGCCAGGCCGACCAAGGTAAAACTGGGCAGGCCATTGGCCAGGTGCACCTCAACTGTGACGGAAGGTGATTGAAGGCCCAGCAAAGCCCGACTTTGCACCAAAGATAAACGCATACTTGCTCCGCGCACCAAACGGGTGCAATATCTGTAAGACTTTTTATAAACCAGTCCTAGGGGGGTGCAACTGGCATTGGAACACCTGTGCCCTCAAAAAAACCATTTCAGAGCGATGACAATGACTTGCACTGATGCAGTGCAGCATTGGCATGCTAAATGCTTAAAGTGTCCAGTCTCATTCTCATTCAACAGGAGCTTCTCATGAAAAAAATCGCAACCCCCCTGATGTTGGCCATGTCCTTGGCTATTGCTGGCAACGCCTTTGCGCAAGCAGCACCCGCAGCGCCAGAATCCACTTTGTCTTTCAATGTGGGTGGCGTGAATGAATACCGTTACCGCGGCATTTCACAAAGCCGTTTAGACCCTGCTTTGAGTGGCGGTGCAGATTACGCCGATAAGAGCGGCGTCTATGTGGGCGTTTGGGGCTCTAGCATCAAGTGGGTCAAGGACGCTGGCGGCAAGTCCAATACCGAGGTTGATTACTACGGTGGCTATAAATTCACCGTAGGTGACGTGGGCTATGACATTGGCTACCTGCACTATGACTATTCTGGCAACGCCCTCAAGCCTAGCGCCAACACCAATGAGTTGTACGGCGCTGTGACGCTGGGCCCCACCACTTTGAAGTATTCACAAAGCACAGGCAACTTGTTCGGCTTTGCCAACAGCAAGGGCAGCTCTTACGTTGACCTCACCGCCACATTCGACTTGGGTGATGGCTATTCGTTCACACCGCACTTGGGTTATCAAAGCGTGAAGGGCGCTGGTAACGGCATCTATTCCTACACAGACGCTGCGCTGACTTTGGGCAAAGACTTGGGCAATGGTTTGGCTGCATCTGCCGCCATCATTGGCACCAACGCCAAAACAGGCTCTTACGTTTACAGCGCCGGTAAAACTGTGACGCAACTGGGCAAGTCAGGCTTGGTTGTTGGTCTGAAATACAGCTTCTAATTTTTTAGCATTACCAAGGAACCATCATGAAACTGGTGACCGCCATCATTAAACCCTTCAAGCTCGATGAAGTGCGTGAAGCACTCTCAGCCATCGGCGTCCAAGGCATTACTGTGACCGAAGTCAAAGGCTTTGGTCGTCAAAAAGGACACACCGAGTTGTATCGGGGTGCTGAGTACGTGGTTGATTTCTTGCCTAAGGTCAAGATTGAAGCCGCTGTGTCAACCGACCAAGTTGAGCGAGTGATTGAAGCCATTGAAGCTGGCGCACGCACCGGCAAAATTGGCGACGGCAAAGTGTTTGTGTACGACTTGGAACAAGTTGTCCGCATTCGCACCGGCGAAACTGGGGCTGAAGCCCTTTGATGTCCCAGAAAGAGAGATTTGTATGAAAAAATTATTTGCCTCCCTCGCGTTGGGATTGACCTTGTGTTTTGGCAGTGCTGCATTTGCACAAACCGCGCCAGCAGCAGAGGCCAAAGTAGAAGCTAAGGCTGAGGCCAAAGCTGATGCCGCCGCACCCGCCCCGGCTCCAGCTGCAGCGCCCGCTGCGGCTGAAGCAGCCCCCGCACTTGTTCCCAACAAAGGCGATACGGCTTGGATGATGGTGTCCACCATCTTGGTCATCATGATGGTGGTGCCGGGCTTGGCCTTGTTCTACGGCGGCTTGGTTCGCAGCAAGAACATGTTGTCTGTGCTCATGCAAGTGATGGTGACCTTCTCCTTGGTCACGGTCTTGTGGTTCATCTACGGTTACAGCTTGGCATTCACCGAAGGCAACGCCTACATCGGTGGACTCGATCGCTTGTTCATGAACGGCATTTGGGACAACGCAGCGGGCACCTTTGCCAATGCAGCGACTTTCAGCAAAGGCGTGGTCATTCCTGAAATTATCTTTGCAGGCTTCCAGGCCACGTTTGCTGGCATCACGTGTGCCTTGATCGTCGGTGCATTTGCAGAGCGCATCAAGTTCTCCGCAGTCTTGATCTTCATGACTTTGTGGTTCACTTTCAGCTACTTGCCAATCGCTCACATGGTTTGGTTCTGGATGGGCCCTGACGCCTACACAGCCAAAGAGGTGGTCGACGAAATGAACGGCAAAGCCGGCTTCATATGGCAATCGGGTGCACTTGACTTCGCTGGCGGCACCGTGGTGCACATCAATGCTGCTGTGGCTGGCCTGGTGGGTGCCTTCATGATTGGCAAGCGAATTGGTTATGGCCGCGAAGCCATGACACCTCACTCTTTGACATTGACCATGGTCGGTGCCTCCTTGTTGTGGGTGGGCTGGTTCGGATTCAATGCCGGCTCGGCGCTTGAAGCCAATGGCTTTGCAGCACTTGCTTTTGTAAACACCTTGTTGGCAGCCGCTGCCGCTGTGTTGGCCTGGTGTGTGGGTGAAGCCCTGATGCGCGGCAAAGCTTCTATGCTGGGCGCAGCATCGGGCGCTGTGGCTGGTTTGGTGGCCATCACGCCAGCTGCCGGTAACGTCGGTATTGGCGGCGCCTTGGTCATTGGCATTGTGGCTGGCTTTGCATGTTTGTGGGGCGTTAACGGCCTCAAGAAAATGCTGGGCGCAGACGACACATTGGACGTCTTCGGCGTGCACGGTGTGGGCGGTATTGTGGGTGCCTTGCTCACGGGTGTGTTCAATTCACCGGCCTTGGGTGGCCCTGGCTTTGTGGCCGACTGGACCACAGCCACCATGGTGACAGCGGCTGATTACTCCATTGCTGCACAAGTTTGGACTCAAGCCAAAGCCGTGCTGATCACCATTGTGTGGTCTGGCGTGGTGTCCTTGGTTGCCTTCAAGCTGGTTGATTTGACAGTGGGTCTGCGTGTTTCTGAAGAAGCAGAGCGCGAAGGCTTGGACATCACATCACACGGCGAAACTGCTTATCACGGCTAATCTGCAAAGATTTTCCAAAGACTTTCCGAGAAGTTAGTCTCCAAGTTCACAGCCCGCTTCGGCGGGCTTTTTTTCGTCTGCAAACAGGCTGGCTGCATAGAAAACGAATTCTTAACTCACAATCTCGCCATCACATCACCTCCATTAAAAATGACCCAATCACCTCCAATGAGCTATCCCAAATGGCAGCGCATCACTTCCCAAGCAGATGGCTTGGGAGAGTCACCGTTTTGGCACCCAGCAGAAAAGTGTTTGTATTGGGTCGACATTCCTGGGCAACGCTTAAGGCGCATGGCCATGACAGCAGACGCGTTGGGCGAGCAAAAGCCTGAGGACTGGCCATTAGGAGAGGAGCCAGGTTGCTTTGCGCCTGCAGCCCAAGGTGGCTGGGTGATGGCCACCCGCAGCGGTGTTTATCGCGCTCAAACTTGGGGCGGCCCCAGGCAGTTATTGGCGGCTGCGCCCTACGACACAGCCCAAATGCGATTCAACGATGGCAAGTGTGATCCTGCTGGCAACTTTTGGAGTGGCTCCATGTTTGAGCCGCGCGATCAAGCGCTTGCTGTGTTGTATGCATTGCAAGCAGACGGCCGCTTAGAGATCAAGGCAGGTGACGCTACCGTGGCCAATGGCCTGGCCTGGTCTCCCGATGGTCGCACCCTTTATTGGTCGGACACGGGGGCCCATTGCATCAGGGCGTGGGACTATGACGCAGACACCCAAACCATGAGCCGGGAACGCTTATTTGCCCAATTTCCGCTCAAGCCAAATAACTGGGCTTATGGCACCGCCAGCGCCCAAGCGTATCTCGGGCGCCCCGATGGCGCTGCGATGGACGTTGAAGGTTTCTACTACTCGGCCATGTACGAAGGTCATCGATTGGCCAAATTTGCACCGGATGGGCGGTGCGTGGCGTTCATTGAAGTACCTGTTCAGTGCCCCACCATGCCCTGCTTTGGCGGTGAGGACATGTGCACTTTGTTCATCACCACTTCGGCCCATGGCCGCAGTGCAGAGGAGTTGCAAGCCCTGCCTGACTCAGGCTGTGTGTTTGCCACACGCGTAGAGACGCCCGGCTTACCTGTGAGTTTTTTCAACAACTGAATTGACCTAATTCTTGCAGGCGAAAACGCAAGAATGCGTCTAAACAAGGGCGCAGCCGTTTAACATGGGCACATGCACGCAAGCCTCCAACCCAGCCAAAGCACAGATCTGTTCCCAGATCTGCCAACGCTTTTGGACACCATTCGATCAGCTGCCGCACAAACTGCAGGGGACCGAAAGAAGTTTCGCATTCATGGCTCGGGCAGCCATGATTTTTATGGCGAGTCATTGGAAGGTGAATTGCTAGAAACACGCGGACTCAATGGCATCTCTCAATATGAGCCCAGTGAGTTGGTCGTGACGGTTGCAGCTGGCACGCCCTTGCACGAGTTAGAAACGGCTTTGTCAGAACAGGGGCAATGCTTGGCTTTTGAGCCGCCTCACTTTCAAGCGAATGCGGGCAACAAGCCGCACAGCCATGCCACAGTGGGCGGCATGGTGGCCGCAGGCTTAAGCGGCCCTGCCAGGGCCAGTGCAGGAGCGGTTCGAGATTTTGTCTTGGGCCTCAGGTTCATCAATGGCCGCGGCGAACACCTCACCTTTGGCGGGCAGGTCATGAAAAACGTGGCCGGCTATGACGTCAGCCGATTGCTGGCGGGCAGTTGGGGCACGCTGGGTTTGATCACCGAAGTGTCGCTCAAGGTTTTGCCGATGGCCCCAGCCGAGGCTTTTTTGATGTGCGCACTGCCGCAAGCGCAAGCCTTGAATTTATTGCACCAATGGGGTGGCCAGCCCTTGCCATTGAATGCCAGTTGCTGGGTCAAAGACAACACCCAAGCTGGCGCACCTGAGATCTTGTTTGTTCGCTTGCGGGGCGCGCTGGCTGCGGTGCAAGCGGCCAAGCTGCGCATGTCACAAGATGTGGCCAAGTTGCAAAGTGAGTTGATAGAACAATCGGCTGAATCGGCTGCACAAGATTGGGCCTTGTGCCGAGATCAGGCTTTGCCATTTTTCACACAACACAGCGCCAACGAAGACTTGGCACTTTGGCGTTTGTCTGTGCCGCAAACAGCACCTGTTTTGAATTTGCCAAACAGTGCCAGCGAAACCTTCATTGAATGGCATGGTGCACAGCGTTGGATCTGGGCACCCCTCAGCGAGGTGCAAGCTATTCGGCAAGCCGCCGCCAACGTGGGCGGCCAAGCCACTTTGTTTCGGCGGCCTCAGCAAGCCAGTGCCGCAGTGAATGTGAACACGCCGGTTTTTGCGCCACTTGATTCGGTGCAGCAACGCATTCAACACGCGTTGAAAAATGAATTCGACCCTGCGGGCATTTTCAGCCCTCGCAGACTGAACGCGTATTTCTGAGGCGCAACATGCAAACCCAACTCGCACCTGAGTTTCAAAACACCCTCATCGGCCAAGAGGCCGAAGCCATTCTGCGCCAATGTGTGCACTGTGGATTTTGCGCGGCCACCTGCCCCACCTACCAATTGATGGGCGATGAGCTAGATGGACCGCGAGGCCGCATCTACCTCATGAAGCAAGTCTTTGAAGGGGCAGAACCCACGCGCAAAACACAGTTGCATTTAGACCGGTGCCTCACGTGTCGCAACTGCGAAAGCACATGCCCCAGCGGCGTTGAATATGGCCACTTGGTTGACTTGGGCCGCAAAGTGGTCGATGCCAAAGTACAAAGACCTCTGAAAGAACGCGCACTGCGCTGGGCACTCAAAGAAGGACTGACCTCTGCACTCTTTGCACCTGCCATGAAGTTGGGACAAAGCGTTCGGAGCCTATTGCCTGCTGCACTGAAAGCCAAAGTGCCTGCGCCACAAAATGCTGGCGCTTGGCCGCAAGAAACGCACACCCGCAAGGTCTTGATGTTGGCCGGTTGTGTGCAGCCTGCCATGATGCCCAATATCAATTCGGCCACAGCCCGCGTGCTTAATGCGTGCGGCATTCAGGTTGTCGTGCCGCCTTCCGCGGGCTGTTGTGGTGCCGTCAAGTTTCACTTGAACGATCAAGTGGGCGGCCTTGACCACATGCGTCACAACATCGATGTTTGGTGGCCTTGGGTTGAACAAGGCGTGGAAGCCATCGTCATGAATGTCTCGGGTTGCGGCGTAACCGTGAAAGAGTATGGCCATCTGCTGCAACATGATGCGCAATATGCGGCGAAGGCGCGGCGCATTTCTGAACTCACTCGCGACTTGAGTGAGTTGTTGCCCATGTGTTTACCTGAACTTCAAAAGCAATTGAAGCCCGAGCTTGTGGCTCAAACGGGTGTACTGGCTTATCACCCGCCTTGTACTTTGCAGCACGGCCAACAGCTCAAAGGGGGGGTGGAGTTTCAATTGGGTCAGCTCGGATTTAAGTTGCGCGTGGCTGAAGTTGAAGCCCATTTGTGCTGTGGCTCAGCAGGCACTTATTCAGTGTTGCAAGCCGATACGGCATATGCCTTGCGCGATCGCAAATTAGGGCATCTGAAAAACTTGCAAGCCACGGCCATTTTGAGTGCCAACATTGGCTGCATCACGCATTTGCAAAGTGGTGCCGATGTGCCGGTGCGGCATTGGGTTGAGGTGGTCGACGAAGTGCTTTCACAAAGCCATTGAAGCAATCAGCACGGTGGGACTTGCGAGAAGCAAGTCAGATCGGCGAGTCAATTTAAGAAGCCAGAGCGGCTTCAATGTCTTGGGCTATTTTCTCGGGCTTGTCCATCGATGCATAGCGCTTGATGACACGGCCATCACGCCCCACCAAAAATTTGGTGAAGTTCCACTTAATGGCCTTGCTGCCTAACAAGCCCGGTGCCTCAGCGCACAACCATTGGTAGAGCGGATGCGCTTCGGAGCCATTGACATTGACCTTTTGCATCATGGTGAAACTCACGCCGTAATTGACTTGGCAAAAATTGGCAATGGCTTCGTTGCCGGCAGGGTCTTGGTTGCCAAACTGATTGCAGGGAAAACCTAAAACAGCCAAGCCTTGGTCTTTATAAGCTTGGTAGATTTTCTCAAGACCGCCAAATTGAGGCGTGAAACCGCAGGCACTTGCAGTGTTCACGATCAACATG
>OFRD01000989.1_pt1 | contig 10269 bp, 9 predicted proteins | sample 1543041 | NCBI WGS metagenome assembly OFRD01 (sample SAMN07774234, study PRJEB24372) | wastewater metagenome | isolation source: Exp Tend CN 100WW | collected 2016-02
TTGGCCGGCAGAAAAAATCACGGTACGCCTGGAGCGACAAAGTGCCAAGAGTCGTGCGCTGTTGGCGCTTGATCGCTTGATGTTGGACGGCTTCCGCTTGTCGCAAGCTTGTTTTGGAATTCTGATTGCCTGCGAGTCATCTATCAGTGAAGCGAGTGTCGAACGCTGGGAGGATGCCGGGGTCTTGTTCAAAGCTCAGAATATGAGTGGCAGCATACCTGGTGAAGCTGCGGCAGGCTTATTGCTCGCCGACGATGCGCAAGCCGGGCTGATGGCAAGTGAGTCTAGTGTTAGATTGCATCGTGCGCTAGTTAGTCAGCGTGATAAATCCGCGGATGCTAGTGGCCAGATCAGCGATCAGTTGTTGGTGAGTATGACGCAAGACGCATTAATGCTGAGCAAAATCAGCGCCGACGATATTAAGCTTATTTGTTCGGATGCCGATCATCGCGTTAGCCGTGCGACCGAATTACTAGGGATGGGATATAAGTTATTTCCTGAATTGGATGCGACACAGCACTATTTTAAAGTGACACATGCTTGTGGTGAAATTGGCGCAGTTGCCAGTCTGGCCGCACTGGTGCTGGCGCATCAGCATGTGCTTAGCGAAGCAAGTCCCAGCCTTTGTGTCAGTAACCTTGATAGCCATGAACGTTCTGTTGCCATACTCAGCCCCTGGGTGGCGGCAGCTCCTTTAGCAGCAGCTTAGCAACCCATATTTAACTTTAAACCTAACGACTTACTATGCAAAGAATTTGGCAGTTTTTGACTGATACGCGCACTTTGGCTTTTATCGGTTTTGCGGCACTCGCTGCGTTTCTCATTATCGGTGCCAGTAGCCTGGAAATCGGACTAATCTGGGTTGCGATATTGCTGGCTGTGGCCTTGTTTTGTTGGCTGACGGCCAAGTTGTATAGGCGCTGGCGCGCCAAACAGGCAGGCGAGCGGCCATAGCAACCAGGCCAGCCAACCGCGCCGCGTCCAGGCCTGCGTCAGCACCCGCTGCGTCGCTGACGTTTGCTCCGCACCGCTCATGCGTTTAGTGTGCGCCAGCAGCGGCCGAGGACTGGGTGGCAAAGGTGATTTGCGTCAGACCGGCGCGCCGGGCGGCTTCCATCACCGTGATCACGGCCTGGTGTTTGGCGCTGGCATCGGCGTTGATGATGATGACCGAGTCCTTGCCCGCCTTGGCGCCCCCGGTCAGCGCGGTGGCCAGCTCCTCCAGGCTGCGGCCCGGCACCGGCACTTGGTTGACGGTGTACGCGCCGTCGCTGGTCACGGCGACCTGCACCTCTTTGGGGTAGTCGCGCTGGGCGTCGGCATCGGCCACCGGCAGCGTGAGTTGCAGTTCGGTGAACTTGCTGTAGGTGGTGGAGAGCATCAAAAAGATCAGCACCACCAGCAGCACGTCAATGAAGGGAATCAGGTTGATTTCGGGCTCGTCCCGCACGCGGCTTCGGAAGTTCATCGTTATTTGCGCAGGGTGTTGAGGTGGCGCGCCAGCCGCTCCGAGGCCAGCTCCAGCGTCAGCAGGTAGGCATCGACCCGGGCCCGGAAGTAGCGCCAGAAAATCAGCGACGGAATGGCCACAATCAGGCCAAACGCGGTGTTGTAGAGCGCAATCGAGATGCCGTGCGCCAGTTGCGCCGGGTTGCCCCCGGCGACGCCGCCAGCCGAGGTTTGCGAGCCAAAAATCTCGATCATGCCGACCACCGTGCCAAACAGGCCCATCAGCGGCGCGGCCGAGGCGATGGTGGCCAGCGCGCTCAGGTAGCGCTCCAGCCGGTGCGCCACCCTGCGGCCGCTGCCTTCCATGCAGGAGCGCAGCTCGTCTTCGCTGCAGCGCGGGTTGGCATTCAAGGCGCGCAAGCCACTGGCCAGTACCTCGCCCAAGGCCGAGTTTTGCTCCAGATGGGTCACCACATCGGGCCCCGGCACGGCGCTGCGCGCGACGATCAAGACCTCGTCGAGTAATTTGGGGGGGGCGATTTTGCTGGTCTTGAGGCTGATGAAGCGTTCAAAGACGAGCGCCAGGGCCAGGATGGAGCAGGCAACCAGAGGCCAGATCGGCCAGCCTGCGGCTTGTATGATTGAAAACAATTGGGAATCTCCGCGCAGATGAAAAGCGGCGCAATTATCGCCCACCCATGGATGTCCATGCTGCCCACAAAATCTGTGGATAACTTTGTGGGCAAGTAGCGGTAGAAGATCCGCCAAGCCGCGCCCAGCTTGGTTTGTGACAGATTGCTGACAAATTAGGCAGTGGAATAAGCAATGAAATCAAACACTTGTCGCCGGTCGCCCGTATTCAGGGGCTGCTCTGCTATCAAAACCGGGAGTGACTTGACGGTGGACAATCTTTCCTATCAACCCCTCTGTAACCCCGTTTTAACTTGATGTCTGAACTGAATTCCCCCGTCGCCGCCCCCCGCATCTGGCCCGTGGGCGCGCTGTGCCGCGCCATTGCCGATGCGCTGGACGCCCGTTTCAACCCGGTGACGGTGCGTGGTGAAATCACCGGTTTCTCGCGCGCCTCCAGCGGCCACTGCTATTTCTCCCTGAAAGACGAAACCGGGCAGATCCGTTGCGCCATGTTCCGCCGCGCGGCCACGGCGCTCGATTTTTCGCCGCGTGATGGCGAACTGGTCGAGGTACGGGGCCGCTTGGGGGTGTACGAGGCGCGTGGCGACCTGCAGCTGATTGTGGAAGGCATGCGCCGGGCCGGGCAGGGCGCGCTGTTTGAGCAGTTTCTCCAGCTCAAGGCCAAGCTCGAAGCGCAAGGCCTGTTCGACGCCGCCCGAAAACGCCCGCTGCCGCTGATGCCGCGCGGCATTGGCGTGGTCACCTCGCTCGGCGCGGCGGCTTTGCACGATGTCGTCACCGCCTTGCAGCGGCGCGTGCCGCACATCCCGGTGCTGCTTGCGCCGGCCTCGGTGCAGGGCGGCAATGCGCCGGCGGAACTGGTGCAGGCGCTATCAAATCTATATCAGCTCACGCAGGCGGGACGAGGGCTGGAGGCTGATTCGACTTATAAGTCCAGCGGGGTGGCTGTCGCGGCGCCCGTGATCGACGTGATTTTGTTGGTGCGTGGCGGTGGCTCGATGGAGGACTTGTGGGCGTTCAACGACGAGCAGCTGGCGCTGACCCTGGCGCACAGCCCGGTGCCCATCGTCTGCGGCGTCGGGCACGAGACCGATTTCACCATCGCCGATTTCGTCGCGGATCTGCGCGCGCCGACCCCGACGGCGGCAGCCGAACTGGTGGCCCAGCCATGCGAGGTCTGGCTGGGCGCGCTGGATGGCGCGGCGCGGCGCCTGCAAGACGCGCTGTATCGACGTCTGGATCAGCAGAGCCAGCGTCTGGATTTGACCGCTTCCCGGCTGGGGCGGCCCTCGGCGCTGGTGGGGCGCCAGCGCCTGCGACTGGCCGCCAGTGCGCAGCGGCTGCAGTGGTCGGCGCGCCATTTTTTGCAGCAGCGCCAGCATGAGCTGCAGGGGCCGCAGGCTGATTTGCCGCTCGCCCTGCAGCGCGGCCTGAGTCGCCAGCAAGAGCGCTTGGAGCGCGCCGGGCTGCGACTGGCTTTGCTCGATCCCACGCTGGTGTTGCAGCGCGGCTACGCCTGGTTGAGTAGCCAGGACGGGGACACCATCACCAGTGTGCGGCAAACCCGTGCTGGCCAGTTGCTGCAAGCCACGCTGGCCGACGGCACGCTTGATTTGACGGTGTCCTGCAGCAAATGAGTAAAGTTCCTACAATCGCCGCTTTCTTATAAGCAACTCACGAGGAATCCATGGAACATACTTTGCCCCCCCTGCCTTTTGCCATTGACGCACTGGCCCCCAGCTACTCGCAGGAAACACTGGAATACCACCATGGCAAGCACCACAATGCCTATGTGGTGAACCTGAACAACCTGCAAAAGGGCACCGAGTTCGAGGCCATGTCGCTCGAAGAGATCATCCAGAAGTCCAGCGGTGGCATTTACAACAACGCCGCCCAAATCTGGAACCACACCTTCTTCTGGAACTGCATGAAGCCCAATGGCGGCGGCGAGCCCACTGGCGCGCTGGCAACGGCCATCACGGCCAAGTGGGGCAGCTACGCGGCATTCAAGGAAGCCTTCGTCAAGTCGGCGGTGGGCAACTTCGGTTCCGGCTGGACCTGGCTGGTGAAGAAGGCCGACGGCTCGGTGGACATCGTCAACATGGGCGCCGCTGGCACCCCGCTGACCACGGCTGACAAAGCGCTGTTGACGGTGGACGTGTGGGAGCACGCCTACTACATCGACTACCGCAACCTGCGCCAGAAGTTCGTTGAAACGTACTTGGACAAGCTGGTGAACTGGAGCTTTGTCGAAGCCAACTTCGCCTGAATTTCTCCGGCATGAAAAGAGCCACCCTTTGCGGTGGCTTTTTTCATGCTTGTCGATGTTTTGTGGCGCCAGCCCTTATTCATAGGGCGCAGGAAGCTATGGAAACGATAGCAATTACGGCGTTTCAAACGGACGTCCGCCGAGCTTGAAGCCGGCCTTGATGCCCTTCTTGCTGAACCAGCCCTGGTTCATTTCCAGTACATAGCGCACCGGTTTCGTGGCGCAATGCGAGTCCAGCGTCTGTGGCTTCATGTCCACCAGATTGACGATGGTGCCATCGTCTGCGACAAAGGCGGCGGTCAGCGGCAGCAGGGTGTTTTTCATCCAGAAGCATTGCATGCTGGCTTGCTCAAAGACAAAGAGCATGCCTTCTGACGGGGGCATGTTTTGGCGGAACATCAGTCCGGTTGAGCGCTGCTCGGGCGAGGCTGCGACCTGGGTGTCGATCAGGTGCATGCCTGCTGAGAGTTTGATGTGCTGCAAGTCCATCTGTGGCATGTTTTGCGCGTGGCTGATGTTGGCAAATGCCGCTGTCAAGCCGAGGAGTCCGATAACAATGTGTTTCATGGTTCTATTTTGACGCAACTCACAAAAGAAGCAGGCAAAAAAATGCCCGCTTGCGCGGGCCTTTTCAAGTTGTCAAGAATTACTTCTTGGCTTCTTCTTTTGCAGCAGCTGGCTTGGCTTCAGCTTTCATTTTTTTGGCAGCAGCTTTTTCAGCTTTAGCGGCTTTGGCAGCAGCAGCTTTCTCGGCTTTAGCAGCCTTGGCAGCAGCGGCCTTTTCAGTTTTTGCGGCTTTAGCAGTGGCAGCTTTCTCAGCCTTGGCATCTACCTTGGCAGGTGCAGCAGCCTCAGCGGCAGGCATAGCCGCTTTAGCGGGGGCGGCAGCTGGCGCAGCAGTAGCGGCAGGCGCAGCCGCCTTGGCGGGTGCAGCAGCAGGAACATCAGCAGCGAAAGCGCCAGCAGCGAAAAGACCAGCAACCAATGCAGCGAGAAGTTTGTTCATTTTCAATTTCCTTGAGTGACAGTAAGTGGTTCAAAATTTCCCTTCCAGACTTTGGAAGGTCTCATCCGTAACGGGGGCTGTTCAGCGGCGGTTGACAAAAAAGTGAATTATTTAAGACTAGAATTTAAATGACCTCAAGTCACCCTTGAAACAAGAGTTTTTTGAGTGCTTCCGGCAATAGAAAATCGCACAGATTCAACCCATCACGGAGACTTTGCTATATGTACCAGCACATCAAGGTGCCCTCAGAAGGCCAAAAAATTACCGTTAATGCCGATTTGTCGCTCAATGTGCCTGATCAGCCGATCATTCCCTTCATTGAAGGCGACGGTACGGGTCTGGATATCACCCCCGTGATGATTAAAGTCGTTGATGCCGCTGTTGCCAAGGCTTATGCGGGCACGAAAAAAATCCACTGGATGGAAGTCTATGCCGGTGAAAAATCCACCAATGTGTACGGTCCTGATGTGTGGTTGCCAGCAGAAACGCTGGCCGCGCTACGCGAATACGTGGTCTCCATCAAGGGGCCGCTGACGACCCCGGTCGGCGGCGGGATTCGCTCCCTGAATGTGGCGATGCGCCAGGAACTCGACCTGTATGTCTGCCTGCGTCCTATCCAGTATTTTGACGGGGTGCCCAGCCCGGTGAAAGAGCCGCAGAAGACCAATATGGTGATTTTCCGTGAAAACTCGGAAGACATCTATGCCGGTATTGAGTTCGAAGCCGAGTCCGACAAGGCCAAAAAAATCATCAAATTCCTGCAGGAAGAGATGGGTGTCACCAAGATCCGTTTCCCCAATACCTCGGGCATTGGCGTCAAGCCGGTCTCGCGCGAAGGTACGGAACGTTTGGTGCGCAAGGCCTTGCAATACACCATTGACAATGACAAGCCCAGCCTGACGATTGTTCACAAGGGCAACATCATGAAATTCACCGAAGGTGGCTTCCGTGATTGGGCCTATGCCCTGGCGCAAAAAGAGTTTGGTGCCGAGCTGATTGATGGCGGCCCCTGGATGAAGTTCAAAAACCCGAAGACGGGCAAAGACATCATTGTCAAAGACAGCATTGCCGATGCGTTCTTGCAGCAAATTCTGTTGCGCCCTGCTGAATACAGCGTGATTGCGACCTTGAATCTGAATGGCGACTACATATCGGACGCTTTGGCAGCCCAAGTGGGCGGCATCGGTATTGCCCCTGGCGCGAATTTGAGCGACACCATTGCCTGCTTTGAAGCAACCCATGGCACGGCGCCCAAGTACGCAGGCAAAGACTACGTGAATCCAGGCTCGGAAATTCTCTCCGCCGAGATGATGCTGCGCCACATGGGGTGGATCGAGGCCGCCGACCTGATCATCAGTTCGATGAAGAAATCAATCAACAGCAAGAAAGTTACCTACGACTTCGCGCGCTTGATGGATGGGGCTACACAGGTGAGTTGTTCCGGCTTTGGCCAGGTCATGATCGACAACATGTGATCTGATGTTTCGATGCACCATGAGGTGCCCAAAACAAACCCCGCCCCGCGCAAGGCGGGGTTTTTTTATTTCTACGGCTTGAATGTCGAAAAATTGTCACCAATTCCCGTGGGTACTGCTGTGTTTCAGCGTGCTCGATAGAATGAAAGCATGGCAACAAAATCTCCTGTAATTCCCCCCGTTCCAGTACTTCCTCAACGTGATCGCGATGAGGGCGGCTCTGTTGTTTTAGAGAGGCGAACACAAAAAACAAAACCGCCACAGATGTACCAGGTGTTGATGCTCAATGATGACTACACGCCGATGGAGTTTGTGGTGGTGGTGATTCAGGAATTTTTTGGAAAAGATATGGAAGCGGCAACGCAAATCATGTTGAAGATTCATTTGGATGGGCGAGGCGTTTGCGGGGTTTACTCCAGGGATGTGGCCGCCACCAAGGTGGATCAGGTGCTTGATGTCGCCGCGAAGGCCGGGCACCCGTTGAAGTGTGTGAGTGAGCCTGTTGATTTCTAGGTAGATGATGGCATCTCTTCGGAATCGAAATTGAAATCGGATTACAGTTAAATATCAAAGCAAGGCTTTAAAAGGAAATCACATGATTGCCCAAGAATTGGAAGTCAGCCTGCACATGGCATTTGTTGAGGCGCGTCAACAGCGTCATGAATTCATCACCGTGGAGCACTTGTTGCTCGCTCTGCTGGATAATCCGAGCGCCGCTGAAGTGCTGCGCGCGTGCTCAGCCAATATTGACGATTTGCGCAAGTCCCTGGCCAACTTTATCAAGGACAACACCCCTCAGGTGGCCGGTTCTGAGGATGTGGACACGCAGCCCACCTTGGGGTTTCAGCGCGTGATTCAGCGCGCCATCATGCATGTGCAGTCCACCGGCAGCGGTAAAAAAGAAGTCACCGGCTCGAACGTGCTGGTGGCCATCTTTGGCGAGAAAGACTCCCATGCGGTGTATTACCTGCATCAGCAGGGCGTAACGCGACTCGATGTGGTGAACTTTATTGCCCACGGCATCAAGAAAAGTGATCCGCCAGAAGTTGGGAAATCCAGCGAAGCCCCGGCAGAAAGCGAAGAGTCGGGGAATGAGAAAAATGAAAAGCAGTCCCCGTTGGAGCAGTACACGGTCAACCTGAATCAACTCGCCAAAGACGGCAAGATTGATCCCTTGATCGGGCGTGAATACGAAGTCGAACGGGTGATCCAGATTTTGTGCCGTCGTCGCAAGAACAACCCGTTGCTCGTCGGTGAGGCTGGCGTTGGTAAAACCGCCATTGCCGAAGGCCTGGCTTGGCGCATCACCCAAAAAGACGTGCCCGAAATTTTGGCTGAGTCTGTCGTCTATGCACTCGATATGGGCGCTTTGCTGGCCGGTACCAAATACCGGGGGGATTTCGAGCAGCGCCTGAAAGGTGTTTTGAAAGCCCTGAAAGACAAGCCGAATGCAGTTTTATTCATTGACGAAATTCACACCCTGATTGGAGCGGGTGCCGCATCAGGCGGCACACTGGATGCCTCGAACCTGCTCAAGCCGGGTTTGAGTTCCGGTGCGCTCAAATGCATTGGTGCGACGACGTTTACCGAGTACCGCGGTATTTTCGAAAAAGACGCGGCACTGGCGCGCCGTTTCCAGAAGGTCGATGTGGTCGAGCCGACGATCGACCAGACCGTGGAAATTCTCAAAGGTCTCAAGTCCCGCTTTGAAGAGCATCACAACGTCAAATACGCCGTTGCTGCTTTGCAGGCCGCCGCCGAGTTGAGCGCCAAGTACATCAATGACCGACATCTGCCCGACAAGGCGATTGATGTGATCGATGAGGCGGGTGCTGCGCAACGCATTCTGTCGCCATCGAAGCGCAAGAAAATCATTGGTAAGTCTGAGATTGAGGAAATCGTGGCCAAGATTGCGCGCATTCCGCCTGCCAATGTCTCCAATGATGATCGCGGCAAGTTGAAGACCCTGGAGCGCGACCTGCGCAATGTCGTGTTCGGCCAGGACAAGGCGATTGATATGCTGGCCTCCGCCGTGAAAATGGCGCGTTCCGGTCTGGGCAAGGGCGATAAACCGATTGGCTCGTTCCTGTTCAGCGGCCCCACGGGCGTTGGCAAGACCGAGGCCGCCAAGCAGCTGGCCTACATCATGGGGATTGACCTGATCCGCTTTGACATGAGCGAGTACATGGAGCAGCACGCGGTCAGCCGCTTGATTGGTGCGCCACCGGGCTATGTCGGGTTTGATCAGGGGGGCTTGCTGACCGAAGCGATCACCAAGAAACCGCATTGTGTTTTGTTGCTCGATGAGATCGAGAAGGCGCACCCGGCGATCTTCAATGTGCTGCTGCAGGTCATGGATCACGGCACCTTGACCGATAACAATGGGCGCAAGGCGGACTTCCGCAACGTCATCATCATCATGACGACCAACGCCGGTGCGGAGTCCATGAACAAGACGGTCATGGGGTTCACCAACATCCGCGAAGCGGGTGACGAAATGGCCGACATCAAGCGGCTGTTCACACCCGAGTTCCGGAATCGCCTGGATGCCATTGTCAGCTTCAAGGCGCTGGATGAAGTGGTCATCATGCGGGTGGTCGACAAGTTCTTGCTGCAACTGGAAGCCCAGCTGGCAGACAAGAAGGTGGAGGTCACCTTCACCGACAAGCTGCGCAAGCACCTGGCCAAGAAGGGATTTGATCCGCTGATGGGGGCACGACCGATGCAGCGCTTGATTCAGGACACGATTCGTCGCGCGCTGGCCGATGAATTGCTGTTTGGTCGCCTGATCGACGGGGGACGTTTGACGGTGGATCTGGATGACAAGGATGAAAGCAAGACCGAGGTTTTGCTGGATATTCAACCCTTGCCCAAGAAAGAGGGTAAGCCCAAGCCCGAGGCACAAGCGCTAGCCGCTGATTAAGACGAAAACCGGGCACGGATGGCTTCCACCCGTGCCCGATTGACGCCGAAATCGCGGTGGCCCAAGCGGCTGGCAGAGCGAAACTGAATGACGCTGTTCTGCCTGTCAAGCCAAAACTCCAGATCATCCGTGAATTGGAGTAGCGGCGTTCTACACTGGGCGTAAATGTAGCCGGGCCCGCGTGTTATCACGCGAGTATGCTCTGTTTTTTGTAGCAAAGCTGCGAGTTTTTCGATGGCCAGATCCCCGTCGCCGCTGTAGGCCAAAGGGGTCATGCTGGCATAGTCTTTTTGTGGATGGTTTGGGTACAACATGGCTTGGCTGCTGACGCTGTTTGGTGTGGTCGAGGGCGGGCTGAGCCGCCCGTTCACCACGCCCAAACTGTCAGGCACTTGGCCAGCGAGAAAGCCGAGCTGCCCCGCCAGCACCAGCGCTGCGGCCAAGATCAGCAGCAGAAGCAGAGCGTAGCCAATGATTTTCATACCGCGTCTTT
>OFRD01000991.1_pt1 | contig 10248 bp, 10 predicted proteins | sample 1543041 | NCBI WGS metagenome assembly OFRD01 (sample SAMN07774234, study PRJEB24372) | wastewater metagenome | isolation source: Exp Tend CN 100WW | collected 2016-02
GCCCTGGACGCAAGCAGCTCGCCTTTGGGCAGCAGCAGCGGTAGCTCGACCTCCAGCTGCTGCAACGGCAAATCGCCAGCCGCGCCTAGTTCCGCGAACTAAGCGTTGACGTATCAAGCAGAGCAATAGTGCTGGCACCATTGCTCTGCCTGACGTTCACGCAGTAGCTGCCGCGACCGCCAAACAAGGAGGTGCCGCCCAAAATGACAGCGGCAATCGCGTCCAACTCGAACATTTGCGCCATCTTGCCGCTGGACGAGTCCATGCGGGCCATCAGCACGATGGCGGCCAGTGCGCAGCACAGGCCAGAAATCACGTAAACACCCAACTTGTACCAGCGGATATTGATGCCCACTTGGCGGGCACCCATTTCGTTGGAGCCCATGGCGTACACGTAGCGGCCGATTTTGGTGCTCGACAAAATGAAGGCCATCACCACAAAAAAGATGCCGGTGATCAGTGTGGGCATGGGCACGCCCAGCACATCGCCGTAACCGATGAAGGGCAGGGGATCGGGCAAGCCCGCGTTGTCAAAGCCACCGGTCATGTCAAAGGCCAGACCGCGCCAGAGCGTCAGGCCGCCAAGCGTGACGATGAAGGCCGGGATGCCGACAAAAGCGACCAGGTAACCGTTGAACACGCCCACCGCTGCGCCAATGGCGAGCGCCATGAGCATGGCCAGATAAGGGTCAATGCCCATTTTGATCATCATGTGACCGGCCACGGCACCGGCCAGTGCAGTCAACGCACCCACGGCCAAATCGACACCACCGGTCAAGATCACAAAGGTTTGTCCACCTGCGAGCAAGGCGATCACCGAGGCCTGCACCAGGATGTTGGACAGGTTGCCGGTGGTCAAAAAGTAAGGCGAAGCGAAGGTGAGCAAAACGCCCAGAACGATCACCGCCACCAGGGCGCCGTACCACTCTTGTCGTGTGATGGATTTCATAAATTTCTCGGTATTTCAAACAGATAAGCCCGGACCTGCAGGTCCGGGCGGGCCACATCGAGGCCTTGACTTATTTAGCCTTGACTTTCATGAACTGGCCCACGCCGGAGTCGGCAGCGAACTTGTCCACGTTGGCTGGCAGCACCAGGAAGGAGCCGGTGTCGATGCGTGCTTCGACTTTTTTGCCTTGCGCTGCAGCAATGGCGGTTTCCACGCCCACTTGGCCGATTTTGGCCAGCATTTGCGCGGCGTTGGCTTGTTGCCAGCCTTGCTTCATCATGTCCAGGCCACCAGGGGAGCCGTCAAAGCCAGCGATTTTCACGTCGCCGGGCTTCTTGCCAGCGGCCATCAGCGCGGCCTTGGCACCCAAAGCGCCGCCGTCCCATGCGCAGGCGATCACCTTGGCAGTGGGGTTGGCGCGCAAAGCAGCTTCCACACCGTTTTGGGCCATGGTCTGGTCCCAAGTGGTCGCGACTTCAACGATCTTGACGTTCTTGCGGCCTGCGTTCAGGGCGTCCACAAAGCCTTTCTTGCGCTCTTGGCCAGTCGACTGACCTTGGTCGCCAGTCACGTAGATCACGGTGTCACCGTCTTTGATCTCGCCTGCAGCCCACTTGCCTTGCACGTTGGCGGCTTTGATGTTGTCAGTGGCGACATAAGAAGTGATCTTGGCGCCGGTGATGCCGGTGTCCACGGCGATCACAGCGATGCCAGCGGCCAAGGCCTTGTTGATGGCGGGGGCGATGCCAGCCGAGTCCACAGGGGCGATGGCGATCGCGTTGACTTTGCGGGTGATCATGTCTTCAACGATGGCCAGTTGACGCGACAACTCACCTTTGTCGGCTGCCAATTCGATGAACTTGACGCCATTGGCGCTGCCCGCTTTCTTGGCGCCGCCGTTGATCAAGGTCCAACCTTCGTTGGTGTTGCCGTTGGTGATGTAAGCCACCGTCACGTCTGCGGCCATGGCCGAGGTGAACAAAGTGGCAGCTGCTGCAGCGATGGCCAAGCGGCCGAATGTGCGTTTCGTGATCATGGGTTTATCTCCGTTGTTGAGGTCAATTCGGACAAGAAACCGTTTTCTTGTCCGCGAACGGATTGGAAACGAAAAAGATGACTAAGTAAACCTAGTAGTTTTACTAATACGGTTTTTCAACAAATCATTCATGATCCGGTCCATTCATTGTGAAAGTAGCCGCCATGTCGACATCCACACCCGTTCTCGAAATTCAGCAACTGACCAAGCATTACGGCGGGGTCAAAGCCCTGACCGATGCCCAATTTCGCCTCTTGCCCGGCGAGCACGCCGCCATCGTGGGCGACAACGGCGCGGGCAAAAGCACCTTTGTGCGCCTGATCACCGGGGCCGAGCAGCCCAACACCGGCGACATCCTGCTGGACGGGCAAAAAGTCAACTTTGAGTCGCCGCTCGATGCCCGAGAGCAGGGCATTGAGACCGTGTACCAGACGCTGGCGCTGGCCGAAGACCTGGACGTGCCGGCCAACATCTTTTTGGGCCGCGAGATCACGCGCCTGAATTTGGGCCCCTTGTCTATCCTGAATCACAAGGCGATGCGCGAAAAATCGGCCAGCATGCTGTCGACCACGGGCGTGAAAATTCAGGACATGTCCGAGAGCCTGCGCGGCATGTCGGGTGGTCAGCGCCAGTGCGTGGCGATTGCCCGTGCGGCCGGTTTTGCCAAAAAACTCATCATCCTGGACGAGCCCACTGCGGCCTTGGGCGTGCAAGAGACCGCCCGCGTGGAAGAGATCATCAAGGGGCTGAAAAAGCAAGGCATCCCGCTGATCATCATCAGCCACAACCTGCGGCAGGTGTTTGACCTCGTGGACCGCATCTGGGTGTTCCGCCAAGGCCGCATCATTTGCAGCCGCCTCACCCGCGAGACCAGTCCTGAACAAATTGTGGGCCTGATCACTGGCGCGATTGACCCCGCCAGCCTGCGTTCTGAAGAGGCCGTCACATGCTGAAAGGGCTCGATCCGCTGTTGACGCCAGAGCTGCTGATGCACTTGTGCGCCATGGGCCACGGTGAATGGGTGGCGGTGGTGGACGCCAACTTCACTGCCGACCATTTGAGCCAGGGCAAGCCCGTGGTGCGCTTGCCAGGCAACAGCCTGGAGCGGGTGAGTCGGGCCGTGTTGTCGGTGCTTCCGCTGGCCGTGGATGTGGCGCAGCCTGCGGCCTTCATGCGCGTATGTCACAGCGCAGACGGCCACCGCACAGCAGCTCAGCAAGCCGTGGTCGATCTGGTGGTGGCCGAAGGTTTCAAGGCCGAGCAGGTTGAGTCGGTGGAACGCTACGCGTTTTACGAGAAAATCAAGGGGGCCAGCCTGATCGTTCAAAGCGGTGAGGGCACGGCTTATGGCAACGCCTTGTTTTGCAAAGGCGTGATTCTTCTTTGATTTTTCCTGATTGTTGAACGGCTCCGTTGCATGAACTCCGCATCCCCCAACTCCGCCATGCGCGGTTCCAACCACGTCGGGATGCGTCAGTTCAATGAGCGCATCGTGCTGCAGGCCATCCGCCACCACGGTGCCATTCCCAAGGCCGATCTGGCCCGACTGACCCAGCTGTCAACCCAGACGGTGGCCATCATCGTGGGCCGCTTGCTCGACGACGGTTTGTTGGTCAAACAAGACCGGGTGCGCGGCAAAATCGGCCAGCCTTCGGTGCCGCTGTCGCTCAATCCGCAGGGCGCGTTCAGTGTCGGCATTCAGGTGGGGCGACGCAACCTGGAGTTGTTGGTGGCCGATTTCACCGGCCAACCCGTCGAGCGCGTGGAAGTGCTTTACGACTATCCCGATCCGGATCAGTTGTTCCGGTCGATGACGCAAGGCTTGCAGACTTTGCAAGCGCGCATGGGCGATTTGTGGGCCCGCACCGTGGGGGTGGGTTTGACGGCGCCATTGTCTTTGCACAAATGGGCCGACCTGCTGGGCGGGCAGGCGGCGCAAGCCTTGGCCCGTTGGGAGCACATCGATTTGCCAGAGCAAGTGCAGCGCCTGACCGATCTGCCCGTGGTGTTTGCCAAAGACACCACTGCCGCCTGCGTGGCCGAGTTGCTGCAAGGCCATGGCCGCAGCGTGCGCAGCTTTTTGTATGTGTTTGTCGGCACCTTCATTGGTGGCGGCTTGGTGCTGTCGGGCCACATCATGAACGGCGAACGGGGTAACGCCGGGGCGATCGGCTCTTTGCCCGTGGGCTTGGCCTCGTCCGAATCCAAGGGCTTGGGCATGCCGCCACAGTTGCTGCAAAAAGCCTCGGGCTGGCAGCTCGAGCAAAGCCTGCTGGCAGCTGGGCACGACCCCTTGCTGATCCACCAAGCGGCCATCATGGACGCTGCTTATGCCCCGTTCACCGCCCCCTGGATCGCCCAAGCCAGCCAAGCGCTGGCCATGACGGTGGCCAGCTCGGCGGCCTTGCTCGATCTGGATGCAGTGGTGATGGATGGCTCGCTGGGCGCACCGCTCATGACCGCCCTGATGAGCGCCACACAAGACGCGCTGGCCCAGTACCGCTTTGACGGCATGCACCAGCCCCAGTTGCTGGCCGGGCAGGTGGGACCGCACGCCCGTGCCTTGGGCGGTGCATTGCTGCCGCTGCACAGCCAGTTTTTCCCTGACAAAGACATCTTCTTGAAACAGGACGCCGCATGAAGTTTTACCTCGACTCCGCCGACGCCCGCCAATGGGCCTTGCCTGCGGGTTGCCCACCGGTGCAGGGCGTGACCACCAACCCCACGCTGGTGATGCAAGCGGGCTTGCCGGTCAGCTTGCCTGGCTATCTGCAGCTGGTGGCGCAGGCGGGCGAGGCCCGCATGCCCGAGTTGATGCTGCAATTGCCCCGAGCCGATGTGGGCGAGGCCGCGCAATGGCTCGAGGTGCTGCTGCCCGCCGCCGTGCAGGCCCGTGTGCGCCTGACCATCAAGCTGCCTTGTCACCCAGACTGGCAGCCGGTCTTGCGCGAAGTGCAGGCTTGGGGCGTGCCCACTTTGCTGACGGGTTTGTCCAACCCCGTGCAGCTGCTGTGGGCGCGTGCCCAAGGGGCCAACCATGTGGCGCCTTATGTGGGGCGCTTGCAGGCCGACGGGCGCGATGTGTGGTCGCTGATCGAAGCCTGTGTGGCCGTGCAGGCCGATGGCTTGCAACTGCTGGCCGCCAGCATCAAATCGGCCGATGTGCTCTCTCGGCTGATCGCAGCCGGTGCCCATGCCGTCACGGTGCGCCCCGAGTTTGCCGCCGCCTTGGCCACCGACCCGCTCACTCTCACGGCGATGGCGCAGTTTGACCGGGATGTGGCGACGAGCCAAAAGCCTTAAAGGCTTCGGTTGCGCGCCAGCGGCGGGTTGCGCGAAAAGTATTGCAGGATGCCGCGCATCAAAGCATCGGTGAGTTGCTGCTGATAAACGTCGCTGCGCAACTTGTCTTCTTCTGCCGGGTTGCTGATGAAGGCGGTCTCGACCAGCACGCTGGGAATATCGGGGGCTTTGAGGACCGCAAACCCCGCTTGTTCCACCCGGGGTTTGTGCAGGCGACCCACGCCGCCGATCTCGCGCAACAAGCTACCGCCCAACATCAGGCTGTCCTTGATTTGCGCTGCCGTGCTCATGTCGAGCATGGCGCGTTGCACCTGGGCATCCTGACTGCCCAGATTGATGCCGCCGATCAAGTCGGCCTTGTTTTCTTTTTGCGCCATCCAGCGTGCTGCACTGCTGGAGGCCGCGCCTTGACTGAGCGCAAACACGCTGGCGCCGCTGGCCTGTGGCGTGAAAAACGCATCGGCATGGATGCTGACAAACAGGTCTGCCTGTACGCGCCGGGCTTTTTGTACCCGCACATGAAGGGGCACAAAAAAGTCAGCATCGCGTGTCAGGTAGGCCCGCATGGGGTTGCCATTGACGCTGCTGGCGTTGATGCGGTCGCGCAGCATTTTGGCGATTTTGAGCACCACATCTTTTTCGCGTGTGCCACCAGGGCCAATCGCGCCAGGGTCTTCGCCGCCGTGGCCCGGGTCCAGCGCGATCACGATCAATCGGTCGGCCTTGTTGTTGGACACGGCGCGTGGCGGGTGGTCCTGGCTGTCGATGTACGGGCCTGCCGGGGGCGTCAAGTCTTGGCGGCGGGTGGACAGGGCGGCAGGGGGCGTTACAGAAGGCGAGGGCAGACTGGGTGCACCGATGGCAGAGCCTGCACGGGTTTGGCGTGCGATCAACTCGCCCAAGGGGTCGTTCACAGGGGCTGCGCTGGGCAGGGCCGGTGCAGGCAGCGTGGTCTTGGCCGAGGCCCGTTCCTGAATCAACTGCTCCAAGGGGTCAATGGTCTGGATGGGGTAAAGGTCGAGCACCAGCCTGTGGGCATAGGCCGCTACAGGCGGAAGGCTGAAGACCTGCGGCGCGATGGGGTGTTTCAGGTCAATCACCAAGCGCACCACCTCGGCGCTGTATTGGCCCACACGGATGCCCGCAATGTTGGGGTCAGAGGCTTGCACCTTGCCGACCAGTTCGCGCAAAGCGGCGTTCAGTTGCAGGCCTTCAATGTCCACGGCCAGCCGTGGTGGGGAAGCGATGAAGGTTTGCGTGGTTTTGAGCGGGGTGTCCGATTCGAGCGTGACCCGGCTGTAATCGGGTGCGGGCCAAACACGCACGGCCAGCATGTTGGCACCGCGTGCCAGCTGTGCCGCGCCCAGGCTCAGCACGCAAAATCCGGCCTGGATCAGGCGTCGGCGATCAGCGCGCATGCTCTGCCCCCGCAGGTGTGGCCAGCCACGCTTGCAGCCAGTGTTGGCCTCGCGGGGTGCCTGCGCTGATGTGCACGCTGCGTTGTTCCTCGTCGAGTGCGTCCAGCGCAATCACCCAGTCGGGCGGCGGCAGTTGGCCCGCCACCTTGTCTGGCCATTCCATGAGCTTGAGTCCCGGCCCGGCAAAGATGTCGCGAAAACCCGCGTCTTCCCACTCTTGCGGGTCGTTGAAGCGGTAAAAATCAAAATGCCAGATAGGCCAAGCACTGTCGCCCGAGCCCGCTTGGTGTGGCTCGACCACCGCATAGGTTGGGCTTTTGATGCGGCCTTGCACCCCGGCGGCGCGCAGCAGGTGGCGCACCAGCGTGGTTTTGCCCGCCCCCAGATTGCCGCGCAGCTCGATGCGGGCATCGCGTCCGCCCGGCCAAGTGGTCAGGGCCTGGGCCAGCTGCGTGGCAAAGGCTTGTGTGGCGGATTCGTCGGCCCACACGCCCTCCCAAACCAGGGGCAAGGGCGGGGTTGTAGCGGGGCTTCCTACAATCGGTGGGTGACTGCTCAACGTACTCAAATCGACCTTCTTGAACTGTGGCCCCAGATCCAGATCTGGGCGCGTGAACTCGGATTGTCCCAAATTGGCGTGACGGGCATCGATTTGACCTCGGCCGAGCCCGGATTGCAGGCCTGGCTGGCCGCTGGGTTTCACGGCAGCATGGGCTATATGGCCAGTCACGGCATGAAGCGCGCCCGCCCAGCCGAGCTGCAGCCGGGCACGGTGAGTGTCATTACAGCGCGCATGGATTATTTGCCATCGGACACGCCGCCCGACTGGCTGGCCCGCGAAACCGCCCGCAGCTTGCAGCCAGATGAGGCGGTGGTGTCGGTGTATGCCCGGGGGCGTGACTATCACAAGGTCTTGCGAAGCCGGTTGCAAAAACTGCAAGAGCGCATCGCGCAAGCCATCGGCCCGTTTGGGCACCGCGTGTTCACCGACTCTGCTCCGGTGATGGAGGCCGAACTGGCCACCCGCAGCGGGCTGGGCTGGCGCGGCAAACACACGCTGGTGCTGAGTCGCGAAGCCGGGTCGATGTTTTTTCTGGGCGAATTGTTTGTGGACTTTGCCTTGCCCGAAACACCCCCCGTGTCGGCGCATTGTGGTCAGTGCACCGCCTGCATGGACGTGTGCCCGACACAGGCCATTGTGGGCCCCTACCGGCTGGATGCGCGGCGCTGCATTTCGTATTTGACGATCGAACACGCGGGGCCGATTGACGAGGACTTGCGCCCGCTGATTGGCAACCGCATTTATGGCTGCGACGACTGCCAGCTGGCGTGCCCGTGGAACAAGTTCGCGCAAGTCAGCCCATTGCCCGATTGGCAGGCCCGCGAAGGTTTGGGGGCTGGCAGCATCGTGCAGTTGATGGCCTGGACAGAAACTGAATTTTTGCGCCGCACCGAAGGCAGCGCCATCCGCCGCATTGGCCATGCCCGCTGGCTGCGCAATCTGGCATTGGCGGCGGGGAATGCGTTGGCGTCCGAAGTCATCACCGCGTCAGAGCGTCAAGCCTTGCAGCAGGGGCTGACGGCGCATGCCGCACACCCTGATCCGGTGGTGCAAGAACAGGTGGCTTGGTCGCTGGCCAATCAGCGCAGCACGCCCAGTGCAAACGGCAGGCTCCACATTCCTGACAAGGTTGACAGCGTGACCAGGCCCGCCACATAGGGGCCGTTGTAGCCCATGCGGGCAGCCAGCACGTAGCAAGTGGATGCCGTGGGCAAAGCAGAAAACGCCAGCAAGGCGGTGGTTTGTACGGGGTTGAGCTGAAACAGGTGGGCCATGCCCAACGCGATCAAGGGCAGCAGCAGGTGCTTGACCATCAAGACGCTCATGCCCAGCAGCTTGCCTTGGCGCAGGGTGCCCAGTTGCATGCCCGCGCCCGCCGCCATCAAACCCAAGGCCAAAGATGCGGCCCCGATGCGGCTCACGCTAGGGTCCAGCCAGAGCGGAATGCGAAACCCCAGCAAGTTGGCGATCAGGCCAGAGCCGGTGGCAATGATCAGCGGGTTGCGCACCAGTTCGCGCAAAAAACCGGTGTTGGCATGCCGTGCCATGGGCCAGACCGCGCCGATGTTGAACAGCGGTACGCACACGCCGATCAACACCGAAATCATCAGCAAGCCTTCTGGGCCTGCCAGTCGTTCGGCCAGCGCCAAGGCGATGAAAGAATTGAAGCGAAAGCCCACTTGGGCGCTGGCCGCGTGGTCGCGTCGGTCCAGCCGTTTGCCCAGAATCGGCCAGTAAGGCAAGCTGTAAGACAGTGCAATCGCGCAGACCCCCAAACTCAGGCCTGCGCCAATCAGGCTTGACGCGGCTTCCAGATCGAGCGGACTTTTGACGATGGACCGAAACAACAGCACCGGGAACAGGAACAGGTAAACCAAACTGTCGACCTGTTGCCACACCGAGCGGTTCAGGGCGGTGTAGCGGCAGATCAGGTAGCCGCACAGGATGAGGGAAAAATCGGGGACAAGAAGCTGGGCGTAATTCACACCGGCGAGGATAACCGCATTGATTCGGGTTTTCCCTTGTGCGGCTTTTCAGCGGTACATGTAATCGCGCTTGAAGGGATAGACCGATTGCGCCCCTGGCATCGCCGCAGAGGGCCATTCGGCGCTGGGTCGGCTGGCCAGCACCTGGTGCAGCGAAATCCAGCCCTGCTCGAAACTCATGGCGCTGCCGGCCAGGTAGAGGCGGTAGGCGCGCAGGATTTTGGCCGCCCGCGCCGCATCGCTATTGTTGGTGAGCACCTGGCGCGCCTCGGCCTCGCGCGGCTGCTGCTTTCCAGCCCCGACCTGCTTCTTCTCGACGAGCCCACCAACCACCTCGACATCGTCGGCCGCCGCTGGCTCGAGGACTTCCTCGCCGACGAATTCAGCGGCAGCGTTGTCCTGATCTCCCACGATCGCTGGCTGCTCGACCGCGTGGTCAACCGCATCATCGAAATCGATCGCGGAGTTCTTCACGAGTACCCAGGAAACTACGCCGCCTTCCGCGCGCAACGCGTCGAGCGCATGCTCGCCGTCGAGCGACAGCATGGAAAGCAGCAAGACAAGATTCGCCAGGAGCAGGCGTTCATCGATCGCTACAAGGCCGGCCAGCGCGCCAAGCAGGCACGCGGACGAGAGACTCGGCTTGAGCGCTTCAAGGAAGGCTCGCTTGTCGAAAAGCACGCTGAGTTGGGCGTGATGAACCTCGACCTGCCCGAGCCACCACCGATGGGCGACTTCGCGTTCGTCGCCGACAATATTTCCAAGTCGTTCGGCGACCGAATCTGCTTCAAAAACCTCTCGCTCTCCGCGCGTCCCGGCGAACGCATCGGCATCATCGGCCCCAATGGCGCGGGCAAGACTACGCTGGTTCGAACCCTCCTCGGCGATCTCGAGCCCGATCCAGGATCGGGTGAAATCAAGCGTTCTCCGCGGCTTTCCATGGGTTGGTTCCGCCAGTCCCATGACCACATCGACAAGAAGCAGGTCGCTTGGGA
>OFRD01000993.1_pt1 | contig 10210 bp, 10 predicted proteins | sample 1543041 | NCBI WGS metagenome assembly OFRD01 (sample SAMN07774234, study PRJEB24372) | wastewater metagenome | isolation source: Exp Tend CN 100WW | collected 2016-02
CTGGTGCTGATGCAAAGCCCGGCCGAAAAAGGCCAGAAGGTGCTGATGCTGGGCGACGACTTCTGGCTGCTCATGCCCAACAGCCAGCGCCCGATGCGCATCACGCCGATGCAAAAACTGCTCGGCGATGCCGCCACCGGCGACATTGCCACCCTGAGCTGGGCCGGGGACTACAGCGGCCAACTCATCGGCGAGGCGCCCTGCGACCCGGCTGCAACGGGTGTGACGCCGCTGTGCCTGCATCTGAGCCTGAGCGCCGTGCGCAAGGGCGTGACCTACCAGCGCATCGAGTTGTGGCTGGGCAAAACGCGGCACGAGCCGGTGCGGGCGGATCTGTACGTGCTGTCCGACAAGCTGGCCAAACAGGCGCGCTTTGTGGTGGATCAGCCCGCCGCGCCCACGCTGGTGCTGGAGATGGTGCTGACCGACCAGGTCAGCAACCACAAGACCACGCATGTGCGCTATGTGAGTCGCAAGGAAAAACAAGTGCCCCCGCAGTGGCTGAACCCGATGTTTCTGGTCAACAACCCGACGCTGGACTGAAGCATGTACCGCCTCGGTTTCGGGCTGCTGGCCTGGTGTTGCGCCAGTGCGGGCGGGGCGCAGACCGAGGCCGGGACGCCGCTGCCAGCGCCCCAGATCAGCGGCCAGCTGCGCCTGCAGTGGGATCAGCGCAGCACCCGGGTGAACGCGCCGCAGGGGCTGGCCAATGTCTTGCCAGGTACGGCGGCAGTCACGGAACTTGCCAACAGCGCCACGCTGGAAACGGAGTTGCACAGCAGCGGCCAGGGCTGGCGCGCCATTGCCACCGCACAGCAGCAAAAGCCGCAGGGCAGCGCCACGCAAAGCCGGGCCTGGTTCAACGAGCTGGTCGCCAGCCACGAGGCCGGGGGCTGGCAGCTCGGCGCGGGCAAGCGCATCGTGGCGTGGGACGTGGGCTACGGCTTTCGCCCCAACGACCTGGTGCAGCAGGAAGAGCGCCGCGCGCTGGTCACGACCCTGCCCGAAGGCCGCCCGCTGCTGATGGCCGAGCACTTTGCGCTGGATGCGGCATGGTCGCTGGTGTGGGTCAACCCGACGGGTGCAGCGGCCGATCCGGGGGGCCGCGAGCCCGCCTTGGCGGCACGCTATTACCAGCGCCAGGGCGCGCTGGACTGGTATGGCTTTGCCCGCACGGGGGCGCACAGCGGCGCCAGCGGGGGGGCGGCAGCGGTCTGGGTGGCAAGCGACGCGCTGGAACTGCATGCCTCGGCGCATGAGCAGCGCAGCAGCGGGCGCAAAGTGCTGCTGGGCGGCAGCTGGACACACGAGAGCCAGTTCAGCGTGCTGGCCGAAGCCTGGTGGGATGACACGGCGCTGCCCCGGCGCAACACGCTGCTGCGGCTGGCCTGGGCGCATGAAGGCTGGCAGCCGTCGCTGGACTGGCTCTACCACCCGGCTGACGGCGGGCGCATCTGGACGGCAGCCTTGCTGTGGAAGGGGGATCGCGTGCAGCTGCAAGGCGGGTTGCGCCTGAACAGCGGCCCGCTGGCGGCGCTGGTGATGCAAATGCCCGTGCAGCGGCAGGCGTATCTGGCGGGCAGCTGGTCGTTTTGAGGCCGGGTTGCGGGGTTGGGCGCGTTACATCGCCCGGAACAGATGCGCGTACAGGCGGCTCACGGCCAGCCGCTCGGGGCGCTGGTGCAGGGTGAGCTGAAGTTTGCCGGACTCGTCGCGGCTGATGCTGTCAATGCGGGTGCTGTTGACCAGCGTGCCCCGGTGGATTTGCCAGAACGTGTGCGGGTCGAGCTGGGGCAGCAGGTCTTTGAGCGCGGTGCGGATGAGGTACTCGTGGCTGGCGGTGAGGACGCGCACATACTTGTCCGCCGCCTCAAAATAAATCACATCGGCCACCGCCAGCATGCGAATCGCGCTGCCGACGCTGACCTGGATCAGCTTCAGCGGCGCCGCTGCCGGGCCGGGAGTGCCGCCCAGCAGGCCCCGCAACTGGCTGAGGGTTGCTTCAAAATTGATAGCTGTCTGCGCACGGCTGGCGAGGGCTAGCTGCACTTTTGACACTGTTTTTTGCAGGCGCTGCGCCTGGATCGGCTTGAGCAGGTAGTCCACCGCCTGCGTCTCAAAGGCCTGCACGGCGTACTGCTCGTAGGCGGTGACAAACACCAGCGCCGGAAACGGCGTGCCGCCGGGCGTGTTGAGCGGCCAGGCATCGGCCAGTTCGGTGGCGGCGTCCAGACCGCTCAGGCCCGGCATGCGGATGTCGAAAAACAGCACATCGGGTTTGAGTTGCAGCGCGAGTTGGACGGCAGAGAGGCCGTCGCCTGCGATGCTTAAAACCTGCAACGCGGGCCAGGCACGCGCCAGCTCGGCCTGCAGTGCGGCGGCCAGCAGCGGTTCGTCTTCGGCGATCAGGGCGGTGGGTTGGGCGGAACTCATGGCTGGCTTGAATTTAAAGGAAAAGTGACTCTGGCCCTCATTCCGCCTGCGCTGCCAGCTATCAATTCAATAGCGCCCTGGGGGCCGTAGCTGGTGGCCAGTCGCTCGCGCACCTGCGCCAGCCCGAAGCCGTCCACCGGGTCGCCGCCTTCGGGCAGGCCGACGCCGCTGTCTTGCACCTCCAGTGTCATACGGCCTGCTTCGCAACGGGCGCGTACGGCAATCGTGCCGCCTTGCACCTTGGGTTCGAGCCCGTGCCGGATGGCGTTTTCCACCAGCGGCTGCAGGATCAGGGTGGGCACCGGCTGCTGCGCCAGCCCGGGCGGCAGCTCCAGCGTGTACTGCAGGCGCGGCCCCATGCGCACGGCCATGATTTCAAGGTAGTCGCGCAGGCGCTCGAACTCGGTCTGCAGCGGGTGCCGGGTGGCACGCGAGGCGCCCAGGGTGGCGCGCAGGTAGGCCACCACATGGTCCAGCATGTCCTGCGCGCGCGCCGGGTCGATCCCGATCAGCACCCGCAGGTTGGCCAGGGTGTTGAACAGCATGTGCGGCTCCAGCTGGGTTTGCAGCAGCTTGAGTTGCGCCTCGCTGGCCTGGCGTTGCGCCTCCTCGTGCGCCAGCCGGGTGCTTGCCAGTTGCTCGCGGCTGCTGAAGAAATAGGTGGCAAAGCCCCCCGCCGCCAGCGACAGCAGCAGCAAGGCGGTCATGACTTGGGGGGCGTGGCTCAAACCATGCAGGGGCGCCCGGCCAAGCAGCAGATCGCCCGCCGCGCTGCCCGCAACATAACCCAGCAGCACCCCCACCAGTACCAGCAGGGTCATGCGGGCTGCGGTGAGCCCGTCGTGCCTGGCGAGCACAAAACGCCCACCGTTGATCAGCGCCCAGATCGACAGCCCGATCAACTGGGCGTACAGCAGGTTGACCAGGAAGGCGTCGTGGCCCACGGCGGTGATGGCCAGCGCCAGTGCGGTGTTGAAGGCCAGCATGACGCTGGCGCGCGCTGCGATGGCGGCCGGGTGAATGGGGTTCATGGCACGAGTATGCCGCAGGGTTCTGGCCGTGCGGCGAGGCCGATCGCTTCGCTGGCGCCGTTACGTTTGGCAATGTTTGTCACACAAACCAGGCCGTCTTGCCACTGGTTTGCCGCGTTAAATATGGGGGGTGCAAGTTTGCCCCGTGCTTTTCTAGTCAGGAGATATTTTTATGAAGATCAAGCGTTCAGCTTCTTCTTGGGTGGCCGCGCTCAGTGTGGCTTTGGCTGCCTTGGGCTCGGTCGGTGTGGCGCAGGCGGGCGACAACGTGTTTTGGTCGGTGGGCATGTCGTCACCCGGCATCCAGGTGGGCGTGGCCAATGCGGTGCCGGTGGTGCAGCAAATGTATGTGCCCCGCCAGCCGGTGTACATGGCGCCACAGCCGGTGTATGTGCAGCCCGCGCCGGTCTACATGGCGCAGCCGCAGTATGTGCAGGTCGGCTGGGAGCGCCCGGATTACGGCTGGGAGCGGCGCCACGGGCATCGGCGCCACGGGCACGGGCACGATCGCCATCGGGATCATGACCGCGATAACGACCGGGATTGAGTCCGGGGGGTCTGAGCTGGCTTAGTGCCACTTTTTAGCGCGTGGAAGGGGCGCGGCATCGCATGGTCGTAATGAGAGGTGTTATCATTTGCAACTGATAATAACTCTCATTAAAGGAATCCGCATGATCACCGCGCCACGCTCGACCCTCTTCAAACACGTCGCCGCTCTGGGCCTGCTCGCCAGTGCCGTGAGCGCGCAGGCGCTGGAGTACCCGATTGGTACACCGCAGCAACGCTCCGGCATGGAGATTGCTGCGGTGTACCTGCAGCCGGTGGTGATGGAGCCCGAGGGCATGATGCGCAAGGCGGAGGAGTCGGACATCCACATCGAGGCCGACATCAAGGCGCTGGCGGGTAACCCCAACGGTTTCGAGGAGGGCGCCTGGGTGCCTTACCTGGTGGTCAAATTTGAAGTGACCAAGGTGGGAACCACCCAGAAGGTGGCGGGCGAGTTCATGCCGATGGTGGCCAATGACGGCCCGCATTACGGCGACAACATCAAGCTGTTCGGCCCCGGCAAGTACCACGTCAAGTACACCATCTTGCCGCCCACCGAAAACAAGCACGCCCATTTTGGCCGCCACACCGACCGCCTGACCGGGGTACGTCCCTGGTTCAAACCCTTTGATGTGGAATACGACTTCAGCTACGCCGGTCTGGGCAAAAAGGGCGGGTACTAAGCCATGGTGTGCCGTTTACCTTTGAAATCCATTGCGCTGGCGGCCTGGCTGTGTGCTGGTGCCGTGGGTGGTGCCAGTGCTGCCACCAACGAGGAGTTGCTGGCCCTGGTGGAGAAACTCAGTGCGCGCCTGCAGGCGCTGGAGCAGCAGCAGACCGTGCTGAGCAAGAGCCTGGAGACGGAAACCATCAGCGAGACCGAGCCCGCGTTAAGCGCCCGGCTCAAGGCGGTAGAAACGAAGGCCGATGCGCTGGCGGTGCCGGTTGCCAAGCTGAAGGCGTTTGATGGCATCAAGGGCGGCTTGAGTCTGACCATGGCGGCGCAGAAATCGTTTGAGCCCGGTGTGGCGGACAGCCAGCTGGGTTACCGCGCCGATGCGTTTGTGAGCCTGCCGCTGGCGCCGATGGGCGACATTGAGCAGTCCATCTTCACCCAGTTCCGCATCGGCCAGGGCGCCGGGTTGGGCGGCTTGCCGAGCTATTCCAAACCGAATGCCACGGCGTTCCAGTTGCAAGGGGGTATGAGTGCCGATAATTCGGTGGCCTTGCTGGCGCAGGCCTGGTACCAGGCCAGCATTCCCTTGCCGTGGGGTGGTTTCAAGCCCGAGTCCAAGCAGACGCTGGAGCTGAACGTGGGCAAGATGGATCCGTTCGTGTTCTTTGACCAGAATGCGGTGGCAGGCGACGAAACCCGCCAGTTTCTGAATTCGGTGTTTGTGCACAACCCGCTGCTCGATGCGGGCGGTGACATTGGCGTGGATGCCAATGGCTTTGCGCCGGGCCTGCGCGTGTCCTTGCTGGACTCGTCGGACAAGCTGGAGAGCTGGCGCGTGTCGCTGGGCGTGTTTGGCGTGGGCGACAAGGGCGCCAACTACCAGCGCAGTCTGGGCACGCCCATGGTCATGCTGCAAGCTGAAACGGCCAAGCGCTTTTTTGGCGGCTTGCCGGGCAATTACCGCGTCTATGCCTGGAGCAACCCCAAAGCCGTGCATTTCGACCCCGCCGTCACCGAGGCGGATCGGCACAACGGCTGGGGGATCTCCGTGGATCAGCGCGTGGGCGATGGCATGACCCTGTTCAGCCGTTATGGCCATGAAAGCAAAGGCAGCGTGAAGTTTGACCGCGCGCTGACCGTGGGGGCCGAAGCCAACGGGTCGTACTGGAACCGGGGCGGCGACAGCCTGGGCCTGGCCGTGGGCTGGTTGAGCACCAGCGATGCTTACCGTGATTTCAAGGCCAGCGACAGCGCTATCAGCGGCACCGAACGGGTGGCCGAGCTGTACTACCGTTTTCGGGTGAACAAGCAGGTTGAGCTCTCGCCCAGCCTGCAGGTTATTGGCAACCCCGGTGGCGACCCCGCTGCGCAAGAGGTGCGCATTGTGGGCTTGCGTTCGCAGTTCACGTTTTAAAGGACAGTTATGGGCATGAAACTTCCAAACGCAGGCGCGCTGGCGCTGGCCGCCAGCCTGTTGCTGGCGCTGACACCGCTGTGCGCGCAGGATCTGCCGTCGTTCAACCTGTTGATCCGGGACGGACGTTTTGTGCCCGCCACGCTGGAGGTGCCCGCCAACACCAAGTTTCGCCTGCTGATCAAGAACGAGGGGCCGGGGGCCGAGGAGTTTGAAAGCATTGAGCTGCGCAAGGAGAAGGTGCTGGCACCGGGGGCGTCGAGCTTCCTGATTTTTCAGCCGCTCAAGCCGGGAAGCTACAAGTTCTTTGGCGACTTTCACCCCGACACGGCGCAAGGCCAGTTGGTGGCCAAATAAAGGGAGACGGTGATGGGCAGCACGATTTTTATCGTTTGGCGTGAGAGTGTGGAGGCGATGCTGGTGGTGGGCATCCTGCATTCGTGGCTCAAGTTCAACGAGACCGGGCGCGCCGGCTTGCGCGCGCTGTGGCTCGGCGTGGGCGGCGGTGTGGCACTGGCCGGTGCGCTGGGCTGGGCGATGGTGGCCGCGCAAGACGAGCTCTCGGGCAGGGCGCTGGAGTGGTTTCAGGTTGGCATGCTGCTGGTGGCGGCGGCGCTGATCGTGCAGATGGTGCTGTGGATGCGCCGCCACGGCGCCGGCATGCGCCACAGCCTGCACCAGAATCTGGCGCAGGCCAGGCAGCGTTCCGGTCTGCTCGGCATTGCCACGGTGGCGGCGCTGGCGATTGCGCGTGAGGGCTCGGAAGCGGCGGTGTTTTTGTATGGTGCCAGCCTGGAGCCGGGCGGCGCGGCGAGTCTGCTCACGGGCGCCGCCCTGGGTTTTGCGCTGGCGGGCCTGAGCGCCTGGGCGCTGGGGCGCGGCCTGCGTTTTCTGGACTACCGGCGCTTCTTTCTGCTCAGTGGCTGGATGCTGCTGCTGTTTGCGTTTGCGCTGCTGGTGAGCGCGGTGGATCGCCTGATTGGCGCCGGCGTGTTGCCCGCCTTGATCGACCCGCTGTGGGACAGCGCCTGGCTGCTCGACGACAGCCGCCGTGTGGGCGCGGTGCTGGCGGCGCTGGCGGGCTACCGGGCGCAGCCGTCCCTGATGTTGATGCTGGTCTTTGGGGTGTATTGGCTGGCCGTATGGCGCGCCTTGCGCCCGGTGAAGCGTGATGCGTAATATTCCGATCACCCTGGTGCGCGATGCGGCCCCGGCGGCGGCGCCGCCCACGGGCGCCCTGGCGCGCCTGGGGCTGGCCATGCGTCGCCACCGGCGCGTCATCATGGGCGTGCAGTGGGCGGTGGTGCTGTTTTACTTCAGCCTGCTGATTTACCCGGCGTTCATGCCCTTGCCAGCGGAGGATGCGCATATTCTGGGCAACCTGCGGCTGTTTGCCCAGTTCCTGTTCTGGGGGGTCTGGTGGCCGTTTGTCATGCTCAGCACCATGTTGCTGGGGCGGGTCTGGTGTGGCGTGTTTTGCCCGGAGGGCGCCATGACCGAGCTGGCCAGTCGGCATGGCCTGGGGCGCCCGATTCCGCGCTGGATCCGCTGGAGCGGCTGGCCGTTTGTGGCTTTTGTCTGCACCACGGTGTATGGCCAGCTGGTCAGCGTGTACGAGTATCCGCAGGCGGCCCTGCTGGTGCTGGGCGGCTCCTCGGTGGCCGCCGTGGCGGTGGGGCTGGTGTACGGGCGCGGCACACGGGTGTGGTGCCGTTACCTGTGTCCGGCCAATGGTGTGTTTGGTTTGCTGGCCAAGGTGGCGCCGCTGCATTTCCAGGTGAACGAGACGCTCTGGAAGCAGAGCACGCAACGCTCGGCAGCGGTCAACTGCGCGCCTTTGATTGATATTGCGCACATGAAAAGTGCTTCGGCCTGCCACTCGTGCGGGCGTTGCAGTGGCGAGCGCGGGGCGGTGGCCTTGGCGCTGCGTTCCCCGGCGCGCGACATTCTGGGCACCGGGGTGCGCGAGGCCAAAACCGAAGAGGCCGTGACCCTGATTTTTGGCGTGATCGGCATTGCCACGGCCGCCTTCTTGTGGTCGGCCAGCCCGCGCTTTGTGCAGATGAAGGGCGCGCTGGCCGATGGGCTGATCGAGCGCGACTGGCTGGTTTTGCTGCAGGACAACGCCCCGTGGTGGCTGCTGACGCACTACCCGGAGGCGCACGACGTGTTCAGCTGGCTTGATGGCCTGTGCATTTTGCTGTTCATTCTGGGCGGTGGCGGCCTGCTGGGGCTGGCGGTGTGGGCCGGGGTCTGGCTGGCGGCGCGCGCGCTGCAGGACGCGAATCTGTCCTGGCAGAAGCTGGCGCTGGCCTTGGTGCCGGTGGCCGGTATCGGGGTGTTTTTGGGTCTGTCGATGCTGACGCTGGGCCACCTCAAGGCCGAAGGCGTGAACCTGGCCTGGGTGCCCGCAGTGCGCGCCGGGCTGCTGGCGCTGGGGGCGGGCTTCTCGGCTTACCTGCTGCTGCGCCTGTGCCGGGTGCGCCTGGCGTGGCGCCCCGTGGCCGGCTTGCTGCTGGCCTTGTTGCCTTTGGGCTTGATCGTGCGGGTCTGGCTGTCGGCGCTGTTTGGGTTGTGAAAGCGGCGCCAGGCAGTGACAAAAAGTCTGACCATTTACAGAAAATACCTTGCTTTATTTTGAGATTGAGTATCAACTTTGCACCCCATTTAAGGCAATTCCTCTTTGCGAAAACGCAAATACATGCGTGCTTGTAATGGTTTAAATAGGATCTTCTTGGCATCAGCTTAAAGAAATAGGCAGAGGTGTCAGGTAGTCCTCCCGATAAATTGGCGGGTTAGAGAAGTACAAGCGTCACTCGCGATTTTGAGGGAACCCCATGCCTTGCGTGGGCAAGGCATGCCACTCTGGGCAGCGTCTGCTGTGCAGATTCCCGATGAACTTAGGAGATCGAAATGACCCATCCCGTTGAACAATTCATAGCTAGCAACAAAAATAATCTGCATGCCCTGGAGGGCATGGCGAAACAGGCGCATGCCGGGTTTGAAAAAATAGTCGAGCTGAATCTGGCCACTTCCAAGGCCCTGATGGGTGAGCTTTTTAGCCATGCCCAGGCCGTTCTGCGTGCCAAAGACCCGCAGGAGTGGCAGGCGCTGCAAGCGGGCATGTACCAGCCGCTGGCTGAAAAAGCGGCGTCTTATGGCCAGCATGTGGTTGCCATTGCCAACAGCTCAGGCGCCGAATTCACCAAAGTCTGCGAAACCAAGCTGGCCGAAGCGCAAACGGTATTGACCGATGTAGTGGAAAACCTGGCCAAGAATGCCCCGGCGGGTACCGAGGCCGCCATGGCTGCCTTCAAGAGCGCCATGAGCACCAGCCAGAACGTGATCGAATCAGCCCAAAGCTCCGCCAAGAAGGCGGTGGAAACCGTGGAGTCCAACTTGGCCGACGTCGCCAGCCAGACGGTTAACGCGGTGGGGGGGCATAGCAAAAAACGTTAATCCGGCGCGGCAAGGGCTTGCGCTATCCGGCAACAGAACGAGGCGAGGAGCTGCTATAAATAAGTGAGCTGTTCACGCAGATAATACGTGGGCTAGCATCACTTTTTATTGGAGAATTTGTTGGATATCGCACTGCTGATCAAAGCCGCCATCATGGGCATCGTCGAGGGGCTGACCGAGTTTCTGCCCATTTCATCCACCGGGCACCTGATTCTGGCGGGCGCCTTGCTCGGCTTTGACGACGACAAGGCCAAGGTGTTCGATATTGCCATCCAGACCGGTGCCATTTTTGCCGTGATTCTGGTGTACTGGCAAAAAATACGCGACACGGTGGCCGCCTTGCCCACGAGCAAGCAGGCGCAAAGCTTTGCGCTGAACGTGCTCATTGCCTTTATTCCCGCCGTCGTGCTGGGTCTGCTGTTTGGCAAAGCCATCAAGGCGCACCTGTTCACGCCGGTGGTGGTGGCCAGCACCTTCATCATTGGCGGTTTCATCATTTTGTGGGCCGAACGGCGCCAGGCCAAAAATCCGGCGGTGGCGCGCATTCACGAGGTGGAGGCGATGACGCCGATGGACGCGCTCAAGGTCGGGCTGGTGCAATGCCTGGCCATGATTCCGGGCACCAGCCGCAGCGGCGCCACCATCATTGGC
>OFRD01000994.1_pt1 | contig 10204 bp, 10 predicted proteins | sample 1543041 | NCBI WGS metagenome assembly OFRD01 (sample SAMN07774234, study PRJEB24372) | wastewater metagenome | isolation source: Exp Tend CN 100WW | collected 2016-02
ATCGAGCGCACCAGTTGCAGGGAAATTCCAATCTAAGCGATAACCAAACAAAATTCCTGTTGCTGTAATGTTAGCTAGGGCAGGCGGTAAGCCTTGTTTGCCTGATAATGTGGTTAATATTGAATACGTTGACAGAGAAGCAATATCAAAGGCTGAAATCGCAGTCACACGCGCTTCATAGTTGCCCGCATAAATGCCCTGCACTTCAACCGAATTGCTGCCTGTAATTGGCAATTTAATCCAGTTACCATCATCCTTACGCCATTCCACTTGATACTTTGTAGCACCTTGCGCTTGATCCCAAGTGATAAGCATGGTTTCAATAGATAGACCTTGTTGCACCATGTTTTCAGATGAAATTAAAACATTGGTGACAGGTGCTTGAGTCGTTGGATTGACGATTGAAATTGGGCGCTCATCAATGAAAGCACCGAAATCAATCGCATCATATTTTGCTGATTCGTATTGCAAGCCTGTAATTGAAAACTGATGTTTGTCGTCTTGAGTAATACTCATGATGCGAAACTTCATTGTTTTTAAGTCTTGCGCGTCAACAACCCAAATATTTTCCGCTGCAACACTATCAAACGCCACTGTAACTGTGACTTTTCGCCCAATTTTTGATGACACGATTCGAGTTTGCGCTTTACCATCTTCACCGTTTACAACCAGTCGATCACCCGCACGACACACCACATCGTCACGATCTAAAGTGATAATTTTACGGTCAGCACTCACAGCAGAAATACGCCCACCGTTGGCGCGGCCTGCAAACAACTCGTCAGCAATTTCAATTACCTTGCCCGGCTGTGGAATGTAGCCATCCAAACCAACTTTAAAAGATACAGTTCGGGTTTCTAACTGCTCAGACTTTAAAGCCCAAAGACCTGCACGTTGTGCTTGCCCTTCTGATGTGCAGCCCCATGCATCAATCTCAGCAATACGCACGCCAAGTTTGGCAATAGCCGCTTCATCACGAACATAGACATATTCGGTTTTATAGTGATTCGCAGGGTTATCCCAAGCCACTTTTGCAACAGTGTGTCGATCACGCGCACGGGTGCCTGAATATTCAAACATGCCATCAATGACGTTAGCGCGAGTGTAAGTAAAATAAGTGTCTTGCGGAATATCAGCATCACAGACAATTGAATTGCCATCCCAATAACTGATTGCACGGAATACGCCAGACAATTTGCTTAGAATTGCATAAGCATCTTCGGTTGATTGTAGATACACGTTGCAAGTAAAACGCGGTTCTTGACCACCCTTGCCATCTCCAACCATCTGGTCGCAGTATTGGGCAAGTCGATACAATGACCATTTATCAAGCATTGCTGAAGTTAATCGATCACCCAAGGCATAGCGTTTCGCTGTACAGATATCATAATAAATCCAAGCCGGGTTATTGGTATAAGCGCGTTTAAATTTGCCATCCCACATGCCTGCATAAGTGCGTGCAACAGGATCATAATTTGTTGGTACTTTGAGCTTAATCCCTTTTAGCTCGATTGCGACTTTTGCCACATTTGAAAAATGTTCAGCATCATATTGCAAGCCCAACAACGCGGTATTTGGATAACTTAATTTAAGATCAATCACATCTGTAATTGCTTCAATATACATCTTGTCACTGATGTACTCAGAAGTTGAATTAGGCGTTAAACGACGTACTCGAACCTGCCAGCCAGTATTGGCTTTCGGTAAATCAATGCGGTGTGAACGCTCGTAATTTGCCGAGGTTTTGTCAGAAATTTGAGTATTTAAAACCTCAGTCCATGTTCCACCATCGGTTTGCACATCAATTGCATAATTAATTATATAGCCGTTTACATCGCCATTTTCAGCATTTTGTTGGCGCAATGGTCCCCATTTTAGGCGAATACGCACTGCATCCAAATCAGTATTTGAAATCGCACGAATCCACGGTGTTTCAGATTTTAATTCGACACTCACGGCTGCTTCAGATGAAATATCGGGAAAACCTTCAATATAGGTTTGATCGTTTGTGCCAGGGCGAAAATCTGTGGTCACATTTGTAAAGTTATTGCCACCACTTGCATCTTGAATTGGGGTGTCTTCTAAGTAGACGGACTTTAGGCCATTGGCTAAACCTTCAACCTCGCCCTCGGATAAGCCATACAAGATTTTGATATAGGTTTTGGATTGTGCCGAATCTGGTGCAATCACTGGTTTTCTAGCGTTCTTCTCGCCACCTTTCGCGCCTTTGATAATTGCGTTCATATTTTTCCTTGGGCAATAAAAAAGGCGCTCTATGCGCCTGTATATTTCAATCGTTTACATCAAATCTTCAGGATACTGTCCAGCACTCGCGATGAAGCCGCCAATTTCACGTTGACCATAAAGCACAGGCACTGGATTACCTTGTGCAATGGTTGTTACTGCACCACCAAAGCCAAAGTTAGATTTATTACCATCTTGGTTTTGATCTTGATTATTGTCTATTTTTGGCATTAGCATTTGTGCAATACCACCAATCATCATGCCGATACCGGCACCAATTAAAGCCGCACCTAGCGGCGCACCCCCACCAAGAGTACCGATGGTAATAAGAACACCAACCACAATTAAGACAGCGCCCAAGATAGTTTGTATGATGCCACCATCACCACCTGCGCCCATGACACGCGGTACAATTTTAATCACCTTGGCTTTGGTAGCCATATCGATTTCAGATTCACTAATATTTTGTTTATCCTGGAATACTGCAAACTCTAAACCTTGTTCATGTGCATGCAGCATGAAGTGCTCAAAGCCTGGTACTTGCACAGATAAAGCACGCATGGCTTCACGGGTATTTTCAACATCAAGCTTAAATTCTTTACCAAATTTCTTGGCTAAAATGCCGTACAACTTAATTGTTTTGAGCATATCGAACCACCTTGATTACTCGTTCTTGCCATTGCTGACCAAAGATTTCACGGCAAGATTTACGCCCATAAGGATGGTGTAGAATCAAAGCTGAACCAACACATGCCTCAGTTTTTTCTGACTTTAATTCAGCATTATCACCTAGCCAAATCACTGCATGATTGACATGTTCGGTGCGACCCACACGGCATAAAAGCACATCACCGTATTGCATATCACTGACTTCTACAAATCCTGCTTTGCTAAAGTTATTCAGATACAGTGCATCGTTTTCTTGATGTTCCCACCAGCGGTCTGCACGCTCAAAATCAATAAGCTTCGCACCCATTTCACGTTCATAAAAATCACGCACGATTGAATAACAATCTTGTGTGCCGTGGATGTAGTTGCGCCCAACTAAATGGGCTTTATATCCGCATGGCTCATAGAGCTGAAATTCAATATCAGGATAAGCACAAATCACCCACGGTTTTTCATGCAATTCGATCTGGAGTAAATCTAGTTCAGATGCACGTGCTGATGCATTCGGGTGTGAATGCACATAGGCTTGAATTTCGCCTAAATCTTCAGCTTTGGCTAAATCTTCATGATGGATTTCAAACTGATCTTTATTTTCTGAAATATTGCGACAACGGATATATTCATGGTCCACAACCACACCGCAGCATTCGTCAGGAAACATTTCCGAAGCATGTAGCATGATTGCTTTTTTAAGTTTTGCGGTTAGCTTCATAAGACCTCACATCATTGAACTTGCAGGAAATCCACCAAATCGATTTTCATTGCCACGGATTCGACATGATGACAAACGACCACCACAACGATCTAAAGCAGGATTATCCGTAGGCTCATTTTTATCTGTGAACATGGCAGTACCGGTATAACCACATTCTTCTCCCCGATAGTCACCCACTGCACACCAATGACAATAATTTGAAATTTGACGAACTGGGATTTTCAAGCCCTCAAAATCAATCGGGTTTGAAAGCTCAAATGAAACGGCTTGAGCATTTTCACTGGTTTTTTGTTCGATATACCAAAGTTGCTCTTTCGCTTCATTTGATGCTGATGAATTGCCACTGGAGAAGTTTTCCGCATCAAGATATTTGGCAAGTGTGGTAATGACTTTAAGCTTTGCACCCGCGAAGTCGCCAAATTGCAAACAGTAAGCGGATACAGCACCTTGGATGCCACCAATATTGTTGGCCATCCCGAAAGTGGGTGCCGATGCCTTCCCATCTGAGCGCATTTCTAAGCCGGATACCTCTAATGCCATCGGCTCAAAAGTTTCTCCTTGCCACACGATGTTTCGATACCATATTTTTTCAGAGCCATTTCCATAGACTTCACCAATCAATTGAGTGGTATCACCCATTAATCCATCTGAACCAATTAAGCTGTAAATACGTTCCCAATCTTGAAAAGATATATGGCCATGAAAACGCAAAATGCCCGCACCTAAGTTGCGAGCATCCAGTTCAAACAGGGTGATTAACCCATCGACATAGAGTTTCTGAAAATCACTGTTCAGAGCCATTTTTTACACTCAACTATAAAGTCAAAGCTTGTGACCACATCGCATCGACTTGTTCGCTTGTTAGACCAAGCAATCCACACATCTGAAGAATAGTTGGACTTGCACGCTCGAATACAACCGATTCACTGTATTCAATTTGCATACGTGTTTTCACTGCGATATCTTCAATCGCATTAATTGCTGTTTCAACCTGATCAAGTAAGCCATTTTCAAGTAGCGTGAGCTTGAATTGGCGACGTGTAAGTGACTTAAATGGTGTAGATTCAAAAGTTACAGCCCAAACATATTCCGGATTTAGCTGAGTCAACGCAGAAAGTAGTCGTTTCTTATCACCACCATGTGTATTCAAAACATCTGTGATACCTACAAATACATCTTCAATCTCTGATGACTGAATGACATCACCACCAGGTGTTGTGAATTGGCAGTTATTTTCATTAATTTCAATGTGGTGTGCTTCGTTACCATTTTTATTTGATACAAGTTTTAACATCTGATCTATCCTCTATTTTTGGTAGTAAAACGGTGCATTTGGTTTGATGATCAAGCTGCTTAATAAAAACCGCTTTATCGAGTATTGATTTTCTTAGTCCAAAGCTTTGGGCATGTGAAGCATGAGCCAGCCACGAAGTTATTGATGCTCGGATACGATCTGCTGTAAGAGTTTCTCTTTCGTAGCACTTTTTCATAAATCTAATTTTTCTATAGATTCTTGAAATTGAACTTTTTCTAATGCGCCTGTGTGTCACCCACATGCGATAGCCCAAAAAATCTAAAGCCTGCCCTTTTTGAATCGCGACTTTAAAAATTTGAGTTTTTGCATTGGTTTTAAGCTTTAGCTTTTCAAACAGAAATCGCTCTACATCAATACGAATATGTCGCAAATGGTCTTTGTTATGATGAAATATGCAAAAGTCATCCATATATCGAATGTAATATTTTTCTCCCAAACGGTGCTTTGCAAACTCATCCAATTCATGAAGGTACATATTGGCCAGTAATTGAGAGGTTAGATTGCCTATTGGAAGACCAACATCGCCACCACTGGAGTCAATAATTTCATCCAGTAAATCGAGTGTTTTCTTACAGGTAATGCGTTTTCTAACGAGTTGTTTCGTGATCTCGTGGTTAATACTGTAGAAAAACTTTGAAATATCAGCTTTAAAGACATAAAGTTCACCATGATTTCGTAACACTCCCCGCATCATGCTTTGTGCTCGGTCTGCTCCCTTGTGTGCCCCTTTACCTACTCTGCAAGCATAATTATCGTAAATAAATCGACTTTCCCAAATCGGCTCAATCACTGACAAAATGGAGTGCTGCACAACCCGATCTCTGAAAGGTAATGCTGCAACGTCACGCTCTTTGGGTTCATATACTTTGAACTTGCGATATTCGCCAGTTTTATACATGCCCCAAATTAATTCGTTTTGTAATTGGATCAGGTTTTCTTCAAGATTTAATTCAAACCGCTGTACTTCAATATTTTCACGCTTACCCTTGCGCGCTTTTAGAAAGGCATTATGCAGGGATTCAAAATCGTATATCTTCGCAAAAAGATTGTTATAGGTTTTTGCCATTTTGACTCCAAAAAAATAGCGGCATGAATTTTCGCAATCGCTACTCAAACAGGCCGCCTATATAGTTTTTCGGATAATCCGAGGAATACACATCCTTTTAAAGTGTACTGTCCTAGCTCCCTTGAGAACTAAGCATCTGACATGCTCTAAGAGCTGGACGGGACCCGATGTTCGTGTTCGTGTTAGAACGAGCGTTGTTCAAGTTGAGATAGAACACGCCAGCTGTCGCACCGTTGTTCCAGTTGCCGCCACGGATGGGTCCATCATTGTAATGCGTACCCCTTATTTGCCTTTTCAAGCAAATGCTTTGATCCAGCCACCAATCATGCAGCCGATCTCATTATTCAGTCTTGCCCAGTATTCGTATTTCTTAAAGTCGATATAGCCCAGCTGCTTTGATATGCGCACCTGAGTACGCAATAAATCAAGCTGTGCATCCAAGTCCTGAAGCGTGGTTTTCTTGTGATAACGTTTATTACATACAACAATGAGCCTTAAAATTTCCCACATTGCCGTTCGCATTTCTGCTGCAAGCACATGCCTTTCAAATTTTGGAAACTGGCGAAGTGCAACATAGCCATAGGCAATCATTTCTTCGCACTTTTGACGTATTAATAAATCATTATTTGACACAAAATTACCTTAAATTTTAAATACGTGCGTTATCACGCACGCAAGCAGATGACACGTTTCAGATTACAGATTTACAAAAGCTGGACGGGACCCGAAGCTCGCGGACGTGATAGAACGAGCGTCGTACAAGTTGAGAGAGAACACGCCAGCTGCCGCACCGTTGCCCCAGTTGCCGCCACGGATGGGTTGTGCCTCAATAGTTAGGTTTAACCAAAGACCATCGCCATTGAATGTAGCCACTGCATCAATATGTGGAAATAAGCATAGCGCTTTTAGTTTATTTAATGCTGCAACACTCACAGGTTTTGTTGTTGATAGGTTCTTAATTGCGCCAAATGATGAACCGTTGATCGTATAATCCGCAGTTGTTCCTGAAGCAGCAAATTTAACTGTTCCTGGAGTTGCACCACCGCCCAGTGGGGCAACCAATTCACCAGTTGCTCCATCAATTGCTTTCCATTGAGTTGATGTTGCGGACAAATCAATTGTGAGTTTCGCAGCATTGTTGTTTTCAATGACTTGAATTTCACCATTGACCATTCGCATACCTGAATTCCACTCCCAGACATTTCCAGATAGGTCGGCAATACCGTTATTTTTTCCGTTATGTCGCCATTGCACAGGTCCAGAGCCAGTTAGTGTACGTGCTGAACCCGCAGTATTTCCCGGATTTAAACCGTCAGCACGACGACCGGTTAATAACGGATCCTCAGAACTTCGACCGTAGTAACTATTGCCCATCGGCTGAGTGCCATTTTTGTAGCATTGCAGAGCTACAGCAGACCATTCGGCATTTGTAATCAAGTGGTGACCGTTACCGCTTGCACGCGCAGCATTCAAAAAGTTGTCATAGTTTGTGCTGACGGTTGGGTCAACATTCGGCAAGCTCAATAGCTCCCCGGATACGATTTTGCCCTGGTATGTACCAATAAAGATTTCAGGCTTTTCTACACCATCCACAATGAAAGCTGGGTGCGTTCCGCTTAATGAAGGGTCAATCGTACTCATATCGTACTTTTGAATAATATTCATGTAAGTTGGTTGGCCCTTAGCTGTGTACATCACAGTCTGTAAGCCACCACTTGCCAATTCTACTGACTGACGCAATGAATCTTTGATGAGAATAGTTAGTTCACTTTTATCTGTATTCACACCGAGTTTTGTACGAGTCTTTTCAACAGTCAGCACACCGTCAGCTTCGGCACCAAGATGCGTATACAACTCATCATCATTGGCCTGAAGTTTTGCGGAACCAGTTCGGAAAGTATCACCACCGACACCTGTAGGTGCTGTGCCTTGATTGATTTTTTGCTTAGCCATAATTATTCCTGAAATTTTTGAATTAAGTTGTTGCCGGTAAACGGTTGCCAACAAGCCCTTCTGTTGAGCCGATCAAGTGAACAGTTGAGCCAAGCAGCAAACCTTTATCCTTTGTGCCTTGCGCGAGCTGCTGAACACCTTGAGCAACAAAGCTGCCCGCAAGCGTTGTGGTGCTTGATGTATTCATTGTTTTACCTATGTAGATACAGAAACATATGCTTCAGTTTCATATGCAAGCCATGCCCACAAAGCGCCCAATCCGCCATCTGTATAAATTTTCTTATCTTCGTGATAAGCAGATAAATCTGTTGGCTGCGTTTCGCCAAATGCAAAACGGAATTGATTGCCATGCGATTGAACGTATGTAGGCAGATTGGCAGATGCTATTCTTACTGGGACCTTAGTTAGTTTGATCTTTGCCGTTGGCATAATTTGCACTCACAAAAAAGCCCGCACACGGCGGGCATAAAGTTGATTGAATTTAAGGCTTGAAGTCTTGTGTAAGAGTTGTGGAAATTGACCATATTTCACCACCCAAACAAACAGGCATGTAGTCCCCTGCTACGACACGAACCTCGCCATCCAAAGGAGAATCCCAAAGAAACGAATCCGCCCCCTTGTGTTCATCAAAAAAGGCCTTAATCTCTAAGATCAAAGCCTTCTTCGCGGTCTTTTTGTACTGCCATACGCTCGACTTGTTATTTATCCCGATACTCGTTCGCTGTACATACCCATCACCAAAACTGGATTGAAGCACTTTAAATGCAGTAGTTTGAGAGTTTCCATCTAGGTCATTGCACCAGGTGAATTTTCTGTTGCTCATCGTAATAATCCACCTTGTCTTTGGTCATTCTTAACAAGATTTCTGACTGCATCTCCAATACACAAGCCCAAAGAATAATTGCTAACAACTAATTCAGACTTTCTCTTATGTTCTTTAAGACTAAAGCGTCTTTTTTGTGGTCTTAAGCTTTTCATTTAGATAACAAACCTCCCTGACGTTGCTCTTGGCGAATCACAGTGCGCACTGCATTGCCAATCATTTGCCCTAGTTGTTTCTGATCTGATTGGTTGGATTGTGTAGATACACCTGAATCAGTAACTTGTACTGAAATATGCACATCCCCACCACCGCCACCACCTTCAGCAAGATAATTTTTCAAGTCACTGTTGGTGCGACTATCAACAACACGCTCGCCTTTATCTAAAAGCCACGTACCCTCTTTTGGGATGTTATCTATACCATCGTGGGCCATACCAGAGATTGTTTGAGCAGCGATTAAGCCGACAGATGCATAACCCATGCCACGTGTAGCCATTGACATAAACCCAGTTGGATCTATTTTCAATGCAGCAGTAGCGCCAAGCTCGGTGTTAATAATCGCCTGACCAATTGCGATAGCTTGCTGAGCAAAGAACATTGTCTTGTAAGCAGCACTTCCTTCACCAGCACTGTCTTTTACCATTTGAGTCATTGTTCCCCAAACAGCTCCAGCCTGTGCAAGCAATGATCCATACATATTCATTTTGTCTGTATATTGCTGTGTATCCAATTCCTTTGTCCGCTCAGCATAGTCAACATCAATAGCAGCCATTCCATAACGATATTCTCTATGTGCTTCAAGCAGTGCTTCATATCGATCCTCATCTGTTGAGTATGAATTACTTGTCATGATGTCTTGCTCAACACCTACACGCTGACTCTTTAGATCAACCTGCGCATTTGATCGATCATTTTCCAGTGACCAACGATTATAGTCAGCAGGCGACATGGTGGCTTGTGCAAAAATATTATCAGCACCACCTGATAGGCCTTTTATTTGATCTACCATTGCCTGTCGAATTTCTAACGCACGCCATCTTGCCTTTTGCAGCTCTTTGTCGCGCTCACCCTCTAGTAATAACGATGCCTTCTTGTACTCATCTACAGTTAGACTTAAATCAAGTTTTAGATCACGCTGACGACGAGCATAACTTTCACTTAGCAACTGCTCCTCTGACTTCAAGTAATCTGAATATTCAGAGATTTTGTCAGCATGTGATGCTTCAGAAACCTGAATATCAATTGCAGCACGATTTTGATATTCAGCCGTCAATCGCTTGGTCTCAGCTTCACCAAAACCAGCTTCATTAATTTCTTTTATCTTGTCGGCTAACTCGGTATTAATACGCTCTTTATAAGTAGCAACTTCAAGTGCAAGCTGTTTCTGCTTTTCAGCCTGCTCCTTTTCTCGCTTCTCGC
>OFRD01000996.1_pt1 | contig 10202 bp, 9 predicted proteins | sample 1543041 | NCBI WGS metagenome assembly OFRD01 (sample SAMN07774234, study PRJEB24372) | wastewater metagenome | isolation source: Exp Tend CN 100WW | collected 2016-02
TCTGAAGACCTGTCGATTGCTAACCAAGACACATTCAATCTCAGCGGCAAAGTATTCAGCTTTGAATTGATTGGCGACAGCACCTTGACAACACTGACAATTGGCAACGATTTAATCTCTGTTAGAACGCCCAAAGACCTGCGTCTTTCAATCAACACCGATGTTTTCTTGACCGCAGATTTTAATTTTTGTTATTTGTTCGATTCAATCACGACAAATCGAATTCGATTACAAGATTGACATGCAAAGAAGAAAACTAATTGGTTTAGCGTTGCCCTTGGTTGTCAATCCTGCAGCATTTGCAGGCTCGATTTGCCGTGAATCCAAATACCGTGCAGATGTCAACATCGTTGCAAATTCTTTTCCAGTCATACAGCATCTGGCCAAAGTAGCCAAAAGCTGCGCCTCTGACAGTCTGAAGGTTAATGTGAAGTTAACTTCGAAAGTTCAGAATGAAGTGGAGATTGCTTTTTCTTCTTCAGGAAAATCGCCATTTGACGCGGCGGTTGTGTCCGCAAGTGTTTTCAACGATCTCTATTCAAAAAACCAACTGTATTCTTTAAAAGGCTTGGTCAATAAATTCAAAGACCATCACAAAATTGAAGAAAAAATGATTGTCCGAATGAATGGTGAGCCGATGGCCATTGCATTCATGCAAAACACACAAGTTCTTTACTACCGTCGCGATATTTTTAAAAGATTGGGTTTATCGGTTCCCAAAACTTACGACGAAATGTTTGCAACCGCTGCTATCATTAAAAAACTTGACCCCGCTATAGCCAATCCGATTGCTCAGTGTTTTTCCAAAGGTTGGGATTTGGCCACTGAGTTTACAAATGTCATTTCAAGTTTAGGCGGTCGTTTTTTCCAAGAAGGCACAGCATTGCCTGCATTCAACAGCGAACAAGGCGTTCAGGCCATTGAGTTAATGCGCCAAATGTTGCCCTACATGTCACCCAATGCTTTGGCTTCCAATGCAGACGACGTCATGAACCAATTGCAGCAGGGACGGGCTGCCATGGGTGTGCTGTGGGCAAGTCGCGCAAGCAGAATGGACGACCCCACAGCGTCTAAAGTGGTTGGCCTGATTGATTTCGCACCTGCGCCTGCTGCCCGAATGGGGGGTGGCACAGCCGCACATTTATGGTGGGATGGCGTTGTCATGCCACGAAATGGACCCAACCAACGAGATGCAACTTTCTCGGTCTTGATGGAAATGCTTTCGGAAAGTTCTGTTGAATCGGGCAACGATTTGGCCATTTGGGTTCGCAGCAATTTCAAACCAGGCAGAGCTTCAACAGGCGTTAAGTTGGCCATGGAGGCGGGCGCAAAGATTTGGCCAGCAGAGCCTTTTTTCAATTTGGCGCATCTTCAATTAGGCAAAGTTCTTGCAGATGCTGTGAAAGGCTTGCGTGATCCAACGCAAGCACTGGCTGGTGCCGCTGAGGCTTACAAACAGTCCGCCATTGAGAAATCATTTTTAAAGCGAGACTTGGTATGAAGCTCGCTACCTTTTTGAAATTCACTCTGCCTTCCGCCATCACAATGGCGGCACTGCTTGCCCTCCCTTTGCTCATGACCATTTGGCTCTCTGTTGTCAATTGCAGTCCTGTGCTTGAACTGCAGAAAACAGAGCAAACAGGGCCCTTTGGATCTCACGTGGTGACAGCGCAGCGGTTCAAAGTGGACGCCAACGGGCAAGCACTTAAAAGCTGCCAGTTTGTTGGATTCGATTTTTACAAAAACATTCTGGGCATCCAATCAAGCACTGCTGCTGGCCCTGTTGATCAAAAACTGCCAACCGATGGGCACAATGAGTTTCTGAATGCGCTCTCATTTACCTTGCTTTACACAGGCGTTACCACCCCATTTATCCTGTTAATCGGGTTAGTGCTTGCCTTGGTGACGCAAAAAATCAGTGACCGTTTTAAAGGCTTGGTCATTTCAATGGCACTTTTGCCGTTCATCATCACCCCTGTGGTGGGCGCTCTGGCTATCAAGTGGCTGTTTCGAGACGATGGCCTTGTGTTCAATTTACTAAGCCATGTGGGCGTTCAGATTTATTGGATGTCTGAGGCATGGTCGGCCAAATTGCTTGTTATTTTTTATGGTGTCTGGCACGTGTCACCCTTTGCCTTTATTGTCTTTTATGCAGGTCTTCAGGGGGTGCCTCAAGACTCTATAGAGGCTGCCAGGCTAGACGGCGCGTCTAAATTGCAGGTTCTTTGGTTTGTCACCTTGCCACACCTAGCACCTTTGACTATTTTCATCACCCTCATTCATCTCATGGACGCCTATCGTGTTTTTGAACCGATTCTTGTCTTGACTCAAGGGGTGTTCACAACCAGTGTGCAATTTCTAACCTATTCAATTTTGCTAGATGAAAGTAATCCTTACAAAGCCAGTGCGGCTTCTGTCTTAACGCTGGTTGGAATCGGTTTCTTATTGGCACCCTTGCTTAAAAGAACTTGGAATGAGCAGCGAAATGCTCGCTAAATTGAACATGTCCAAAAAATTCAATCTGTCTAGATCTGCCTTGTACGTAGCCTTGTTTACTTGGCTCATTCTGAATTGTTTGCCCATTTTATGGATGGGCGTTATTTCTTTCAGAGACTACATCGATGCATTTTCGCCATCACTCAGCTTCAATGTGCCATTGACCTTCGCAAACTACAGCAACTTATGGATTGACAATAAGTTTTATCAGAATTTTTACAACACTTGTTTTGTCACGTTTTTTGTTGTCTTAATTTCACTGTCAATTGGGTGCTTGGCCGGCTATGGATTAAGTCGTTACAAAGGCAGAATTGGTTTTATTTTGTTGCTTGTTGCGCTCGCTTTTCGCGCTATTCCTCACTCCACATTGCTGCCATCTTTTTTTACAATGTTTGATGCGCTTGGAATTCGCAACACAAGCTTCACTCTCATTTTGGTCTTGGTTTCCATCAATCAGCCTTTCACAATTTGGATGCTCCGGTCTTTTTTCATTCATATTCCAACAGAATTAGACGAGGCCGCACAAATGGACGGGTGTTCAAGTTTTCAGGCCTTTTTCAAGGTCATTGTTCCCGTCATGTGGCCAGGCATTGTCACAACCGGACTGTTTAGTTTTTTATTGGCCTACAACGACTTTTTACTCAGTTCAGCCCTAACCAATACAGAGATGATGACCATGCCAGCTGCAATAGCCAACTCTATTCATGCTGAAAGCGAGTCGTTTTTAATGCAAGGCATCGCCGGAGCCGTCAGCATCACCATTCCACTGATTTTACTAATCGCCATTTTCCAAAAGCAAATTGTTTCAGGCCTGACACAAGGTGCTGTCAAGGGTTAATGCACTTTTTTACAGAGTTTTTCAAATGAGTCAAATGTCTTCAACTTCAAGCCCAAGTGCCACGTTACTTGCCGAGCAATTGGCGCAATGTAAATCTGATGTGTGGCGTTTTATTCAACAAAGTCCAGGCAATCAAATGCGAGATGCATTTGAAATCATGGTCAAGCCCGATGCATCTTGGCATGTGTTTCATCCCATCAACGAACTCAAGTCTGCGCAAGAAGCGGTCGATCATTTTTATGAGCCCTTGCTTTCAGCATTTCCAGACATGCAGCGAAACACAGATCTTTTTTTTGCAGGCAATTGGCAAAGTCCACCGGAAGGCGAAATTGGCTACTCTCCGCCGCATGTCCGAAATGAAGGGCTGTGGGTTACATGCATGGGTCACTATGTTGGAACTTTTCGCAATCCGTGGCTAGGCATTCCAGCTACGGGTGAGCCAGCTGTTCTCCGATTTGGCGAGTTTTACAAATGGGAACCCAACAGCAATGGTGTTGGTGGAAAAATTGTTGAAGCCAGAGTGCTGCTGGATATTGTGGACCTGGCTAGGCAGGCAGGTATTTCTATGCTGCCACCCAGCAATGGTGCAGATTGGTATGTGCCCGGTCCTGCAAATACCAATGGTTTATTGCTTGGTGTTACAGATCCTGCTGAGGGCATCGAAAGCATGACGCGCACCCTCAGCATGATTCGCGGGCTGTTTGATTTTGACGGTGTTAATTTGTCATCCATGGGCATGGAGCGTTTTTGGCATCCCAATATGATGTGGTACGGACCGTGCGGAATTGGCTCAACACGAACCATCGCTGGTTTTCAGACTCACCATCAAAAACCATTTTTACATGCGTTCCCCGATCGCCGTGGGGCAGGGCATCGCGCTCGGTTTGCAGAGGGTCAGTATGTGGCCTCTACCGGTTGGCCAAGTGTTGCAGCCACCCATGCTGGTTCATATTTGGGTGCCAAGCCCAGCCATCAAAAAATTGGCATGCGTGTTGCCGATTGGTGGCGCTGCGAAAACGGGCTGTTAACCGAAAATTGGGTTTTGATTGACTTGCCCCATCTGCTTTTACAGATGGGTGTCGATGTTTTTGCTCAACTTAAAAAGTGAGTTAAGGCCAGAATTTCTTGGTTGCAATGCTTGCACCTTCTGCCATTGCAGAAAATTTCGCGTAAACAATTTCACTGTCTACGGCGCCAAATCCTGCAAAGGTGCCAAAGCCACAGTCGCTGCCTGCAATCACGCGGTCTTTGCCTACAATTTCTGCAAACTTTTGAATGCGTTGAGCCACCAGGCGCGGATGTTCAATAAAGTTTGTAGTGGAATCCAACACGCCAGGAATTAAGATTTTGTCTTCTGGAATTTCAGATTTCATCTCGGCAAATGTTTCCCATTCATGCGCGTGTCTCGGATTTGATGTCTCAAACAGCAGGCCTTGCGGCTTGGCTTTCAGTACGGTTGGCAGAATGGTGGCCAGTGGCACATCCTTGTGATGAGGCCCTTCGTAATTTCCCCAGCACACATGCATTCTGACCCGATCAGCGGGAATAGCGACAAGTGCAAAATTCAAAGCCTCAACGTGTTTCTCAATTCTAGAAAGGTAAACGTCATCCTCTAGATCTTTGTACATCATGTGACGACCTAAGCCTAAATCAGGTGAGTCAATTTGCAAGATGAGGCCTGCGTCAACAATGGCATGGTATTCGTGACGCAAAGCATGTGCCAACGCTTCAAGGTAAGCGTCATCGTTGGCATAGTGCTGATTGGGTTGAAAAAGCGATACAACACCTGGAGATGCTGCATTCATAAAAACCTGTTTTGCACCGTGTTTCTTTGCGGCATCTTTCACACGCTTAATGTCATTGTGAAGAGGGCGCTCATCTTTCACTGCAATTGGGCCCACACAACAAGGTCGTCTGTACGTGGGTGTGCCACCTCCGCTAGATGCGCGATTCATAAACCCCGGATATTCAAGCAAGTCTGCTGGCGTTCTTCTGGGGCTGTCACCATCAAAGCCTGTATATCTGTCTTTGATGTACGTTGCATAACTTATCTTGCTCATCTCACCATCGGAGACGATATCAATTCCGGCCACAACTTGACGCCTCACGACCTCATCAACCGCCTCTGCCATCACTTGGTCAAAGATTGCTTCGTCCACAGGTTCGCCGCGCTCTAAGGAAAAAATTTGATCTACAACTGTTTGTGAACGTGGAAGTGATCCAACATGAGTTGTCAGGAATCGATTTTGATGATGGGTTGTCATTTTTGTCCCTTATCTTTAACTTGTTTCTATTTGTTCAATATGAAATTTTTGCTTCAGTTCTTTTTGCAGCTTCGCGCAATGCTTGTGTGAAGAGCGCTGTGGTGACATTGGCAAAATACCGTGCACCGATGGCTGCATAAAACTCTTCATCTTTTTGAGTCAATGCCATTACGCCTGGGCACTTACCCTGATTCTTAACATCTTTGATTACCTTGATGATGGCCTCTTGCACTTCCGCGTCTTGCCATCGGTTCTCATGTCCCATGGTGTGTGCCAGATCGTTGGGCCCCACAAACACTGCATCGACACCCTCCACTGCAGCAATGGCTGCTGCATTTTGTACACCTAAGGGGGTTTCGATCATGACAACGAGAGCCAAACTTTCGTTGCTTAAACTCGTATGGCTGACGCCGCCAAATGCGCCATATCCTGCAGCTCGAGGGCTAAATGCACTGCCTCTGTTGCCCCCCTTATTGCCTGGCAAAGGATATCGAATCATCCTTGAAAGCCTAAGTGCTTGCTCTGGTGTTTCAACCATCGGAACTTGCACGCCACTGGCACCCATGTCTAAGACGCGTGGTATGTCTCTTTCAAAACACCTAACGATGGGTGTGATGCCGCTTGACCTAGCAGCTCGAAGCATATTTTCAGTAGTTTGAAAATCAGCACTGCCATGCTCATTGTCAATGACTACAAAATCAAATCCTGCATAGCCACACATTTCTATGATGGAAGGGCAGGGAATGCTGTTAAAAATACCTTTTAAAACCTTATCCGATTTCAGCATGCCTGACAGGCGCGAATCGATGGGGTGAATATTCGTGTTCATTTTTAATCACTTTTATTGAGCGCGCTCTACAAATCTTTTTTCTGCAACGTAGCCGTTTGCATCTTTTGTAATACCTAGGTCGTGCGCCTTGCGAACGACATCGTCTGACCAAGTAATTGACTTTCGCTGATCTCCCGATATGAGAACAGCTATGAGAGCCTCTTCAGTGCCAATGTTTTTAAAAATTCGCCAGCATTTGGAGGGAATAGAAAATGAATCCCAACCCGCTTCATTTCCAGCAATTGAAGTGACGTAATTGCCATCTGCAGCTTCAAGGTGTATTTCAACTTCAGATTTTTTGACAATGATGACTTGCTTTTCATTCAGCAAATGTTTTGATACTTGGCCGCCAACAGGGATGCGCAACCACTCAATTGAGACACCATGTGCGTTGTTAATTTTTGCTTGAAGATTGATTTCTTCAGACATGCCAAGTCCAACAACTGCCGCAACTTGTGCGCCACATCCAGGAAGTGAGGAATCTAATAAGCCTGCTGTTGACCATTGAAGCTCATTGAATCGGACAATTCGAGATGACATTTCAGCAACTGACCACTTTTTCAGTTTGTCAATTTCTGCGGCAGACATGGGTTCAAAGAGTTCTTCTTTTGGCGGTTTGCTTTCACCCCTTGTCGTGTCAATCATTTGGTGATTTTTAGTAAGGTAAACACCATTGTTTTGTGCAGCTGCAACCGTGGTGGGGCCCCACAAGACACCACCAGTTTTATCGCCACCTAGCGCTGTAAACAAGAAGCCGTCATCAACGCCAATGTTTTTGAAGCCTCTGTAAATCCATGTTGGAATAGAAACAATGTCTAGTTCTCCAATTTCTGCCGATTCACAAGATGGGTTGAAGCCCCATTGCATTAACCAGTTGCCTTTAAAGCACAAAAATACTTCGCAGGTAAAGTGCATGTGAGCAGGATTGACTTTGCCGTGGGGTATTGAAACACCGCCCAGTTGAAATCCGTGTGGCTCACGAATATTGACGGGTTGATTTGGATTTTGTGAAACACCCGATCCAATGAGTGCGTAGTTAAATTTGGGGCGACACTCTGGCAGGCAATAGTCAATGAATGCTTCAGTCGAGGACTTCAAACTCGAGAACGGTATGCGTCTAAGAGCAAGTTCATTTTTTGAGTTCATGTTAAATCTTTATATTTGTGTTGGCTTATGGTTGAACTGGCTCATACCATGGCGTATCTTTTTTTCCATACCTTCGAACACGTAAATTTGCTTGTTCACCATGACCTGCAAAATTTTCCATGTGACACAGGCGAGAGCAATAAGCGCCAATCATTGCACTGGCCTCGTCTGTTAATACTCTTTGGTATGTGCATGTTTTTAAAAACTTCCCAACCCAAAGTCCACCCGTATATCTTGCATTTTTGTTTGTAGGAAGCGTGTGGTTTGTGCCAATTACTTTGTCGCCAAAACTGACGTTTGTTCTTGGTCCTAAAAATAATGCGCCGTAGTTGGTCATTCTGGACAAAAACACATCTGGATCCGATGTCATGACCTGTACATGCTCAGATGCAATTTCATCTGCAACTTGAATCATTTCATCAATCGAGTCGCAGACAATCACTTCACCGAATTCAGCCCAGCTTTGCTTGGCAATATTGGCTGTTGGAAGTTTGGTCAGTTGCTTTTCTACTTCGGCCATGGTGTCACGTGCCAGTCGTTCACTGTTCGTCAGTAGTATCGCTGGTGAAGTTGGACCATGCTCAGCTTGGCCCAGCAGATCAACGGCACACATTTCGCCATCCACAGTTTCATCTGCAATGATGAGGGTTTCTGTGGGGCCAGCAAACAAGTCGATGCCCACTTTGCCGTACAGCTGTCTTTTCGCTTCTGCAACAAACATATTGCCCGGGCCAACAATCATGTCAACCGGCGATATTGAATTGGTTCCGATAGCCATGGCAGCGACAGCTTGAACGCCACCCAGCACCAGTATTTGATCTGCGCCTGCAAGGTGCATGGCCGCAACAATTGCAGGGTGAGGTTCGCCTTGGTAGGGTGGGGCAGTTGAAATCACGCGAGGAACGCCTGCAACTTTTGCAGTTAAGACGCTCATGTGTGCGGAAGCAATTAGGGGATATTTCCCACCAGGGATGTAGCAGCCCACTGCATTCACAGGAATGTGTTTGTGGCCAAGAACAACGCCGGGTAGAGTTTCAACCTCCACATCCAACATGCTGTTTCTTTGGATCTGAGCAAAATTTCTGACCTGAGTTTGGGCAAATTTAATGTCCTCAAGCTCGCGGGCAGACAACTTTTTAATGGCTTTGTTTATTTCATCATTGGAAAGAGTGAATTCTTTGGGTTCCCAATTGTCAAATTTCTTTGAATATTCTTTGACGGCATCATCACCCCTTGCGGTAATGTCTGCCAAGATTGTTTCTACTGTTTGGCGAACTTTGGCATCAGCCGCACTGATTGCAGCCGTATCTTTGCCTCTTTTTAGGTATTTGATCATTGGGAATTCCTTGTAAAACTTCACTGCAACGCATACGTATGCAATGTTAGATTAATAACGAATTAGTTTTATTGGGAATTTCCCGAGTGTAGTTTTAAGAATTTTGCATGGATTGAATACGTATGCATTCAGGGCAAATTGGTTGAATTTTCAATCTGTATGGATGTATTGCTGGGTTTTCAAGCTATTTAAAACAATGTTGATCTGACCCCAATTAAATAACCCGAATAACTTGCCTGCACTTGGGGCAGCGGTAGCCCACGTTTACTTGCTCCACAATTTCGGAGGCTTTGAAGTGGTGTTGGCAACTGGGGCAGGTGGTGTCTGCGGCTACGGTGTGGTGGAATTTTTTGGTTTTAATTTCTACTTGAACCACCTCTGGGTAGGGGTAGGGTTCGGCTAGCAGTTCGAGGGCGCGCTTGGGTATTGCAAGCTTGCCATCGATCATCTCTTGCATCAAATCGACCACCATGGCGGTTCGTTGCTTCACCCATTTGTTCTTGCTTTGCTTAAAGTCTTCTTTGTGCTCTTGCAGTTCGAGTATCAAATGTTTTAGCTCTCCCTTGGAGACGCAAGAGCTGGCCGTCCATGTGAACAAAAAGTCTGTGTAGTCGTGAATGGGGTGGTTCTTGAGCTTTTTAACGGCGTCCTTAACGCCGCACACAGTCTCTAGCAAATTGACGACTACAGCCATCTTCTGCATGGCAGCTTGCTCTTCTGATTCTGTGAAGCCTTGGCCGGGCGGGGTGGTCATCTTGTATTCGGTTCCGGGTTTCCTGAACGGTAGCATAGAGACTGGATCACTAGGCGAGCTAGGAAACCAAAACAATGTTGATCTGACCCCAATTAATGACCCCAATTAATTCAATCCAAAGCCAGTTTGTTGTCCAAAATGATTTTGGCGTATCTTCTGCGGTCGTTGGCGATGAGGTTGACGAACTCGGCAGTGGTTCCGCCTTTGGCAACTGCGCCTTGGCCAAGGAGTTGTTGTTGAACGTCGGGCATGGCCAAGACTTGTTGCAAGCTTTGCGAAATTTTGTCCAGAATTGGTTGAGGTGTGCCAGCGGGTGCCAGCAAACCTAGCCACGAACCAGACTCGGCGCCACTGACGCCGGTTTCTTCTAGGGTTGGCACATCGGGCAAGGCTGACACTCGGTTTTTGCTAGAGATGGCCAAGGCTTTCAGTTTGCCCGCTTTAATTTGTGCAGAAGTTTCAAGCACGGATGAAAAAATCATGTGCACATTGCCAGACATTAAGTCGGTCATGGCAGCGCCACCGCCCTTGTAGGGAAT
>OFRD01001000.1_pt1 | contig 10190 bp, 10 predicted proteins | sample 1543041 | NCBI WGS metagenome assembly OFRD01 (sample SAMN07774234, study PRJEB24372) | wastewater metagenome | isolation source: Exp Tend CN 100WW | collected 2016-02
CGAGGTGAAGAAGCCGGAAGAGTCGAAATATCCGTTGGACTATTACAAATTGATCGCCACCATCTCGCCGGAAGACGCCGCCAAGCCGCTCGAGGCCAGCGACTGTCCGCTGGTGAAGAAGTAAGCGAGCTATCGTAACTATCGTAGGGTGGGCAAAGGCGCGCCAGCCCCGTGCCCACCATTTGCGGCGTGCTCGCGATGGTGGGCACGCTTGCTCTTTGCCCACCCGACTCTCTCACTTCGCCGCCGACTTCGCTTTCGCCTGCGCGGGCAACGCCGCCCATTCCTTGTCGCCAGGCGGTTTGTAAAGTTGGGCCATCGCTGGGAAACTCGTCAGAAAATTCGGGGGCCGAAACGCCGGGGAAAGGCGCGCCGGGGGAAGCCTGTCGGGGCGGCCTCGCGAATGACGGCCCCGCGCTGTCACAAACCCGAGATATCTCTTGTGATACCGGACCGATTGCCGGGGGATTTCAGGGGCCCGGTGCCGATCCAACGCCGCCAAGCGATCATATTCCGCTTGGACGGCGTTGCGTTTTCCAGGTCGAGAAGTTCGGCTCCGCATGCGCGCCGAGGCCGACTTTGCGGCGCGTGCGCGCACCTTCTCGAGGTAGCGGTTCGAGAACGCCTCGAAATGCGTCATCCGCTGTTCGAGAAGAGGCGCGCCGCACCGCTTCCTTGATGCGGAGCTGATGCATCACGCCGCCCTTGCTGAGCCCGCTTTCGCGCGCGATCGCATCCGGCGTCAGGCATCCCGACCCGTCGCGCGTCACGATGGTGATGGCAGCATCGAGCGCGGCCTTGCGGGAGCGTTCCAAGCGGGAAGGATTATCGGATGGTTTGTAAATAGCCAAGATAACGCAATCGTCATCGAGGCGGCCTGTCCGCTTGTGTCGGACCGGCGCAGTCGCATTCGTCCTCGAAGCATCGATCCACATCAACTTGGAACCCGCAAGCGATGACACAGCAGAAACCGACGGCGGAAACCGAAATCAGGTCACTCATCGACGCCTGGGCGGCCGCGGTCCGCCGACAGGACTATCCGGGCATTCTCGCCCATCACGATCAGGATATCGTGATGTTCGACGTTCCGCCGCCGTTGCAGTCGCGCGGATTGGACGCGTACAGGAAGACGTGGGACCTGTTCTACAGCTGTTACCGCCCGTCCCACGCCTTCAATATCGAGGAGATCGCGATCACGGCCGGCGATGACGTGGCGTTCGCGGTGATGGTGATGCGGTGCGGCCCGCCCGACGCCACGTTCCAGTTCAGGCTGACGATCGGATTGCGCAAGGTCGGCGGCGAATGGCGCATCACGCATGAGCACCATTCGGTGCCGGCGACGGATTAGATCGCGAACCCATCAAACGGGAAGCACCCGCTTCGACGGGCTGACCCCTACGAGTTGGTATATCTAACCCAATCCAGGAATACTCAACGATGCTCACCGTCTATGGCGAAGGTCGCGGCTTCCGTGTTGTCTGGCTGCTCGAGGAATTGGGATTGGTTTACCGGCTGCGCCCAGTCGATCTGTTTGCGGTCGAGCATGATCGCGATTTCCTCGCAATCAACCCCGCCGGCTTCATTCCCGTCCTGCAGGACGGCGAGACGATCATGGTCGAGTCGGTCGCGATTCTTCAGTACCTGCTCGCCCGCCACGACTCAGCTTCGCTTGCGGTCGCACCGGACGAGCCCGCCTTCGCTTCCTATCTGCAATTTCTCCATTTGGGCGAGGCCGGGCTCGCTGGGCCGATGAACGGCGTCATTGTCGGTCGCAACCTGGCGCCCGAGGCCGAGCGAGACGTCCGGGTGACCCGCTGGGCCCTCGAGACCTTCGAGAGCCGGCTGGGTCTGGTGACCCGCCGCCTCGCCGATTGCCCTTATCTCGCTGGCAATCGCTTCACGGCCGCCGATATCTCGGTGAGCTACGCCTTGCTGCTCGGCCTGCGCACTGGCCATTACGTCCCTGGTCCTGCCGAACGGGACTATCTCGCCCGCACGACGGCGCGCCCTGCCTATGTCAGGGCGATGGAAAGCTGCCAGGCCACCAAGGCTTGGGCGGCGCGATCGCCGGGATTGTAGCGGGGGTGCACCACCTAGCTAAGTGGTCGTCCTCGTCGCCCGCGCAGCAATGGCGAGCGCCAGCAGCAGCAGCGCGCCGGCCAGATAGAACGGCGCGCCGGGCAGCTTGAGCGGCGCGTCGTCGCCGATGAAATAGGCAAACGTCAGCGTGAATAAAAACGGGCCGAGCAACTCCGACATGCTCTGCACGCTCGAGGTCGCGCCCTGCAACTGGCCTTGCTGGTCGGCGGCGACGAGCTGCGTCGTCAGCGCCTGGGTCGCGGCGCCGGAAATCCCCCACAGCGCCATCACGGGAATGCCGATCCAGAACAGCTGGCCCGACGGCGCCGCGCCGAAGATCACGAAGCCCAGGGCGCCGCAAACGAGCCCGAGGAACAGCGCGTTGCGCTCGCCGAGCCGCCGCACGATCGGGCCGATCGCCGCGCCCTGCACGATCATGCCGCAGAGGCCGACCAGCGCCAGCGTCGCGCCGACCGTGCCGGTGTCCCAGCCGTAGCGATAGGTGGCGTAGAGCACGAACACCGACGGCAGCACGACATGGGCGAGCTGGCCGAAGAACGTCGCCAGCGACAGCCCGGCGAGCGTCCGGTTCGAACGCAGGAAACGCAGCGCACCGATCGGATTGGCGCTCTTCCATTTGAACGGCGCGCGCCGCTCCACCGGCAACGATTCCGGCAGGATGAACAGGCCATAGAGTCCGTTGACGAAGCTCAGGCCCGCCGCCGCCCAGAACGGCAGCCGCGGATCGATCTCGCCGAGCAGGCCGCCCAGCGCCGGCCCCATGATGAAGCCGGCGCCGAACGCGACGCCGATCTTGCCGAACATCGCGGCGCGCTGCTCCGGCGCGGTGACGTCGGCGATGTAGGCGAATACGGTCGAGATGCTCGACGAGGTGATGCCCGAGATCGCCCGCCCGATGAACAGCCAGATCAGGTTCGGCGCCAGCGCCATCAGCACATAGTCGGCGGCGAGGCCGAAATTCGACAGCAGCACCACCGGCCGGCGGCCGAAGCGATCCGACAGCGCGCCCAGGATCGGCGAGCAGACGAACTGCATCAGCGCCCAGATCGAGCCGAACAGGCCGAAGATGCGCGCCGCGTTGGCGGTGTCGTTGCTGACGAAGCCTTCGATCAGCTTGGGCAGGATCGGCACGATGATCCCGAGCGCCAGCATGTCGAGCAGCAGAGTGATGAAGATGAAGACCACCGCGCCGCGGCGCGGTTGCGGACCGGCGGCGGTGGCCGTTTCAGCCCCCACGTCTCCGTTCACGACGGACGCTTGCGCTTGTGGGCGAACGGGTTGGCCTTCTCACGCAGCGTGATCCGGATCGGCGTGCCTGGCAGGTCGAAGGTCTCGCGCAGCGAATTGATGAGATAGCGCAGATAGGATCGCGGGATCGCATCCGCACGCGAGCAGAACAGCACGAAGCTCGGCGGGCGCGCCTTCACCTGCGTGATGTAGTTCAGCTTCAGCCGGCGCCCCGAGACCGCCGGCGGCGGGTTGGCCTGGATCGCCTGCTCGAACCAGCGATTGAGCGCCGAGGTCGGCAGGCGCCGGTTCCAGACCGCATAGGCCTCCTGGATCGCAATCATCAGGCGGTCGATGCCCTCGCCCATCAGGCCGGAGACGGCAACGATCGGCGCGCCCTTGACCTGCGGCAGCCAGTGGTCGGCATCGGTGCGCAGCTGCGAAATCTGGTTGGGCTTGCGCTCGACGAGGTCCCATTTGTTGACCGCGAGCACGATGGCGCGGCCTTCTCGCTCGATCAGGTCGGCGATGCGCAGGTCCTGCTCCTCGAACTTGTTCTGCGCATCCATCATCATGACGACGACTTCGGCGAAGCGCACCGCGCGCAGCGCGTCGGCGACCGAGAGCTTCTCCAGCTTCTCCTCGATCCGCGAGCGGCGGCGCAGGCCGGCGGTGTCGAACACCCGGAACTGCCGGCCCTGCCAGGTGATCTCGACCGCGATGGAATCGCGCGTGGTGCCGGCCTCGGGGCTGGTCAACAACCGCTCCTCGCCGAGCAGATGGTTGATCAGCGTCGACTTGCCGGCATTGGGCCGGCCGACGATGGCAACGCGGATCGGGCGCTGCGCGGCCTCCTCCTCGGAGATGTCCTCGTCGTCCTCGACCTCGTCGTCTTCCCCTGGTGTCTCGGGCACCAGCGCACTCAGCGCCTCGTGCAAATCGCCCATGCCCTCGCCGTGCTCGGCCGAGATCTGCACGGGATCGCCGAGCCCGAGCGCGTAGGACTCCATCGCGCCGATCTCGCCATGCTTGCCTTCGGCCTTGTTGGCGACCAGCACCACCGGCTTGTTGGCCTTGCGGGCGAAGTCGGCGAAGGCGCGGTCGGTCGGGGTCAGGCCGACGCGGGCGTCGATCACGAACATCAGCGCGTCGGCGAGCTCGATCGCGGTTTCAGTCTGCTCCTGCATCCGCGCCGTCAGCGAGCCCTTGGCGCCCTCGTCGAGGCCTGCGGTGTCGATGATGGTGAAGTCGAGGTCGTAGAGTTTGGCCTGGCCCTCGCGTCGGTCGCGCGTCACGCCGGGCTCGTCGTCGACCAGCGCTAGCTTCTGGCCGACCAGCCGGTTGAACAGCGTCGACTTTCCGACATTGGGCCGGCCGATGATGGCGATGGTAAAAGACATGGATGATCCAGGCGCCGCGGCGCGGCGCACGTCAATGAAAATGAGGCAAGAGACTAGCGGCTAAATCCGCCGCTCGGTAGCGGCGCGGGGAACGCGCCGCCGGATTGTTGCGTGGTCTGGGTCTGCTGCTGGGCCGGTGCCGCAGGCTGCGCCTGCTGGTCGTCGGCGGGCGGCGCGGTGGTGCGGCGGCGGACGATCTTCTTCGGCTTCGGGTCCGGCGGCACCGCGGCGGGCGCGCCCTCTTCGGTCGCGGCGTCGGGAGCGGCCGCCTGATCCGCTGGGCGCGGCCCGCTTGGTGTGCTTCTTGGCGCCCTTCGGCGGCTCCGGCGGCGGAGCCGGCTGGGCGGCGGCTGCCGCGGCGTTCTGCTGGTCGAGCTGCTCCTGCTGCGAGCCCTTGTACAATTCCTTCGGCACACCCTGCTCGAGGCCGGGCACGCCTTCGGGGAATACCGGCTTGCGGTCGCCAGCCAGCTTCTTCTTGGTGTCGAGGAAGTCGAGCATGTCGCTCGGATCGAAATTGGCCATACCGCCACCGCCGCAGCCGGCCAACGCGCTGCAAAGCGCGGTGAGAACTGCGGCTGCGATCAGGCGTTGCGAGCGGCGCATGGTCGATCTCTCACTCAAACTCGGGTTTCGCGCCAGCTCAGCTTTTCGCAACTGGCGGCAACAAGGCCTGCAGCGCTTCGGCGCGAGAACGCAGGCTCGGCGGCGTCTCGCCGTCATTGGCAATCTGGTCCAGCCACTGCCGCGCGGCGGTGGCATCGTTGGCGTGCCACGCCGACAGCGCCAGCAACTCGCGCGCGGAATGGCGGAACGTCGAGTCCTTCGACGTCGCCATTCCCTCGAGCCGTTGCTGCATGTTCGGATAGGTCGTGGTGTCCATCAGAATCTGCGCGGCGCGGATCCGCGCCAGGTCCTGCCCGGGACCGCCGACGCTGCGGTCGGCTGCGATCTCGTCATAGAGCTTCGCAGCGGCCGGCTGATCGCGGGTCGCGACCTCGGCGGCCATGCGCAGCCGTGCCAAATTGCGGTAGCCGGACGGCGCCTTGGTGATCAGATCGGCAAAGGCGGCCTCGGCCTCGGTATGCTTGTTCTGGTCCGACAGTTCGACGGCGCGGTCGAACGCCGCACCGGCCTCGGCGGCCTTCTTGGCCTCGAGATATTGGTAGCCGCGCCAGCCACCGACGCCGGCGACCACCAGGAGCGCCAGCGCGATGATAAAGATCGAGTACTTGTCCCACAGCTTCTTGAGCTGATCGCGACGGACTTCCTCGTCTACTTCGTCAAATAATTCAGACACTTAAAGCTATCCCATCCCCTCGGGACCGCGAATCTCGGTGGAGCCTGGCCCCTACCCGATCCCCACGTCGCGGCGGCGTTACCCTAACGGTGTGGCAGAGGCAAGGCAAAGCAAGGCGGATCAAAGCGTTAACCGGGGACGTTTGACGTAGCTGCGACGGGACTGCGTGGGCTCCCTCTCCCGCTTGCGGGGGAGGGTTGGGGTGGGGGTAGCTCCGCACATGGGATTGCTGAGAGAGCCACGATGTTGAGAGAGCCCCCACCCGGATCGCATCTGGCGATGCGATCCGACCTCCCCCGCAAGCGGGAGAGGTGAAAGACTAGGACACAGACAAGCCCTCCCGCAGCTGCCGCTTGATCACCTTGCCGTTGGCGTTGCGCGGCAGCGGCTCCGCCGTCAGCGCCACGGTCTCCGGCACCTTGTAGTCCGACAGGCGTTCGGCGCACCAGGCGCGCAGGCTCTCGGCATTCACCTCAGCGCGCGTCACGATCACGGCGTGCACGCGCTCGCCGAGCACCGGGCAGGGTTTTGCGATGATCGCGCTCTCGACCACGGCCGGATGGCCCGCCAGCACCGACTCGACCTCGGCGGAATAGATCTTCAGCCCGCCGCGGTTGATCATGTCCTTCTGGCGATCGAACACGCGGACGAAATTGTCGGCATCGACCGAGCCGAGATCGCCGGAATGCCAGAAGCCGGCGGTGAAGCTCTCCGCGGTCGCCTTCGGATTATTCCAATAGCCCTTGATCACGGAGGCGCTGCGGATCCAGAGCTCGCCGATCTCGCCGCGCGGCACCTCGCGGCCGTCGGGTCCCATGACAACGATCTCGGCGCCGGGACACGGCAGGCCGACGCTGTCGATATGGGCGGCGGTGAGTTCGCCCGGCATCAACGTCGAGGGCGAAGTGGTCTCGGTCGCGCCGTAGCAATTGGCGAGCTTCAGCCCGGGGATCTTGGCGTCGAGCTTTTCGATGGTTGCAATCGGCATCGGCGCGCCGCCGAAGCCGCCGATGCGCCAGCTCGACAGATCGTAGCTGTCGAAATCCGGCTGCATCAGGCAGAGATTGTACATCGCCGGCACCATCACCGTGTAGCTGACGCGCTCGCGTGCCGCGACCTTCAGGTATTCCGCCGCCTTGAACTCCGGCATGATGATCAGCGCGCCGGCGCAGCGCGCCATCGTGGTGACGTTGGCGACCGCGCCGGTGACATGCGCAAGCGGCACCGCGGCGATCGAGCGATCGGCCTTGGTCAGCTTCAGGCAGGAAACGAACACCATCGAGGAGTGGATGATGTTGCAGTGAGCGAGCATCGCGCCCTTCGGCCGGCCCGTGGTGCCCGAGGTGTAGAGGATCATCGCGGTGTCCTCTTCCCTCACCTCCGCCGGCGCCTGCGCCTTTGCACTGTCGCGCAGACGAGCGAATTGCGACGCGCCGTCGTCGCTGACCGCGATGCGATGCGCAAGGCCGGGAACGCCGGCGGCATCGGGGATGCGATCGGCAAGCGTGGCCTCATGGACCAGACACCTTGCGCCGCAATCGTTCAGCACATAGGCGATCTCGGGCTTCTGTTGACGCGTCGAGAGCAGCACCGTCACCAGCCCGGCATGGGCGGCGGCGAACATCGTCAGCACGAATTCGATGCGGTTGCCGAGCAGGATCGCGACGCGGTCGCCGGGCGCAAGGCCGAGTTTTGAAAAACCCGCCGCGACCTTCGCTGACTGCTCGGCGACCTCGCGCCAGGATAGCCGCGTCGTGCCGCAGACCAGCGCCTCGCCGTCACCGTTCTCTGCGACCGCGTCCGCGATCATCGCCCACAGGCTGCCGGGCCGCTCGGCGAATGCCGGCACGACGCGATCGCCGAAGCGCGGCTCGGGCCGCATCGGCGGCAGTGCGTGTTGCGACCAGTCCATGCGCCCCTCGTCAGCTCTTCTTCATTCCGTAGACGTGCTCCGGCCCCGGGAAGGCGCGGCTCTTGACGTCGCGCGCATAGCCCGCGATGGCTTCCTCGATCGCCGGGCCGAGATTGCCGTAGCGGCGGACGAATTTCGGCGCGCGCGGCGACAGGCCGAGCATGTCTTCCAGCACCAGCACCTGGCCGTCGCAGGCAGCACTTGCGCCGATGCCGATGGTGGGGACGGCGATCGATTGCGTGATCTTGCGCGCGAGCGGCTCGGCGACCGCCTCGACCACGATCGAGAAGGCGCCGGCTTCCGCGATCGCCCTAGCGTCGTTCTCGATCGGCGCCCAGGTCTCCTCCTCGCGGCCCTGCGCGCGGAACGAGCCGAGCGTGTTGATCGACTGCGGCGTCAGCCCGATATGCCCCATCACCGGAATGCCGCGCTCGGACAGGAACGCCACGGTCTCCGCCATCCGCGCGCCGCCCTCGAGCTTGACCGCGCCGCACAGCGTTTCCTTCATGATCCGCACCGCGGACTGGAACGCCTGCTCCTTCGAGCCCTCATAGGAGCCGAACGGCATATCCACGACCACGAGCGCGGCCTGCGAGCCGCGCATCACGGCGCGGCCCTGCAGGATCATCATGTCGAGCGTGACCGGCACGGTGGTCTCGAAACCGTGCATGACGTTGCCGAGGGAATCGCCGACCAGGATCGCGTCGCAGTGACGGTCGACCAACGCCGCGGTGTGCGCGTGGTATGAGGTCAGCATCACGATCGGCTCGCCATTTTTGCGGGCGCGCAGATCCGGCGCGGTCTTGCGCTTGATGGCGGATTGAACAGACATCGTCAGGCTCCCATGACAGGCACGCCGATCACGACCGGGTGGAACGCAAACGCCAGCGCCAGATATGCGATGATACCGACCGCAATCGCGATCAGGTCGTTGGTCGGGCCGCCCACCGGGATCGGCGGGCCGCCGGCATCCGTGCGGCGCTTCAGCGAGATGCGGTCATAGACCGCCCAGGCGAGGAATGAGCCGAACAGGATGATCGAGCCGAGGTCGCCGTTGGCGAGCAGATGCGCGAACGCCCACAGCTTCACGGCCGTCAGCATCGGATGCTTCACGATGGTGTAGATGCGGCCGCGGATATAGGCGGCGACGAGGAGAATGACGGCGGGCAGCATCAGCGCCACCGTGATGTGCTTGAACGCGGTTGGCGGCGTCCAGACGTCGATCCAGCCGGTCGCGCGGTAGTGGCCGAAGCCCCAGATGATCAGGGCGAGGCCGGCGAACGATACCAGCGAATAGACGCCCTTGTAGGCCCCCTCGCCCATCGCATTGACGATGCTGCCGCGCAGGTCGCGCAGGCTGCTCAGCACGTGGATGCCGAGGAACAGCACGAGACCCAGGATCATGACGAGCAGTCCCACGATGTTCCTCCCTGATTGATTAATGCCTTCGCGTAACATCTTCGCCGGGCGGTACGCAATGCGTCACGCCGGGTCGCGGTTCACGGGTTGCCGGCAGGCTTGGAGGGATCGGCGGCCGGCTTGGCAAGCTCCCGATTGTCGACATAGCGGATCATGATCGGCCGGCCGGCCAGCGCGCCGCCGAGCCCGCCGGTGAATTTGAGCGGCAGGCAGGCGTCAAGCGAGGCGTTGATGGCGTTGAGGTACGTCGTTCGGGTGCCTGCCGAGATGCCCCGCGTTGAGAAGGTCAGCCGCGGCGCGCCGATCATCTCGCCCGATCGCTTGAAGCTGAAGCGCACCGACATCTGCATGCCCTCGCGCGCGTCGTCCGACGGCGGCGGCGCCCAGCAGGCGCGCAGCGCGGCAAACAGATCGCCGATGGTATCGAGATCATGATCCGGCTTGCGGTACTTCTCGGCCTGCCCCTCGGGCGGCACAGTCAGGATCGTGAGCTGAAGATTTTCGCCGTACGGATAATCCATCTCGGGAAAGCAGGGCCCGTGATTGAGCACGCTGCAAGTGGACGGCGTGCAGGGCCCTTCGTCGAGCACGCTGCAAGGCGTGTGCGCGAACGGCGCCGGGTTGGTCTGCTGCCGTTGCTGGGCGCCGGCGGTGCCCGCGAGGCCGAAGACCAACACGGCAAAAGCGAGGCAGATGACGACGCGTCGGAACATGCGGCCAAAACCCGGGATGCGTTCCGGGGAAAATGGTACCGCAGCCGAACCGGAGCAAGCGGGGCCGTGTTCAATTCCCTGCGCGCGTCAGCCCCATCCTCAACTGTCTTCGCCCGGCT